>Ga0307997_10000150_pt1 | contig 30607 bp, 35 predicted proteins | sample Davwhametageno36_FD_203165 | JGI IMG/M metagenome (GOLD analysis project Ga0307997, IMG submission 203165) | Marine microbial communities from Davis Island wharf, Antarctic Ocean - #36 | ecosystem: Environmental > Aquatic > Marine > Unclassified | place: Antarctic Ocean: Davis Island wharf... | reverse complement strand
CGTTCTCATCAAACACTACAAAGTTTCGTGTGCCTTCGCCTGCCTTGCGGCTTGTTCCATCCAGATACTTTATTCCAGGAACGCCTGCTTCACTTAATACCTTAGACGCTTCTGATTGAGCGTCCATAATGTTCATGTTTGGATTGCTATGAAAACCTCTAGCCAGCTCTTCATAGTATTGCTTTCCTGTTTGACCCATTCCAGTTCTTTGCTGCATTCCCTTTATGGCATTATCCCTTGCAAACTTTGCAGCGCCCTCTGGCGTTGACGAGTGCATTCCCTCTACTTGGTAAGCATAGTTAGGATTGTCAGAGTCGCCTTTCTTAACTAACTTTAAGTAATCCTCAATGCTAGGAACTTCTTCAACAGACATTCCTAGAAGCTTGGCTATCTCAGGCTGATCGCTAAGAGGCTTGTCCCAGTCCATCATATTCGCTATCTTTTCGTCTGGTAGGTTTACTGAGTATAAGTTTGATCCTTGATCACCAGATGTAATAAAGCCACGCGAGTTCATTGACGTATTATCTTCATTTACAAGTTCATCAATAACCCAGTCATCAATGTCATCTCTTGTAATATCAGAAGCATCAATTCCCATAACTTCTTCAACTTCTTTTCGTATATCCTGAATACTCATGGCATCCAGAGAATCTCTATATAGTCCTTCATTTTCTTTAGGAGTCACTGGCTTGTATTGTTTAGCCACGCCTTCACTCTCAGCAATGTAAACTCCTGCGCCAAAAGCTTGCGCTCCTTCGCCAGTGCCTCTTCTGGATCTATCAAACCTATCGAAATTATAAGGCGATCCGTGATAGCCGACCATCTCTTGTCGAGCGCCCATCTCTCCCAGCCTGTCTTGCAGTGGCAAGTACGAACTTTCGTCCGGGACATCAGCGGCTGCATTGCTGATCATTCGCCTGTCGCCAGCATTCCGTACTGCATTCTTTGCCATGCCTGCCGCTTTACCGATGGGGAGAACCTCGCCTACCGTTAGCGCATTCTCTATAGCAAATTGAGTCTCTGGATCTAATTGGCTGTATTGATCCATGCCGTAGTCAACTATGTCAGGTATATAGCCGAGGCTGTCTTTGTTTTCGTTGTACTTCTGAGCCAAGGCTGTAACACCTTCGCCTAGCTTGCCCATGGCATACTGGTTAGCCGCTTGAGCTTCTTCAGTCCTTGGGTTGTAGTTCAGAAAGTCGTTGTACATCTCATTGTTAGCTTGCATCTCTTCAATGGTGTTGTCAGTAAACGCTTGCTCTGCTAGAGAAACACCAGCAGCAGCAATGGGGCCAAACATTCCAGACAGAGTGTCTGCGCCAACATCAGTAATGATCTGACGCAAGTTAGCTGGACGCTTGTCTTCGACTGGACCACCTTCGGCCCACTTGACCCTGTTACTCCAATAAGCTGCAGAGGATGGGCCTTTGGCGATGTTCTTAGCATGGCGGTCTTTAAAAGCTTTGCGCTTCGCCTTAGTGGCATCGGAATCATTAGGACTGGGCTTGCCAGCAGTGTCTGCGCCCTGCTCGCCAAACCTAATCATCTTAGGCTTGCCGTCTACATTGGTCTTCACTACGTGAGAGCTTGTGGGATGCCCGGGTGTGCGCCTTGGCGTATTCAATTTAAGATCGTCTTTCAAAGACATAGTTCACTCCTAAGCGGCATAAGGGTTGCCAATGTTTGTTCTCTCTACTCGGCGCTCATCTGGATCTTTTGCCTGTGGCAAATCAAACCAGCGGTCATTCTTAAAATAGATGATGGCCTGTGTAAACGTGTCCACGTAATCATCGTGAGCCGCCACAGGGAACTTAGAAAGCTGCTTGACGAAGTCATGCGCCCAGCCTACGAAGTGTCCTGGGTTCTTCTTTGACTCAGGTATCCACACCATGCCTAGCTCCAGTGTCGGAGCAGCCTGATGCGCTCTACTAACTTTGTCAGCGTTACCCGGATTGTAGCCGATTGCTGGGACGTTGGCCAATCTTAGATCCTGAAGCAATGATTGTCCTGACGCTTTGGATTCCACCAATATGCGGTCAGGTCTGCGTGGCCTAGAGAATTCACTATCCTTGCTCATGCCGCCGTACTCGGTTGACCAGTCCTTGATCGCTCTTGATCTCAGGTCCGGGTAGCCGAGATACTCATCCCACGCATCAATCAGCATGACGTTGCGTTGCCCGGCGTGAGTGAACACGGCCCACACGCTACACGCAGTTGGATCGCCAGTCGTCTTCTCAGTGAAGGCGCAGTCATAGCTCTGCAGTATGTACTCAAATGGTGGAAGGCCACGCTTATGCGGCCACATCTCGATGTAGTCAGTCTTTAGTATGCCGCCCTCAGATGGATTAGGATCTTGCTGCAGCTGACCAGCTGTGCCGTAAACACCAAGCAGGCGCTTTAGATCGGCAACTTCTGCCTCACCGAATCGCTCCGGGCATATCAGTTCGCCCTCTACAGTGCGAGGATCGTAGGAGCCTAGACTGGTCTTTCTGCGCCTGCCGTCCCACTCTGCCGGGATCATTAGATGTTCCCAGCCGCCAATGTCTTCTAAGATATGCCCACTGATGTCTCGCTCATGCAATCGCTGCATGACTGTCACCATTGCATCGAGCTTAGGATCGTTGAGTCGTGTTGACCATACCTGATCAAACCATTCAAGCGATGACTCCCGGATGGCATCAGACTGAGCCTCCTGGGCAGCGTGTGGATCGTCTAGCAGTAGCCGAGAGCCACCTTCACCTGTCGCTGTACCGCCAACAGATGTTGCAATGCGATAGCCAGTCTCGGAGTTCTCAAAGCGTTGCTTGGCGTTCTGATCCCCGGACAGTTTGAACATATGGCCCCACCGCTCTTGATACCAAGGCGATTGCACCAGTCTCCGGGCCTTTAAGTTGTCCCGGATTGACAGGGCACCAGAGTAAGAAGCGCAAAGAAACTTCTGCGCTGGGTCAGTAAGCCACTCCCACATCGGCCAGATAACGCTGACAATTGTAGACTTAGAGTGCCGTGGAGGTATGTTGATCAACAGCTTTCGTATTTCACCGGAGCTAATCGCCTCCAAGTGCTCGCATATCTCTTTAATGTGCCAGCTAGACACGAACGGCACCCCAGGCTCCACCACATGCCAAGACTGGCGCACGAATTCATACAGCGATGATGAAGCAGCTCGGCGCTCTCGCTCGTACTTAATGGCCTCGGCAACTACAGAAGGAGACATTGAGTTCATTTAACGTCAGCTTCTTGAGTTCCCTTTGACATCAAGTAGTCCATATTATCCAACTCTTCGTCTGTAAGATTCTTCAGGTCAAGCGAGGTTATCGTTAGTGGCCCACCATTAGCGCCAGTAACTTCTTGCGTTGTTTTATCGCCATAAACCTTGGGCATCATCTTACTGAGCAGCCACTTGCGAGAGTCTACACGTAAGCGCTGATGCTGCACAGCAGCTGAGTCATAGCGACTTATGCCATGCTGATCAACGATAGAAATAGGGTCATTATCAGAAATCTGTAGCACTTCTTCAGCGATTGCGTGTATCATTGCCTCACGCGCCTGCGCGTACTGGTCGGCAAATGAGCCTCCGGCTGCAACCCAGCCAAGGAAAGTAGACTTAGGAACACCAGCCTTAAAGCAAGACTTCCCACAAGGAACACCGCTTGACATGAGTGTACAAACCTTATCCACCAGCCGTTGTTTTTCAGAATCTTTATACTTCATCAATCACCTCCTTTACCACTGAGCCCTAGCTTTCTTCTTAGCCGACTCATTAAGAGCGCCATAGTGTAATAGCTTTCTAGAACTCTTGCTCATCTTAGCACCAGTCATCAGCTGACCATTGTGATCGTGAGTCTTACCAGCAAATAACTTTCCATCCTTTTCGTAATGGTTCACGTTCTTCATATTATTCTCCTGATTGATCGTATTCTATCACTTAACCTGTCTTATTAACCATAGGCCAAAAACCATGGGCTTGTACTTAGGGTACTAGGTACTACCCCTATAGGGTAGTAGTACCTTTTAGTACCCTATTTAGCACAATAAAGCGGTAAAAGGTACTAGGTACTAGATAGGGTACTTAGTACCTTTTAGTACCCTCTTTATGTACCCTTTCTAATCATAAATGCAGAGGCCATTACGAGGTCAAGTATGGCATAACCATGCTCATATTTTGCCACAATTTCACCATTAATTAGGTTACAAATAGGCCCAGTTTCGTAGCTCGGCTTCATGTAATTACTGATAGCTGAGTCTTTTAATCCATCGTTTCTGAGCATTTCTTTGAAGGCTGAGATGCTAACGTAGGGGACATTTCCACCATTAAATGGCCTAACTTCTGCGCCACCAGACCACCAAGCTCGCTCTAAAAGCTTCTTATGTTTTTCTATTTTTGACTCTTTTTTAACCTTCTGAACGCGCTCTTCATCGTCAAATACAGCGACACAAGTGCTGACATTCTCGCCAAATTTACTGATACCCATCTCAACAACGTCTAACTTAAAAGGTATTTCCACGCCCTTAGATGGCAATTCTCGCTGCTTGGTTATGGTGGCAGTACGCTGTAAATTCTCTTCGACAACGTAGATCTCGGTGTCAATGTGGGCACGTATAGTTGAGCTACCACGAGCGCCCCTGGACGCATCCTTACCGCTGTGATGGATGGTCAAAAATGCAGTGTTAGCTTCGTAAACGACAGTGTCTAAACGCTGCAGAATCGGCACCATATCCTCGCCAGAGTTCTCGTTTGCCCCTGCTGTCATTCGAGCTAAAGTATCGCCAATAACAAGGTTAACTTTACTGCCAGTGTCGGTCTCAACTTGTTTGATTAATGCGATAACTTCAGTTGAATGTTGGTCACTAGTAAAGAAATTAATGGGCACCTGTACGATAAAAAGGTTGGCCATGTCACAATCGTGGTAGTCCTTGATGGCCTGAACTCGACTGATAACGCTTGACGGACTTTCCGTGGCAAGATATATTACCGCGCCCTTTTCGACCTGCTTGCCCATAAATGGTACGCCTTCACAGATAGCGTGGGCCATTGACAAAGCGTAAAAGGTCTTTCCTGAGTTGCTGTCTCCGAACAACATTGACTGCGATTTACGCACAATCATGTCTTGAATTAGTTCGTCAGGTGCGTTGTACTTACTTGAAAGTGAGTCACCGCTAACCACTCTAAGTGTGTCATAAATGCTGCTCAATGGAGGCATAAGCAGGTCCAGAAGATCTTGACCGCTAGTCTCCTGAGCGTAGTCATTTGCGTCACCATTAATAGGCGGCATGACCACCTTAGCGCCAGCTTTATCATTGGCTAAGTCGGCATACTTCTTGCCCACGCCATGCTCATCATTATCTGCAACGACAATAATCTCTTGGCCAGAGCCGTATTTTTCACGCATTATTTCAGCGACTGCTGGGATATTACTGGCACTGTATGCTACAACACACGGCCTACCTGTGACCTCAGTAATCGTTGCCGATGTGGCAAATCCTTCAGCTATAAATAGTGGGCCAGACTCGTCCATGGTGCCCAAAGTCCAGAACTTGCCAGACACTGCACCACCAGAATGAAACTGCTTGCCGCCCTCTGAACTGATGTACTGAAGGCTGCTAATACTGCCATCTTCGCTGCATAATGGTAGCGCTAATCTGCCATCGCCAGTGACACGAGAGCCATGAGATTTAACGCCTTTACGCTGCAAATAAGGATGAGTATCTTCTGAGCCTGTGCATTTAGTCCAGATCATCTCAACATTAAGGCTTGCCACCTCACGTTTCTGAGCCATCTCAGCATCGCGCACTTTCTTAGACTCACTGAGCCTTCGACTGTGAGCCATTTGCTCTGCACTAGTCAATGCTCGGCCAACATCTGCTCGCCAAGTAACCTCTAGATCCAGTCGCCAATCGCCAAATCTTCCAGCTGGAATGCCATCGGCAAAGCAACAGTACCAACTGTTTTTGTCCTTCTTACCACTGCCAGCCCATCTATGTAGCTTGCCGTCCAAGAATACTTTTGAAGGCGGTGTCAATCCTGATGCCTTCATTGCATCTATTAGCTGAAATTCTGGCGGCTCGGCTTTTGGTGCTTCTTGTGGACTAAATGGTTGATCAAATATTCTGGCCATCTTTACGCGCCTTTAGATAAGTGGCGAGTGCGTCCACTGTTGAGTATTTTGGATCTGTGCCTCCCTTCATCAAACGTGTCACCACGTTGTAATGGAGGCCAGAAGCCTCAGCAACTTTACGCAGATTACTATCTGCAAGCTGCTCTTTAATCTGCTCTAAGTTCATGCTTTACATCCTTATGTAAATAAAATTACCTCTAACGCTTGTTATGATGCATTAAAGTGTCTATTATAGCAACAGCTTCAACCGGAATATTTCCAACCGAAGCTATAAACTAAGGATAAACATAATGGCTATACAATTAAAAAGCACCGGGGACTTGGGCAACCAGGGACTCAAAGTGCTTGTCTACGGACAAGCTGGCTGTGGAAAAACCACACTATCAAAGACTCTGCCAAAACCAGTTGTTCTATCGGCTGAAGGCGGCTTGCTGTCATTGAAAGATGACAATATCCCTTACATCGAAATTAAAAGCATGACTGATCTGCACGATGCCTACGCTTGGTTGCAAGATTCTGATGAGTTTGAGTCAGTAGTTTTGGACTCAATTTCTGAGATTGCTGAAGTCGTCTTGTCACATGAGAAGAAAATAAACAAGGATGGTCGTGCAGCTTATGGCGAGATGGATGTTCAGTTATCTGAAATTATTAGGGCATTCCGTGACCTTAATATGCACGTATTAATGACGGCTAAACTTGAAAAGCAGCAAGACGAAATGGGTCGTATGTTGTACTTTCCAAGCCTTCCAGGAAATAAAACCGCGCAAAAACTGCCGTACTTCTTTGATGAAGTCTTGGCGCTTCGCATTGAGAAAGATGAAGAGGGCAAGACGCAACGTGCATTGATGTGTGACTCCGATGGCTTATGGCTGGCCAAGGATCGCAGCGGAAAATTAGACGCATGGGAGTCTCCAGATTTAGGTGAGATTATAGCTAAGGTTGGAGGTGCATCGTGAGCATCTATAATGATTGGTTAAACGCAAAGGCTGATGAAAAACATGCTGTCGAAAAAAGACGCTTAATAGAAGATAAGCTGTTCGCTGACTTCTCTAAGCATAACTTTGAAGGAACCATCATCATCAATGACGATGGGTACAACATGAAAATAGTTGAGCGGTTAACTAACAAGGTTGATGGCGATAAGCTGCAAGAATTAGCAACTGAAGCTGGATTGACCGAGCATTTAGGTTCGCTGTTTAGATGGACTCCTACGATCAACATGGCAGTCTGGAAAGCTGCCGACTCAAGCATTACTGAAGCATTACTCGGAGCGGTCACTACGAAAGCTAATCGCCCATCATTTAATATTGAAAAGGACGCATAATCATGGCTAATCTAGGTCAAGCATTTAACGCAAACGACATTCCACAAAGTGAGAGCAACTTTGAGCCAATTCCAGCAGGATGGTACGAAGTCTCTATCAACACTGCGGAATTAAAACAAACAAAAGCTGGAACGGGAGAGTACATCGCTATTCGTTACGATGTTTTGGGTCCAGCTCACCAAGGTCGTGTGATATTCGGCAACTTGAATATCCGCAACCCCAATGAGAAGGCTCAAGACATTGGGATTCAACAGCTGGGTGAGATTATGCGAGCGATTGGTCTGCCCTCAGTCGAAGACACCGATCAGTTGATCGGAGGTCATCTTGAGGTAAAGGTAAAGATCCGTGAAGCAAGCGGTGGCTATGACGCCTCTAATGATGTGAGCGGATTCAAAGCTGTAAAAGGAGGCGCAGTGCCAATGGCCAGTAAAAAGTCTGCTAAGTCAGAAGATGCACCTGTTGCTGCTGGCACACCACCTTGGGCTAAAAAGTAAATGTCCAATAACAAAACGTAGTTTTTTTATGCGTTTTGTTATTTATTTGAAAAAAAAGACGGGCTGTAAAAAGCCCGTCAACTAATCAATCAAAAGGGAGAAATTTGATTATGGCACTAATTAACCTACCAAGCCAGCCCATTGCTAGTCTAATTGATCAAGCGCATCAAGAGAGACAAGAGCCACCAAGGCCGCATTTAGGTTGCTCTACACTTGGCCATCATTGCGACAGATGGCTATGGCTATCGTTTCGCTGGGCTGTCGTGGAGAAGTTTGATGGCCGCATTCTGCGATTATTTAGGCGTGGTCATTTAGAAGAGCCGCAGATTATCTCAGACCTAAGATCAATCGGAATAGACATAGATGGTAGCCAAGATCATGTAGACTTTGGCTCACACGTATCGGGCAGCGTTGATGGCGTTATTCATCACGGAGTGCCCACTGCAGAAAATACTCCTCATGTTGCTGAGTTTAAAACTCACAGCAAAAAAAGCTTTAACGACCTATCAAAAGGCGTTCAGGCATCTAAACCCATGCACTACGTTCAAATGCAGGTGTATATGTTAGGGTTAAAGTTAAAGAGAGCTTTGTACGTTGCTGTTTGCAAGGACGATGATAGGTTGCATACAGAGCGCGTCAGGTTCGACATTGATGTGGCTAAGAAAGCTGTGGCCAGAGGCAAGCGTATAGCTTTATCCGATAGACTGCCAGAGCCATGCACAGGCGCCAGCAAAGCTTGGTACTTGTGCAAGTTCTGCGCGGCTTACTCATTCTGTCACGAAAGTGAGCCAACTCAGCAGGGAAACTGTAGAACATGCGCCCACGCAACTGCCAAAGCAGATTCAACATGGCGTTGTGAACGTCACAATTCAGACAAAATTCCATTGGCATACCAGCGAACTGGCTGCGATAGTCACACTATCCACCCGGATCTAGTGCCTTATAAACGCAAAGAAGCTGATAGCGAGTGGGAAGCCATTTATATCATCAACGGCAAAGAAGTTTTAAATGGCGAGTCTGGATACAGCGGTCAAGAAATTATAGCAAACCCTGGCCTTTGTGCGAGTGGTGATGCTGACGAATTAAGAGCTTCTTTTAACGGCAGAATAGTTGAATAAAAAGGAAAAATAAATGTGGATACTACCCAAAAATTACCAACTGTCCTCTCCTTATGTACAGGATATGGTGGAGTCGAAAGAGGACTTGACCTTGCAGGAGTTGAACATCGAGTCATCGCTCATGTGGAGATCGAAGCCTTCGCCATTGCGAACTTGGTTACCAAGATGGAAGCGAATAAAATGGATGCCGCACCTGTGTGGTCGAATCTTAAAACCTTGCCAGTGGAGCCATTTCGAGACCGAGTTGACATCCTCACTGGTGGTTATCCCTGCCAACCTTTTAGCTCCGCTGGAAATCGACTTGGAGAAGAAGACCCCAGACACCTCTGGCCCTACATCTGCGACATCATCCGAGCAGTTAGACCTGTTCGATGTTTCTTTGAAAATGTCGAAGGACACATCAGTCTTGGACTCAGAGAAGTCATTAGCGACTTGGAAAGCCTTGGTTATAAAACGGCGTGGGGAATATTCTCAGCGCGTGAAGTCGGCGCTCCTCATCAGAGAAAGCGAGTCTACATCATGGGGTACGCCAGCGGTCAACGATGCGAACAAGACTCCACACTGCGAGATAAACAGCCTACAGGCAGGATTGAGTCGGAGCGTGGGCAGAGCGGAAGCCAATTGGGCAACTCCAAACACTATGGATCATCTTCCACCCAGATCGGAGGAAGCAACGCGGAAAATGCAAGAGGGTCAGAGGAAGGGTCGGAAACTTCCGTGCAATCTTCGGGAACAAGTGGACGAAGCAACAATGAATCTTTATCAAGATCAGACACCGTGGCCAACACCGAGAGTCAGTTCAGCGAACGGTCCATCTCAGAACGAGATAGAACTGGGCAATCCGAAGAAGCGCTTGGAGACAGAAGTGATAGTGAGAGAGCCAGCTCAGTGGGCAACTCCTATGGCAAGAGACTGGAAGGGAGGAATTCACGGAGTCGAGAGGGGATGGTCGGCAAACCTAAACGATCAGATAGCAGAGAGGGGAGCTTGGCCTACGCCGACAGTTCATGGGAATTACAATCAAAAAGGAATGAGCAAAACGAGTGGGGACGGGTTAGCGACTGCAGTGAAGATGTGGCCGACACCAACAGTTCAGGACTCGGACAAGGCGACAAAGAAGATGCGAGACAATCATCAGAACAATCTGACGGCAATAGTTTTCGATCAGGAAATGTTACCAACTCCAACAACGAGAGACTGGAAGGGCGGTTACAAGGAGGATGCATTGACGCGCAAGGACGGCAAGAGCAGGAGATTCGATGCGCTTCCGAACGCAGCAATTGGGGGAGTGGGAGTGGACATAGTCTCTGGCCACCTGAACCCCGACTGGGTCGAGTGGTTGATGGGTGTGCCGACCGGGTGGACCGGATTAGACTCTTGGGAAACGGAGTAGTGCCTCAAACTGCCGCTAAAGCTTGGATGGTTTTATCGAAGGAATTAGAATTAAAAAACGGAAAAATGCAACATGAATGAATATAACGTAGTTAGCTTTAGCGGAGGACGAACGTCTGCGTACATGATTTATCGAATACAGACAATGGTGTCTCAAGGGCTTATTAATAACGTCAAGTATGTTTTTATGGACACAGGCGCAGAGCATCCCAAGACATACGAATTTATTAGACAGGTTGTTAGTCATTTTGAAATAGATTTAGTTTGTATCAGGGCGGTAATGACTACAGAGGTTGGCATTGGCCCAAAGTATAGAGAAGTAAGTATTGATGATATTTGTGATGATTACGGCCCCTGGAAAGAAATGATGAAGTGTTACTCCACGCCATTTATTCACGGAGCAATGTGTACAGATCGAATGAAAACAGCGCCTTATAAAAAATACTGTGATGAAACTTTTGGGCGCAACAATTACACCTCATGGCTTGGCATTAGGATTGACGAGCCAAGGCGATTAAAGCCTAAAAAGGGTTACAGATTTTTGGCTGAAATATCACCTATGGATAAGCAAGACATTTTAGGTTTTTGGAAGACTCAGCCATTTGACTTAGAAATTGATGAATGGCTAGGCAACTGTGTTTTTTGCATCAAGAAAGGAGTCAACAAGATAGCCCTTGCTGCAATTGACGAGCCAGAATTAGCGGCTGAGTTTTGGGATATGCTAAACACTCAACCTATACGAATTATTGATACAAGAGTTACTGATCCTTTGATTATGTATCGCGGCAATAACACATTTAAAAGCGCCCAGGATTCATTTGCAGACGTTAGTAAAGACGAGATTCTTTTGAGAATGCGAGGAAATAATGGTGGCTGCGCTGAAAGTTGCGAAGTCTTTGGGTGTCAAGGTGATTTATTTGAAGAGGGTTAGACTTATGAAACTAAGAGAATATCAGCAGCGATCCATTGACCTGCTCTACGATTGGTTAAGAAACAACCAAGGCAACCCTTGCTTGGTACTACCTACAGGCAGTGGTAAAAGTCACATTGTGGCCGAGCTATGCAAAGATGCGTTAACTCAATGGCCAGAGACAAGAGTGTTGATGCTCACTCATGTAAAAGAATTGATTCAACAGAACGCCAGTAAAATGCGTGAGCACTGGCAAGGTGCCCCCATGGGCATCTACAGCGCCGGGCTTAGACAGAAAAATCTATCAGAGCCAATTACATTTGCTGGCATTCAATCTATTCGTAAACGTGCGCCAGACATTGGGCACGTTGACTTAATTATAGTCGATGAGTGCCACTTGATTTCACATAAAGAAGAGGGCGGCTACCGAGATTTGATCAAGCAGCTATTTGATATTAATCCTCATCTTAGGGTCATTGGGCTAACAGCCACGCCATTTAGACTTGGCCATGGCTATATAGACGAGGATGGTGCCCTGTTTGATGACCGCATTGAGCCTGTGACTATTGAGGAGCTAGTCCACAAAGGTCACCTGTCTACCATGCACAGCAAAAGCACCGAGACACGATTGAATGTTGACGGCGTTCACAAACGTGGCGGTGAGTACATTGAGTCAGAGCTTCAAGCCGCAGTAGATAACTACGAAACCAACCATCAGGTGATTCAGGAAGTGATGAGCAGGGCAGTAGAGTGCAGGCACTGGCTGTTCTTTTGCACAGGTATCTCTCATGCAGAGAACATTGCTCAGGGCTTAAATGATCAGGGCATCAAGGCAGCGTGTGTCACCGGTAAAACGCCAGTAGGAGAACGTGCCGAAATGATTAGGCAATTCAAGGCTGGTGAGATCCGGGCACTGACTAACGCTAACGTGTTGACCACTGGCTTTGACTTTCCTGACATTGACTTAATCGTAATGCTTCGGCCTACGATGTCTCCTGCCCTTTATATGCAAATGGCTGGGCGTGGGCTTAGACCCAAGAGCCATGTTGACCACTGCATGGTCTTAGACTTTGCTGGCAACATTTATACACACGGCCCCATAGTGAGAGTTCGACCACCACAAAAGTCAGGCAGCGGCACAGGCGAAGCCCCGGTTAAAGTGTGTGACAATTGTCATGAGATCGTCCACATATCCGTTATGGTTTGCCCAGCCTGTGGCTACGAATTTCCAGAGAGCGATAACAAACCTCTTATGCAACTTCGTGATGATTGCATAATGGGCACTGACAGTGAACTAAAGATGTCGGTGGCAAGCTGGGAATGGAGCGAGTACACGAGCCGGGCTGGCAATGACATGCTCAAAGCTACTTATTTCGGACCATCTCTCAGCGATAAGCCGATCAGCGAATACTTCTGTGTGCTTCACAGCGGATACGCTGGACAAAAGGCTCTAGGGCAGATTAATACGATTGCTCATGCAAGTGGGTGCCATGCAGAGTTAGTTGCTGCAAACGGCTTACATCAAGCCTCAGTGGCGTTTAATCAAGCAGTTCCACCAGTCGAGATTGATTACGAAAAGAACGGAAGGTATTTCAACATTATAAGGAGAAATTATGCGACATCCGCAGCCTAAAATAGTTAAGGATTATTATGCTAAAGTTGAAGCATTTTATGACATGAACGAGCCTAAATGTTGTCACACCTGTGACAGTTATAGTGAGGAAGGAATATGCCAAGAGTATTTAATCGCACCGCCAGAAGATTTCGCTCAACAACTAAACCAGTGCGAGGAGTGGTTACCGATAATTCCGTTTTAAAGATTCCTACTGAGCACCAAGAACAGGTTGCCTTTATACAGTGGTTCAGGCGAACTTATCCAGACGTTAGGATATTTGCTATTCCTAATGGCGAGGCTCGATCCCAGAGCGCTGGCGCTAGGTTAAAGGCCGAAGGTGTTTCTGCTGGCGTTCCCGATCTTTTTATTCCAGCATGGAATACATGGATAGAGATGAAAAGGTCTAAAGGAGGCAGCGTTAGCGAGAAGCAGAAGGACTGGCTGGCCTACTTGGAAAGCATTGGTCATAAGACTTTTGTATGTAAAGGTGCAGATAGTGCAAAAGAATTTGCGAAAAAGGTGTACAATCTTACCTTGCAAGGTATATAATGATCCTAAGTTAAGTAAATAACGAAACGGAGCATCAAATGAACGAAATCAATGCAGACACTTTAAAGGCTAACGATCTAGTAAGGATCACGATGAGCAAGCCTTGGACAAAGACTGATGGTCTTGGAAAGATTGAGAAGTTTGTTCAGAAGGTTACGTTCATCGCCAATGTGACCAATGTATTTAATACTCGCTTTGAGTACGAACTTTCTAGAGTCGTTAGTCATAGCGATGTGATGCCAACTTATGATATTAGTTCAATTCGCGGAGGCGCAGCATTTAGGGCGTTAAACAGAATGGACATTTATTCACTAAAAGTAAGGACTATTTAAATGATAACTTTAAAGAACGTAAAGCACAGCGAATTCGCTTCTCACGAAACTAACTGTTTTGAAGCGACTATTTATTGGAATGGTAAGAAAGCTGGTTATGCTGAAAATTCAGGTCAAGGTGGCTGCACTGGAATTCATTGGTTAGATAGAGGTGTTGAGAAAGAAGCTGAAGCTTGGGCTAAAACTCAACCCGATATAGTGACTGACTATTGCTTACACGATTCTGATGAAATTTTTACTTATGAGTTTGAAATAGAAGGTGCTGTTGATCAGCTTCTTGAAACTTACCTTTTTGAAAAAGACATGAAGTCAAAGCTTAGGGCAAAGATTCTTATTAAAGATGATACGTGCGAAAAAGGTGACTTTTATGCTTGGAGCATTAAGAAGTACAAGCAATTTACAAAAGATGATCTAATCAAAGAGATTCTTTCTTCTCAGAAATTTGAGAATCCTATTGTTATGAATCATCTTCCATTGAACGAAGCTTTAGCAATTTGGAGAGGTAATTAATATGGGATTCTTCAGTTGGAAGTGCGCTGAGTGCAATGAGTCAGTCAGCAACAAGCATAGCAGCCGTATTGATGACAGTGACTGTATGTTGGTCACACCTAACGAGACATATCACGATCCAGAGTACGATGGCTATGGAGTGTTTGGCGAGGTTGATGTCTATGAGCTTTTGGGTGATGGTGATAGAATCAAAGGTATAGACCATTATCATAGCGGAGACAGAGACTCTCTACCATTCACGATCAAGGTCGTTCACACTAGATGTTGTGGCAAGAATTACGATGAGCTTAATGAGTCTAAGAATTGCTCAGAACAAGGTTTTTTCTACGAAGATGAAGCCCTTAAATACGAAGGTTGGTTATGATGATTAAAAGAAACAATGCACCAAGTTCTAATTACTCATACGTTCTGACTGACTCAGAATTACTTGAGATACGAGGTGATATGCTTTGGGAACTTCAGACAACTGGCAGCGTATTTGTTCTTAACAACGAGGTCACCATATATGATCTTTTAGAGGACGTAAGTGATGAAGATAAAGACTACATTATCGTATGTCTTCTTAGAGGTGGAGAGGCTAAGGAGCAAGCAGTAATTAAACTTTCAGAAGCATTTTCATCTCTCTTTGATGATGAGGCAATTGAAGATCATTATATAGATGATAAAACATCTTATTAAAATAAGGAGCATAACATGCACACATTAAACTTTGTAAGAGTCGCAAGAGAAGCAAAAGACAGTGCCAATGGATTTCTTTATATACATAACTGGCCTACAGGATTTCAAGAGCTAATCTTTAGATCAAAAGAAGCAGCCGAAGAATGGATATTAATTGTCAATAACAAATAATTATAGGGACGAAAGTCCCTTTGGAGCATCACATGCACGACTTAAAGAACATGAAGGTAGTTGATGATCAAATCAAATTTGATAAAATAATGACATTGTCATTTTCAATTATTGGATCGTTTATTGGCGCTTTTTGCGTCATTTTTTTTACAATAAAACTTTTGGGGTAATATTTATGTACATCATTATTGATTTGGACAACACCATATCTGACGACAGCTGGCGTATTGATATGATTGATTGGACTAAAACTGACGAGTTGGCTCGTTACAACGACTATAACTTACTGTCTGGATTTGACATAGCTGGCAACGAATGGCTATTTCAAAGCAATGACTACGAGGTTGTTGTGCTTAGTTCTCGTCCTGAATTCTACGCTCCGATTACTGTTCAGTGGCTTAAAAGTATCGACATTGATCCGATCTTTTTAATCATGCGTGAAAATGGTGACAACTCTACGCAATCTGATTTAAAGAAAAAGCAACTGCAATCATTTTATAATGTGATGAAAGCAACGGCAAACGATGTTATTGGTGCCTACGATTCAGACCCTGATACTGTTGAGATGTACGCCAACAATGGCTTAAATGCTCACTTATTGTCAATTCATAGCAGAAGCAATAAAGCGTTTCAAGAGCCTCTTCACGAGTGTAGGATATAAGAATGACTTACAAAGAAAGAATTACAGCCAGTTTTAACAAGGCACTGGCAAATAAGCTACGCAAAGAGTCACGACAAGTGTCTAAGAAGCAAACAGAGGCTCAAGCTATCAATGCTAATAATGTTAAAAGAAGACGTTACGCAGAAGATGCGGCCCTCGCAAAAGAGTTGGGCGTAAACATAGAGGAGTTAAAGTAATGAGTGAAAAGGATAAGCCATTTTCTAAAACCATGACGCAGCAGTTTGAAGAAAATTATGAAAAAATGTTTGGCAAGGTGCCCATTGGTGAATCTAAAAAACCAAAAGACAGGGTTGATCTTGGATTGTCTCCAAGCACTGTGGTTCAAGACATTAACTCAGAGGACTTAAAATGATTACTGAGGCTTTATTTTGCATGGCTCTCACGGTTTACCATGAGGCCAGATCACAGCCATTGATTGAGCAAGTTGCAGTGGCACAGGTAGTGTTAAATCGAGTAAATTCGCCTCACTTTCCTAATACAGTGTGTGCCGTGGTGAAAGAAAATAGATTTCCTAATCAGCTTCATAAATGTCAATTTAGCTTTATGTGCGATGGTCTTCTAGAGACCTACCCAGACACTGACGCTTGGATTCAATCTAATCAGATCGCAAGCTTAGTGTTAAGCCCTGTGCTTCCTGATCTAGTCGAAAAGGCAACACACTACCACGCTGACTATGTGTCGCCATACTGGGCAAATACCTTAACTAAAGTGGCCCAAGTTGGTCGGCACATATTCTATCGGTAGTCTCCAGATCTAATCATGTCTGTGACGATGATAGATCGGCCTCCAACTTGCTTTGCCCAGTTGCTGTCCAGAAATTCTATTGCGGCAATGTCGTAGTCTTCATTCGCCATTGCCTCTAAACTTTTCTTAAATAGCTTTAGGCGAGGGAGGCCCATGTTGAAACACATATCAATCATTGCATCTTTGCGAACTTCATCCAATTCAGAGAACCAGGAGAACGCTCGGATTAATTCTGCACTGACTCTTTTTACATCGTTTGACAAAAGGTAGTCTATCTCATCGCTAGACAAGCCTAAGCCCCCGGAAGGATCAATATTACGACCCACGCCAATGGTAGTTTTATCCGCTGTACACTTATAAGCGTGTGTCTCTACACCTTCATGCACTCTTAGCATTTCAATTATCATACTCATATTTAATATCCTTTCAAATAAATTGCTATTCCAAATAATAGTCCTAATGCTAGAATCATGCAGATGCCTACATTAATTGCCAACGCAATATCGTTTTGTAGTTTGTTGTTCCTTCTTATCCGAGCGTTTATTTTTTCTTTCTCTTCTTCTTTTCGCTTCCTGTGCCATTCGGCCTCAAATTTTACAAAGTCGCTCCATCCACCAAGTCGGCTCTTTTTTAGGTGGAACTCAAGCTGAGAACGCTGAATGCGTTGCTGCTCGGCAAATTGATAGGCTTCTAAAGCTGTGCCACGACTGTTTGCATCTCCAGCTTTTTCTTTTACTTTCTGAGTAGCACTTAAATAATCATTAACTTGACTACCTACCTCGTAGAGTTGCTTGCCATTCTTCAAGGCGGTGGAGAGCGTCTTCCAGATAGCATTGGCTATGGCAATTTCTGCTAACATATCCATAACCTCCGTGAATATATCTCTTGTGTTAATTCATAAGGCGCTTTTGCTGGCTGCACTATTAAATAATCCTGCAGCTTATACTCAACTCCCAGTGCCTCTATAGTGTATACCCCACTAGCCGGGGCTTGAGCAGGGGATACGTGAATTGGGTAGAGTTCTCCTGGTTCTATTCCACCAGTAATTCGTCTGCTGCTCTTGATGTTGACGGCGTTTCTTTAGGATCTTCAGCCAATAAGTTTGCCGCTCCTGAAACTGCAAGAACTTCATTTGTATTAAGGTTAATAACTTTAGGAGTGTTCTTTGCTTGAAATTTCTGCAAAGCCTCAACTACAGATGAAACATCTTCTGGGTTAGAAGACATAAGCTTCTTTGCCATATTTTCTTGAATCGCTTCAGGTAGTTTTGCAGATCTTAGTGCGTTGGTTACAAGCCTAAGAAGCATTGAAGTTGGGCTGACTGTTGTCTCTAGACCTGCAGCCAGAGCATCTCCAATACCTTCGCCAGATTCCATTTGAGCAACGCCAGCCTGCCTGCTTTTCGTTGGAGATCCACCAAGGATTTTATTTGATTGCTTGTATAGCTGACTTTCTCTGCGAAGGGCAGATTCTAGCAAATCAAATCCTTCTTGCCCGGCATCTGGAAACAGCATTTTAAGCTTTGCTGCATCATCTGGTGCATTAATTACATTAAGTGCATAGTTAGAGTTTCCTCTAGGCTTGGTGATTCTATCCAATATACTTCTTGTTGCGCCAATCACAAAGGTCTCAGATTCAGCTGCACTCAATTCGTTAAGCATTCTCTTAACTTGCTCTGGAGCCATGCTTGGGAATTCTTTAAGACCCATCTCTAGAGACTCAAGAACCTCAATGTCGCCTTTATAAAGTTTACGAGCCTCTTTGTACGCTGAAACACCATCAACTGTGGTTGCTTCATCAAGCACATTAAGAAATTCATTTTTTAAGTTTCTTATTACAGATTTTTCTGTTGGACCAAGACCGCCGTCTGAGTTTGTTTTACCTTTTCTTAGCAAGTCATCCATGCCGCGCTTAATGTAATCAAGCGTTCTAACATCTGGAATAGCGCCTTCTACATCAAGATCAATCATTGCAAAATCACTAGGCAACTCACCCCTTAGTTCAGCTATACTTTGTTCTGTTTTAGCGATACTCTGTGCTCTCTTGTAAGCGGCTTTAAAGTTGTCATCTTTTGCAAGAAGATTCATTATTCTAGGATCGTCTACTAATCCAAATGCGTAAGCTTTTTTGTAAGCTGGGCCTGCGTTTCGTCTAAGCTCTTCAAGTAACAAATCTTGCTGATCGTAATAGTTAACATTTTTTAACTTTGACTTCACTTGCTGGGCCGCTTTCATTCTTGCTCCAGCTTGAATTCCTGAAACTGTATCCTCAATAATTGCAGGAGCGTCTGAGCGTCCTGCAGCCACAACCATTTCTGCTTGAGTGGCTAAAGATGGCGATGCGTTAGCGATGGTGCTCTGATCAATTCCCATAGCTCGATCACTATCTATCTGATCAATAACGTCTTGAATGCTTCCACCTCTAGATGACACAGCATTAAATATTCTTCTTATAGCACCTTCTTCAATTCTTTCTGGACTGGCGAGATTACGTTCTAAAACCCAATTTAGCGCAGATTTACCAGTTCTTGCTGTAATCGGAAGAAGCAATCCTAGAGTTCCTCCAAATGCTGATCCCATAGTTCCACCTTGTAGCCTTTCTCCTTGATCAGCAGATCCAGCGCCGTCTACAAAGCCTGTGGTTGTTCCAGCTGTAAATCCTCTGCCAAGAGGGTTATTGACAAGTGCTTTTCCTGTTTCTGTAGCAGCATTAGTGCCGAATCTAGTTAAAGGATTATTCGTCAAAGGATTGTTTAAAATCTTTGAAGACTTGGCTGCTTGAGTTGCTGTTTGGGTTCCTTGCCTAATTTTATTTAGGACACTAAGCATACGCGCTGAGTTAGCAATAGCAGCTGGGGCTGCTGCACCGCCTGATAATCCTGTGGCTAAATAAGATCCAATCAAAGGAACAAAACCGCCAGCCACTTCTCCGGCTAACGCAGCGCCTGTGTTTTCTTCTGAAAATTTATTGTAGCTATCATTGATCATGTTCAGTTCTTCTTCGTAGGTTTCATCCCCAGATAAAGTTCTGATTTTAGCTTCAAGCTCATCGCCCCAGCCCATAGCCAAGCCTTGACCAAGAACAGCGCGAGACATATTTCCCCAATAATTATCAGCCATGTTCCTGCCCTCTTATATAGTAGACTTAGTTCTTTTAACGTAATCGCCTGACAGAATGTCTTTTAATCTATCATTTGCTTCTTTTTCGTACTCTCGCATTGTCTCTAAAGCAAGTTTAATTGTTTCAGTACGTGATTTTTCTGACTTCATTTTAGCGCCAGTGATCTCTAAGTTAGCCGCACGTTCTCCGTCAGATATATTGCCTCCGAAAGTTGCCTTCAGAGTTGCTAGTGCGCCTTGACTTAATAAGTTTTCTAACCGCTCTGAATCTTTGTACTTTTGATCGTCTGAATTAATAGCTCCTTGCAAAGCTTTCTTGGTAACACTGTACCAATCCCCTGGGTAAGACTTTGGACTTAATTCCAAGGCTTCTTTTAGCAACTTAATTGCGCCTTCAGTTGACTTTATGTCTTTATCAGCTTCTTTTCTTGCATCAATTTCAGGCTTAGTAAGGCTATTAGCTTTTCTTTCTAACGCTTCAATGTTCAAGGTTTTAATTCTATCCTCTCGATCAACTACAGCTTTAACAAACTCTCTGTAATCAGGAGTTCCTTTATCGTAGCCAGCTTCTTCGGCTGCTAATCCTGCAGCTGTTTGAGGTATTGTCTTTCTATTTTCTACTTCCCATTCTCGCTCTTCTTTAATCGTCATCAAATTAAATATATTTTCATCGGCTCTTATGATTGCGTTTTGATCCCACTCCATAATTCTGTCTTGAAGATTTTGATTTCTTGTAAGTTGCGCTGCAGACATAGTTTTAGTGGAGTCAAGCTGGTCTTTTAATAATCCAAGACTAAACTCTGCAGCTTTCATTTTAACTAAATCTCCAGCCGACTGTGCTGCCCTTCGTTCTTTTGATATATCACCCAAAGCCTCGCTGGTCAGTCCAAGATTTTCAAAGAAACTTCCAGTCTTTGTTGGAGCGCCCATGGCTGCTGCAATCCTAAACCATTTCTCTGACTCTGATGGTCCAACGCTTTGACTATCAGCCATTTTAATCATCATGTCTTTAAGCGCTTGGGTTTCGGTATTGTAAGTTCCTTGTTGCTCTGAAATTTGATCACCATAATCAACTTGGCCTTGCTTCAACATTTTAAGCATTTCTGAGGTGTTAGATCCTGCGCCTGTTGCGTTTGTAGTTTGTTGATCTATAAGTCCTTGCAGGCTTAAAGATTCATCAATAACATCAGCTTCTAAAGAAACGTCAGGCACAGGTGCATTAAGGACAATATCTTTTTCAATTTCATATTGATCTTCAGGACCGCCCATGGCGTATCCGTTAATGTGGCCACCTTCTGCAAGACCCCAGCTATATCCTCCTGAACTTCTGCTAGGAGATGTAGCTGACTTATTACTGGCAGCTGCTTGCCTTCCCTTACGTCCTGGGCCACGATTACTCCTAGCCGTACTACCTCTTGCTGGTGCAGAAGGTGCAGGAGGATTATTATTGCCACCTCCACCTCCACCGCCGCCAGATGGTGGGATTACGCTTTGAATGTTTGATGTTGTTTGTTGAGAAATTTTGTCAGCTTGATCATAAAGATCTTTAAGAGGAATATTAAACTTATTGCTAAGAGCTTGAGAATTTTGCAAGAAAAGCGCCCCAGGATCTACTAAAACTGGCGCAGGTGCAACTGGCGCAGGTGCAAAATCATTACCCATAGCCATACCTGTGCCGCTAAATTCCTGGGCATCATAAGGTGTACCCACGTTATTACCCATACTACCCATACCTAATTGGTAACCGCCAAGATTGTTAGGAACAAAACTTAAAGCATCCTCTCTTTCTTTTAAAGCTGATTCACCATCGTAAGCTGATGTGGGAAAACGATCAAGAGCCACAGCGTCATTGTAAAGATCAGGGATGCCTGCAGTGGCGCTTTTTAAAGCACCAAAGCCCGGCGCTCTATAACTAAGCGGTCTTGTTCCAAAGCTTCCAGTTCCTACTGCATTACCATTACTAGACCTTACAAGTGCGCCATCTCCTGTACGCAGGAATGATGAATTATTAGAATTATATGCTTTTTCTTCCGGAGTACGCGCATAAGTAAACTGATCCCACCAAGGCTTTGGGTTATTAGCTATGTACTCAGCACGTTCAGCACCTCCACGCATTGATTCAGGAGGAAGTTTAGTTTCGTAATAACTTTGACCTTCGTTGCCAAATACATCACTTACACCTTCAAGTAATTTACCATACATTGAGTTGTTGAAAAGATCACTTAGAGCAGATGTACCGCTTGTGCTAACTGTAGGATTTAGTAACCTTTCTCTTTCAGCCGCTGCGTCACGCTGTCGTTGACCTTCTCCGTCACCGCCACCGTTAACTCCGTTGCCGATATTGCCACCGCCAGTGATGCCACCGCTAATACCACCACCGCCTCCACCGCCGCCAACTACTTCAGCATTGCCTTCAGCAATAGGTCCAGCAAGAATATCATCGTAGTAATTACCAGTCAGATTCATGCTTTCTCTGGGGTCTCGTTTAGCCTGAGCAAACTGAGGATTCGCATACATCGGTGTGTTAGTGAGGCGGTTACCATACGCATCAGCATATGTATTATATGCCGCCATGTCTGCGTCATACCTACGCTGCTGCTCAATAAAAGCTCGCAAGGCTTCACCTTCCAGACCTTCGATTGAACCTACCGGGGCTGAAGCACCAGCGTAACCCAGCTTAGATGCCGAACCCAGCCCATATTGTTTTTTCAGCCGCTCTAAATTGTAACCCATGCTAATCTCCTATTTTCCATCACCCATTGAAGCTAAACCCTTATACGTTCCAAATCCAGCCGCCAGTTGTGACAGGGGAGATAGATTATAAGTAGCGCCTGTTGTAGCCCCAGATGTAATCTGCTGACGATCCGTAATCGGAGCCATTCCACGGATTTGCGTACTAAGATAATCAAGCTGACGCTGTGGGTAAAGTTGCTGATCTCTAAATTGTTTCTCAGCTGCAGTAAGTTCTTTTTGCATCTGCATTTGCTCGGCTTGTCCAGCAGCTTCAAGAGCTGTTAAATCTCTATAATTAGCGTTTTGATTTTCTATGGACAAATTGGCCATGCCTGATAATGCATTCATCTGACGCTGCAAATCTTGCTGTTGAGCCGCCTGACCTGCATTAGCAGCACTTAGTCCCAGCTGTTGTTGCTGTTGACCTGCGTTAGTGCGTGATGTCGCTAAGTTACCTAGCTGAGACATCTGCTGTCCTGTCAACTGACCCAAACTCTGACCAATGTCAGCGATCTGACCAGCACCTTGTAAAGTACGACCTTGATCCGCTCCAGATATGCTTCCTACTGTTCCAGCAAGACTGGCTTGTCGAGCTTTATCAGCCGCTGAACCTTGTATTGCCTGACTATAACCCTGCTGCAGTAGTGGCGCTTGCTGTCTTAGTATAGATTCTTGAGTGTCTCGTAAAGCCCTTGATCCAAACTCACCCATATTTCGGCTACCAAACTGACCTGCTTTTGTAAATGAGTCTGAAACGCCCGGTAATAGATTTTCAGTTAGATTACGCGCACCTTGCTGTGCTAATGCATCCATTACATTAGTTTGATAAGGATTCATATACTGATCAACGTCAGATATAGATGACTGGGCAGCTTGTTGCAAATAAGGGTTTGCGGAGCTAAGTGATGATGGACCTGCCGCTTGCCCTGCGTTCATGTTCGCCGCTTGGTTTAAATAGCCTTGGCCAGCGCCCATGATGTTTAAGTTTCCAGCTTGACCAAATAAATCTTGGCCAGCATTTAAGTTTGATCCAGATAGCGTACTGGCCCCTGGGTTTAGGTACTGTTGCTGGGCAGTATTGAGCGCACCTGCAGTCCCAGCAGTTGACATTCCTTCCATGCCTGCCTGCGCTTTATTAAAGTTTCCCTGATAAGCACCTTGGGCATTACCGATACCGGTATATGCTTGTTGTTGCATTGGAGATAGTTCTGCAACTGTAGGCAATGAATACGCTTCAAAAGGCTTATTAGCTAGATTTTGTGCCCAGTTTACTTGATTGTAAATTGCATCCTGCATCCACTTTGGCGTTTCAGTTGATGAACTAGTGTAACTAGTTGCGCTTTGTGGAGTACCCTGAAATATACTACCCATTATGCTACTCCCTTCATGTATTGTAATGGTGACTTAGCGTTTGGACTAAATTTACCTTGAGCAAGAGACTGTCCTTTGTGTGCGCGAACATTTTCTCGCATTCCATTGAGCATCTCTGCGCCTGCTTTATTGGAGCCATCTCCAAGCATGGCTACTGTTTCGGCATCAATAACGTACTCACCATCGCTCAAGTAAGCTGGTATTTCATCAGATCGTCCAGTACCAGCTCCTGTGACATATCTAGAAGCTTCTTGCAGGGCACCGCCTTTATTCATTTGCGCTGAACCGCCACAGGCCATGCCAGTAGCTTGCATATTATACTGACCTGATGTCAAGTTATTAAAGTTAGTGGCCATGTATTCAGTCAGGCTCAAATTAGCCTTATTAGCATCTGCTCGTATGGCGTTCCAGTCCCAGTTAACTAAAGGTCGATCAAAGTATTCCTGCTGCTCCGGGGACATGGCCGAAACTGCCGCGCCGACATCTTCTGGTGCTTGCAGGGCACCTAATGCTCCAGCGCCTAGACTAATTGCTTGAAGTGGATTTTCCCCTACAAAATTGCCTATTTTATCCATAAATCCAATGTCTTCAGACTTAGGTACTGCAGCTGTATTGGCATTTTCAGCCTTCATCTGACCAACTATTTTTTTAGATGGTGACAATTTATCAAATAAGCCAGCAACAGCGCCACTTGTTAAAGATTCTTCAGGTGTATATCCTGCCGTCAGCATATTGCCTGTAGTATTTGCCGCAGCTTGAAAAGCTGGCGAAGCATTTGAGGAGCCTGCATAATTCTTTAATAATTGTCCACCTGCACCTTGCAATGCGCCTTCTGCGAAACCAGCACCTGAAACTTCTCCAGCTAATCCTCCAGCTAGACCGCTTCCTAAAGTTGACACCATGGATGGACTTGTCAACCCTAGCCCAAGACCCTCATTCACAAACTCACCAGCTACGTTACCAGCTCCTTGCGTAATACCACCTAATATTGCACCTTGCCTCCAGTCACCACCAGTTAATGCTGATGAACCAGCGCCTAAAATTGCACCACTAGCTATACCAGCCGCTGTAGCGCCAATACCCATGGATGAACCGATAGCCGCTCCAAGACCAGGAGCAAAATAAGAAATAGCAACAGGAAGCACTGTTTTTAGTATTTTCTTTAGTCCTTTGTACTCAACTAGTCCGGTGTTTGGGTTAGTAGTGCCCTGACCGCCCATGCGCCTCAAAACTTCAGCTTCACGAGGGTTAATATGTGCCAACATGGAGTCGCCACCTTGGCCTTGATCAGCTAAACGCCTGCCTGCAACCGTTAACCCACCGCGAGCATAGCCTTGAGCAGCACCTCGATCTTGTAATCCGTAAAGTGCAACAAGCATTGAGATTATGAATACAGCATCAAATTCAGGAGGAGCGTCACCTTGATCTATCAAACCATCTGCAATAGCCGCTTGAACCATTTCAGCATACATTTGAGGATTCTGAAGAGCTGCCTCAAGCATCTCGATGGCTTCAGTTAAGTCTTCTGGCACCATTGCAGTACGTGATAGACGCTCTTCGATAACGTCAATACCTTGTCCAAACTCTGGACTCTGGCTGGCTAACTCTATTATTTCTTCTCTGATCATATTAGTTCCTGCACCAGTCATGTTTTCTGTATTCGTTGTCTAGAAAGCCGTAGATATGCATGTCCTCATTATCTTCGTATGCTTCTCGCATTATACCTTCTTTCTTAAACCCAAGATGCTCGCAGAATTTCTGAGAAACTACGTTACTGTCTGCCACTAAAGCGGTGGTTCTTACCGCTTTTAGATCATCAAAAATCATTTTAAAAAGGCCATTAAACATCATTATAGTGCTTTTTGGAGTCCAATTGCAGTCTGCCACAATGTTTACATCAATATTTCTTTTAGTAAAATTTGTTAGCAAAATGACACAAACAAACTCACCATTTTTATCAACTGAAGATAACGCTCGGAATGCCTTTGGGGCACTCTTGATTCCAAGGTGCTTTCTAGCCCACTTTTCTGCTTTTTCTTCGTCTTTATAGCCAATGTATTTCATAATGTTGTCTGCACGAATCTCTCTGCCCATTCTCGCCAGTCAGTCACAGCGTAGCTGTAAGGATCTGGAAAGTCTTCCACTAGATTAGTGGCTCTAATATACTGCATGGCCCAATCTTGCCACTGATCAGGATCATCAAGTGGTTGGTAAACCCCAAACGCATCAAAATCAATGATTAAACAATCAGCCCAATCTTTTAGACTAATACCTACTGGTAGCGTTACGCTTAGGCTCATCCTAGGTCAGTTCCATCACCGCTATCAAAGTGCGCTATTATTTGACCCATTTGATAATCTCCGTAAAGAGCATTACTTTCAAACTTAACTCGTAATTCTCTACGCTGTTCCTTCAACATCACCACTTGCTCATAAGGTTGTGTAGCTTTTTCAGGAAAGGTGAACGTAGTGCTTTTAACTTCCGGTGCTCTTGCGTTAGCTCTACCTGTCACATTAACAGTCATAGGACCACTCTGCACGAAATCTGGCTCAATAGTAGTACAGCGCAAATAACGATTATTACCGCTTACTAATGTGGAAATATCAGCTGTCTCAAAACTTGATTTAATTGGACGAACTTCTGATCCATCGTACTCATCCACTTTGAACTCATGCCGCCAAACTTTGTAACCACTTCCGTCATTCTTAACGCCCGTTAAAATAGGAGCTGCGAATGAGTTATTAAAGTGTCCTGCAGAGCGTCCATCATTGGGTAATTCAGTGTCATACCACGTATTTTCTTTGACGTTATAAACTACAGCGTGAGTACATTCAGTGGCCGTCCCTCGTGGATAACACCACCAGACTTCATTATAACGAGGTACTTGAAAACAAAATGTCTTATTCTGAGCAGTGGGGTTAATGCCGTCAAAAAAATAGTTCAAGTTCATGCTGTTTGGCACTTCTCTTACAACGCCATTAAACATGTAAAAACGATCTACTCCAGCCCAGTAGAACACGCCATCGTAATCAACGACAGCAGACTGAGACATCATTGAAGTGCCCGTAGCTACAATGTCAAATTGAAACACAGTAGCCCCACCAGTAAACGTAGCTCGTATGACTGCATCAAACGCCCAAAAAAGCCCTGCAGGAGCCGTTCCAGAGCCTGCCCTCATTGGTAGACCTTTTATAATCTTTTGGCCCCACACACGCGCTAAACCTGAACCGCTACCTTCCATGTTATTGGGTTCGCCCGGAACAGACCAACCAATAATGCCATCAGTACCATAATAGAATAAATAAGGATGTAGGCTAACCATACCGCCAGTGGCGTTGGCATTAGCAGGTAATCGTATGCTTTCAAGAGGCTCTGTGCCTAAGACTTTGCCGTAAAATATCTGCCCATCTTCGTCATTACATATGCATGAGCCATTGGGCGAAACAGAAGCGATGATGTAATTCTCGTTACTTGACGAAGCGTATTGAAAATCAAACATCCACTGGTTGTAAACGCTAACTATTAGAGCATCAGAACCATAGTTCAGATTAACAATAGTAGATGTTAGAGTCGTTAGCGTGTTTGTAATAATAAAACCATTGACTTGATCACCGGTTGCTACTGAGGTGATCTTAATAGTCGCACCTGTGGCCGATGCTGTGTAGTTGGGCGTAGATGTATTCGCAGTAATGTTTGAAGCGACTGCCGTGGCTGTCTGAGCTAATGTGGTGTTAAAAGCCACTGCTCCAGACATAATGTTGACTCCAGCCACCGCTATCATACCTACTGAACCAGATGCGCCAGCTAATGTAACTGTACCGTATGCTCCAGTTGCTACTGGAGTTCTGTTTGATATTATTGAGCTATTACCCGAACCATCTAGCGTGAATCTTTCTAAGGTATTCTCACCACCCGAATGGCAATAAACAAATGTCATTTGAGTAAAAGTAGAAAAGCCTCTGCTGATTTCCTGCAAGAACTTTTGAGTAGTTTTATAGCCACCCATTTTGCGCGGTAATCCTCTTTGAAAGCGCACCCACTGACCATCCGTGTAGCTGTCACCTTCAAATTTGGTTCCATCGCGCTTAATGCCCGGAGTAGACTTTAATACTGCGGTTTGAATAGGCATTATTAGTAAGTGCCTCCGTTGACATTACCAGCCTGCGCCACACCTAGTGTGGTCCAAGCAGCTGCTTTATTGGCCGCTTTAAATAGTGCAATACCAGTTGTTGTGCCTCCCAAATTAATCAAAGCTGCACCAGCAGATGTCGCTCCAGTACCGCCCTGGTTAACAGCTATTGGAAAACCAACAGCTGCAGTATCAGCATCAAGAAGCTCGCTCCCATCACAATAAAATATGCCTCTCTCATTGGTAGCTAACGTAACGCCAGCGGTGCCTGAGACTTTAACTTTAAATGTATATGAGCCTGTGGTCCGGTTATCTATCCAGTATTGCTGAACTGTTGCTGGAATAATAATGTTTCTTGCGCCCGTTAGCGCACCTGTGAATCGGTAAGCCACTCTATTTAATTGCGCCCCAGACAGTGTTAAATCACCAGACCCTGCAGCGTTAATGACTGTGTAATCAAAAGCAAAAGTAGAGGACTGACCAAATCCAATGGTATAAAAATTGGTTCCGTCTGATGCAACGATTGCTGACTCTCCGGGCTGAAACGCCAGAGTTGTTGCGCCATCAATTTGAATTGATCCTGGGGGATCTACAGCGACTTGGCCTGAGCCAGAGTTGCGAAGATACATGAACCAGTTATTTCCAACAGCAATAGGATCTGGAAGGATTAGAGTACCGCCAGCTCCAGTCCAGTTATACATCCTAGCTCGGTCAGCAGATCCTGCAGTGTAGTTGGAGTTAAACGTAGTTATCGGTACTGATTGAGAAAGCACTGCGCCAACCGCTACAATACCTGTGCCAGCTAAGGCTGAAGCATTGGCGCTTGAAGTTGTAGCTCCATATTGGAGCAGCTGCCACGTACCATTAGCAGTGGAGTTATCTGTTAAATATATTTGCCAGAGCTGGCCAGAAGCAATCGTACCTACCTGAGAACCACCAGCATTCAGTACAGTAAAAGTATGGCTACCTTTATTGTTGAAAAGTATAGTATTACCTGTGCCACTTTTTGTCGCGTCTGGTAGTGTGATGCTAAAATTAATGGCAGATGGCGTAACATCCATTATCCGCGTGGCTAAATTAACATTGGTAGATGTTTCTTCTGGCCAGCTTAGTGTGATACTTGCAGTTAGAGCAACTGAGCTATAACTAATTTCACTCGGATAAATGTTGGCACCGCCAAAAACATCTGTATAACTGGGCATTATGCTTCACTCCTGTTTGCTGAACGATCCATTATTTTAGACAGATCCTCGCCATTTAATGCTTGTGCAGCTCGATCATACAACCCCGTCCACATCTGTACTCGTCCATCATTTTTCAAAAATGGAGTAGCTTCTAGCAATGATGCGTATAAAAGTACATCTGGCGCGTATTCTGTCAGCCAGTTGGTCTGTAAATCTTCACCCAATAATGCAGGTTGCTGATAATATAATATTTCCATATTGCTTGCGGCATCAGGTGTTGGAACTATTAGCCAATGATGGTAGTCGTAATCCGCATAAAATTCAGGAGTCGATTTATCCGACTCATTTGGCCAATAGTTACGGCAATATTCGTAAGACCGGGCAAATATTGAAGTACCAGCTACATTCATTGACACTGTATCACGCCATCGGTCTGGTTTTAGATAAGTTGAAACGCCAACGACAAGTGGTAGATTAACCGCTCTAATGAATCCTTCTATTTTTAGCTCACGCGCAATCCTACGCTCTCCCATCGTGATCAAACGTGGGAGCTGATCAAATACTATTTGATCACTCTCTTGAGTAAATCCTCGCTCTAGGTAACGGCGCAGGTCTACCAGGAGGCTGTCATAGGTCATCGTGTAGCTCATATTATTTCTCTCGACTCACAGCTTTCACTTTTTCTACAGTTCTCATAGCACCTAGTCCTAACATCCCCATTAACACAGGCATCATCTCAGACAGCGCTATCATTGGTATAGTTACACCTGTTTTAGACAGTTCTAGAGCCATGTTAGCAAAGGGGATAATCAAGAAATTACCAGCCATCCCCATGGCGCATATCCAGCCAATCGCAGGTCGCCAGCCGCTGACGAAAACACTATTTGAGGCCGCTTCTATTTTATTGACCTCAATCTGAGCCATGACTTGCGCTTGAGTGTGTTGTTCGGCCATAGTCGCAATTTCGTGAGACAGTTTCTCACGCAAATCCTTGTCAGGAATAACCTTATCAAGAATGTTAGAAACTGGACCAATTAACGCACTCAATACGCCAATCATGTTACGCAGCCGCTGCTGTGATTGCTTTCATATCTTCTGTAGTCCAGTAATCTTTAGCCAACATAAGAACTAGATGTTCTTTGTTACGTGCTAGGCAATCTACCCAATCTGCGTCTTCCATATCGGCTAGCTTACCTGCATCAATTAGGGCTACTGAGTCTAGGCAAGCTGAGTAATGTGCTGCGATTTGTTCTACTGTTAATTCATCCATCGTGTTATGCCTCTAGTGCTGTTAAACGTGCAGCGAGTGCTGCATTTTGGGTTGATAATTCTTGGATTGCTTTTACTAATACTGGAATCAATGCTGCTTCTGCTACTTCCTGTGAACCATCATCACGATCATCCCATAGTCTAAAGCCGTCTTTAATTTCAGA
>Ga0307997_10000149_pt1 | contig 30628 bp, 25 predicted proteins | sample Davwhametageno36_FD_203165 | JGI IMG/M metagenome (GOLD analysis project Ga0307997, IMG submission 203165) | Marine microbial communities from Davis Island wharf, Antarctic Ocean - #36 | ecosystem: Environmental > Aquatic > Marine > Unclassified | place: Antarctic Ocean: Davis Island wharf... | reverse complement strand
ATATGATCGAGAACGCAGACAGCAACGAAGGTACGTTGATGGTCAACTCGACCCCAATCGTGATCCGGTCCTTGACTGGCGTGTTTCCACAAAGCTTCCGTGACCTCACATTGGTCGCAGGCACGATCGGTGACTATGCAGCCATCGTTGTCGGCAAAGACAGCCCGCTGAATTCCATGGCCGATCTGGTCGCAGCGTATGATGCTGACGCATCCTCGACAGCTATCGGCGGCGGATCAGTTCCAGGCGGCATGGACCACCTTGTTGCAGCCATGACAATGGAAGCAGCCGGCAAAGACGCGCTGGACGTAAAATATATCCCTTACGATGCTGGCGGCAAAGCCATGGCAGCCCTGTTGTCGGGTGAAATCGCAGCCCTGTCGACTGGTTTCTCAGAAGCGGTTGATCTGGCAAATGCAGGCGAAGTCAAAATCATCGGCGTTACATCACCAGAGCGCATTGCAGCGGCCCCTGATGCGATGACGATGAACGAGCAAGGCATCGACATTGAGTTTGTGAACTGGCGTGGCTTCTTTGGTGCACCAGGTCTGTCGGCCGAAAAAACCGCACAGTATCAGGCAGCACTCGAGCAGATGTACGACACACCAGAGTGGGAAACAGTCCGCGCCCGTAACGGCTGGGTCAACATCCACAACTCCGGCGATGATTTCCGCACATTCTTGGAAGCCCAAGAAACTGTGATTGGCGATCTGATGAAAAAGCTCGGCTTCCTGTAAAGGCCAAGAGTTTCACGACGGGGCAGCGCGGGAAACTGCGCTGCCCCGTTTCATAAACTCTTGGGGGGGAATGCGTTATGGCGCTTGATCGTTGGATCTCACTAATTTTACTCGGCATCTGCTTGGCCTATGGCTATGCTGCGTGGTTCACGATGGATGAGGGCCTTGCGCCATTCATGCAACGTAACCCAATTTGGCCCAGCACATTCCCCAAGGCATTGTCCGTGCTGGGTATAGGTGCCGCGTTGGTCACCTTGTTTGGCCTCGAGAAATCCGAGTTCAAGGTGGGCGACATCGATTACCGCCGCTTGCACGAATACAAGCTCGGCCAAGCGATCGCGCTGCTCGCCCTCATGGTCATCTACGCGCTGACATTGCGCCCGTTTGGGTTCTTGGTCGCGACATCCGGCTTCCTGATCATCGGCGCGTTCATTTTGGGCGAGCGCAAATGGCATGTGATGATCCCTGTCGGGTTGATCGCCGCGTTCTCGGTCTGGTATCTGGTGTCCCAAGTGTTGGAAATTTACATGCGCCCACTGCCGGGCTTTTTACTCGGACTGGGGGGCTGATCGATGCTTGAAGGAATGCTTATTGGCCTGCAAACGGCCCTTTCACTTAAGATGATTCTCGTTGTCATTGGCGGTTGCTTGATCGGCACGTTCATCGGCATGTTGCCAGGTCTTGGACCAATGTCGATAATCGCGATCATGATCCCAGTCGCAATATCGATGGGCGACCCATCTGCGGCGCTGATCTTGCTTGCTGGCGTTTATTACGGCGCGATCTTTGGCGGCTCGACATCGTCTATCCTGCTTAATGCACCCGGTGTCGCGGGTACCGTTGCCACCAGCTTTGACGGCTACCCGATGACCCAACAAGGCAAAGCGGGCAAGGCACTGACCATCGCGGCGATCGCAAGTTTCTGCGGCGGGACAATTGGGGCGATCCTGTTGATGATCTTTGCGCCAATGCTGTCGTCGGTCGCATTGCTGTTCCATTCGGCGGAATACTTCGCGCTGATGGTCGTCGGGTTATCAGCCATCGCAGCGTTCGCTGGCACTGGCCAAGTCGCCAAGGCAATTATGATGACCACACTAGGGTTGATCATGGCGACCGTCGGCGAAGGCGCGCTGTTCAATCTGCCACGGTTCACCATGGGCATTATGGACCTGCAATCAGGGTTCGGGTTTATCACGCTGGCGATGGCGATGTTCGCGTTACCTGAGGCGCTTTTCCTTGTGCTCAAACCGCGCGAAATGAAGGACAGCGGATCGGGCGACATCAAAGATATGCGCATCACCCGCGCCGAGGCATGGGCCATTGCACCCGTTATTGGTCGGCAGTCGCTGCAAGGTTTCTTCATCGGCGTCCTGCCAGGTGCGGGTGCGACGATCGCCAGCTTCTTGGGCTACGCGGTTGAACGCAACATCGCGACCAAGGAAGAACAAGAATTGTTCGGCAAAGGGTCGATCAAAGGGCTCGCTGCGCCCGAAACCGCAAACAATGCGGCCTGTACCGGATCGTTTGTACCGCTGTTGACGCTCGGCATTCCGGGATCTGGCACAACGGCGATTTTGTTGGGTGCATTGATCGCGCTGAACGTCACACCCGGCCCGCGCCTGATGATTGATGAGCCGCAGATTTTCTGGGCAGTTATCATCTCGATGTATATCGGAAATCTGGTGTTACTCGTCTTGAACCTGCCCTTGATCCCTTACATCGCCAAGGTGCTCATGGTGCCGCGCAACTATCTGATACCGTTCATTCTATTCTTTACCTTGATGGGGGCCTATATTGGGCAAAACAACGCCACAGAGCTGTTGATTCTTGTCGGATTTGGCATCTGTGCGACGGCGCTAAAATTCGCGGATTATCCGCTGGCACCGCTGCTGATTGGGTTCATTTTGGGTGGCATGTTGGAAGATAACTTCTCGCGGTCGATGCAGTTATATGATGGCATCGCGTTTATCTGGGAACGTCCAATGACGATGGGATTGTTGGTTATCGCCGCGATCCTGATTGTGCTGCCAAGTTACCGTGCGCGCCGTGCAAGGATCAACCAAGCAGGCGTCGCCGACGGCGATTGATCAGCGGCTAAAACGGGCTGGATCAAAAGCGGACAGGTCCATGTTTGGATGCTGTCCGCTAATCATTTGTGCCAGGATGCGTCCAGTTTTAGGGCCCGAAGTCAGTCCGATATGTTGATGACCAAAACCCACGAAAATTCCGCTCGACCCAAGCTCCCCAATTAATGGCATGCTATCCGGCGTCGAGGGGCGGAAGCCCATCCATTCCTGCGTGCCACTAAATGTCATGCGCGGAAACGCAGCCGCTGCATGCTTTTTCAGCAATGCAATTGGGGCGGTACTTGGCCCTGCATGATGGTCGCCCAATTCCACAGTCCCCGCACAGCGCAGACCCATATCCATCGCGTTCACACCGAATTTGCCATCAACCATCATCATCGGATTGCGTGGCGCTTCGGTGGGATTTTCAAAGATCACATGATAACCGCGTTCGGCCTCCAATGGGATGCGCAGGCCCAGTTTACGGGTCAGTTCTTTGGACCATATGCCCGCAGTAATCACAGCCGCATCGCAGTCAAAATGATCCTGATCGGTTTGGACACATGTGATCTGCCCGTCCGATCCTTTTTGTAAATCGCGGACTTCGGCACGTACAACACGACCGCCAAGCGTCTCAAAATACTGCGCCAGCGACGCGACATACCGGCCGGGATCGGTGACATGGCCCTGCCCTTCTAACACGGCAATACAGCGGTGATCGGCGCTAAGGATCGGTTCAATTTCTTGCACCGCTTGGCCCGTGATGACGGTCGGCGTCAGGCCCGCATGCGCCTTCAACTGCCAGCCATAGGCATCGGCATCAAAGCCCGCACGGTTGCGGTAAACAAAGGTCATCTTGCTGTCGCGGACCCAGTTTTCGACAGGCGTGCCTTGGATCAACGATCTGTGCTGATCAACGGCATCAAGCAATAACGGGCTAATCGAGCTAACAATCTCGCGTGTCCGCTTATTGGTCGCGTTGCGCATATATTGCGCCAGCCACGGCAACATGCGCGGCACATGCCTCCATTTCACAAAAAGCGGGCTGTTTGGGTCCATCAAGTAGCGTGGCGCATCACGCCACAGCTTTGGCGTCGTGACAGGCACAACGGCCCATTGCGCCAGCAATCCGGCATTGCCGTAAGACGCCCCCATACCCGGCGCGCCCTTATCTATGAGCGTCACATTATGCCCTGCGCGTCGCAACCAAATCGCGGTCGACACACCAACGATGCCCGCGCCAACAACAACGATCACCTTAGTCATCGTCGGTAGCGTAGCCATAGTCGGCCTTGGCATCTTGTGGGCTGATTAAACCTGCGGCCAAGTCTGCGGCTATGAGCGCGGGCGCGCGATTTGTAGGATCACCGTATCCGCCGCCACCGGGCAAGCTCAGACGCAAACGCTGTCCGGATTTGATCAATTGACGACCCTTACTGCGCAGCTTTGTCCCGTCCGCCAGTGCGACCCGTCCAGCTTCACCGGCACCACCACCTTCACGGCCACGTGCGGGGTGATCGACACGGTCAAACATCGCGTTGAAATAGAAATCATAGCCAGCGCGCGGCTCGATTTCGATAATCTGCCCGAATCCGCCGCGCGTCGTACCCGCCCCGCCCGACCCTGCCCGCAGTTCTTTGCGCCAGATTGTGACGGGGCCGACGTGTTCCGTGGCCTCAACGCTCATGGTGGATACGCCCGATGGAAACGCGGTTGCAGATAAGCCATCAAAGTTGTGCCGCGCGCCCGTGCCGCCAGAATTAAATGTCAGAACTTCGGCGCTGGGCAATCCACTGTCGGGATCACAGGGGCGACCCGATATTTGCACATTCCACAGCGCGCTAGAGCCTTCCGCAGGCACAGTTGCAGGCATCGCCTGATGAAGCGCGCCAAACACCACGTCAGGTATCAAATGCCCCAAGACATGTCGGACCGATACAGGTGCAGGCCTGCGCGCAGCCAAGATGCACCCATCAGGCGCCGTAATTTCAAACGGTTCTAACGATCCGGTATTGTTGGGAACCTCCGGCGCGATTGCGCATTTCAAACCGTAGCAGGCATAGGCGCGGGTATAGACCTCCGGGACATTCACCCCAAACGGGCTCATGCCGGACGTGCCTGCAAAATCCGCCTTGATCCAGTCACCAGCAACATCAAGCGTGATCGCCATAAGCACCGGCGCATCATAGCCGTCGACCGTCATTTGATTCGCATAACTGCCATCTGGAACGCCAGCAATCGCCGCATGGGTCGCCGCCCGACTGGTGTCGATAATGAAATCCGACAGGCCCGCCAGATCAGCAATCGCGAACTCGGTCATCATTGTGTGCAAGCGGCGGTCACCGGCCGCGTTACAGGCCGCCAACGAATACATATCGCCCACGACTTGCACCGGTTCACGCACATTGGCGCGAACCATGCGGATAAGGTCCTTGGACACTTCACCGCGGGTCGCAAATTTCATGATCGGGATCAAAAGACCCTCTTCGTACACCTCGGATGCATCAGGGCCAAAGCCGCGCCCACCGATGTCAACTACATGCGCTGTGCAGGCAAAAAATCCGATCAGTTGTCCGGCGCGAAATGACGGCGACACAACTGTGATATCGTGCAAATGCCCTGTGCCCATCCAAGGGTCGTTGGTGATGTAAACATCATCCTCAAATATATCGTCAGGGCCGATTTCACGCATAAAATGGGACACGCTTTCAGCCATCGCGTTCACGTGGCCAGGCGTTCCCGTAACCGCCTGTGCTATCATGCGTCCGTGTGCATCAAACAAGCCTGCGGACAAGTCGCCCGCTTCGCGCACTGACGTCGAAAACGCGGTGCGGATCAATGTGGTCGCTTGTTCTTCAACAACTGCAATCAAGCGGTTCCACATGATCTGATAGTCGATTGTGGACACGGTCATGCTGCGCCCTCCTTTGCGGTCAAAAGCAGGCTGCCGTCATCTTGGCCAATAGCGCGGTAGGCGGATGTGACAATTGTTGTGGTCTCGTCTTCGACAATGACCGCAGGACCATCAATCATCTGGCCGGCGGTCATCGCAGCGCGGGTCACTTCGGATGCATCAACCATTTTGCGTAGTCCGGCGTCAAAGAATTGACGGGTCCGGTCCGCTGCAATCGGTATGCCATCTGTACGGCGTGTCACAGACGCAGGCGGCGGCACATCAGACGCCACAACAAGTGACCAATTGGTGATCTCCACGCCGAGCCCGTCAATCGTGCGGCCAAACAATGTCCGGTAGTTTTCTTCAAACGCGGCCAAGATCATCGCCGCGTCCGCATCGGTGAATGTGTCAAATGCAAACGGCACAGGAATTTCCCAACCCTGACCCGAATACCGCATATAGGCGGTCAACAGTGTCGACGTCGGGGCTGCGTCCGCGCCTGCCGCAACAAATGCCGTGACCTCGGCGCGCAATGCCAGCAAGGCCGCGTTAATCGCGGTTGCATCGAAATCCGACAGCCGCTGAAACAACCCTTTCGTCGCCTCATAGCTAAACGGCGCCTTGAGAAACCCAATTGCCGAACCGACGCCAGCACCAGGTGGAATGATAATATCCTTGATCCCAAGCTTTTCGCCCAATCGACAGGCATGTAGGGGCGCACCGCCGCCAAAGCCAATCATTGTAAACCGTTCAATATCGCGGCCATTTTCAACCGTGTGAACACGCGCCGCATTGGCCATGTTTTCGTCAACCATTTCGGTCACGCCAAAGGCAGCCTCGTCTGTCGTGGTCTTTAATGGGCGCGCTAAGGCCGTCGTTATGGCATTGACTGCGGCGGCCTCCACCAGTGGAATTGCCCCGCCAGCAAAGTTGTCCGGGTCCAAACGACCAAGCAGCAGGTTCGCATCTGTGACCGTGGGCGCGGTGCCGCCACGACCGTAACACGCAGGCCCCGGCTCTGATCCGGCGGATTGTGGGCCTACTTGGATGCGGCCCAAACTGTCGACTAACGCAATTGACCCGCCACCTGCGCCAATCTCAACCATTTCAACAACGGGCGTCGACACAGTCATGCCCGACCCCTTTTTGAACCGGTAAGTACGCGCGACCTCAAACGTGTTGGCAGTTTTCGGGCGGCCGCCTTCAATCAAGCAAATTTTGGCTGTGGTGCCACCCATGTCAAACGATAGCGCTTGATCGATACCTTGGGCACGGGCGAAATCAGCGGCATAGATAGCACCACCTGCAGGCCCGGATTCCAACAGACGCACAGGTTGATCCACCGCAGTTTCGACCGATATCAGCCCGCCACCAGAATGCATCATAAAGACAGGCCCAGTCACGCCTACATCCAGTAATCGATCAATCAACCGCCCAAGATAACGGGCCACTTGAGGCTGTACATAGGCATTCGCTATTACAGTATTAAACCGAGGCAGCTCGCGCATTTGCGGTGAAATGACTGATGACACCGAGATCGAAAGATCTGGAGCTGCGGCACGCAGGGCATCAGCCATCTGCATCTCGTGGGCGTTATTTGCGTAGGAATGCATCAAGCCAATGGCGACAGCATCATAGTCGCCCGCCAAAATTGTCGCGACCATGGCATCGGTTTCAACTGGATCAAGCGGTTGAAGCACATGACCCGCGTGATCCATTCGTTCGTTTAGTGTCAATCGATCTTGGCGCGGGACCATCGGCACGGGCAGTGTCAAATTCAGATCGTATTGTTCAAACCTGTTTTCTGAACGCATCTCAATAACATCGCGGAACCCTTGGGTCGTAATAAACGCAACCTTCGCACCACGCCGTTGGATCAGCGCATTGGTCACAAGGGTCGTGCCGTGAATAACCTGCCCAATATCTGACACAGGCACCCCCGCTTGGGCGGCCGCAATAGCGATACCTTCAAGAATGGCCGTTTCAGGTTCTGTATAATTGGTCAGCACTTTACATGTCGCAAGGCCACCAGCGTAGGCCAGTGCTACGTCTGTAAATGTACCGCCAATATCTACGCCCACGCGTACCATCGCTTGTGTCATACCAATTCGCCCTTCTGGGATGTGACGTGCGACAAGCCTATGTCAGGTGCGCGCACTGCGATCAGGTTAGCGGCAGGCGAACAGACATGTCTATCACAATAACACCTTTGAAGATGTCTAAGCCAACACGACTAAGCGCAAATCATACGATCATATTCGCAAGAGGCTTCGATCAAACGCATAGTTTGGGTGCATTCATTGGCGGCGCTAAAGGGAGGAATGAAATCCACATTGACGCCGCTTGCAGTTCCCGCCGCCAAAGTGGAGCCTCGGCCGGGCGAATAATGAAGGCAAGTCCTTACTGATATTACCTACTTTTCAAAAGTCTCGAGCTGAAGCTGGGCATCGCAGTAGGTGCCATCAAATGTTCCAATCCAGACGTCAATCCGGCCATCGACTGGGCGTGTTAAAACAATCTTGGGATCAAGGTTTCCATTATCGTCATCATCATAATACCAACTTGCAGACGACGTATTGATCAAAAGGGCAGAATCGCAATCGCTGACAACCCGCAAATCAAGCCGGTACCCGCCCATACCACTTAGCTGGAATGAAAAATCAGGGGCCGTTGGGAAATAACCTGCACCCGTATCGGTGCCCGGCTTAACATTTGAGCAATTCCAGATGTAGTTATTGCCCCCAGCGCGAACATTGAAAGCTTTGGTCTCATACAACTCTCTGCCAGAAGCGCGATACGCCTCACCTGCAGACGCGTTAAAGTCAGGGCAAGCAATTGCCGCTACACCTGTCGACAAAAAGACTAAAACAGCCGCAGAAAATAAAACTTTCATAGCCAACTTCCTCAAATGAATGACACCAAAGTACACTTTTTTCAAAACGAAGTTAGAAGTTTTGCCTCCATTTTGACTGCGACAGCTCGATCTGCCAAAGCCTTCACCCTGAAGACTATTCATGTTGCAAAGGTATTGTCACCAACAACTGAGATTCAACTTGCATCAAAGACTTACGGTTCGGTTGCTGACAATTGCCAGAGTACACTCATGCCCGCGCTATCCTATATAAGAAATCCCGCTCATACTTGCGCGGTTGGGTGGTCAATACTACTCAAGCCTGACAATAAATGGCGGAGGCGGAACCAGCTTGACGGTTTTGGGGGCCGCATCGTGAACCTCGTCGTCGGTGTCCGTGAGTTCACTGACTGGGACAAACTTCACACCGATGTCGCGAAGTTTATACACGCGACAGCGTAGCGTTTCGCACGGACGCAGAATAATTTGTTGATATTTACGGACTCGCGGGACACTTCCTGAAAATTCCCTGATCTAGGGATGGAGGATGTTTGGATGTTTGGATGTTTGGATGACGAACGCGATATTCAACGTAAACCGAAAGTGCTTCAACATGTCGAAAAGGTCGGCAAAGCAAGCCGGTATTTTGGTGCGGGCGGGGGGACTCGAACCCCCACGGGCTTTCGCCCAACAGATTTTAAGTCTGGTGTGTCTACCATTCCACCACGCCCGCATCTGGCGTTTTCTTCAAAATTCAGCTCCAGGCCAATAACAGGCCAAGAAACCGCCTCGTCTACGCAACGCCTTGTTCCGTATGCATATTGCAGAACAGACGCAAGGATTTTAAGTTCCTGCGTCAACCATTCCACGGTGGAGGCGCGCGTTTACGTCTATGCGCGCGGGCGGTGTGGTGCAATATGTTAGATATCGGTTCCGGCAGGTTCTCTGATCAATGCACGCTCGGACAACCACGGGTTCAGCGAAAGCGCCCCGCGCAACGCCTCTTGGCCTTCATCATTGCGACCCATTCCCATCAGGGTTAGTCCCTTCCCCGACAATGCGGCAATATGGTTTGGCATGATCTCAAGCGCTTTGTTCAGATCAAGCAGCGCGGCGTCGTAATCACGTTGCAGAAAGCTCGCAAAAGCCCGCTGATTATAGCCTTCGGCATAGTTAGGGCAGTATGCAACCAACCCGTCAAGCGTGTTGCGCGCGCCGATAAAATCAAAGCTTTCGCGCTGCGCCATACCTTCATCTAATATAGCTTGAGCGGTCGAGTCAGGCGCATCTAGCCACAATTCCCATAGTTCCTGCGACAAAGGCCGCGCAGCTTGAGGGCCATTTGCACGGCCAAGCTCAAAAATTATCTGATCAAGACGCGCCGCATGATCTGGCCCGACAGGACATGGATCGGCGACGGCGGGCGCGGAAATCACCGCAAAAGGGATAAACCATTTCATACCCCATAATGTGTATCAAACTGCCGTCAGGTCAAATCACATCCGCAGCACTGGGGGCCATAGGCGCAAGCCCCTCTTCTTTCACGGCCTGCATGGCCACATAAGTTGACGTATTGGCGACATGTGGAAGTGTCGAAATTTTCTCTGCTAAAACAGCGCGATACCCTGTCATCCCAGCGGTACGCACCTTTAGCAGATAGTCAAAATCACCCGCGATCAAATGACATTGTTCAATCTCAACAATTTTCATTACCGCCGCGTTGAACGCGGCCAATGCGCTCTCTCGGGTGTCAGTCAACTTGACCTCAACGAAAGCAACATGATCGCGGTCCAACCGGATCGGATCGTATAATGCGCGATACCCACGGATCACACCGCGATCCTCTAGCCGTTTTAACCGTGCTTGGGTCGGCGACTTCGACAATCCGATACGGCGCGCAAGTTCCGTCACGCTGATCCGCCCCTCAACGGCCAGGACATCCAGAATCTTACGATCAAAGCCGTCGATGGGTGCAGTCTGTTCGGTCATATAATTGCCCTCATTTCGGTCAAACGGGTTTCTGAATCAGAAGATAGCGGTCGAAATAACTTACCGCAACAGGGTATCCTAGGCCAAATCACATATTGGAGAAACACCATGACCCGCGATACCTCCTCTACCCTGCGCACCCAAATCGATGCAGCAATCTACGCCCCAGAACACAGCACGGTCGCGAATTTGCGGAGCGCAGCCAATTTATCGGACTCAGATCGCGCGCGGATCAGTGCCAGAGGCGCTGATCTGGTTCGCCAAATCCGCAATAACGCAGAACCGGGGCTGATGGAGGTCTTCCTTGCAGAGTACGGTCTATCCACTGACGAAGGCATCGCGCTGATGTGTTTGGCCGAAGCACTGTTAAGGGTCCCCGACGCCGATACCATCGATGCGTTGATCGAAGATAAGATCGCGCCATCTGATTGGGGCAAGCACTTGGGTCGTTCCGCCTCATCATTGGTCAATGCGTCCACATGGGCGTTGATGCTGACAGGGCGCGTTCTAGACGACGACAAGCCAGGTATCACACGGCACTTGCGCGGAGCGGTCAAACGTTTGGGCGAGCCTGTCATTCGGACTGCCGTTGGCCGTGCCATGCGTGAAATGGGCCGTCAGTTTGTGTTGGGTGAAGACATTCATAAGGCCATGAAACGCGCCGAAGGGATGCAAGCCAAAGGGTTCACCTATTCCTACGACATGTTGGGCGAGGCCGCCCGCACCGACGCCGATGCCCGCGCTTATCATCTGTCATACAGCCGTGCGATTTCCAACATCGCACAGCACTGCACCAACGGGTCCGTTGCAGAAAACCCCGGCATCTCGGTCAAACTGTCCGCCCTGCACGCCCGCTATGAGGTCGCCCAAGAGGCCCGCGTTATGGAAGAATTGGTGCCGCGTGTGCGCGCGCTTGCCATCCTCGCGAAATCCGCAGGCATGGGATTCAACATCGACGCCGAAGAAGCCGACCGCCTGTCGCTATCGCTTGATGTGATCGAGGCCGTCTTGTCGGAGCCAGCCCTGCGCGGCTGGGACGGATTCGGGGTTGTAGTGCAGGCCTATGGACAGCGGGCGTCATTGGTCATCGACCACTTGCATGCCGTGGCCACAAAACTTGATCGCAAGATCATGGTCCGCTTGGTCAAAGGCGCCTATTGGGACGCCGAGATCAAACGCGCCCAAGTCGAAGGCATGGCGGGCTTTCCAGTGTTCACGCAAAAGGCACACACAGATATCAGCTACATCAGCAACGCGCGCAAACTGCTTGGCATGACCGACCGGATCTATCCGCAATTTGCGACCCACAACGCGCACACTGTCGCCGCTATTCTAGACATTGCAAACCTGCAAAATTGCACCGTTGCGGATTACGAATTCCAGCGGCTGCACGGCATGGGCGAAGCCTTGCACAAGATCGTCCTGAAGGCCGAAGGCACCCGCTGTCGTATCTATGCCCCTGTTGGCGCACATGAAGACCTGCTCGCTTATCTCGTCCGTCGTCTTTTAGAGAACGGCGCGAACTCTAGTTTTGTGAACCAGATCGTCGACGAGGAGGTCAGCCCTGAAACAGTTGCCGAAGACCCGTTCGAGATGGCATCAAATGGCATTGTCTTGCCAGTTGGAACCGACATATTTCAACCTGAACGGACGAATTCTAAGGGCTTTGACTTGACCCACCAACCGACGTTGGATGCCATTGATCAAGCCCGTGCACCATTTGCCAATCAGCAATTTACCGCACAGCCGTTGACTTTTTCGCCGCATAAATATGTGAAGGCCACACGAAATCCAATCGCTAACCCTGCCAAGCTTGACGACCTTGTCGGCCACGTGCAGCCTGCCACGCCTGACATCATCGCCGCTGCGCTGACCGACGCGACCCCTTGGGATGCGCCTAGCAACGATCGGGCAGCGGTCCTAAACAAGGTCGCTGATGCTTACGAGGCGCATGCGTCGGAACTGTTCGCAATCCTTGCACGCGAGGCTGGAAAGGGTCTACCCGACGCAGTTTCCGAATTACGTGAAGCGGTGGATTTCCTGCGCTATTACGCTGCCCAAGCCAAATCAGACACCACCCCGCGCGGCGTTTGGACTTGCATCAGCCCGTGGAATTTCCCGCTCGCGATCTTCAGCGGTCAAATCGCGGCGGCATTGGCCGCAGGCAACGCGGTCATAGCAAAACCTGCAGAACAAACGCCAATCATCGCCGCACGCGCGGTGCAATTGATGCATGCGGCCGGTGTGCCAGTTTCCGTGCTGCAACTACTGCCCGGTGACGGCACTGTAGGCGCGGCATTGACATCAGATGAGCGGATCAACGGTGTGGCATTCACTGGCTCGACCGCGACCGCGCTAAAAATCCGCGAAGCGATGGCTGATAACTGCGCCCCAGGCACACCGCTTATCGCGGAAACTGGAGGCTTGAACGCGATGATCGTGGACAGCACCGCCCTGCCCGAACACGCGGTGCGCGATATTGTCAACGGGGCGTTCCGGTCCGCCGGTCAGCGCTGCTCTGCATTGCGATGCTTGTACGTCCAAGAGGACATCGCAGACAAACTGCTGCACATGCTTTATGGAGCCATGTCAGAGTTGACGGTCGGTGACCCTTGGCATTTGTCCACTGACCTTGGCCCCGTCATCGACGCGGCTGCGCGCAACACAATCGCCGATCACATCGCAGATGCGAAACTCGAAGGGCGGCTGTTGTTTGAAATTTCGGCCCCCACTGACGGCACATTTATCGCGCCAACAGTACTCAAGGTCAGCGGAATCTCTGAGATGATCCGTGAGGTTTTTGGACCTGTTCTGCACGTGGCCACCTTCAAATCCACGCAGCTTGATCAAGTCATCGCGGACATCAACGCAACTGGATACGGGCTTACGTTTGGACTGCACACACGCATTGATGACCGCGTGCAGTCTGTCGTCGACAGAATTCATGCGGGCAACATCTATGTCAATCGTGACCAAATTGGCGCGGTTGTTGGCAGTCAACCGTTTGGCGGCGAGGGCATGTCGGGCACTGGTCCAAAGGCGGGTGGTCCACATTATCTGCCGCGCTTTACTGCACCCACGCTGGCGACAACGACACAATGCTGGGACCAGATCGCCGACATCGCTGATTTGACAAAACGTCTATCCGCACCGCTTCCTGCCGCAAGCACACCAACGGATCTGCCCGGCCCAACAGGCGAATCTAATCGGCATAGCATGGCGCCGCGCGGACCAATTTTGTGCATGGGACCGGGGCATGAAACATCCCAAGCCCAGATCAAAGCCGTCAACGACTTAGGCGGCCTCGGCATTGCAGCTGACGGCACTGTACCGTCCGAAGTCTTGACCGACCTGCCCATATTGGGTGGCGTCATTTGGTGGGGCGACGCAGATACAGGCCGCATGATCGAACAAGCCCTGACCAAACGCCAAGGCCCGATCACTGCGTTAATCACAGCGAGGCCAGATGCCGCCTACGTATTGCATGAACGTCATGTGTGCATCGACACGACGGCAGCAGGCGGTAACGCCGCTTTGTTGGCGGAAGTTGGCAGCGCGTGAACAGTTGACAATCGGGGGCGGCGCGGCAAACGTCGCCCCTATGTTACCCGTTCGCGATCATAACCCGTCCCAATCCACGCCATATGTAACTTACACATTGATGGCGCTAAATGTTCTGATTTTTCTGATGGGCTATTTGATCCTGACAACGGATCAAATGTTGTCACAGTTCTATTACGACTATGCACTCATCCCCGCGCGGATATCGGCTGGCGAAAACTACATTGCGTTGATCACTTCGATGTTCTTGCACGCAGGATTAATGCACCTTGCAGGTAATATGCTGTTTTTATGGATTTTTGGCGACAATCTTGAAGACAAGATGGGACCGATCTGGTTCCTAATCTTCTATATCGCCAGTGGCGTTGGCGCTGGTCTCGTCCATGTTTTCATCGACCTGTACACGCCTATTCCGCTTGTCGGGGCCTCTGGTGCCATCGCTGGGGTTATGGGCGGCTATTTACTGCTGTTCCCCAAGGCAAAGGTCGATATTTTTATCTTTTTGATTGTGTTCATCCGCATCCTCCCGATCCCCGCGTGGGTCATGCTGGGGCTGTGGTTTGCCATTCAATTATTCAGCGGGATCAGCACTGATATCGCTGACGGAGGTGTCGCCTATTGGGCACATGCGGGTGGGTTTATCGTCGGGTTTGTGCTGACGATACCGCTGTGGCTACGGCTCGGCGCAGGTGGCTGGTGGGTGCAAACGGATTTCCATCCGCCGCACCCAGACGCCACGTATTCATCGCGTTTTCCGGTAATTAGGCGCTAGGCTTTTTGCGGATCACTTTGGCGAATGTATCAAAGATTGGCTCGTTGGCGATGATGACGTCGCCGTCTGTCAAGATATCGCCACTCGGGTTCAGTGGCTCGACGATGCAGCCTGCTTCACGCGCGATGATTAGGCCAGCAGCCATATCCCAGGAATGCAAATTGCGTTCCCAGAACCCTTCATAACGACCCGCGGCGACGTATGCCAGATCAAGCGACGCAGCCCCAAAACGGCGGACACCGGCACAAGCGGGCAGCAGACGCGCCAAATCTTGCAACGTGTCAGGCAAATCAGCACGGCCAGCAAACGGCAGACCCGTTGAAAAAATGCTTTCGATCAAGCGGTGACGCACAGATGCACGGATACGGCTTTCGTTCAGCCAAGCACCGCCACCTTTTTCAGCCCAAAACATTTCGTCTTTCACAGGGTCATAGATGACGCCCGCAACAATCTGGCCTTTATGTTCCAAAGCGATAGACACAGCCCAATGCGGCAATCCGTGCAAAAAGTTGGTCGTGCCATCAAGAGGGTCAACGATCCAACGACGGGTCGGGTCTTCGCCGTCAATCTCTTTGCCTTCTTCGCCAAGAAACCCATACGACGGGCGCGCATAAAGCAAATCTTCGCGGATGGTGGCTTCGGCCTGCTTGTCGGCACGGCTAACAAAATCACCGGGGCCCTTTGTCGACACCTGAAGGTTCTCAACTTCGGTGAAATCCTTAAGCAACGCACGCCCTGCTTTGCGGGCGGTTTTCATCATCACGTTTAGATTTGCGCTACCAGCCATGCGAGGGCCTCCGGAAGGTTCATGTGTAAAACGCCGCTATAGGCCTATGTGCGCGGGCAAACAAGGGGCATCAGGCACGTTGCATGCGGACGGCTTCTTGTCGTGCGAGCCGGATCAGATGTGCAACAAACGGGCGCTGGGTATCTTCGGTGCGCGTGGCCGCAAATAGGCGGCGGGTCAGACCGCCCTTAGTCAACGGGCGGGTCACGTAATCAGCGTTATATTTGATCTGGTTTACCACCCAATCGGGCAACACCGCGACACCACGGTTCGATGCAACCAATAGCAAAATAACAGCTGTCAGTTCCACTTCGCGAACGGCTGCCGGCTCAACCTTTGCGGGTACTAAAAGCTGGGAAAACACGTCCAGCCGAGCTCGGTCCACCGGATATGTGATCAGCGTTTGATCGCGAAAATCTTCGGCCTCGATCACGGTCTTTTTTGCCAGCGGATGCGTAGCCGCGGCCACAAAGACTGGTTCATAGTCGAATAATGGAGTGAAATTAGTCTCGGTCAAATCCTCTGGGTCCGACGACACGACCAAATCAACTTCCTCGCGGCGCAATGCAGGCAGCGCGTCAAACGCCAATCCGGGGCGGATATCCACATCGACCTCGGGCCACGCCTTGCGAAATTGTTCCAATACCGGAAATAGCCATTCAAAACATGCATGACATTCGATCGCGATATGCATGCGGCCCGCCTTACCCGACAAAAGGCCCGCGAAATCAGCCTCTAGTGCGGCCATTTGAGGGAGGATTTTCTCAGCCGCCGCCAACATCTTAATCCCCGCAGCCGACAGGCGCAGCGGTTTGGTGCGGCGTGCAAACAACGCGACACCAGCCTGATCCTCGATGCCTTTGATCTGATGGCTTAGCGCAGATTGGGTCATGTTCAACAGGTTCGCGGCGCGAGCCAATCCGCCAGTGTCATGAATGGCCTTAATCGTGCGTAGGTGCCGGAATTCGATCCGCATTATGAATGACCCGCATAATAAAACTGAATTTAATGAATTTGTTTCACAAGAGGCGCCGTGAAACAAGAGGGCAACTCACAAAGGACCGCCACCATGACCCGCCCTGCCCTGTCATTCGAATTTTTCCCACCCAAAGATCTGCCTGGCTCATTCCAGTTGTGGGACGCGGTGCAAACCCTTGCACCATTGGACCCAAAGTTCATATCCGTGACCTACGGCGCTGGTGGGGCAACCCGAAAATTAACCCATGAAGCCGTGCAAACGTTACATCAGCAAACTGGGTTGCGCGTGGCAGGGCATTTGACCTGTGTAGATGCCAGCCGCGATGAAACCCTACAAATTGCCGATAATTACGCAAAGGCAGGTTTGCGCGACATCGTGGCCCTGCGTGGCGATGCCCCCAAAGGACAGGCAAAATTCACGGCACACGCTGATGGATTTCAAGATTCCATCGAATTAATAACGGGTCTTGCAGACACAGGACTGTTTAACATCCACGTCGGAGCATATCCTGAAACCCACCCAGAAGCCGAAAACACGGCCGCTGACATCGCATTCCTGAAACGTAAGTTCGACGCGGGGGCAACAGGGGCCATCACGCAGTTCTTTTTCGAGGCGGATACGTTTTTCCGGTTCCGCGATTCATGCGCGGACGCAGGTATCATTGCACCAATTGTGCCGGGCATCCTACCCATTGAAAACTGGACAGGGGTGCAAAAATTTGCGGCGAACTGTGGGACAGTCATTCCACAGGTCATCCGCGATGCGTTCACCAATGCGACCCGCGACGGGACCGAAACATTGCTCGCCACTGCGGTCGCGGCCGAGCTTTGTGATGATTTGATCTGTGGCGGGGTGGATCATTTGCATTTCTATACGCTCAATCGGGCCGAACTGACCCGAGATGTTTGCAATGCACTGGGGTTTGTGCCCAAACGGTCCTTGCAAAACGTAGCCTAAGACCGCAACAATCGGGTCATGTTTACAGCCAAGTTCCCCGCCGACCTGCCCGACCGTGACACAGTATTGTCGATGTCCGGCTTAGACTTCATGCAAGCGATGTTGCGCGGCGAACTCGCGCGCCCGCCCATTTCAGGGTTGCTCAATTACCAAATCGATCAAGTCGAAATGGGCCAGGTTGTGTTTCGAGGCACGCCGGAGTTTGAACACACTAACCCTCTGGGTGGCGTTCACGGCGGTTGGTATGGCGCCGTGCTTGATAGCTGTATGGCTTGCGCCGTCATGACAACCGTGCCCAAAGGGTCAGTCTATACCACTTTGGAATATAAGGTGAATTTAACCGGTGGCATTCCGCTCGGCATGGAGATCCTTGCCACCGGAATTGTCGATCATGCTGGTCGGACTACCTGTGTATCCCACGGCGAAATTCGTGGCGCCGACGATGGTAAGCTTTATGCGACGGGCACAACGACCTGTTTGATCATGAAAGGCTAGTCTGGCATCGCAGTCGGATGAACGCTTTCTGATGGATCCGTCAGCATAATGCGACGACGGCGAGATAGGAAAAGCTTGCTCCATCCGCGCCATCCGCCAATCGAAGGGGCATCCGGGTTTTGCGGAAATCTGTCTATCCAGCCGTCCGGCAGTTCAAGATTGCAGGCTTCCAATTTTGTCAGCATCCAAACAAGCGGAATATTTGCCAACGGCCTTGCGGCTGGGAACTCCACAACTTGGCCACCCACATCGCCATGCGTACCCCGAAACCAGACCTGCTCAATATGACCCTCCCAATCGGGCGGCGCTTCCCACATGACAGGCGCATAGGCCTCGCGGGTTTCATGCAATGCCAGCGCGTGAAACCCGTTACGCACATGATCGCCAAGCCGGTGATTGTGATAGGCATGCTGCGCCTGCGCCCAGCGCCAAACAATCGGCATCCTCAGGCCCAGCGCCTTAACCGTGTCCCAGACAGCCACCGCTTCAATCTGTACGTCATCATGAGAAAAGCGTTTGCTAAACTGCCTCATCGCATCTGAGTGCGCGCCGGCTTTATAGTGTCGGTAAGCTTGGCGAACATTGCGCTCGGTGGCATGTTCAGCTTTCAACAGACCAACATGGTCGATCACCCCCGCAAGCGATCGCACTGCATATGCGCCACGCGAATATCCGATTAAGATGATCCGGTCACCAAAGTTATAACGAGACGCAAGCACACCGTATGCCCGTTCAATTTGGCGATTGATTCCCTTGCCCGTCATAACACCCCACGTACCAGACCAATCTCGCCATTGTATGCCTGCCTCGTAATAAACATTAAGGTTGGTCTGTTGGCCCGCTTCTTGCAAAAGCCTAAATGCTAAGCCCGCATTGGTCTCGTGACCTGTTTCCAGTGATGACATTGTTCCATCAAGAATGATTACATGTGTCGCTACACCTCGCTTGCGCGCGACGGTGTCTTCAGTGCGCGCACGGCGACCAAAAAGTCCAAATATCCAATCACGCAGCTGCACGAGCATCCTTTAGCATTTGCCAAACGCGATGTGGTGTGAACGGCATATGCGCGTTTCGCACGCCCGCGTCCCAGAGCGCATCGGTCATTGCATTAGTGATCGCCGCAAGCGCGCCCACCGTTCCGGCCTCGCCACAGCCTTTCATGCCCATCGGGTTATATAACGACGCGGTGCCGCGGGTCGAAAAGTCGATCATCGGCATATCATCCGCCCGTGGCATCGCATAATCCATGAAGGTCGCGGTCAACAACTGGCCGTCTTCGTCATATACCACGCGCTCGGTTAATGCTTGCCCCAGCCCTTGCACAACGCCGCCGTGGACTTGCCCCTCGACCAGCATCGGATTGATCAAATTGCCGAAATCATCGACCACCGTATATTTCACAATTTCAACAACGCCTGTGTCTGGGTCCACAGCGACCTCTGCAATATGGGCCCCGTTGGGAAAGCTGCGGCTGTCCAGTTTGATCGTGGCGGATTGATCCAAAAGATCTAACTGTTCGGCCTGCCGGATCATGTCAGCAACCTCGACCATTGTCGGTGTTAGGTTTGATCCCGCGACGCGAAATTGTTCATGGTCGAATTGCACATCCTTAACCGAAACACCTTCAGCTTTGGCCAAAAATGCGGAAAAACTTGTCACAATCGCATCTACGGTCGACAGCGTTGCAGTGTTCTGGACCGTCACGGATCGCGACCCACCTGTCCCACCACCGACAGGAATCAGATCACTGTCGCCTTGCACCACGCGGATATGATCCACCGGAATGCCCGTCTGATCTGATAGAAATTGCGCATAGACAGTTTCATGCCCCTGTCCGTTTGATTGCGTCCCGACATAGATCGCCGCATGGTCATTTTCAAACACAATCCGTGACGTCTCTTTTGGGTCGCCAAGAATACTTTCGATATAAAACGACAGTCCAATGCCACGTAGTTTCCCGTCCGGCTGTGCGCGGCGGGCATCAAAACCAGCAACATCTGCGCCTGCCATTGCCACATCCAACAGCGCAGAAAATTCGCCAACGTCATAGGCGACGCCAGCCACAGTCGTATACGGGAACTGGCTTGGCGTAATAAAGTTTTTGCGACGCAGTACAAATCCGTCGACGCCCAAGTCGCGGGCTGCTTGATCCATCGCGCGTTCCAACACAAACATCGCCTCGGGGCGGCCAGCCCCACGGTACGCATCGACTGGCGTTGTATTCGTGTAGACGCCCTGAACCTGCATCGCCGCAACTGGCATGTCGTAAACGCCGGTTAGAACCTTGGAAAACAATTCGGTCTGAATACCTTGGGCAAACTGCGAATTATAGGCACCCATATTCGCCACTGTATCCACGTGATACGCAACAATCCGGTGATCCACGTCAAACGCCAGCGTTGCCGTGGTAAGCAGGTCGCGCCCCGCATTGTCGGTCAACATGGCTTCTGTTCGATCGGACATCCAACGCACAGGGCGGTCCAGCACGCGCGCAGCATGGGCCACGCAAAAGGTTTCAGGATAACGCATCGCCTTCATACCAAAGCCGCCGCCGACATCGGGGTTGGTCACGCGGACCTCATCACTGGTCAGCCCAAAGTGGTGCATCAGGTCCTCTTTGGGAGCCCAAACGCCTTGCCCATTCACAGCAACATGCAGGCGCCCATTTGTAAGTTCGGCAAAACAGCCGCGTGGCTCCATCGCGTTGCAGATGATCCGGTTGTCAGGCACATCAACACGGATAACGTGTGCCGCCGTATCAATTGCGGTCTGCACAGCATCCAGATCACCCAAAGCCCAATCAAACGCATGGTTCTTTGGGGCCTCTGGATGGATCGCCTCTCCACCAATTGCAAGATCAACATAAACTGGCAGATCATCGATATCGAGGTCGATCATCTCTGCTGCATCACGCGCGTGGTCCATTGTATCAGCGACAATCATCACAACGGCTTCGCCGACGTGACGCACATGGGTCTGGGCCAACATCGGGCGAAAAGGGGCCGCACCGCGCGTCCCATCTCGATTTTTCACTGTAGAGCCAGCAAGGCCCATTTTAACGCCAGCACGTTCCAAATCAACCGCACCGACAACCAATGCCACCCCCAGCATCGCGCGCGCATCTTCCAAGTCCAGCGTTGCAATTAAACCATGCGCCACATTCGAGCGCAGAAAAAACGCGACCAGCGCCCCATCTGGCACGATATCATCCACATATTGCCCAGCGCCCGTCAAAAACCGCTGATCCTCAAACCGTTTTACAGGTTGGCTTTTTCCGAACTTTTCCAAACGTTTCCTCCAGCTTAAGTGGTAATTGGACCCTAACCGGACAGGCTGCACTGTCCAGAGGGGGTTTGCCATTTGCTAACATGGGTCTACTAATCAGGTTATCAATCAGTGAACTCGAAAAGGCTGCCAAAATGGACCGCGTCAAATTCACCGCCATGAAAGATGGCGACAAAGCCGATTATGATTTCTTGACCGAACACGAGGTAGCATACACTAAGGGCACCGCTGACCGCCTTCTCGAAGCACTTGTCGATCTCGACAAGGGGCTGTCGGGCTATCAAATTACGCGGCTTGGCCATTCGTTGCAAACAGCAACACGCGCCGAACGCGACGGAGCCGACAACGACTGGATCGTCGCTGCCCTTTTGCACGACATCGGCGACATATATGCCCCCTATAACCACGACGAATACGCCGCTGCAGTGCTGCGCCCGTTTGTACGCGAACAAGTGGCATGGGTCGTGGAAAAGCATGGGGATTTCCAAATGATCTATTACGGCGAACACGTCGGCGCAGACCCCGAAAAGCGCCAAGCCTACGCCGCCCACGCCTATTTCGACGACTGTGCTATGTTTTGCGAACGCTGGGACCAATCGTCGTTTGACCCAAGCTATGACACCTTGCCGTTGTCCCACTTCGCTGACCGCGTCCGCGAAGTTTTCGCGCGCGAACCCTATGACCCAGACGTCATTCAGACTGGGACAAGGAAACCTTTGACATCAGGCTAGGTCCCACTAATCGGCTAAATCGGTGCAAAGACGGGTCAATTGACCCTCCGCGGCCGTTCGCCTGCATCTTAGGTGCATTGAACCCTTTTAGCCTCTGATCAGTTTCGGTATGACCATTTCAACCAGATAAGGACCGCAAGACTATGGCGATGGAAAAAACGTTTCATTCAGGCACCGCAGAACCCCGCATTTACGACATGTGGGAAAATGCTGGTGCATTTAAGGCTGGGGCCAACGCCCGCGATGGCGCGTCCACGTATTGCATTATGCTGCCACCGCCAAACGTCACGGGTCACCTGCATGTCGGTCACGCTTTTAACCATACGTTGATGGACATTCTGATCCGTTGGAAACGCATGCAAGGGTTCGACACTCTTTGGCAGCCAGGCCTTGATCACGCGGGTATCGCCACCCAGCTAATGGTTGAAAAGGAACTGGCAGCCACCGGACAACCCAAGCGCGTTGACCTAGGTCGCGAGAAATTCCTTGAAAAGGTGTGGGATTGGAAAGCTGCCAAAGGTGGCATGATCGAACAACAAGCCCGCCGTTTGGGCGACAGCATGGACTGGTCACGATCAGCGTTCACCATGTCCGGTGCGGCCTCGGCCCCTGCCACGGAAAAAGACGGCAACTTCCACGACGCCGTGCTGCAAGTGTTCGTCAAGCTGTACAACGACGGCAAAATTTACCGTGGGAAGCGCCTCGTGAACTGGGACCCGCATTTTGAAACCGCGATTTCCGACCTTGAGGTCGAGAATATCGAAGTTGACGGCCACATGTGGCACTTCAAATATCCGCTCGCGGGTGGGGCGACCTATGAGTACGTGGAAAGGGACGAAGACGGCAACGTCACTTTGACCGAGACACGCGACTACATCGCCATCGCCACAACACGCCCAGAAACCATGCTGGGTGATGGCGCTGTGGCCGTGCACAAAGACGACGAACGCTATGCGTCTATCGTGGGCACTCTGTGCGAAATTCCTGTCGGGCCAAAGGCGCAGCGCCGCCTGATCCCGATCATCACCGACAGCTATCCTGATATGACCTTCGGGTCTGGTGCCGTGAAAATCACAGGCGCGCATGACTTTAACGACTATGAAGTCGCCAAGCGGGCGAACCTGCCGATGTACGCGCTGATGGACACCAAAGGTGCGATGCGCGCCGATGGCAAACCATACGTGGAAGAAGCCGCCGTCGCCCAAGCCATTGCCAACGGCGACGCGACATTTAACGAGGCAATGATCGCCGCAATGAACATGGTCCCCGAAGAATACCGCGGACTGGACCGTTTTGACGCCCGCAAGCTGGTGGTGGACACCATCACCGCCGAAGGCCTTGCCGTGATGCACGACGTCACGCGCACGGAAAAAAACGAGGACGGCGAAAAGATCGAAGTGACTGAGACCGTGCCAATGGTTGAAGCCAAGAAAATCATGCAACCGTTTGGTGATCGGTCCAAGGTTGTTATCGAGCCTGCCCTGACCGACCAATGGTTCGTGGACACCGCCCAGATCGTGCAGCCCGCGCTGGACGCCGTCCGCGAAGGTCGCACCAAGATTATGCCCGAAAGCGGCGAAAAAGTGTACTTTCACTGGCTCGATAACATCGAGCCATGGTGCATCTCGCGGCAGTTGTGGTGGGGCCATCAGATCCCAGTTTGGTATGGGCCTGAACGTGACGTCCACGGAAAACTTTCAATTCCAAAAGGAAATGGAACTAACCAACGCTTCTGCGTAAGTCAGGAAGAGGAAGCATGTCTCGCGGCGAAAGAATTTTACGGCGAAGACGTAATTTTGGTGAACGACAAGGTTGAAGCCTACGCGATGGCGCTTGACCGCTTGGAAGGTAAGCGCACACCAATCCCAATTTGGCAGGATGAGGACGTCCTCGACACATGGTTCTCATCTGGCCTTTGGCCATTCGGAACCCTCGGCTGGCCCGAAGACAACGACGCGATGAAATACTTCCCCGGTGATGTGCTGATCACGGGACAAGACATCCTGTTCTTTTGGGTAGCCCGCATGATGATGATGGGCCAAGCCGTGTTGGAACAAGACCCGTTCCACACCGTGTACCTGCACCAATTGGTCCGCGACGCGAAGGGCGAGAAAATGTCCAAGACCAAGGGCAACGTGATCGACCCGCTGGATATGATCGACGAATTTGGCGCGGATGCCTTGCGGTTCTCAAACGCGCAAATGGCAGCCCTTGGCGGCGTGCTGAAAATCAGCGAGGACCGAATCAAAGGCTACCGCAATTTTGGCACCAAACTTTGGAACGCGTTCAGCTTTGCAGAACATTATGAGATTCCGAATACAGGCGACACCGCGCGGCCACAAGTCACGCAGACGCTAAACAAATGGATCATCGGCGAGGTCGGCAAGACACGTGAAGCCGTGGATGCGGCCCTTGATACCTACCGCTTCAACGATGCGGCCAACACGCTTTATGCGTTCACATGGGGAAAGGTTTGCGACTGGTATCTGGAATTCTCCAAGCCGATCCTGCAAGGCACCGACGAGGCCGCCAAACTGGAAACTCAAGCCACACTGCGCTGGGTTCTCGACCAAGCCCTGATCATGCTGCACCCGATCATGCCATTCATCACCGAGGAACTTTGGGGCTTTGCCGACACGCGCGCAAAAATGCTGGTCCACGCTGATTGGCCCACTTACGGGGCCGATCTGGTCGATGCGGACGCCGACTCGGAAATGAACTGGGTGATCAACCTGATCGACACAGTCCGGTCCAACCGCGCCCAAGTCCACGTGCCAGCAGGCGCAAAAGTCCCACTGGTATTCACCGATCTGGATGCCAAAGGTCAAGCCGCATGGGACAACAACCATGTGCTAATCCAACGGCTTGCGCGCGTTGAAAGCCTGTCAAAAATTGACGCACTTCCAAAGGGTTGCGTGACAATCCCAATGCAAGGTGGGACCTTTGGCCTACCGCTTGAAGGGCTGATCGACGTCGACGCAGAAATAGCACGACTTGAAAAAGCGATGCAGAAACTGGGTAAAGAACTCGGTGGCCTGCGCGGTCGTCTGAAAAACCCCAAATTCGCAGCCTCCGCCCCCGCAGAGGTCTTGGCTGAGACGCAAGAAAACCTGCGTCTGCGCGAAGAAGAAGAAAATCAGATCAAAGCAGCCATCGCCCGCCTTGCGGAACTTGGCTAAAACAAAAAAGGGCGGCCTGCTCACACGAGGCCGCCCGCCCATATTTTAATCCGGTTAGCTTAGTATACGATGCGTTCAACCGCGCGCATCATGCCCAGCGCTTTATCATACACCAGCGTCAAAATGCGCCGTCCACCGGGGCGGGCCACTGTTGGGGCCACACGCACAACGGCGGCTGCACCTGTTGCTGCTAAAAATCCTCGCCTGCTCAATTCCATATCACCCTCACGTGCTTTGCGAATGATTCTCAAATAGGTACGATTTGCCCTATTGCAAGTCCACACAACAGCAGATTATCTGCCCGTATGACTGATGATTTGCGCCTCACCCGCCTCGCCGCGACCTTGCCCAGCACTGTTCCTTTCGTTGGACCTGAGGCGATTGAACGCTTAAGTGGCACCCTATTCGACGCGCGCCTTGGGGCCAACGAGTCTGGTTTTGGGCCGTCTCCATTGGCTATCAAAGCGATGCAAGACACGGCACCCGATGTTTGGATGTACGCCGACCCAGAAAGCTACGATCTGCGAAATGCCCTTGCATCGCATCACGATATCGATCCGGCCAGCATCATGGTCGGCGAAGGTATCGACGGACTTCTTGGACTGCTCGTGCGTTTGATGGTTGGTGAAGGCGACAACGTTGTTACGTCCGCGGGTGCCTATCCGACGTTTGACTATCATGTCAGGGGTTTTGGCGGCACATTGCACACGGTGCCATACGCAGGTGACAGCGAGGACCCTGCTCGCCTTATTGCCAAGGCAAAGGAAACTGACGCAAAGCTAATTTACATCGCCAATCCCGACAACCCGATGGGCACCTTCCACAAAGCGCAAGAGATTGAGCGAATGATTGAGGCAGTCCCTGACGGTTGCCTGCTAATCCTCGATGAGGCCTATATTGAGCTTGCGCCCGAAGATGCCGCGCCCGCCATCGCACCCAATAATCCACGTGTCATCCGCATGCGCACATTTTCCAAGGCCTATGGCATGGCCGGTGCACGGGTCGGTTATGCCGTTGGTCACCCTGATCTGGTCAACGCATTCAATAAAGTCCGCAACCATTTTGGTATGAACCGGATGAGCCAAGCAGGCGCATTGGCGGCATTGGCAGACGAAGCCTATCTTGGCGAGGTTATTGCGCGCGTGCAAAAATCGCGCGACAGAATCGCCGCCATCGCATTAGAAAACCGGCTCTGCCCGATCCCATCCGCCGCCAACTTTGTGGCGATTGATTGTGGCCAAGACGGCGACTTCGCCAAACGAGTTGTGACGGAACTTGGCAAACGCAGCGTTTTTGTCCGCATGCCATTTGTCGCACCGCAAAACCGCTGCATCCGCGTCAGCTGTGGCCCGGCTGCGGCGCTTACCTTATTTGCCGTTGCTTTGCCAAAGGCGCTCAAATCCGCCCGAACCTAGCCCGCTGCGATCACGCGCGCCGCGGCATCCAAGGCACCAGCCCCATGCTGAATATCCAATGCAATCAAACCAGCCTGAATCGTGCCCAAAACGCCCATAATCATATGCGCGTTCACATGGCCCATATGACCAATCCGAAAATACGCATCCGCTGGCGACCGTCCAAGACCAATTCCAAGCGTCAGCCCCGCCTCATGTTCACACCAACGCCGCAGCGCATCGCCGTTGGGCGATCCAGCAACCACAGACGTCACCGCGTGTGACCGATTGGCAGGGTCTGCAATGTTCAAGGCAAGTGGGCCATCTGTTGCCCAACAGTCAAGCGCAGCCCAGACGGTGCGCGCAAGCGTTTTATGGCGGGCGAACACTGCATCAAGCCCCTCGGCCTTAATCATATCCAACGCGGTACGGAGTCCATACAGATGATGGGTTGGAGCCGTCCCGTTAAAATATTGGAAGTATTGATCAGGGTCCGTGCGCGCGCGCCAATCCCAATAGCGACTGACGCGCGCAGGGCGGACAGCATCAGCCTTAGCATTATACCAGACAAAGCTGATGCCTGCCGGCGTCATCAACCCCTTTTGGCAAGCCGACACCATTACATCCACGCCCCACGCGTCCATCTCAAACTGATCACAGCCGAGTGACGCGATGCAATCGGCCATCAACAATGCATCATGACCTGCGGTATCCAGAACACAGCGCAAACCCGCGATGTCATTCTTAACACTGGTCGATGTATCAACGTGCACGGTCAATATCGCTTTGATCTTTCTGCCCGTGTCAGCGCGCAAAGCACCTTCGACCTGTTCGAGATCAATCGGGGCGGCATCGCCGCAATCGATGGTTTGCACCTTGATCCCCATGTCAGCGGCCATCTCACCCCAGCCAATGCAGAATCGACCAGTTGCAAGAACTAACACAGTGTCACCAGCAGTGAGGGTATTGGCCAATGCGGCCTCCCATGCGGCGTGCCCGTTGCCGATATAAATCGCGACATTCTGATCAGTCATCGCCACAGCTTTAAGATCGGGGATCAGACTATCCGTTAGGTCATGCAATTCGCCCTCGTAAATATTGGGCGACGCGCGGTGCATAGCCCGCAACACCGCATCAGGGATCACCGATGGCCCTGGAATGGCAAGATATGAACGACCGTTAGCAAGTGACATAAACAAGGCTTTCAAATTTGAGCTGTTAAATCGGACATTAGCGGGACGCAGAGCCGCGTCAACCTCGCCTCGCCTTGCGCCCCATACCTATTTGCCGATAGACAAAAGGCATCATGATGAGCAACAGCACAGCACAGCCCAAACCCCAGAACGCACGCCAACTTTTCGGCTGGCTTTGGCGAGATTATTTACGGCCACATCGCGGAATTTTGGCGGCAGCTTTTCTGTTTATGGCGATTGAAGGATCCATGCTGGGTTTTCTGTCGTGGATGATTCAGCCGATGTTCGACAACGTGTTTGTGCAAGGCGAAACCGACATGCTTTGGTGGGTTGGGCTTGGGATCATGGGGATTTTTTGTGTGCGTGCGGTAAGTGCGGCAGGCCAGAAAATCCTGATGACGAAAGTTAGCCAGCGCGCAGCAGGAGGCATGCGCAGCCACCTGTTACGGCATCTAATGACTTTGGACGGCGGCTATCACCAGATCAATCCTCCTGGTCAACTGATTGAACGTGTGCAAGGCGATGTCACCGTTGTAAACCAAATTTGGGCAGGGATCATGGTGGGCATCGGGCGTGACCTGATTGCGGTCACCGTTTTGTTCTCAGTTGCGCTGTCAATTGACTGGAAATGGACTGCACTCGCGCTGATCGGCATTCCGTTTCTGGTTTTACCATCGCTGTTGGCACAGACTTATGTGCGCAAACGAGCTGGAAATGCACGCGATTTGGCTGGGCGCATGGCGACGCGGCTCGACGAAGTATTTCACGGAATTAACGCCATCAAATTGAACGCGTTAGAGGCCTATCAATCCAGCCGCTATGACGCCCTGTCAGATGCGCGCGTGAGCGCAGAAGTCCGCGCGGCTACAGGTCAGGCTGCCGTGCCAGCATTGATCGATATTATGACAGGCGTTGGCTTCTTTGGCGTGCTCATCTTCGGTGGCGCCGAAATCGTCGCAGGCGAAAAAACCGTTGGGCAGTTCATGTCGTTCTTTACGGCAATGTCACTGGCGTTTGAACCGCTGCGGCGGTTGGGCTTAATGTCGGGGCAATGGCAAATGGCAGCCGCGAGCATTGAACGGCTGCAACTGGTCCTCAACGAACGCCCCACGCTTATCTCACCTGCCAACCCCGTGTCGCCCACTACAGCAGCCCCAATTGTCAGCCTGCTCAATGTCACCTTAACATACGGGGACCTACCAGTTCTACGCGGCGCAAACTTCACAGCTGCAGCAGGAAAAACGACGGCGCTTGTCGGTGCATCCGGAGCAGGGAAATCCACGGTCTTTAATGTGCTGACGCGGCTTGTGGATCCGATCGGCGGATCGGTCACAATTGATGGGATCAAGACCAGCGATCTTAGCCTCGCTGATTTGCGCGGGCTCATCTCAGTCGTGTCCCAAGATGCCGCGCTGTTCGACGAAACCCTGCGCGAGAACATCCTGTTGGGACAAACAGATGTGTCTGACGCACAGCTAAAATCAGCGCTCGACGCGGCCCACGTCAGTGACTTCCTAGACCAATTGCCCGACGGGCTTGATAGCCCTGCTGGGCCCCGCGGGTCAAACCTGTCTGGCGGACAACGACAAAGGGTTGCGATCGCGCGCGCGCTTTTGCGCGACACCCCGATCCTGCTACTTGATGAAGCGACCAGTGCGCTCGATACGAAGTCAGAATCAATCGTGCAAAAAGCTCTCGAAAAACTTTCAACTGGCCGGACAACCCTTGTGATCGCACACCGACTGTCGACAATTCGCAACGCGGATAAAATCGTCGTGATGGACCAAGGGCGTGTTGTTGACGAGGGCACGCACGCGACGCTTCTTGCAGGCGGCGGCATTTACGCCGATTTGCACGCGCTGCAATTTAGCCAAGAAAAGGCACAGACATCATGAACATGCGCACCGTACTGGCGATCACCGGCACCGATCGTGTGGATTTTTTGCAGGGTCTAATCACAAACGACGTGACTCGCGCTGACGGTGGAATTGTCTATGCCGCGCTGTTGACACCGCAAGGAAAATTCATCGCCGACTTCTTTGTGATCGGCAAACCGGACACTCTATTGGTTGACGTCAACAGCAGTGTGGGCGCGACGCTATTCCAACGACTATCGATGTACCGCCTGCGTGCAGACGTCCAAATCACCGAAGCGGCTTTGATTGTATCACGAGGGACGGGCCCACGCCCTGATGGCGCACTCGATGATCCGCGTCACTCGGCATTAGGTTGGCGACACTACGGCGACCAAGACATCAGTGACCACACCGTGGACTGGCCAGCCATTGAGGTCGAAAACCTGATCCCGTCAACCGGCGTTGATCTCACCCCCGACACGTACATTCTCGAGGCCAACTTTGAAGCAATCAACGGTGTGGACTTCAAAAAGGGCTGCTTCGTGGGCCAAGAAATCGTCGCTCGGATGAAGCACAAGGCGACCCTGAAAAAAGGGCTACGGCGCGTAAGTTTTGACGGAGACGCAGCCACCGGCGACACGATCATGTCAGGCGATAAACTCGCCGGTACCGTACACAGCGTGCACGGCAATCAGGGCATCGCCTACCTGCGATTTGACAGAACGAGCGCGATGACAACGCAAAAGGCCAGCCTGCATCTTACAGACTGACCCCGCTATTTTTCCGAACATAAATATGTCCACCAGAGGCGCCAGTTTTCTAAAGAAACTGGTTACGCACGCTCAACATATTCGAAGACCTCAGTGTTCACTACAATGTCTTCGTCTTGGCCAACAAACG
>Ga0307997_10000148_pt1 | contig 30766 bp, 40 predicted proteins | sample Davwhametageno36_FD_203165 | JGI IMG/M metagenome (GOLD analysis project Ga0307997, IMG submission 203165) | Marine microbial communities from Davis Island wharf, Antarctic Ocean - #36 | ecosystem: Environmental > Aquatic > Marine > Unclassified | place: Antarctic Ocean: Davis Island wharf... | reverse complement strand
TGATTCGTCTACTTCGTATTCCCAATAACCAAAACCAGAATTTAATATATTTACTTCTGAAATCTTTCCTACGGCAAATTCTGTTTCTGGTTCAACAATTGCATTATCACCAAATCTTCCGGTTCCTGCGAAATCAGTTGATATACTTAAAACATTTTTTATCTGAGTTGGTGCATTCTCAAATGTAATGTTTTCGTTTCTGTTTAATCCATCAATATTAAATGGAGTAATAGTAATAAATCCATCTTGTTGATTAACATCTGTTACGACACCATTTATACCAGAAGTTGCACCGCTTATTCTATCTTTTACAGAGAACGAACCTGCGTCACCAGCATCAGTAAATAAAACAATTTGATTCTTGCGATCTATATTTTTAAGTAACGAATCTTGCGCAATCGCAAATACATCATTCTGGTAATCGGAACCAGGATTAATATTATCAAATCCTACAATAGAACCAATTGTTAAATCTTGAATATCAAAGGCGTCTGATAATACTGTGTAAATATTTGGAGCAACGGTAGTGCCCGTCATATTAGTTGCGCCACTATTATAATCACTTACGTTTGGATCACCAGTCACAGCTGGACCAATATCAGTTTGATGTAATTGTATTGGTAAGAATGGCGATATGACATCAGTAATAATTGAAGCAATAGACGCATCGGTAATAGATGAAACTATTACATCTTCAACATTTGACGTATCAGGATAAAGCGGACCAGGAGAAGAACCATTCACTGATACTAATTGATTTGCTACAAGGGCTAAGTTAATTGATAATTGAGATACAGGAGTAGACACACCACCAACGATAATATTTGGCCTGACTGTTGTAACCGTGGTATTATCAGCGAATCCAGTATTAGCGAATGCTGTGTCAAGCTTAACTCCTATTGAAGATAAACTTTGTCCGATAACGATACCAGTACGACCTCCCGCATCTTGTAATGTTTCACCCACAACAAATTCTTGATCATAGCCGAACTCACTGTTATCAAGAATAATAGATTGGTCTGAAACAAGTAATCTTGTATTATCAATCGTATACCCATAACCACCATTTACTAAATCATATTTAATTTGGCCTGAGGCTGTATCGGTAACTGCTGTAACAATTGCTTTACCAGCATTGCCATCTTTCTGATGTACATTAAGAACTTCGCCAATTTCTCTACCTGAGAGATTCTTTCTTTTTGCTCCTACACCTGATTTATCAACAATAGTAAACTTTGAAAGAGATCCATTTGTTTTACCAAACTGTACTACTTCGCCGTTTACATTACAAAGAATATCTTCATACTTATTAAATGTACCTTGAATACCATCAAGATATATCACTGGTGTTTTAATACCATTTAGAATAAAGAAGTTAATTGATCTTACAGATGCCTTTGCACCAGTTACCGAACCTTCAATGTTACGAGCTAATAAATCAAGATACTGATATTCTTTTCCAGTTTTTGAAGTAAAGAAGTTATTGTTTGGAAACATCTGTAGATAAGTGCCTTGCTTCCATTCAGAGTCAGATACCTTTTGCATCTTTTTGGCAGGGTATAAAATTTCAATTTCAAACTCTTGATAAAATATAGCAAAGAATAACTCAATACCTCGAGCAGTACCTTTTGCTCGATATAAGTCAAGTATATTTTTAACAACAAACTTAATGATGTCGGCTTTTAGTGGAAGATCAGCAAGGAACTTTTTCTTAAAAAAGATAAGCATACTATTAAGTGTACTATCAATATCTCTCGTTTCAAATAAACGTCTTGACTGATAGATATGCTGATTCTCTTGGGTTTCAGACCACTTATAATACTCTTCAACTAATTTAACAAGCTCAGGTCCATCTTCCCTGTAAATAGCGGGGAACTGATTCTTAATGAAAAGCGACAGATTTTTTTCGATTTCACCCTGAGGCATTATTTTTCTCTCTTATTAATAACTTGTTGAGTTAGTCGACTGTGGAGCTATAAACTCGTCCAAAGCCAATACTACTTTAACGTCTGTATCTCTTAATATAAACACTCGCCCCTTTGGAGCAACAACATCGTTATCTATAGTTTTCGCAGATACTTTAATCGCACTGCCTGTGAATGTGTCTACCTTAAAGTTTGTTAGTTTCACTTCACCTTTATCATAATCAATCGTGCCAGCAGTTGGATTAATAATCTGTGGATTCGTTGCCTCGTCCGTGATGATCATAATATTTCCACTACCATCATCTTGGAAGTATACACAAGTACCATTTATATCAAACGGTGTTGATTTAACCGCAGGTTTAAAGTTTGCGAAACCATTTGCCGCATTGAAATTATAAGGTTTTACTAGCGGCGTTTCAAATCTGAATGTTGGATTTGTATTAAAATTAAGTGGAGGTGAATATTCAATAACAGGACATACCACAATTTCACTACTTAATATACCTGCATCCAATCCATCAATAATACCTGATATTTTAGATCGTCTTAAAGTTTTATCAAATCCTTCAAGGTTATCATCAGAATATAGTTGAATCGCTGCTCTTACTAACGTTTCTAATTCTGCTTCACCTTTTTCTGTATTCTTTCTGCTGTAATTTACAATCACTTGCATATCACCATAAACAAACTCGGTCTGTTTAAAGATTGGTTCAATACCTAAAGGAGCTCTTTCTTTCAAATAAGCTAAATAAGAATTAGATAATGTTGTAGATATAATTTGTGTATCATCATTTAAATAAACAGAAACAGCAACACGCCCAAATTGAGGTGGATCTAACTGTTCTCCGCCATAAGCAGAAACCGCAGATATCTCAGGGAATGCTTGTTGTAATAATACTTCGTAATCTTTAGATGTAACTGCTCTTTCTTGAACCTGTAATGATTTAGGAGCAAAGTATCGAATTGAGTCCATCGACTCTCTTTCGGAACCACCTGATGCTGCAGCTAATGTATAAGCAGAGATCGTTGCGTTTTCGATAAAGGATCCTGAGAACGAACTATCTTTACCTGCGCCGTTAGACTCAGGACCTGAACAGATTCTATAACGTACTCTTACATCTTCGAATTCTTGAGGTTGCGCACCAAACATGTTCTTACCAAAGTAAATAGAATACTTTTCATCAAGATATGGTTCAAGATAGAATACTTTATCTGTTGGTTTAACACCGTAAATAGTATTTGCTCTTGTATATACGTTTGCATCATCAGTTGCTTCTGCATCAATAAAGACAACAATTGAATCCGTATCTACTTCGTTGTTCGTAAGGAATACTCTAAGTACTCCATCTGCGTCAACAATAAATCCTTCTCTTTGGAAACTTGCTAACATTTCACCTTCGTAAACATCAACGCTATCAGCAACAAATGTACCTACGTCAAACGCGATTCCAGTTTGAGGATTAATGTCAGTTGATAATACTTTTCTAGCCGTATACATTTGATCTGTGACGAATGAAAAACTTTCGCCTTGGTGATTCACTTTAAACTGAGAATATTTTGGAATTGTAATTGTTGCAGTTTCCCGCGTTGGATCTTGAATAGCAACATATAGTGTTGCCTTAGCAGATTTACGAGATCTTGGAATATAGTTTAATTCTTTTGCATGGGAAACGATTGAGTTCTTAAGGACGGCAGAGTCAAGAAACATTTCGTTAAGTGCCATGTTTGTATAGAAGTTATTCTGATAACTATTAAACGCAAGAACATCTAACATGACACTCATGTTTGAGCCATCAAAGTTATAATCCTTGAATTGCGTTTGTGTTTCTAAATAACTCCTAAGTTGACCTTTTATTCCGTCAAAGTCAAGTTCGGTAATTGGTGTTTTTGGATTTGCCATCTCTATCTATTCCTTTGTAATACAACGTCTAACTGTATTGGCTGTTCAACCTGTCTAATATAAAAAGTAATCCCAACGTAGACTTCACCATCGTCAGGCTTTGAACTTACTGCAACATTAATTAATTGAGCTCTTGGTTCATAGGTCTGAATTGTTGACGTTACTCTATCTTCTATTAATTTTAATGTACCGGGTGTTAAATTTTCAAATAACATCGCTCTGATATTGCCACCCATATAAGGTTGCATTAATCTTTCGCCACGATCAGTTAATATTAAATTTTTAATTGATTCTTTAACTGCTTCCTCATCTTTGAGTAGCACTACATCAAATGAAACTGGACTCACAAGCAGATCTTTACGAAAATCAGAGTTAAGACTAATTTTTTTCTTTACTGGTGAAATGTAATCTGCTATTGCCATTATAGTATTTCTCTTATATCTAAATGAATCTTATTTAGTTCTGGGTAATCCTTAACATATTTAAATCCACCTTTTAATGCATTTTGAATAAAGGCTTCAGGATCTGCCATATCTCTTTTAACATCAATAACCAAACCACTCAAGTGTGAATTGTCTTCAGGTCCGTCTGCCTTTGTGTTATAAGCTTTACTTACCCAGCCTTCTGTTATTGTTAAAGGCTTTTCTGAATTCGTTGATTTCTGTAATCTTTCTAAGTATACTTTAACATCGAGATCAATTCTTGTCCATGCGTATATACCAATACCTTCTTTTTCATCAAACGAATCTCCTTCGAGTTTAAATACGTCTGACGATCCATTAAATACATTACCACATCTTGGAAGGTTTTTATAGTCCGCAGCAGTAATAGGTTTAACATTCTGCGGTATTTTGCCCGTATCAGTCTTTTCATTACCACCAGGAGAAGTCCATCTACCTTGTAATCTATTTATTACCTCTTTCCTAGTTGATGGAGAATACCTTATAGCTCCTGCTCTAATAGCAGATGACTCATTGATTCTTGAGATGTTTTTAAGACGATCTACGATCGTACTGTATCGCCTTGTATAATCATCAAGGGGTTTATTAATGTCCCTTATCAATGATTCTATTGACCCTGCAAGTGCGCAGATCCTAGATACGATGTATTGAATCTCTTCGATACCAGGCGATTCAAATGCAGCTACTGCGTAATCAATTAAACCCTTTATCTTATCTTTAATACCTTTCTTATTTTCTTCAGTAAAGAATGCACACATCTGTTCTCTTGTTGTCATAATGCCTTTTACAACTTTTGCATTCACAAATGTTTCTGCGTCAGCAACTAGAGCGCCTGGATCAAAGTTATTAATCATATCCTGTACTTCATCAAACACTTTATCAATTACTTCTTCAATCTTTTCTTTAATTGCTTTAATTAATTTTTTGATTAATTCTTCTGCGGTTAGATCTTTAATACCATCATAACCTCTTTCAATTTTATCAGCTAGTGCTAACGCATCAGCTATAATACCATCAACCACTCCAATTAAATCAAAGAAAGCATCTACTGCTAAAAAGAATTTATCAAAGGCATCACAGAATCCACCTAAGATAGAAGTATTGAAATCATCCTTATAATACGCATCAAGGTTTCTTGCCAGTTTAGGCGCATCATTATCACTAATTAAATTAGCAGGTGTATAGTTATATTTTTGCATAAAGTCAGCAGTTTCAAGATTTGATATATCGCCTCGCTGCCATCTATCAGATAAATCAGGATAACTATCAAGACTGCCTATTCGTTGTCGAAGTAAACCATTTAAATAACCGGTCGCGTCATATATCTTGTTACCGTATTTGTTAACTGCTCTGCTTAACGGATTTGTTTCTGCGTCTTGAAGTATGCTATTCGCAATCTCCTGAGTCACAAGATCAATTTGTCCGAGAGTATATCTTCCTGCACCATCAATGGCTGGAATTTTATTAATTAATAAAGTATTCTGAGTTACTTGATCATTACCGTCTACGCATGCATCAACCATTATCTAAACCCTCTTCTTGTTAGAGATTTCGTTTGATCTTTCGCCGAATCATCTAATGCTGAAATATATCCACCAGAATATCCCATAGCAAAATAACCACGAGGTACAATCGAAGTTGACTTCTTAGGTGGTTCAGGCATCTTGGCTAAAGTCATTCCCCATGCTCCTAAACCAAGTGGTAAGAAGTCAGCGATAATTGCGGCAAACGCATTCACAGGATCTAATACTTTGGCAATAAATTCTGGACTATTACCTGTAGGATACGCCCAACCCGAAGTTAATCCTGGGAGAGGAGCAACAATCGGAGCTGAAACAGCAGGAGGTAATAAAGCAGGTACGGTTGGTATTGATACACTTACAACTGGTGTACGATAGGCTCCGTTATATGCAGCTCCTGTTGCCGTCATGAGTGGTGCACCTAAAGTAGTAAAGTCACCAGACGTTGCTGCTACCGTTGTTGCGACAACCGCAGGCGAATTAACAACACTGCTTGAAGTAATGATACCAGAGTTAATAGCAGTTGTATTAAATACTCCTGTATGAGAAGTTGAGACTGAAGCAATTTGCATGGTAGGTGTTGTTAAACTCCAACCTGGTGTTGGTACAGCAGTTCCTGTTAACGGAGTAGGTGGTATTAAACCACTTGCTAAACTGATTATGTTTGAAGCTGTATTATGTATATCACCTGGAGTTGATAACTTAATTGCTTTTGTTGAGAATACATCGTAAGTATTTAATGCAGTAGCTTTAATATTTTTGGCAACAAAGTTTAATTGATTTCTTGCTTCAAATTGTATTTCCTTTTTCGCAAACAGAGTCATAATACCTGCATTGGCTTCAACCTTAACTTCTGCTCCTCTTATATTAACTTGATCACTTCCGTTAATATTTAATGAAGCACCCGAAGCAATTTCAGTATGACCATGTACAAGTAATTTATAATCACCTTCTATTTCTTCTGTCTTATTTCCTTTAACATAAACATGAGCGTTACCATTAACTGTAACTACACTATGTCCTGATGATTCATGTTTTGTTCCGATATTAATTTCATAACGATCTGCAGCAGCTCTTTCAGAAACTGTACCTTTTGAATCTATTTGGATATATGCACCACTATCGTGATGAATCATAATTCTTTCTGCACCAGGAGAATCATCTAATTCAATACTATGTCTTCCTGATTTAATTACTCTATTAAATGGATATTTAGCTGCGTAAGCTGGAGGAGGTTCAGACCACGTTTCATCCATATCAGCAATCTTTTGATCATGTGTACGATTGGCTGCTTGTTGTAATAGATAAGTTTCATTTAACAATTCACCACGAGCTAATCTATCTGGTCCGCCGCCCGCGTTAAAATCATTTGGGTTATAACCTCTTGCTAGCAGATCGCCATTCTTTTCAGGAATAACACCTTCACCGTCTTTGGTTGGATCCGATACTGTATTATACATACCAGGTAATAAACCTAATATGATTGGATGTTGAGCCATCTTACCATCTAAGAACATTCCGTATACATAAGATCCTAATGATGGGGGTGGATTGTTTGGATCGTAATTACCTGCAGCACACATTGCCCACGGCAAATCGGTTGTCGCAATTTCTTCATTTGTTCCGTGCACGCCAAACGCGCGAACTCTTACTCGACCTTCGTGAGTTTCATCGTTATTACCTTCAACCATACCGATGAAGAAGAACGGATTACTTATTCCTGAACCATCAATCATATATCACCTTTCTGCCAACCATATTTTATTGCTTCCACCTGAGTCTTCAGAGTGTTTTGGTCCATCGAGTGGTCAACGGCAGCAATTAAATATTTACCACTCAATCTTTCGTTTTGTTTATTCTCTAACGCAATGTTAGGTTCTTGTGTAATTAGATTAATCACATCGCCTGGTACTAAATCTATCCTACCTTCAATACCCAAAGAAACCGTTGAATTATTTAAATGGTAATTATAAGCAACTCTGTTTTGAATAATCTCAACCATGTTTTGTGGTGTACGAAGTACTTGGCCTGGTATTGAAGTAACTCCATCAGGTTGCCAATCACGGTACACAACAAATTGTTTTGCATTTTTATTTTCATCCTTAAACGTTTCAGTAATAAACTTATCTGAATGTACTGCACCAACGTTTGATGTTCTTGGTTGTCCTGTCATACTAATGTATTTCTTTTTTGCTTTTTGATAATCAAAGTTATAAGAAGTACGCGTATGATTCACGAAATCAATTTCCATTACCGTATTCTTATAAGCACCACTATCGAGGTCAGCTCCTGTATCAACATGATTTGAATTTTCAAAAGATACAACGTTTCTTACCATTATGTCAGCATACTGCGATGCATCTTGTTCTGAAAAGCTTAAATAGTAAAAGTCTTTAATCTTACTTTCATTCTTTATTGCTCTTTTTAATAACCATTCGTCAGTTACCCAATAGTAACCATCAAAAGTTTCAAAGAAACGATACATGTTTGATGGGGATTGCGCTCCTGCTTTTGATTTACTTGCCAAAAAGTTCATTGCTTGGGATGGAGTATAATCAGGAATGATCGTTCTCATCTGACCATCGGATTCTTCGATATAAAACGCTCTACCTTTATTTGAACTTAACTGTAAACTTTCAGAGTTATCAGGCATTTCACCCGTTGACGTTGCTAGTGTCAATTCTTTACCTTGATTGAAATACTTTTTAAATAATTGCTTTGCGGCATGGGATCCTGATTTGTTTGTAAACGCAGTGATCACGTTTTGTATTGCTGCTCTAAAGGTTGTTCTACTTATAAAATGTAATGTATAGAAATAACCATCACCTAAATCGTTTTTACTTAAACCATCAATTTTAATTATTTGGCCTTTAATATTTAATTCTGTTTGAAGATCATGTCCTTTAATTATTAATTCTAATTCTTCTTCTGCTCTTAATGGGAAATCATGTAACGTTCCAACTTGGTCTAAGACCTTAAGCGTTCCAGAAAAAGAAGAGCTATAGATTGACTGCGTTAGATTAAATCCATATATTAAAGCAGTAATAGAAGCGTCTCTATTGTCCGCCGATTTAATCATCGCGCTTTCTATAGTACATTGAGAAGGATTAAAAGATTCAGACATTATTCAGTACTTACCGAGTTTTTAAATTCACGTGATAGTTGACCTAAGAACGAGTTATCGAATAAAAAGATTTCTTTTTTGTTATCATTGATTTGCTCTTCATATTCAAAGATACGATAAGGAACCCAATCTTCAGGAATGATTCTTTTAATGATTATCTTCTGTCCGCGTTCTGTACGCATAATCACGCGATCTTCTTTGCGAAGATAAATTGTTCGGAAAGATTCCGGTGCTAAGATTAAATTATCGACTGCCATTTGTTATTTCCTAAACTGTTTTAATATAATATATAATGTTTTCATCAATAGATTCATCTTTTATCCAATCAAGAACATCTTCTCCAATTCTACCAGACTGCTCTTGATATTTATCGACCATATAGTCATTAAACGTTTGAGCATTCATTGGCCATTCGTAATAAGGATCTATGATATTGTTTGCCATATACACTAACCAAATGTAATCAACAGAACCATAATACGATAACGCAATATCTTCTGCTCTCTCACCTTCAGTAACTGTATAAGAATAATAAAGATAAGGGTTATTCGCGACTGCTCTTACAAACGAAGGTCGCCGAGATATATCTCTAATCTTTCTACCTTGGTATTCTATAACTGGAAAATGTTCAAAATATTTGGTTGCCATTATAGGTCGTCTCCTTCATAATCTCCGGCCGTTTGTATTTCTAGTTCCTTAAAGCTCATAGAAAGTTTAATACCTTGAGGTACACCACCTTCAGCAATAACAATTTCACCACTTGCTCCATAGTCAACATTAAAACTATCGACCATACATGGTTTAAATCTAAGGAAGTATGATTCATCAATACCCAATAGATTAATACTAACAACCGCAGGATATTCTAAAAAGGCTCGAGCTAATGTGTTACCTGAAAGAGTTGTTGCTTCAGCAGCTACACCCTTACCGCCAGTTACATCTTGTATTCCTGGTAATATGTTTCTTTTTATTGATCTTATGATTTTTTTAATATCTTCGGCTTCCTTTCCGCTTTCAGGATATAGTGTCCAATCAAATGAGAAGGTTCTTAGGTTCACTCCTTCAAAAGAAAGCGTTGCCTGTGGGTTAATTGCAGTTCCTCTCGAAGCCCCCATCGCTTTACCTAATCCTGGGGAAAAACTATTTAAAGCATTACTTGCCATGAACGACGCTATCCTAGAAGCTTGACCTGCTGCTTTTCCTTGCGCGGCATTTTTAGCTTTATCTCCGAACACTGTGTCAATTGCACCTTTCATGCCAGCTTCGCCCAATGCCATCAGTTCTTTACCAATGTCACTAAAGCTGCCTTCAAATGCAGGAGCCAACGTATCAGCAATAAACGATTCTAAGAAAGTTCTTTCAAACCCATTTACTTGAAGACCAGTTGCATCTGTTAATGTACTAGGCATTGGAAGTTCAACAGCCAACAAACCAGTTTCTTCAGCACTTGTAAATTGAGACTTTTTACCTTTCTTATTACCTTCCGCGCCTGTACCTAGTATTAAGCCTGAATAATCATACTTTTTAAATATTAATTGAATGCCGTGTGGAAACCCGCTCTCAGGAAAGAATAGTCGTTCATCTCCGCCAGGCGACTTAGTTCTATTTGTATTTGGTCTTGCCATTGTTTATTTCCTTTGCTGTCTCCGTCTAATTCTAATAAATATGTATACGGGTAATGTAATTATTTATAATAAAAATCGGAAAGTATATTATGTCATATAAAGGTAAATTTAGACCAAAAAATCCGCCCAAGTATAAAGGTGACCCTACAAAAATTATTTATAGGTCTTTGTGGGAGTTCAAGGTATTTAAATGGATGGATTCTCACCCAGATGTAATATGGTGGCAATCCGAAGAAGTGATTGTTCCATATAGATCACCGATTGACGGAAAGATACATAGATATTATCCAGATGTAGTTGTACATAAAAGAGACGGTGCAGGGCAACCTCAAACAATTATGATTGAGATTAAACCAAGTAGTCAATGTAGACCGCCTGATATTAAAAATAAGAACAAGACAAAGACAGGTAGAGTATCAAGAAGATATTTAAATGAAGTTAAGACGTGGGGTGTTAACGAAGCAAAATGGAAAGCAGCAAAAAACTTTTGCGCTGACCGCGGATGGCAGTGGACAATAATGACAGAAAAACATATACCAGGAGCACGTTAAGTGGCAAGCTTATTCTCAGATATTCTAGTAAAAGGAATAACATCAGGTCAAGTACCTGCTAGAACGAAAGGTGCGAGGGAATGGTACCGTAAACAAGCAACGTTAGCAGCGGGCAAAAGAATTACAGAAGATGAGATTGTAGGTAATACTGATAAAGGAAGAAATAAAGCGCAGTTGCGTGGTGATTCTGTTTACGGATCAATGTACTTTTTTAGGTATGATCCTAAACATAAAACTACTTTACCATATTACGACGCCTTTCCTTGCATATTTCCTATAAATAAAGTAAAGGGTGGTATACTTGGATTGAACATGCATTACTTACCACCAAAGATGAGAGCTCAATTAATGGATGCTCTATATACAACTGTATCAGATAAAAGATATGATGAGAATACAGCATTGAATATAAACTACAAGATTTTAAATAGTGCCGCCAACATGAGGTTCTTTGCACCTTGTGTTAAAATGTATTTGGCAAAACACGTAAGATCTAAGTTTGTTAAAATCAATTCATCAGAATGGGACACTGCGTTATTTTTACCAGTACAAAGTTTCCAAAAAGCTGGGTCATCCAAAGTTTGGGCAGACTCAAGAAAGATCGTAGCGGGGAAGTAATAAATGCCATTTAACATTAGTGAATTTAAAAGCCAGTTCGATAGATATGGCGGGCCAGCTATGTCAAATCTATTTTCTGTTCAAGTAACACTACCAGAAAAGCTTCGTGCAAGAATACAACCAACAGAAAATAATGCTTTTGATATGGGTCATACGTTTACTTTCTTTTGTAACAAAATTGATTTGCCTGCGGTTGCTATTAATACATCTGAAGTAGCATATACAGGACAAATGAAAAAGAAGCATCCAACGAGAGTTCAGAATCCAGGTCCAATGGCGGCATCTTTCTTTGTTGATTCTGATCATCACGTTTTAAGGTTCTTTCACGCTTGGGCTCAAAACATTGTAAATTATAATAAAGGCGATAATTCATTTGCCGAAGTAGACGGTAAACTTCCACATGAAGTTGGATTTAAGAAAGACTTTTCGTGTGATATGATTATTAAACATTATTCAACAGATACTTATCCTGACGTATATTACGAAACTAAACTACAAGGAGTATGGCCAGTATCTATTGGAGCATTAGGTTTAGATTGGTCAACAAAAACAGCTCTTACATTAGACGTTTCGTTTACAGTTACTGATATGTCATTCAGTGGAGCAAAGACAGGAAAAACAAATAGCAGATTATCGAGAGCAAGTGGCTTGTTAGATATCCTTGGAGATATCGCAGGCTTCGGAGACGCGGTAAGAGGAACATTAAAAAGCGGGAAACCGACAAGCATACAGGATGCTATCAATAAATTAGATAGACTTGGTAATGCATTTGGAAAAATATAAGTGATACAATTTTAAATTATAGGAGTATAGTATGGCACTACCAAAAATTAACTTACCGATCTCGGAATTGATTTTACCGAGTACAGGTGAAAAAACTAAATATAGACCTTTTTCTGTAGCGGAAGAAAAGATATTATTAGTTTCACAAGAAGCGGATGACGCGGAACAAGAAGTATTAGCAATGAAACAAATCATTTCTAATTGCTTAATTGATAAAGATGTTGAAGAACTTGCGTTGTTTGATTTTGAATATGTTTATTTAACATTAAGAGCACGCTCAGTTGATAACTTGGCTAAGTTCAAAATTAAAGATCCTGACACGGATGAAGAAATTGAATTAGAACTTGATATGAGAGAGATTGATATTGCTCGAGATGAAACTCATACAAATGAAATTAAAGTAAACGATGAGTATACTCTGTTTCTAAAGTATCCATCTATTAATGAATTCATAAAGATTGTTGGTATGAATAGTCAAGATCCTTTAGTTAACTATTTTGTAATGATTTCTTGTTTAGATACATTAGCTTCAGAAGATGAAGTACATAGTTTTAAAGATTATAGTGATGAAGATATTGAGTCCTTTATGGATAGTCTCGGTGGAGATGTTATTCGAGGAATTACTTCGTTCTTTGAAACAATGCCGAAGATACGAAAAGAATTACCATATACGAATAGTGAAGGTAAAGAAAATACGTTTGTCGTGGAGGGCACCCGTAGTTTTTTTATCTAAGCCTTAGCCATATAACGTTAGGGCATTACTATCAAATGATTTTCTCCATGGCGCAACACCACAAATGGTCTGTGTCTGAAATTGAGGCTATGATGCCTTTTGAAAGAGATCTTTATTTTAGTATGCTAGTTAATTGGATAGAAGAACAGAATGAACAACGAAAGCAATAGGGTTAATATAAATGGCTGAAACAACACCAAAGAAAAAGAATCTAAGCCCAGAGACTGAGGCTATAGTTAATCGTCTTAAATCTGAAGGAGATCTTGTAAGGAACTCTGGCACGAATTCGATTAAAGCAATTACAATTAATCTTGAGAAATTTACTGATGCTTTTGCTGCAATTCAAATAAGCTCTGAACAAACAGCTAAAGTCTTAACAGATTCTTGGCAAGGAAACGAAGTATTACTTCAAAATATTGATGAAAGTTTGAATGGCTTGGATAAGACAGAAAAAGCTGCCGAACTGGCAAGAAGAAAAGAAGCTCAAAAAGATTCTATCACAAATAAAGAAAATAAGTCTGAATCTATTATTGAAGCTAAATCTTTAAAGTTAGCTCTTATGGGTGGATTCAAAGGTCTAAAAGATGGATTCATGGCAATAAAGGCAGATCCGTGGGGTTCGTTATTAAGCATTGGCAAGTGGGCAATTATAATACCAGTATTAGCAGGCGCAATTAAAGGGTTACTTGATAGGATCTTTGGTGAAGGTGAAATGTCTAGCTTCTATAAAAAAGTTGGTGAAAGTGAATTTGGTAAATTTATCTTTAACAACCCATGGACATCTATTGGTGCTGGTTTATTAGCTATGGCCGGAATTAAGTGGGGTGTTATGTATGCAACTATGATGCTTGCTGCAAAAACAATGGGTGTTGGTGGTGGCGGCGGCCCTGATGTTATAGGTACGGGTGGTGATGGTCCTGATAAGAAAACATCAAAGAAAGCTAGATTCAAAAAGATTCTCGGCAAAGCTAAAGGTAAAGGCGGACTTGTTGTTGGCGCATTATCGTTAGTAACTATTGGCGGTGTTCAGTATATGTTGAGTGACGATGACGAGCCCATAGATCTTACAGCAGATATCGCAAAAATTAATGCTGCGGGCGATGCTGAAGATGCTGCAGTTACGAAAAAATTAGTAGATACGTTTGAAAATGAAAGAAAAGGCTTCGGAACAATTTTAACAGAAACTCTTACTGGTGCTGGTGTTGGTGGTGCGATTGGCGCTGTAGGTGGTGGTGGGGTTGGAGCTATACCTGGTGCAATTGCTGGCGCGATCTTTGGGGCTGTATCGGGCATCGGCGCGGTTGGATACGATTTTGTAGATGATGTTAGGAATGATGTAGATAAAATTCCTAACGAATTAGAGAAAGCGTTAAAAAACGAAAAAAGACAGAACAAGTTATCATTGATGTACGGAAGGGATCAAAAGGCCGCGGCCTTAACTGCTACTACAACAGCTCGCGTGCAAGAAATCATTGATGGTCTAACAACTTCAAATCTCGCCGATGACCTTAACATTAAAGCTCTGGAAGCTGGGTTGGCTGGCGAAACAACAAACAAGAGAATAGGTAGAAGTAATGCCACTGATTATGTTATGGTGGATGGTAAGTCAGTACGTAAGTCTAAGGTTATAAAAGATCTTGAAGATGCGAAGAAAGAAAGATTATTAAGAGAACAACAATTAATCACCTCAAGAAAAATATTAGAAATGAGAACAGTTGAACTAAAAGCTGCTGAAGTGACAGTTGAAAAAACAAATAAATTAAATGATCAGGTTGATGAAGTTACGGCAGAAGTAAAGGCAGCCAAACCAAATATAGCTCCATCAGTTGAAGAAAGAGATAAAAAACAAACAGTTGCAGCTGGTGGATTTGCTTTAAACATAACGAATAATTATATTTCCAAAGGTGGAGATACAATGGTACAGAATACTTCTGATAATCGAGTATCTTCACAGAATAGTACTAATGCTGTTGTTGTGGGAAGTCCTGGCGGAAGATTTGGCGGCGGAACCAGTTTACCGTCTGGCTCAATGGCATAAAAAAGGAACCCCGAAGGGTTCCACAAAACGGCCAGTTTGGAGGCGACTTTATCAGTGTCGTCCAATGTGGATTGTTTTAATCTATTTGCCTTTTAAATACTCAAGTACTTTTTCAGGCGTTGTTTCGCTATATGGATCTGTTCCACAGTCATCTTCCATTCCTTCTTCAGCAAACATTCTTTCAACAGTACCATCGTCTACGACCATAGCATATCTCCAAGATCTTTTACCGAAACCAAGATTATCTTTTGCGACTAACATATCCATTCCTGCTGTAAATTCACAAGAACCATCAGGAATAAATTTAACGTTTTTAACTCTTAAATCTTCAGCCCAAGCATTCATAACGAATGTATCGTTACATGCAATACAATAAATCTCATCAACATCATTCTCAATAATTTGATCGTGTAGTACGTCAAATCCTGGGACTTGATTATTTGAACAGGTTGGGGTAAATGCGCCGGGTAGAGAAAAAACAACTACTCTTTTATTTTTAAAATAGTCTTCCGTTGTAGGATGGGTCCAATCGAACTCTCCACTATCAACATTCCTAGTTCTTACTTTAAAAGTTACGTTAGGTATAGTTTTCATTATATAGTTTCCATTTTATAGATGGGAGGCATTGCGCCTCCCAGATTGATTATAGATTAACCCTTTAAGAATTCCTTCTTAGTATTAATCTTTATTTTACGAGCCTTTTTACTTTCTGGAATTATTCGTTCCAGTGCAACTGTTAAAAGTCCGTTTTTGAAGTTAGCGTCAATTACCTCAATGTCGTCTCCAAGAATAAAACTTCTTGTAAACTTTTTAAAGGAAATTCCACGATGAACGTATTCACCGCCACCGTTGAAGTAATCTCCTGCTTCATCCCATGTGGAACGAACAGTTAAATTATCTTCTTTTACTTCTATTTCTACATCATCTATATCAAGACCTGCTAAAGCAAGATCAATAAAGAACTTTTCGCCCTTGTCGGTTCTGATATTATAAGGCGGGAAGCCTTGAGATTGATGTTGAGGGAACTGCTCCAGTCTGTCGAAAACTCTATCGAATCCGAGTGCAAACGGGTGTAGTTGGTTTATATTTAATCCAGTCATGTTATTCTCCTATTAAGCAAGATTAATTGTTATCTGATGGTAATACCCATCGGTTAGTTGTAAGACCCTATCGGCATCCTACAAATCTATTTATACAACCAATTATACAACAGTTTTAGAAAAATGTCAACTATTTTTTTCCAATATTGTATTTTACTGTTAGTTCCCAATCATTCTTTTCTTTAAACGAAATAATTTTAATTTGATTTAGAGAAGCAACTGGATCTGCTGACTTTGAAGGATCCACTATTTTAACAAGTTCCCATTCTTCTAATAAGTTAACAATCGTATTACGACGAGAGATATCTTCTTCTGATAACGTGTTGTGCTTTCCATCCAAAATAAACAATTCTTTAAAGTGCAGAATAGCATACCTACCTTGTTTGTGTAGGATATGACATGATTGGTATAACTTCTTTTCTTTGCGGCTTGAAATGCCTATACGAGTCAGAGTCTCTTTTACTTTGAGGAAAGAATCCTGCGTGGGTAATTCAACTTCGACACCTACTCCCTTGAAAATATCCGTGTCCATGATTAATATTCACCTGTTAATTATTATAGTTAGTGGCAATGGTTTAAACCATATAAGATTATTTATAATAATCCTATCTTAGCCACCTTCATTAATTTTATCATGGATAGTTTCAAGTTGTTCTTTGTTTAATACTTTAAGATATTGTTTCGCAACTGTACGGTTGCATTGATACACTTCCTGTATTGCATCTAGGTTTATATCCTTATCAGCCTTTGGCCATTTTGAGAATCTTTTGCGTTTACGAAGTACAGCTTTATAGTAATCAAACTGAGCGCCGTCAAATAAACCATGTCGCATATTCATTTCATTTGCGTGTAAGATCGTATCCTCAAAATTAGTGAAGCCACGGTTCACCACATAGGCGCTATACATCTTTTCAGTGTGTTCAGGTATATCGCTATTGCGAATAATATCTTCCTTAGAAAAGGACGCAGCGTTCATAAAATCAAATGGTGTTAGGTCTTTCATCGAGTACCTCTATTAATTCTTTTGCTATTATATCAAAGTCTTTACCACAAGGTTCACAGAGAGTTACTGTATGTTTACCATCTGCTGTAACCATTTCAACCGTATAAGCTTTCTTCTTTGAAGTTTTAGCTTTGCAGCTGAAACAAACAAGTCGGCCGATCATTACGAATACTCACATTCAATCATTACTTCTGTAAGGAATGCAACCATATTAATTTCTTGGTCAGCAACCAAACCGGACTTGTACATATAATCAGCTAATGTAACTATAAATCCTGCTTGTGATTGTAATGTAACTTTATCTGAACACATATCGTAGATACGTCGAAACATTTCATTCATATCTTGGTCAGAGTTCTTGGCAACCCATTTGCGCATATCGGTAAATTGTTTTGCTTTAAGCAAACGAAACAGATCATCAATAGATTCCTGAGCAAGATTAACAAAGATACCTTCATCGATTTTACCAGATGCAGCATACGATTGTAATTCAGTTAATACTCTACGGAAATCTGGAAAGTGTTTCTCAATTACTTTAGCAACAACCTTAGGATCGTATTGAACTTCTTCTTGTTCGAGTATTGCCTTAACGCGTTTAAAGAATTCCATTGCCATCTGTGGACGGTCAGCAGTATCAATAGAGAAGTCTATTTCAGACAACCTTGAACGTAATGGACTGATAATACGATTCTTGAAATTACAAGTAAAGATAAAGCCACAGTTTGAACTGTATTCTTCAATAAAGTTACGAAGAGCAGGCTGAACGTTTGCTGCGTTCAAATAATCTGCTTCGTCAAAGATAACATACTTACGACCTGTTCCTGTGAGAGAAACAGCGGAAGCGAAAGTAGAGATGTCGTATCGGAGGGTATCTATATTAACATTAAGAGAACCATTCTTTACGATATAATCGCAACCTAGTTCTTCTAACATAGCTTTCGCAATTGTAGTTTTACCTACACCTGGACCACCGGTTAATAATAGATTTGGAACACTTCCGTCTGATACGAACTTGCGAAAGGATTCTTTTGTCTTGCTTGGTAGGATAGTATCATCAACGATTTGCGGACGGTACTTCTCAACCCATAAGACTTCATTTGATTTTGCATCAATCATAATTCACCATAAACATAATATAAAAAAATTCGAGTCAAAAACGCGGGGTCCCCTTTTACAGTTTCCCCACTTCTCGAGAAATGAGCTGTAGTTTAACCTACGAGCTTGCTAGCCATTTCGCCATCACCACTAGTATCAACATCTACGGAACCGTCACCAACACTTTCGTCTTGCTTAGGACCTTTCTGTCTTAGGTACGCTTCGAGTTTATTTCTTAGCATACCGATACCAGCTAGTTCTTGCCCTTGGAATCCACCGCGAGTACTGACCACGTCAATGATCTGTAGTAGCGTTGAGATATCTCCAAGAGTAATTACAGCTTCTTTTTCTTGCTGTTGGCCTTGTTGGCCTTGTTGCATTGCATCATTCATATTCATTACCTTTTATTATAAGTCGACTTTGAATCAATTGCCACGTAATACGTGACGCCTTCGCCTTTAAATTGTGAGATACCTTTTGAACAAAGCGTAACCTCATAATCTATTGGCATCAGTTTCAAGTTATCAGTTTTAATGATAATCCTGAACTCATCGACAGTTTCCCCAATTTCAACGCCAAAGTCATCTGCGTTGCTATTGGCACTGTCGATTGCTTTCAGATAGCATTTGCCGCCTTCGCCTACAAACGCGATCTCTGAAAATTGTAATACCCCTGCAGCCTTCAATACTGAAGACAGTGTATCTGCCGTTACATCCACAACAACATCAGCCGTAGGAATATTAATTTCCTTTTCTGGTGGGGTGTGAATCATCGACAGATCGGCAAAAACATACTTGGTACGTCTTTTACCTTCTGATATAATAAAGTATTTATCATTAAACTCTACATCAGGATCGTTGTACAGAGATAAAATTGAAAGAAACCGCGATAAGTCGTAAATACAAGCATCAGCCGGTATTTCTTGACTGATATTCGCGATCGCAATCAGTGTTTTCTCTGGAGTTATAGTCTTAATAACTGAACCTTCCGCCAACAAGATAGACTTGTTGATAGAGGTAAAGCTTTTTAGGACCGTCAAGGTTTCGTTAGAAAATTTCATTATATAGGTTTCTCCATTAGTTTATTGTTGTATATTATAACAGGTTTATTTAGATTTGTCAATAGGATTGTAAGACTTTCTGTTAGCAGTTTCATCTGCAGTTGCCGTAACACCTAATTGACCGAGAGATCCCATGTCACCCTTAAAGATATAAGAACCAACATGGTTGATTTTCATCCATGGACACATCCATACTGATAGACCAGCTTTACGAGCCATCTTACAGAAGAAGTAGTCTTCGGATAAGTACCTTCTAGATTCTGGGTCAATGACACAATCAAAGAAAGCGTGGATATCGCGAGTACCGTCAAATTGTTCTGTCCTAACGTGATCTGGTCTATATGCCATTTCAGGATAAGCATCTCGATATTTCTCTAATGCATCTCTTGTAATTAACATAAACCCAGTTCCGCCTTCGGCAACTTCAACAGGTTCTGCGAGTTTAAATTGTTTTATATCTCCAACTGGATTAAAAACAAAATCTGATGTAAATTTTTCTAAGTCAAAAGGATTCTCTACGCCTACACCAGCCTTAGAAGCTGCAGCTACCTTTTCCCAAGCAATTGTCTTCTTAGGATATGGACCGCATACAACATCGTATTTTTCTGGATCTGAAATCTGTAATGCAAGTAATGCTAACGCGTCACGTGGATCAAATCCAATGTCTGCATCAATAAACAATAAATGAGTACAATCAGAACGAAGGAATTCATCTACGATATAGTTCCTTGCTCGTTGAATTAAACTTTCGTTGAATAGAAAGTAGTACTTCATTGGAATTTTGTGAGAACTACATAGCATACTTAAATCGTTAGTTGATTTGGTATATAGTCCTGTACACTGACCACCATACATAGGTGTACCAATAAAGAGTCTTTGTTTTTGTAGTTCTTCTGTCTTTACTTCTAACTTCATACTGTAATTTGCTCCAAGTCGTTTTCGGCTCGAGTGATTGACTGTAATCTTAATACATCAGCCAATATGTCCCATGCCGAATCATGTGCTTTAAATACTGAATCCCACTTCTCCTCGTTTGAACATGGAGGGAATCCATTCTTCTTTAAACCAAAATCAAACTTTGCATCAATAAAGGTTCTTGTATCTCTAACAGCCCAATGTTTAAGGTGTGATTGTAAATGACCTACTTTACCTTGAGACTTAAAAAGCCTTTCAAGAATAACAGGGTCAAAGGAATTAGATCTTGACCACCAATAGTTAATCTTTGGAGCATCAATTAAAAAGTCGGTAAACTGTTTCACAAAGTCTTCAACCGATAGGTCTGAACTTTTAGGAGCAATATTCTTTCTTACTTCTGAATCCTGTTTAGACCAAAAGTCGAGAGTACTTCTATCAACTACCCAATTATAATTCTTTACTTGTTCAGCCACATTCAATTTAAATTTCTTTGCTTTGAATACATCGCTTAAGTTGTAAGGATTATCAGATGTAAACTTGTCCCACTGAAATACCATTACAGATACATCAATGACTGCACAGTTATGAACATCTTGTCCCATTGTTTCGAAGTCGATGATTAAATCATTTCTCATACTATATTCCTAAATTTCAATATACTATTATAACAAACTTTCTCAGTCTTGTCAATAGTTTTATGCAAAGAATTCAGCTAAGTTAGGAGTTGTATCTACTCCATTCTTATCATGTTCCATTAATTGCTTAAGGTTGTTCTGTCGAAGATAAGTTGACTCTGACATATCAAGCTCACCTGTTAGAAACTTACTAATTTCTAAATGCATATCTCTTGATGTTGGTACAGGACAGTTCTGAGCAATATGATTCATTTTCTTTAATCCATCAAGTAACTCAAAATCTTCAGGGAATCCCATCATATGTAAAGCTTCTCGAATTGTTAATGACCTTTCTTCAGTAGGATGCATTGTATCAACCATATTACGACCAATCACTGCATTCATATATTCGCCAAAGACATGTACTGATCCATCCCATACACCTTTGCCATCTGCATACTTCATCATTGCATGATCTGAATACTTAATACCTTTTTCATTACCTGTTTTATGGAACCATTCGTTAGCTTCTTTCATCCAACCTTTTTTGTTTACATAATTCAGAGTTGTCTTAACACCTTCTTCAATCATAATTTCTCGAACATCACGATTTGTTTTTGTCTTGATGAAATTATAATATGGTTCGTCAGGTACATTCTTATTAATAATAATATCCTGATGTAAAGCGTTTTCAGGAATCTCTTGAAGATATTCTGCAAAGTCTTTTCTATCACGATTATAGTAATTCATAACTGGTGATGATTCTGATTTCCAACCAATCGCAAAACATCTATCACGACCTTGTGGAACTCCATGAAATCTTGTTGATGTTTTAAATAATGTTAATGAGAATCCACGTTCTTTACAAATTTCGTAAAGTTTATTTGCTACAGGACGTCCTTTGTTTGTAAAAAGCGCAGGAGCATTTTCAACAATGACTACCTTTGCTCCAAGAACATCAATGCCATTTTCAAAGACCATATACATAAATTCGTTCTTTGCGCAACCTGGTCCTTTTGATTCAGTTGTCGTTCCTGTATTTAACTGGGATAGGGCAGCACAAGGTGGAGTACCTGTCACTACATCAACTTGTTTAATACTAGGATTCTCTGAATCTAATAATACATAAGGAATATCACGCCCTAATGTATTTTGTTGATAGTTTACGTAATGGCTATCATTAGATTCAAATCCACCGAAAGAGTAAATGGCTTCGGGTGGTTTACCAAATGCCTTCTCTGCTCCTAAAGCTTGTCCACCGATAAGTGGAATAAGTGGTGCCCATGTTATTTCTTTTTTGTTCATCCGAAAAAATCCTCAAGTGTTGCAGCTACTTTTTTATCAAATTGTGTTACATCAGGTGCAACATAATCATTATCAATCGCTGTCATAATTTTATTATTTAAGAATGTACCATCGTAGTATTCAGGTTTGCATATAAGTTTGCGCAATCCTGTAATTACTGATTCGTACTCCTGTTCATTATTTAATAACCTATTCATCCTTTCTTTAAATTCAGCAGGAGTCTTCGGTCTTAAAAAATCTGGTATTGGCAAATGCCCTTGTTCATCATAAGATGGATGCAAGAACGGTATCACACCAGCATGTACCATTTCAATATACTTTGAAGTTACCCAACCTTTTGCGATTGGAATAATAAAAGTAAATTTAACATTATTCATTTTAGCCATTACATCATCAAGATGAATAGATCCTTTGAACCTTGCGTCTGTTTCGGTATTAGGATGTTCCCATTTACCATAGATCTCAACATCATCATGTTCATCTAATACCCAATCCTTTAATAATTTGTATCTTGAAGGTTTAGCTTCGTTTAAGATAACCATAAAAGGAACGTTACGATTTAAGTTGAACTGTTCAGTATGTTGATAGTTAATACAGAAACAAGTTTCCATTCCTGCATATGTTGAAGGCATTGATCTGTCATAACGATCTTGTTCTTTATATGACTTAATACTACTTACCTTATATTCGTAATCGTATTGACCTAAAGATATATTTGGTAAATTGAATATGTCTCTTGATTGATTCATAACGTACCGAGGATCGTTTACAATCTCAACATAATCAGGATTCTCTTCGTTAATCCAAATCGCAATTGGTGACGTATAATTCTTTGTCATATCAATCACAGAAGCGTATAATGAACGATCTTTAACTTGTTCAATTTTACCTGGGATTGTTACCGTACCAACTTGACCAACCATTAAAACAGTATAGTCTAATTTCATTGACCTACTCTTAAAGTAATCAATCACATGATTAAAGAAGGCATCCTCATCTTTATTTTTAATACCTTTCCAAATATCAATTACATTATCAAAGGGAAACAACTCCAATGATTCAGACTCATTTAGAGTACTGAAATCAGATCGTCCGATAATGTAGAATTTTTTGTCTGGGTTATTATTTGCGAGTGCAATAAGTACTGTAGACGGCTCGTTGTCTCCACCAATAGGAGAAAAGCGATTCCGCTTAAACTTGACCGATTTACCGATCTTTCCAAATCCAATGTTTTTCATAATATAAAGTTTGCCGTTCTGTTAAATTTATTTATCTGAATTGACCACACGTTGTCTGAGCTCTGACGAACTGAAAGAATGCCTTCTGCGATTATAATGAACAGGACATAAACCTTTTCCAGTATGCTCAACATCTTTATATTCTTCACCAACAATTCGAATGTCAGGATTGATAGTTAAAATCATATCAACCAATTCTTGCTCAGTTGAGAAAGGTATTACCTCGTCTACATATTTACAAGAAGATAACTGTATGTATCTTTCAAATGGAGTCTGAACTGGTGCGTTCTTTGCATCAGGACGATCTACCGTTGGGTCAATCAATAATCCAACAATCAAGTAATCACACAACGTCTTTGCTTCTTGTAACATTACAATATGACCTGCATGAAACAGATCAAACGTTGAACATGTAAATCCGACTTTACAATCTGTTGGTAATTTTTTCCTATCTAGAAACATTTTCTTCCTCGATAATATCCAATAGATCGTTAACACACTGAATGATAAAGTCTTTATCTGGGTGGTACTTATATACTCGAATAACTTCAGCTGCTGTTAGCGTTAACAACTCATACTTATCTATCCAATTGTTATATGCCAACATTGTATTAATAACAAGATCTTGCGTATGACTATCATAACGATTGATTATTAAACTTGCGATAAACTTTGCTATGTCAAGTTCACGACAACCAAATACGTTAGGAATAGGATCAATTAAGTACATACTGTCACTGTCATTAAATAGCATGTTCTTAATACCAAAATCTCCATGACAATAACCATACTCTAATTCAATAGAAGATAGTTTTTCAGCGATATCATTAAAAGGTTCAAGGTTAGCACCAGTACAGTGATTTACGATTCTTGCTATATAATCATCAAAGGTTAAAAACTTTGATTCGGTTGGCATATCGCCAAAAGCATCAAGAGCTTCTTGAATCAGTGCCATTGCTTTATGAGGACTCTCTTCGAAAAAATTAGGATCGTTATCAATATAATCCATTGTAATCGTATCACCAACCACTCGATGAATATCAGGTGTACATACTGCCCAACCGGTTTTCTCATACCAAAGTGCGGCTTCATGAGCGTTTTTAGCTGTCTTGTGAACAAACTTACCGTCGGTGTAAATGTCAGAGCCTGATAGGCCGCCTTCTAATTCACGAATATCGGCAAGTATAAAATCTTCAGGTGTAATACCTTTATCATCAATATAATATGCCGCGAGTGGTTTGTTAAAACTGAGTGCGTGATACTTGACGTGGTTCTTTAACAACCACGATTCGATTTGAGGACCATACTTATCTGCAGCTTCTTCTCTACTCCTACAAGAAATAGAACCACGAGCTGTATATATGTCAACAATCCAACCTTGATTATATAGTTCATTACACTTTTCAATTAGAGCAACATTGGGTTTTGCATTATCCCAATCTCTATTTGACGTAAATGCTAAGGTGTCATCAAAGTCAAGAACTATTCTTTTATGCGGTGACATAATTAGTCCTTCTTAAAATAAATGTTTCGAGTTAATCCACCAAAGAGGTAGGTGAAGTATAGGAAGAATGGAGCTGCAAGTGCGAGTCGTATTGTATCAGCAGTTGCACCAACCAATTCACCGAGACCGATGAGAGCTGAGATAACTCCAAGAATGAGCAACACAGTTGCCACGCCAAATCCGAAGTCTTTAAGTGTTTCTTTCATAATATAGTTTCCTTGTTAATATTTACTATTATAACAAATTTTAAGGATGTTGTCAATAGTTTTCTTCAACTTTTTAATCACCAGTCAAACTCCATGATATACCGACTTCATCAAACATATCTTTTGTTTTGTCAAATGAATCTATCCATCGCTGTGGAACATCCGTTGCATCCATTACAATTCTATTTATGCCGGTCTGAACAATTCCTTTTGCGCAGTTAGAACAAACTGGTAATCCATAAACATATAACGTTGCGTCTTTACAAGAGATACCATTAGCAGCTGCATTGTAAATTGCGTTCATCTCAGCATGGACAACCAATTCGTACTTAACTTCCCTGTTCTCATAACGCTCAAGACTATCATCAATACCTTTAGGAAACCCATTATAGCCTGTAGCAAGGATACGCTTATCTTTAACAATAATTGCACCAATCTTTTTACTAGGATCTTTCGACCAAGTAGAGATTTCTTTTGCTACGGCTAGGAATCGTTTATCCCAAGTTAAATCTATCATGTAACTACCTTATGTTGTGCACGTACAAGATCTTCAATAAATTCAAAATGTCTTTCATATACATGAAGATTAGTTGCAGTCCAAATTAGATCACCGCATGGAATACCAAGATCATAAGCAAGTTGGCCTTGAACAAACTTTGCCCAAGCAACGTCATTGTTATAACCAAACACTGCATCGTTAGAACGCATTAGGTAATGGGAAATCAAACAACCATCTCTAATCATAAATGTATTAGAATAGGTACATATGAAATCATTCATACCGTCACGACTATAATCTAAGTGCATAGATGGTCTGTTATATAACATAACTGCACGTCTGCTATTAGGATTATTTTTTAACTCATGAAGAACGTGTTTGTATTGATTACCATTCTCCTCAGAGTAAATACACCAACCATAATTAGAATTGATCTTACCTTCGTTAGAAGATATATCTTTCCAAATCTGTGGTGTCGCTCCAGGAATATCATCAACATATAAGGATTGAGAATCGTACCATTGTAGTTCTCGTTCAATGTACTTATATGCTGGTGTACGGATTAACCAATCTTCAGTAGCAACAAATGATTCGCCAAGAACTTCAATAGTCTTGGCACCTGTCCTATCAATGACAAAATCTTGTTCAAGATATTTCTCAATAAGGTCGGCTCGGATATCATTTGTACACTTCATTAGATAGATTCCATCAATGCTTCAATATCAGAGACTTCAGCAATTAGATCTGTAACGTTTTGGTTATGGAAAGCTCTTGCGGTTTTACGAAGAATTGATTTTGGGATTTCGCATTCTTCAGCCAAAGCATTAATTGCTTCTTTCTGAAAATCACGTTCTGCTTCCATTCTTGTAAAAGAATTACTCATTTCTTCCATGCAACCACGGATTCGTTTCAAGTCTTCTGGTGAAGATGGTAAAATTATATTGCTCATTATATAGTACTCCTGTTAAATACATTTTTAGTTTGATTCTGACCTTTAATACCTTGACGACAATATGCAACAAAGAAACTTGAATAGTTAATCAAATCTTTTGCTGAATCTTCAAGAGACTCAAAGTTAGGATCGTAATCATCTGACTGCATTGCTTCCATTACTGATTTCATACGTAGCATTTTTGCATGCATAATATCATGAATGGTTATAATTCCGTTAGGATAGTAGTCAGCTTGTTGAACAGTCGAGTTTGGATTTTGATAATCTCTCGACTTTTTCAATTGAAGGTCAACGCACTCTTGTAGTATATCGACCGAAACTGGGTTGGTTGGTTTTGTCATATAGACTCCATAATAAAAAATATATTATAACACAATTTAACTAATTTGTCAATGGTTATTTTAATAACTCTAAGAAATGATCGAATACACCTGGATTATCTTTACATACTCTTTCGAAGTTTCGTGCCATTGTTTTAAGACCTTTCTTATTGCCTTCTTCTTGGTACTTCTCTACTCTAGCTTTAACCTTTTCGTAGTCAAACTTATCAGCCGGATAGATCTTAGGTTTCCACGTTACAGTAGAATCCTTGGCCATTCCATAATATCTTCCGTCATCAATGTATTTAAAAGGTACTGTCATAATTGTTTCTCCATAATTTAATATAATATATTATATCAAAGATTCTTGATAATGTCAATGGAAACTTCGTATTTTAAGAAAAGATTTGTTGCTGCGACTGATTTGTTATCAGATTCGTTATAGGTTTCAGACCATCGAATATAATCTGGACAATTACCTTTAGAATTTGGAGTAAGAAGATGCTCAAAGAAAGCATCGTGGGGAATCATGGATATTCTGTAATCAGAATCTTCAATAGCCGAAGCATCAACTAAGGCGACCCAATCACAAGAATTATGTTTACACAGTAAACTCCAAGCTCCTAATTGACCGTCTGTAGATTTGTTTGCTGTTTTGACTTCGATTCGACCTGGGAATCGGACTTTACCGAGTACATCAAATTTGCCATTAACTGATTCACCTTCGGTTAGTTCAACAACTTTTGATTCGCCTAACGAACCGATAAGTGATTTGTACAGATCTCCTGTACCACACAGCTTACCTTGTTTATGTTTATGTAAAGCACGTTCAAGTAATTCTGTTAACTTATCCATAATCTACTCCTTAAAAGTTATAGTCATAAAAACGAACAGGTTTATTCTCTAAGACGTGACGACGGCCACAAGGACTGAACCAACCTTTCTTTGCTTTACTATAACGAATGCGTGTAATAACAGCATCAGCGATAGATTCGTAAGAATAAGATTGTTTGTTGTTATTGGTGGTATGTCCGAAGAATCCACCAGGAATTGTTTCACATTTGAAACTAGGATCTAATGTTGCTTTCATTGCCCGAACTTCTAACGTTAAATCAGAAACTACCTTGGTAATTTCGTAAGGACTAACATCAGAGTAACCGTAATAGTTTGCGTATTTAGAATCAATCATTATAAATGTTCCCATTCAGTTTATCAATTTATAGTACCATTATACCATAGTTTCTTTATGATGTCAATAGTTATTTGGGATTATTTCTGATTATTTGTACAAATTTTAATGACTTTGTTAAGTCTGCCTGATTTCATTAGTTTATGAAAGGCTTTAAATGCTTTTGCCATGCTGTCTCCTATTCTGTAATGTTTCTAATGTAACAACCGTGTTACAATTCTGTTACATATAAATTATATATACAGGTAGGAGACAGTATTCATGAAAGTTATACAACTTTTGGTGGAACTGCAACCGCGAAACGTCTAACTGTTGATAACTTATCTTCAGCTTCTGCAAGCAGGGCAACTTCTCCATCAATCGTTTCTATGGTACCAGGATGTTCTGCTACACCTACTCCGTTCTCAAGCATCACCATGATATTTGCTGTATGTACTGCAATTGCAGCTTCATACTTTGATACCAAAGCGTTTACTAATACTTCTTTTATCGCCATCTTATTCTCCGTTTAATGTTGGTAGGATACCATGATTCCCTTCATGTGATGGAGCCGTCCATCCTTCAGGTTTCATTAGATCAGGTAATCCTAATGGGTTCGGCCTTCCTTCCTTTATACCAGGTTCTTTGGCCATGTTTGCTTGAAGAACTGCGTCCCAAGCTTTATAAGGATCGACTCCGAAGGCATCAAGAGTACCGATTGCCACTACACAAAGGTCAACTAAACCATCAACGATTTCTTCGGAGTCGATATCTTTTTGAGCAGTTCTTGTTTCATCAAGTTCTTCTTGTAGGAAGTTAACTCTGAATTCCAAGAACGCTTTCAACTTTTCCACATCTGCGTTTGCTACCCAGCTATGCGTTTTGTATTTTGTCTGCATGTCGACAATGTCTTTTACCCAATCTTTACTCATAATTTATCCTGTAATTCATTAAATCCACCAATTGCTTCGCCGTCCATTATAATCTGTGGAAAGGTTCTTGCAGTTGGAAACTTAGTAAAGAACTCTTCTTGCGAAAAGTCCTCACCCATTGATTTATACACAAAGGCTAATTTCTTTGATTGGCAAAGCTGTTTAGCCATACTGCAATAAGAACAGTTAGCCTTTCCGTATATTTCTATCATACTAGTGTTAGTCCGCCTGTATCAGGCATGATAATACTAGATGTTGCTTCGAGAACTTGTCTCTTTAACTCTGCACCCGGTTCAACAGTAAACATAACGTGCGCTTCACCGATAACAACAGGGTCTCTTTTAGCGTAAGGTACGAATGGGATCATTCCAATTTTACCTTCTCCTGCTGGTATTAATAATATTCCGTCTGTTAAGGTATAGAAACCTTTATCAAAAGTTACTTTTGCTACAACCTCTTCACCGGTTGATAATCTTACGATTTGTACATCACTCATTGTTTTTCTCCTTTATTGTGTATATTATAACACAGTTTGATATAAATGTCAATAGTCTTAACTGAAAAAGTCATCGAGGGTATTAACCTTCTCTGCCGACCATCCAACTGCGTCGAGTATTGATTGAATAGGACTCAAGAATACTTTATCAAACTGAAGTTCAGTATCAACATAATCATGTAGTCCAAGTTGTTTTGGCAAAAGGCCAGGAACCGATATCGCGTTCTCACGAATAGGATTAGGTACCTTTAAATATAATAGCTTGACTTTATCTCCGCCTTGTATCATTGGAAACTTCTTGCCAAGACCTTTCTCTTTGATAAAGTGGTTATACATCAAGGAACCGCGAACATGCATTGGTGTACCTTTTCTGTATATAGATCCTTTATCTTCGTACTTCTTAAGTTCATTAACGCCCGAGGTCTTTGCGATTGCCATAGGATCTAATGTACGAAACAGTTCTTTGAAATCTCCAATAAACGCTTGAGTTGTTTCTTCATCTTCATTCATAATGATTTCAAAACATTTCTTGAGTTTAGAACGACAGATCTCAGGAGTAGAAGATCTTACTGATTCTAATCCTGTTACTGATACCTTAGGAGTATCGTAGTGAACACCTTCTGAGTTCAATGTATTTAGTATGTAACGTTTCTTAGCAACAAAGATTGCCCTGTTAGTAATCTTTTCACGTTTCATTACCATCGCATTACGATATGTACCTAGATCAGCAGCAAGCTTTTCATAACCATCTTCAATGATTTGCTCAATTTTTGTTGAACAGATTCTATCAAGGAACTCTTCGCCTTTATCTTTATCAATATCAGTCGTACCAAATACTTCTTTAATCAAAGGACCAAAGTCAACATAGATGGAGTCAGTATCAATATAGATGATATAGTCATAGTCAGTTGTGCCTAGAGTTCTATTTAAGTAATCATTAACCGACTTTTCAGCATAACGAATACCTAACTGACCACTTGTTGTAATTGCCTCAGCCATTTCATTAATATAGTATAAGAAATATTTGTTAGCAGTTGCACCATATAACGAGTTCATGGCAATTTTGATGCTCATTTGCGAA
>Ga0307997_10000142_pt1 | contig 31345 bp, 16 predicted proteins | sample Davwhametageno36_FD_203165 | JGI IMG/M metagenome (GOLD analysis project Ga0307997, IMG submission 203165) | Marine microbial communities from Davis Island wharf, Antarctic Ocean - #36 | ecosystem: Environmental > Aquatic > Marine > Unclassified | place: Antarctic Ocean: Davis Island wharf... | reverse complement strand
CATGGCCTTATATGCAGCCCATGCTGAAACATCTACTGGTCATTGGCGCATTTGGTTTATCCGGTGGTCTGGTCCTGATGGTGACCGCTTTCGTCGGCACGGACCTGTGGACGAATAAGGTCCTCGTTGGTGAAAAACTCCAACCGCTTCAAGCGACTGTGCTATTCGTCGGTGTTGAGTATGTGACGGGTGACCCGCAGAAGCTGGGTGAAGACCAGGCACTATCGGCCGGCCAGAGCCAATCAATCGAGGCTGGTCTGACGCAGGATCAACGCAAGACGGTGCGTAACCGCCTGATTATCTGGGGCATCGTTGGGAGCGTACTCACCACCCTGATTGGCATGTTCGCCTGGTATTACAGCACCTGGATCTGGCAGTGCATCAACCAGAACCTGCGTGTGGCCATGACCGAACGCGTGGAATCCCTTTCCCTTAAATACCACGACAACCACCGCGTTGGCGATGCCATGTTCCGCGTTTTTCAGGATAGTGCACAGATTGTAAACCTCCTGCAGAGTGGCATCATTAGCCCTTTGTTGGCGATCTACGGCCTCACCATCGGGCTCTTCTTTGTGGCGGCCTTCGACCCCCTGTTTTCCCTTCTGCTGGTGTTGGTAGGCATTCCTATCGGTTGGCTTGCCGTGGCGACTACACCACGAATACGTCAACGATCACTGGTTAATCGGCAAGCCAATAGCGAACTGACGTCGCGATCCCAGGAAGTGTTCTCAGCAATGAAGATCGTTAAGGCAAATCATGCAGAGGGCCGCGTATGGGAAAGATTTGATGCTGACTCCAGGCGAGCACTCAATGCGGCCTTCTTTTTGCGACTGGATATGGTGTTGGTCACCTTAGTGGCCTCTCTGCTGGGTGGCGGCATGGTGATATTGACGGAATTCATGATGGTGACCTGGGTAATTGAAGAAAGGGAGACATTTCTCGGTGCTCTGGTGGCGACCTTTATTGGATTCGTCGTCTGGAACTATGGGGCGTTCTCCATCGCCCGGTTGAGAGTCGACGGCGCCCTCTATGGCGCGACTGGGCTGCTGGGGATCTGGATGCGCATGCAGGATTTATTCATCGCGCTCGAACGGGCTTTCTTTCTGCTGGATATGGAGCCTGACGTTAAGGACCGGGCAAATCCGGTTGCCTTCCCGGCAGCCATCGATCGGGTCACATGGGAGAGAGTGTCGTTCGGCTACAACGCCGACAAGCGTATCCTCAATAGCGTCAATCTCGAATCAAATGTCGGTTCGGTCACCGCGGTCGTTGGTGCCACGGGTTCTGGAAAATCTACCTTAATGTCCATACTGCTCAGGATTTACGATCCCGATGAAGGGCGGGTATGCGTAAATGGCGTTGATCTTCGAGATATGGCTATTGATGACATCCGTGCAAATACGGCCATTGCGTTACAAAAAAATGTTCTATTTGCAGATACAGTGGCCAACAACATCAAATTCGGTGCACAGTTTGCTAACCGTACCGACATTGAGGATGCGGCCCGCGTCGCGTGTGCGGATGACTTCATCGCCCAGATGGCTGAAGGCTATGACACTGAATTGGGAGAACGCGGTGGTAAACTGTCCGCGGGGCAGCGACAGCGACTTTCAATTGCCCGGGCCATTGTGCGCGATACGCCCATTCTAATCCTGGATGAACCAACCGCCTCTTTGGATGCCCGCACAGAACAGAGAGTGCTCGCGAACCTGTCTGAGTGGGGAACGGGTAAGGTCATCTTTCTGATCACCCACCGCCTGTCTACTATCCGCAACGCCGACCAGATCGCATTTCTGGAGAACGGAACGATTAAAGAACTGGGCCAGCACGAAGAATTGATGGCCAGGAAAGGCGGACAGTATCGCGCCTTTTTTGATGCGGAAATCTTCGGCAAGGCAGTGGTTGAAGATCTTGAGTGAAGCCAAATCGAGTAACAAGAGTTCTATTCTGGGCGAGGTCATTGGCCGGAACAAATTTGATGACCGGGTTGATCAGAAAACGGATGTCACGACCATCGAGGCCCTGCGGATTATAGGCCGATGCATCAAGATGTTGATGTCGGTAAGGTGGCTGTTCTGTGCCAAGTTTCTATTGCAGCTTGGCCTCGTGTTTCCCGCGTTGTTACTACCATGGATTGCCAAAATCGTTATCGACAATGCCGTGCTGCAACGACCCGTCGGTGGCACCGAAGTTGTGTACCCGCCTTTTATGAATCCGATACTCGCGTTGATTGAGGGCAAGGACCCCGTTGACATCATGTTGTCACTGACCACCATCTATTTTGTGATGCTGATCACCATTGGCAGTCGCGCGACCACTAAAGGAACTGGGGCAGGCCTATTGCAGGGTCGAGAAGCATCCTCTCAATCAGAAAACACGATCAGTCAGGGTAGCAGCAGCGGTAACGGGCTATGGGGTGTCGCTGAGTTCATGATTCACGTTCGCATGACCCAAACGATTGCAAACAATTTGCGCACTCTCCTGTTTCATCGGCTGACTCGGCTACCCATGACGGCGCTGGACGATCAGCGGATCGGCGATTCGATCTATCGGGTACTTCACGATGCGCCAGAAGCCCCCGAGATCGCCTATCAATTGACCCTGGGACCGTTTTTTGCGCTGCTCGGCGGCATGATCAATCTATATATCCTACAATATTCATTTGGCAAGGTTGCACCGGAACTGGTCTGGATCGCGTGGGCCGCGATACCCATGGCGTTCCTTACAACATTCCCATTTTCTGGTGCTCTGCGCCGAACTAACCAGAATAAACGAGCCGCAGGTTCGGCGATAACCAATGCCATGGAAGAATCCATGAGCAACGTGGCAGCGGTGCAAAGCCTGGGGGCGGGTAAACAAGAGCTGAAGCGATTCGCCGAGAAAAGCGAGGAATCCTTCCTGCGAGAACGTTACAACCTTGGCGTCCTGATCGCGATTACCTCCCTGGCAATCGGCGTATTCGGCGTTGCAGCGATTTACGTTTCCATTATCATTTCCGACCGGATCATTGAAGGTGCGATGTCACCAGGCGACTTTGTGGTGTTGCTGGGTGTCTATGGCAGCATTGCAGGATCGTTCAGCTACTTTGGTATTCTTTGGATTAAGCTACAGGACAGGATTGCTGCTGTACGTCGAGTCTTCTTCTTCCTCGACTTCGAATCTGAGCAGGATCGCATGGGTGGCAAGAGTCTAGGATGCATCGAAAAAGGGGTGCGGTTTAGGGAGGTCAATTTCAGCTACCCCGACGGTCACCAGGCGCTTGGCAATATCAATCTGGAACTGCACGTGGGAGAACTGGTTGCATTGGTCGGTCCAACGGGTGCCGGCAAAACATCACTCGCCTATCTCATCCCCTCCATGTTGACACCAACTTCAGGTCAGGTCCTGATCGATGGACATGACATCATGGATCTGGATATCACGTCGCTTCGCCAACAGATTACTTATGTGTTTCAGGAGCACGTTCTGTTATCAGAATCCATCCGCGACAACCTGTTGTTTGCCAACCCCCAGGCGAGCGACGCGAATATCCTGGAAGCGTTGACGAGCGCTGGCTGCATGGAGTTTATTGATTCCATGGATGACGGAATCGACACGGTTCTGGGCAGGTCCGGTGACACACTGTCAGTCGGCCAGCAGCAACGGCTTTCCATCGCACGTGGTCTGGTCAGGAAATCCAGCGTGCTGATACTGGACGAACCAACGGCCGCACTTGACCCTGCAACAGAAAACCAGTTGGTCGCTTCCCTGCAGGCTGCCGCAGCAGATCGGTTGGTCATTGTGATCGCGCATCGTCTGTCAACAATTCGCTCGGCTGATCGCATCGTGTTCCTCGATGAAGGAAGGATTCGAGAAGTGGGTAGCCATGACACCTTAATGGCTAACACAACCGGTGCGTACCGCGAGTTTGTGGCATTGCAGAGTGGAGACGATTTCTGAGCGCTGACGGTGCGACATTAGGATAGTGTTATCCTAAAAATAATTATTTTGACAGGAGATAGCCACCACAATGTTTATTTCTCAGACCCGAACGAGCTTTAGCTAATTCCAGAAACGATCCGGCCGGAACCATGCCCGCACCGGAATGGCCTCGCCGGTAATCATGTCGGCAGCGGGTGACGCCAGGAAACGACACATTCCGGCTACGTCTTCCGGCCCGGGTGGCCGGGTAAGACGTGGCACTTCCTCACCTGCTTCATTTGTGGCTGCGGGGATTACTCCCCACTTGATCATCGAAGGTGTCGCAATCATCCCAGGCACCACCGCGTTGACGCAGATATTGTGTGCTGCCCACATGAATGCCAGGTTGTTGGTGAGGCTCAGCACCGCCGCTTTGGCGGCAGAGTAGTGAAGCATGCCGGGGTTACCTTTGGTTCCCGCGACGGAACTGATGTTGATGATCTTGCCAGACTTCTGCTCGATCATCTCTTTTCCCGCTGCCATGCAGCAATTGAACGTGCCCGTGAGATTAAAGTCGATCAGCCGCACCCACTCATCGTACGGCGTGTCCTCCGCCTTTCGCATGGCGGATCCACCACCAGCATTGTTGATGATTACGTCAATCCGACCAAAGGCATCAGTTGTCGCGTCGATGAGATTCTGCACGGCGACTGGGTCGGTGATGTCCGTTGGCACGACCAGGGACTTGTCCTCAGCCAGTTCAGAAGCCAATGCCGAGAGTGATTCTGCTGTCCTTCCAGCAAGGACGACTGTCGCTCCAGCCGCCACAAACTCACGCGAAATCGCCTCGCCGATGCCACCTGCAGCACCGGTCACGATGACGACCTGATCAGCCAATTCGAAGTCGGACATGTTTTGTTCTCCTAGGTTCGATCTATGACAGCATTATGAATTCATCGGCGTTCGATGGCAGATTGCGTGGTACGCCGTCGTATTAAAGTCTATCCATAACAGAATAAATCTGCAGGCTGGCCTACTGGGTCTGCTGCAGGGCAGTCTTGGATCGCTGCCACATGGGATCGTCATCCAGGGCCTGTAGGCTCTGTTCAATTTCAACTGTCAGTCCAGCTAGGTCGTCGATCAACTGCGTCTTCACCTCCGCCATTGCGGGGTCGTCAGCAAGGTTGTGAAGTTCCCTAGGGTCCTCCTGTAAATCATATAGGTCGACAACTTCACAGCTGATCACGTCCATTGAGAGCTTGTACCGGTCCGTCCTCACCATCGAGAACGCGGTGGGCGGGAAACCCTGTTCACAAAGCACAGCGTCGCGGTGATGGTGATGGTGTGCATTGGGATCCTTTTCACCGGCGCTCAGCAGGGGCAACAGCGATTTTCCCTGCGAAACTGGAAGCGGCATGGCACCCGTGATATCTATGATTGTTGCAACAAGGTCCAGATGATCGGTGAGGGCCCGGCTTTGCCAGCCGCTGATAGGGGTCGGTGGACGTAGAATGTAGGGTACGTTTACTGAACCTTCATAGAATGCTTTTTTGGCGATAAGGCCATGGTCACCCAATTGTTCGCCGTGATCTGAGGAGACGATGATCCAGATGTCATCCAGCATGCCGCGGTCCTGAAGAGCCTGCATCACTCGACCCATACAGTCGTCACTCAAACTGACTTTCCCATAGTAGTAGGAATTCATCACCCGGTTTTCGGATTCACTCATACCTGTAGGCATGCCGGGTCCCCTGCGCAGCATCGAGGCCAGTGGGGAGACCGGCCCGTTCGAGGCTTCGCCTATCGACAGGGGAATCTCGTCAGGGTTGTACTGGCGGCGAGACTCCGCGGGCGCCTCCCAGGGGTCGTGTGGGCAGCCGAAATTTACCTGCAGATAAAAAGGATCATCCCGTTCGTAGTTCCTGATCCAGTTCGCCGCGGTGTCGGCAATGAACCTGTCCAGATGGTCCTCGGCGGGCAGTGGACACACCGGCAACTCCCAGGCTTGGCCACCACGATCACGCGAGGTGAGGTAGGTGCTGAGGTATTGCCGGTGCGTATCGAGCAAGCCCTTTTCTGCTAGGTGATCTGTGTAAATGGAATCTGTTCGCAGGGATTCGGTGGGGCCGGTGGTTTCCATGGCGTCCACGTAGCCCCAGTCTGCCATTTCCTGTAGATGATCTCGCGCGTGTCCCTGGCCATGCATCCACAGGTGAGTCTTGCCCACCACGGCGGTGCAGTAGCCAGCATCCCTGACGTTCCTTACATGGCTCTGGCTGTGCCGGATTTCGGGCCTGGCGATTGCCCAGACGCCATGCTCGTGCACCTGCATACCGGTCATGAGGCTTGCCCTGGCAGTCATGCAGACAGGCGAGTTGGTAATTCCCCGCCTGAACACCACGCCGTCAGCCGCTAGGCGATCCATGTTAGGTGTAATTGCAACGGGATCACCTGCATAGCCCTGCGTGTCCGCACGCTGTTGATCAGAAAAAAGGAAGACGATGTTGGGTTTGCGAGTCATGTTGTCCTCAGCCCGTTCAAGTTCTGGATATCTGCTTCACTCAATTGGATGTTGGCTGCCTCGAGGTTCTGCTGCAGACGGATCTGTTGAACCGATGTGGGGATCGTGATCACCTCGTGGTGAATCAGCCTCTATCACCACGGGGTGAGAAAGATCGCCAAGCCTTAGCGGCGAGTAGGCCGTGAGCACGATATCGTTTTTCCTGCAAAACGTCAGCGTGCCATTGTCTTGTGGTCTTCTATAAAACAGGCTGTAACGCACCTGATTGGTGACTAATGGCGTGTCACTCAACTTCACGGCTTGCTCCAGCAGATGTACATCGAAATTTCTTACTCCGATGTGTCTGATCTTGCCTGCTTGTTTGAGGTGATTAAGTGCGCGAAAAGTCTCGGATAGCGGGATGTCAGGATTGGGCCAGTGGATCAGGTAGATGTCGATGTAACTCATCTGCAGACGTTCGAGACTAAGATCGCACGCCGCTACCAGGTCGTTGTACCCAAGGTTTTGTTTGTTGACCTTGGCGGTGACGATAAAGTCACCCCGCTCGTGCTGTCGGAGCACCAGACCAAGTAGTTCTTCGGAATGACCTCCACCATACATCTCTGCCGTATCGAAATGGTGGTACCCCAGCGCAATTGGATGCTGAAGTAGCGCGAGGCGTGATGCGTCCCTGCTGCAATCCGGGTCCAGTTCTCCGCCATAGTCCCACATTCCAAAGCCAATCGGAGGAAGGCGTAAATCCTTCACCAGGCGCTCATTCACTTTCATCTATCGCTCCTATTGTGCAGCGTTACTCGTTGGCGGAGCCCGCTTCTTTCCCGTAAATGCTTCAGGTCATCGAGGATAAGGTAAAGACAGGGGATCAGGACCAGCGTGATTATGGTGGCAAACAGAATGCCGAAGGCGAGTGATATCGCCATGGGTATGACAATCTGGGCAGTCACGCTTGTCTCCAACAAGATAGGCATTAAACCGAAGAAGGTCGTAAGAGACGTCAAGACGATTGCTCGAAAGCGTTCTACGCCAGACCGGATCACGGCATCCTTAACCCGAACTCCTGCTGCAACGTACTGGTTGATTGAATCAACCATGATGATGCTGTCATTGACCACCACGCCCGCCAGCGCCACAAGGCCAAAAAGTGACAGAGCGCTAAAGGGTATCCCAATCAATAAGTGGCCTATCATCGCGCCGATCATCCCAAACGGAATGACGCCGAGAATAATCAGCGGCTGCACGTAGGACTTGAGCGGTATCGCCATCAACGCATAGACCGCGAACAAACCCAGCGCCCCCCCATAAAGGATGCCGAGAAGTAGTTCACGCTCCAGTTCTGTTGCACCACCCATTTCAAGTCGTACACCGGGAAAGCGGCTCGCAAGCTCACGTCTGAATGCGACAGAATCGATATCACGGACAATATCCGCGGGACGCACCACGGAGAAGTCGACGCCAGCGGATACTTCAACAGAACCATCACCGTCGATTCGGGTTATCACCGAGGGACTGACGCGTTCGTCAAGCTCGGCCACGGCGGAAAACGGCACTAGTTCTCCGGTCGGTGCCCGTACATACATTGATTCCAGGTTACCTAGCGAATTTCTATCTGACTCCGGGTATCTGACCAGAACTCGAATCTCCTCCGAATTGCGCTGCAAGCGCTGGGCTTCTACGCCGTAGAAGGCGGAGCGAACCTGTTGCGCCAGCGCGCCAAGCGTCAAACCGAGCGCCTCTCCGTTCGGTTTGATGTTGATGTTCATTTCCGGGATTGAACCCTCGGCGCTGTTCTCTACCTGGTAAACACCGTCGTAAGTGCGCAGGTGTTGTTGTAAGTAATCTGCTGCAGCTTTCAATACCTGTGGCTCGGAACCAATCAGCTTGAAGCTCAGATCACCCCGTCCACCATGCGACTTTTGCGCACCAGAGAATTCAAGCTTACGGGTGCCGACAATTTCGCCGACCGCATTGCGCCACGCTTCTGCCACCTCGGTGGGCACAATGTGATCACCGCTGACAAGTTCGACGTTAATGTTGCCGTTAGTGTCGTAAGTATAGGCATTAAAATTGAGCAGGAACTTCTCCGCTTCTGGCCTTTCGTCATTCAGCATGACCAGTTTATCCGTGACTTCGCGTACGACCTTGCCCGTCTGTGCCGATGATGTACCTTCAGGCATTTCCACCCTCGCCGAGATAGAATCTGAACTGATGTCAGGGAACATTACCGTCCTGATGTAGGGGCTGGCGACGATGCCGATTGCCACGATCAACATGGCAACGAAAACAGACGTCGTCAAATAGCGCCGCTTGATAGCACGTTCAAGCAGGGGCGGATAATACTGCCGAATCAGCCGTCTGAAGCCGAGGGAGAATCGCTGCTGCGCACGCGCCAGGGCACCGCTGTCGCCTTGGTCGCGTAGTGGCTTCAGGCTGGTGAGGTGTGCTGGCAGAATCAGTTTGGATTCGATTATGCTGAATACAAGGCACAGGACGACGACCCAACCGAGGGCCGCCGGCAGCGCACCAAAACTGCCGGGCACAAAAAGTAGTGGGGTGAAAGTTGCGATGGTTGTCAGCACGCCAAAGGTCGCTGGCACAGCCACCTTTCTAGCACCCCTGATCACTGAGTCGACACTGTAGCCCTCATCTTCCAGCGCTGTCTGGACGCTTTCACCGATGATGATGGCGTCGTCAACGACGAGGCCAAGCACCAGGATGAAGCCAAACAAACTGATCATGTTGATTGAGCCGCCGGTTAAGGGCAGAAGCGCGAACGCGCCGAGGAAAGCGATGGGGATGCCCAACATCACCCAGAATGCCAGCTGGAAACGCAGGAACATGCCTAGCACTATGATTACCAGTATAATGCCGAACATCATATTGGACAGCATGACGTTCAGTGTCGATGACAGGAACTCAGTGCCGTCACGCCAGGTGTCCATGTTGATCCCGGGTGGCAGAGTTTTCTTCCGTTCTGCAATATAGGCCTTTACTTCCCGAGAAATTTCGATCTGGTTCTGATCGCCGACGGCCGATACTCTGACGCCGATACTGGGCTTGCCGTTGAACAGGGAAAAGAAGCGCTGGTCAACAAAGCCATCATTGACGACCGCGATGTCACCAAGCGTCAATCGCGCGCCGTCGGCACTGGTCAGCAACACGAGGCTTTCGAAGTCGGTGGCTACGTAGGCCTGGCCCTGGGTGCGCAACAGGATGTCACCAACATCGGTTCTGATTGACCCGGCACCAAGGTCGACCGAGGCCACGCGTATTGCCTGTGCGACGTCGCTCAAAGTCAACCCGTACTGGCGCAGTGAGGCTTCCGTGACCTCAATGCTGACCTGGTAATTACGGGCGCCTGCCAACTCTGCTTTTGTGACGCTAGGCAGATTCAGGATTTCGCCACGCACCTGTTGTGCCAGCATCTTCATGCCACGCTCATCCAGATCGCCATAAATCTGTACGTTAAGAGCGCTGATTTGTTTGAAGCTGCGGGAGATGATCGGCCGTTCGGATTCTGCGGGTAATGCGGCAACCCGGTCAATCGCCAGCTTGACCTCATCCATGGCGACCTGCGGATCGTAATCGCTTTCTATCGACAGGTTGATCGAGCCGCGGCCCTCGCGGGCAAAGGATCGCATTTCCTCGATACCCTTCACATCACGCAAGGACTCCTCTATCCGTGCCACCACTGCTGACTCGACCTCACCCGGCGATGCACCTGGGTACGGAACCTCGATTCTAATGTTGTTGGGTTCGATGTCAGGATTGACATGAATTCGCATCTGCAGGACCGACGCGAGCCCCGCCACAATGATAACCAGCATCAGCAGATTAGCTGCGACGTGATTTCGCGCGAACCATGCGATGAGGCCGGCTTTTGTATCAATCACTGTTGTCTCCCTTGGCTTCGACATGCCGCACGATGGTGCCGGGTAAAGGATTCTCAAGCAGCGTCAGGCAGACCAATTCACCGTCTTCGAGGCCGCCATTGATGTACACGCTGGACGCATCGGTGCGAAGAACGCTCACTGTCTTCGGTACCAGGCGGTTGCCTGAATCAATGGTCCAGACCCTGTTATCCCGGCGCAGTGCACTTCTCGGTAACACGACGACGTTGTCAACCCGGATGCCCTCAATGTTCGCCTCGACAAATGTGCCAACCCGCAGGGGATAGGCCCAGCTCTCGCCGTCCTGGTTGTACGGATTAGGTACCTGGGCAACCGCGTACAACACCTGGCTCCGCTCGTCAAATATGCCTTCGGTACGCACAATTTTGCCACGCCAGTGATGGTCCGTACCGCCAATATTGGCCGTGAAATCTACCAGCGGCTGCGCTTCGAGGTCAACGAAGGGTAAGTCTCTACCTGGCAACGGCAAGCGTATTTCCCCAGCGTCGGACGCGAACACAACTGCCAGCTGCGTGACCGCATTGACATACTCCCCCACATCGGCGAGTTTCTGCCGAATCATGCCGTCATAGGGTGCACGAACCACTGTCCTGGCGAGGTCCCCTTCCTTTCGTTCGAGGTCAGCGAGCGCAGATTGCAGGTTGGCTTTCGCCTCCGCCAGTTGCGGTTTGCGCAGCGCGAGATCCGTCGCTTCTTTATCGGGATTCAATCGGCGCCAGTCCTGCAGCGCATAATTCGACAGCCCTTGCTCGCGTGTAATCAGCGTTTCCGCTGCTGCCACGGCCGCCTGGGAGCGTTTTACTTCGGCCAGATAGGTCCGGTCGTCGATTCGCACCAGCACATCACCACGCCTGAAGAATCCGCCGGTCACAAATTGGGGCAGTACCTCGACAATCTGGCCAGCTACTTCACCTGTCAGGCTGGTCTCGGTGCGGGGTGTGACTCTGCCCTGGGCGTGGACCTGTAGTCGCACTGAATCCAGTTTAGCAACAATCGCATCAACAAGCAGAACGGGCGGCTCTGGCCGCTTCTGAGCCGGTACCGGGCGCTGAACAAACAACCAGGCTGTGATCATCACGGCACCCAGAAGAATGGCGGTAGGGAGGGCGAACTTCCTCAGCATTGGCACTCCGGACCTGCCAGATAAAACATCCTAAAGAAGCTCATCCGGGGCAACTCGGCTGCGTTGTCGATGGTGTATCGGTTGATCAGTCCGAGTGCGTTCAAGGTCTACCTCGCAAAACTGCCCAGCGGACAAAAACGACGATAGTACCTGTTCCGGGTCGCTCCGACAAAAACTGATCGGTTCAACTTCACCCAAGCTGCAGGCCGGGATCTGCGATACATATTTTTTTGGGGAGACTCTTCTTTGAGGGAAATTGCAATATATTTGACCTTCCCATAAGTTTGTGGAGCAGAAAAAGTCATGTCAATAGTTTTGGGAAAAAAATAGTCGCTAGGCCAAATTAAAATTATTTAGGGGATACTTGAGATGAACAGAACACTATCGGCCCTATCCGTAGGGGTGGCACTCAGTTTGACTTATTCGAGTGCCTACAGCGAGGACAACGAGGACGAAAAAAAATATATCGAAGAAGTTATCGTCAAAGGGGAACGGGGAGATATTAGAACGCTCGATCGTGCCATGACCGTTACCGGTTTCAGCTCCTCGATGATCGAGGAGCTCGGTATCAGGAACACATCTGACCTGGAGGTGCTTGTTCCTGGTATGCAGGTTGGCGCGCGTAGTCAGGGCGGAGGCAAGAACGAAGACGGTCATATAATTATGCGTGGTGTCGCCAATGATCGCTCTGTGAACTTTTTTCAGGACGTGTCCGTTGCTGTCTATATCGACGGTGTGTATAGCGATCAGTCTTATGGTCTTGATCAGGGTGCCATGTTCGATGTCGAACGAGTCGAGATTGCCCGGGGCCCACAAGGCACTACTGGCGGCAAGGCTGCGATCGCAGGCTCCATCAGCTTTGTCACCAAGAAGCCGACCGACGAGTGGGATTTCAAGGCGGCCGCGGAGTTTACTGACCAGATGACGCAGGAGGTCAACCTTGCGTTTGGTGGCCCGATCGCCGACAGCAATTTTTCCTATCGTCTCGGCATCGGCCGTACGACGGGCGATGGCAGGATCGAAAATATTGGCTCAGGGCCAGATGCAGGAGAGCCTGATCAACTGATTTACTCACCGCAACTGCGATTCAAGAACGATCGTTGGGATATCACCGGGCGTTACTCGAAGCTGACAGACGAGGGCACGCCGGATGTCTCGCTGATCATCGGTGCCCGAAACACCCAAGACGAGTTTGTGCTTGATGCAAATGGTGACCCGGTTTTCACCATTGACCCGGCAACCTTGGGCACAACCAATGAGCCAATCAGGGACGCCAACGGTGACGTCATTTTTCAGATCAACCCATTTTTTGGTCTGGGGCAGAACCCGGCGGTGGCCAAATGCTCAGGATTCAATCTCGACGGCACTCGTACCCCTGGTTCAGACGTGGTGTGCGATGGTAGAGACCTTCAGTTGAAAACAGAAATCAATGCGCCTATCTCCCGGGACAATTCGCAGGAAGCCTACACCCTGGAAGCACATTACCTGGTGAGTGACTCCTATGAGTTGATCTACAAGTATGGTAATCGTGACACCCGTCAGGACACCAGCAACGACTCGGACCTGACCAACAGGCAGGGTGGTGGTGTCTGTTCTCCAATTCATCCTCGTGTTCTGTCCGGTGAGCTTACCGCCGGGCAGACGCATGCGCGCTGTGCGCTGGACGGTGCTGGCAACGGCGCCTACAACGATTCGATCGCGAACTACCTGTTTACGTCAGCCCAGGAAAGCCACGAAATTACTCTGGTTTCGAATAATGTCGGTGCGTTTAACTTCACTGCAGGCTATACCCATATCAAGGGGGATGAGCCTTATGTTTTTCGGGGTCTATTCAACGGGGTAGAGACGGGTAGCAAAGATCTCAACAACCCGGATTTCTACAATGACACGACGGCCATCTGTGAATCTGAACTGGCTGCCCGCAACGGTGGTGAAGACCGGCTGTGGCGGAACATTTTGGATACTAATAGTCCTGCAAACCAGAATGCGGGTTTTGTCCAGGGTTGCCGCGGCGCTGATTATTCTGCCAATTGGAGTAACGTCTCTAACGGTAGGGTTCATGCCAATGGCAACAACGTTGAAACCGCGTTCTACGGCGATGTTAGCTATGAATCACAAGCGGTTTATGGGAACGCTGAATATGTGCTGAATGACGAGTGGAAAGTGTTTGGCGGCTTGCGGTTCAACGACGACCACAAGGAACATGACCAGAACGATTTCAGCGGTTCCAGCCAGTATACTAATGACGACGGCGTTTTGGTTAATGCCGTATTCGGCATTTTCAGGAGCAAGAAGTTCGATTATGCCTGTTGCGGATATGTCGGCGAGAATTTGGATGCAAACGGCGTCCCGATCCCGGACGCCCGAACCCTGGCGGACTCAAAACGCAATACGTGGAGAGAAACGACCTGGGTTGTTGGTGGCGAGTACACGCCCGACGACAACACGATGTGGTATGGCCGAATTTCCAGAGGGTATCGCCCTGGTGGTTTTGCCGGGTTCGGCGCTCAGTTGGGTGAAGCCTTTGATGCTGAGTTGATGATTAACTATGAAGTTGGCCTGAAGGGATTGTTTTTCGACAACAGAGTACAACTCGAGAGCACTGTTTACTTCCAGGACTTCAGCGCCTTCCATGCACAGGCAGGTCGTCTTAGAACCCCAGCTGAGCTGCGTCCGGGCGAGTCCATTATTACCGGCGAGACTACAGTTATTGACGGCACAACGATCGCGGGGGTCGAGGTACAAGCCATTTGGCAGATCAATGGCAGGTTGACCGCTAGTGGCTTCTACGAATATCAGACCTCGAGCTTTGGCGATTACCAAGCGCGCTCCTGTTGTCTTGGAGATGGCACCACGGCACCCGTGAAAACGACAGATGTCGTTGACGGAACTGGCGCAACAATCTCTGTTGCGTCTACCGGCCTGACTGACTTCGGCGGGAACTCGCTGCGAAATCAACCAGACCACAAGTTTTCTGTGCACGTGAACTATGACGTAGCAATTCCAAGCAATCTGGGTAGTCTGGAACTGGTGACCCTGATGAGCTGGCGTGACACTATGTTCGTGGACGAAACGAATCTGGATATTTTCGCTGTGCCTGCATATACAAGATGGGATATTCGAGCTAACTGGCGCTCTGCTAATGGCCGGTATACGGTGAATGCATGGGCAACCAACCTGCTCGATGAGATTGCAGTGCAATCATATTCGCCAAGGGAAGGTAACGGCGTCTCTGCGCCCATCAACGGAACCATTACCGATGAGAGACGTATTGGTCTAACATTAGGTTATCAGCTCTAAGCATTCCCCTTCGGTCGGGGGGGGGCTGGCTCAAAGAAAAAAAACGCATCGAACACCGGTGCGTTTTTTGTTTGTAAACGTTTATCGGAACAAGGTTCTCGCCGTGCACTCTTTCGCCCTTGTGTGTCTACTCGTGTTGGCGTTTGGCGGCTGCGCTCGGATCGAGTCCTGGCTGGTTGATGCACCGTTAGCGGCTGGTGTCGATTCACCCGATCAGGATGTCGCCGAGTACCTGAATAGGATCTACGAGTCGGCGCTTACCGCTCCGGGTTCGGGGTTGACACGCGGTCGATTGGCAATGTCGTACGATGTCAACGGTTTACATGCTGAAGCGCTCCTTACCTACCAGCAGGCCGAGTCCCTCGACCCTGATGATTTTCGTTGGCCCTACTTCGCATCACAGCTGTATGCCGAAGTCGGCAACTATGTGCAAGCGCTGGAAGTCCTGCAACGTGCTCAGGCAATTGATTCAGATTATGCTCCCGCCTGGATGTGGCTCGGAACCTGGTTGTTGGAAACCGGGCAATCGGAAGATGCGATTCGCGCATTTCAGCGGGCTGGTGATCTGGGAGCGGGACCGATGGCGATGTTTGGTCGAGCCCGTGTGATGGCCAGGCAGGGACAGCATTTGGAAGCAGTTGACTTGATCACACCGCTGGCCCAGTCAACGGATCATCCTTTTGTTCATCGCACACTCGGCGAATCTTTGCGGGCGTTGGGACGAATTGATGAGGCACGGGTTGCCATGGCACGTGGCAAGGACGCCCTGCCGATTATCTGGCCAGATGAACGCAGGGAACAGCGAAGCATCCATCTTCGAGGCTACGCAAGCTACGAGCGGGCAAAGAGCTTGTCAGGTGCCGGTCGCCTCAATGAAGCGATTGAGATACTCGAGCGGCTGCAACGTTATCATCCGGAAGAAGAGTGTGGCCGTGATGAGGAATTCTTCCTCGCCTGCAATCTGATGAATTCATTTAGTATCGCCTTCGACCGTTTAGGCCTGTTCAGTCGAGCAATGGAGACTGTTCGTCGAGGGCTCGACCTCAACGATGCATTTACTCCCTTTCATTTAACCATGGCAAAACTGTACCGGGACGAGCGTGACCTGGATCGGGCATTGGTTCACATGAACAGGGCAATCGAGCTGAATCCCGCTCGCGGATTTGCCCATGAGCAAAGGGGACGGCTGTTGTTCGGCCTCAGACAGTATGAAGATGCCGGAGCGGCATTTGAGGACGCGTTACAATTTGAACCGGGCAAGCGAACGACCTTGTTTTACCTGGGGCTGGTGGAAGTCCAACTCAAAAACTGGCCTGAAGCGGTAGCACATTTTGAGCGCCTGGTTCGGGTTTCGCCCGATTTCGCTCTCGGTCATGTCTTTTTGGCGCAAAGTCTAGCAGAGGTCGGGCGGCTCGATGAGGCGCGGAAAGCCAAGCGCGATGCCGCTGACTACGGCGCTACTCGCGAAGATCTTCGGCTCACCGAGATCCGATTACGGGAACTGGAGACAAAGCTTTGAACGCGCTGCTGTGGATGTGCAAGAGACTGTGGGTGGTGGTTGTCCTGCTGATCTGCGGGTGCTCCCCCTCAGCTCCCCCCTGGTTCAGTGAAGAAGCTACAGAACGAGGGGTCAGTTTTGTTCACCATTCCGGCTACGACGGCAGGCCGATGATGCCGGAAATGGTAGGCAGTGGTGCGGCACTTGCGGATGTGGATGGGGATGGTGATCTTGATCTGTACCTCATTCAGAGCGGTCGCGTCGACAGGATGCTACCCGCAACCAACTCAGCTAACCGACTCTACCTGAATCGCGGCAATGGTCAGTTCGATGAAGCGCCAGCGGCCTCCGGCGCCGACGATCGAGGCTATGGCATGGGCGTTGCGGCAGGCGACTATGACAATGACGGCGATGTCGACCTCTACGTGACTAATCTTGGTGCCAACGTGCTGCTTCAGAATGACGGTGCAGGTCAATTCAAGGATGTGACTGCTGCCGCAGGTGTCGGTGACCCTGGTTGGAGCACGGCCGCAAATTTTGTCGACCTAGACGCCGATGGCGACCTTGATCTATTTGTTGTCAACTACCTTAACTGGTCCTCGAACATTGAGCAGGACTGTTATGGGTCGGCCTTTTTTGTCACCTACTGTGGCCCCACCGTTTACCAAGTTCCTGCCATGGATCGGCTGTATCGCAACAATGGCGACGGGTCCTTCACTGACGTCACCAACGCTGCCGGAATTGGCGTTGCATTCGGCAACGGACTTGGAACCATCAGTGCAGATTTTAATGGCGATGGCCTTCTGGACATGTTTGTTGCTAACGACACTCTAGTCAACCAGCTATGGATAAACATGGGGGATCTTCGTTTCGACGAAGAGTGCATGCTTTGGAGTTGTGCCATGGACACGGCAGGAATTGAGAAGGCGGGTATGGGCGTGGCCGGGGGCGACGTCGATGACGATGGTGACACTGATCTCCTGGTTGTCAATCTTGAACGGCAGACCGATTCGTTCTTCCGCAATGAGGGCAGTTATTTCTTTGATGCGACCCGGCAACTGGGGCTCGGCCCAACCATGCGACATACACGCTTTGGTGTTGTGCTGGCCGATTTTGATAACGATGGTCGCCTCGACTTATATGAAGCTAACGGCAAGGTGGCATTGTCGGAAGCCGTCGAAGGTGACGGTTTCGCGGAACCCAATTCGCTCTATCGGGGTTCAATTCAGAATGGCAAGGTTCGCTTTGATGAAGTCAATCCTGTGGGCGGCATCAACCCTCAGCTCAGTCATACCAGCCGGGGACTCGCCGTTGGCGACATTGACAATGACGGTGGATTGGACCTGGTTGTTGTCAACCGCGACGCACCGCCCTATTTGCTCATGAACAAGGTGTCACGTGGAAACTACGTACGTTTCACAGTGCGTGATGGTGTTCGCGACGCTTATGGCGCCTCTGTATCTGCGACCGTCGGCGCCACACAGATGAATCGCGAGGTACAACCTGGGGCAAGTTACCTTTCCGCCAGCGATCCTCGTGTGCATTTTGGTCTCGGCCTTGAGGCAGTGGCCAAGGGGGTTACAGTCCGTTGGCCTGGCGGCGAGCGGGAGGCATTTGGTGACTTTCAACATAACGGCAGCCATGAACTGCGGCGCGGCCAAGGCAAAGTCTTGGACCACTGAATTTACCTGTGCCCATCACGAAAGCCATACCTGAGAGGCACTATGAGTTGGCTCTGGGTATTCGTTCTACTGCAGTTTACCTTTTCCCCGCTGCAGTAGATGCATCCTGTTGGCTTCAAGGTTCGACCAGGACTCGAGCTGCCCGTCCGGCCATTCGACGATCACCGTCTCGGCGCTGGTCGCTTTACCAAGGCCAAAAGTCAGTGGCAACTCGACCTGTGACAGGTAGCTGCGTGCAGGCCTAACCCACTGTTGTTGCTCAACGCCAGCGCCCTTGACCGTAACCGTGGCGCCCAGTGCATTGTGGTTGAGGCCCGGTTCGATAAGTCGGAGCCGCAGCCAAAGGTTGCCGAGCTTCTGATCATTTCGCAACAGTTGTGGGGAGCCGGCCGCCGCTGTCACCACAAGATCCAGGTCGCCGTCGGCGTCTATGTCCGCGTACGCCAGGCCGCGACCAACCAGCGGTCGCCCGATGGGTGTTTCGATAAGCCGGTACTCACGCTGGCAGTCATTCCCACAGTTCCAGAACAGTTGTAGCGGCTGGGTTGCGCGCTGGCTCGACTGAACCTTGTTAATGTGCGGCTCGACGTGGCCGTTAGCGGCCGCCACGTCGAGTCGGCCGTCGAGATCGGCATCGAAGAAGACCAGACCGAAGGTCAGCACACGTCGGCTGGCCGGGCCGATGCCTACAATCATAGCGTCGTCGCTGAAGACACCGCGGTCATCGCTGGTGACGTAGAACGAGGACATCTCGTTGGCAAAATTGCCAATCAGAACCGCGAGGCGCTCGTCGTTGCCAAAATGCGCGACATCAATGCCCATGGCGCCGGTCGCGCGGCCAGCCGAATCAAATGCAAGCCCGGCCTGGATACCCGACTCGAGAAAATGTCCATCGCGCTGGTTGATGAATAGAAAGTTGCGCACCGTGTCGTTGGCGACGATCAGATCCAGCCAGCCGTCGCCCGTCACATCCACTGCCTGGACTGCCAATGCTTTGCCCATCGGAAGCCCCGTCACGGCATTGGCCACCTCGATGCCGGTGCCAGTGGAAACGTCCTCAAATCGCTCCACATTGGCCGACAACTCGTTGCGGTAAAGGTATGAGTAGGTGCCTGCATAATCTGTTGGTGGTCCATACGCAGGACCAATACCCGATAGTTGATAGTTGACCGTCCGATCGATTTCGGGTGACCAGGTGACGTAGTTGGCAACAAACAGGTCGAGGTCACCATCGCGGTCGAAGTCGAAAAACGTTGCGCTTGAGCTCCATGCTGCATCGTCGCCGCCGACGCCAGTCGCCGCCGTAACATCGACAAACTTCTCGCCATTGACGTTACGCATCAGCCGATTGCTGCCCACGGCCGTGACAAAAACATCGACATAGCCATCGCCGTCGTAGTCGCCGACGGCAACACCCATCCCATACAGGTTAAGGTCCATGCCGACCGCCATCGACACGTCGTCAAAGGTACCGTCGCCGCGATTGCGGTAGAGTTTTGAAGTCGACTTGGCATCAGCCTTGCGCCAGGGCCACGGGGACGAGTTTATGAAAAGCAGGTCCTGGTCACCATCATTGTCGAAGTCGAGGAACGCGACGCCGCCGCCCATGGTCTCCGGCAACAGGCGCTCGCCGTAGGCGCCGTTGTTATGGGTAAAATCGATGTTTGCCGCACGGGTCACATCGGTGAAAATCAGTTCGGGTGCAGCAACGGCTTCCGCGCGAGTCTCCTGCGGGCCTTGCGGAGCGCGATCAATGACGGGTGATGTGGTTTCGAGTTTAGCTTGCCACCACAGCAGCAACAGTCCAACAATGGCGATCATGCCCAACGCCACCGCAGAGCCGCGCACTGCGCGACGCATGCGTGCCTGATCTGCCATGTCGTTCACTCGATTGATCCTTGCGACATAGCGTAATTTTCTGCCCGTTGCAGATCGTAGATGACAATGGGTTCGGCGGCATGGTCGGCGGCAGGATTGTTACGGCGTGCGATCTGCACCGCGAGATCGCGGGCGTTGTCGTCCGGACGGTAGGCTTCGTGGTACTTTCGATGCACCTCTGCTTCCGACTCGTTACCGAGAAGCGCGTTGACTTGTGCCAGACCATAGTGCGCTGTCAGATTTTCCGGGTCGAGGATAAGCGCCTCTGCATAGCGGCTGCGCGCCTTTTCCAGATAGTCAGCAGTTTCTGCGCCAGAATCGGCAAGCTTGCTTCGTTCGAAGTACGCCAGCGCTAACTTGTTCTGCAGGCGGTAGTCCCGGCTGAAATCGAAGCCGCGCCGCCGGGCCTCTACAAACTGAGTGTTCGCGAGGCTGGAGAATGCTTCGATGGCAGAGTCGAATTCACCGTTCTGCATATCAATGAGGCCGGCAAACCAGGTGACGAGCCATGGATACGCGCCCTTGTCTCGCGCGTCTCGAAGCGCCGCCGTCGCTTCTTCAAGGCGTCCTTCGCGCAGCAGCACCCGAGCCAGGTTCAAGCTTCCATCCGCCTGTCCAAGTTTGCTCACCTCACGGAACGAAGCCTCCGCCGCCTTTAACCCGCGACGTTCGGGTTTCAGCAGGAAACCGATGCCGTAGTCGTTCCAGCGCTGCCAGTCGGGAATGTTCGAGGCGGCAGTAGAAGCGGGGTTGTGTAGCGGCAAGGTAATTGTGTCGGTGGCAATTGTTACGATCGGCAATTCATTCACCCGCGCACTGTCACCGCTGAAAAGGCGAACAAAATGCGTGTCGAATTTTCGGTAACGCAGGGCTACCTCAAAGGTCACGGGGTCCGTCAGGTTGGGCGGGAGAGTCAATGCGTATTGCACCACATCCGCAGCGCCAGGAGGAATCTGATGATCGTAAAGCTTGGTGAATATGTCCTCCGCGTTGCGCCGGTCAATTCGCTTGCCATGTCTGTCCAGGACATAGGCGTTGATGAAGTGCGACCAAGGATCGACCTCTCTGGTGGCCGGATTGATGGCGCCGCTACGGCCGATGGTTTTACCATCGCTGGTAGCAGTGACCTCCAACCACACCTCATTGGAATCGGCAGTACCTTCTGTAAAAGCATGACCCAGCGTGAGCGTACGCAGCACGACGTCAATGATATAGGACCTTCCGGGTGTCAGGCCCGGCAGTTGCGGGCGCAAGGGCGTAACCACACCGGCACCGGCACCGGTCTCGCGGCCCTCGCGCAGCGCGAATATATCCACGCGCAGGGATCCTTCGAGCATCTTTCGATGCGCCTCGTTGACCGAATCCGGCAAATCGAAGAACTTGGCGAGTGCCGTGTTGGCGCCAGGAAACTGGTGGTCGTGTACGGTGAGGTCGCCGCTGTCGTCATGACGTGCGGCTCCGAAATCAGTGGAGGCCGAAAGTGGCATATGACAACCGTTGCAGTTTTCATGAGCCTGGTCGGGATAGTAGAAACTCTGCACGCCGTGTCCTGATACACCACTCAACAGGAATGAGTCATAGTGATTCTGTCCTCGCAACCATTTGTATTGATTGAGTTCCGTCGGCAGGTGGACCTTGTGGCACGCACCACAGAACTCGGCCGTCTTGTGCAGCGGCTTTAAGAACGTGCGTTTGTGGAATGCCGGTTTCGCCTTGATTGACAATCGATTGACCCAGCGCAGAAAGTCACTCTCGGCAAAAGCAAAAGGATAGTGCACCGGACTTGCGATCACGTAGTCACCGTTGCCCCGTGGACTGTTGATGCGCTCGATGCCGTGACAGGCAATACAGGTAATCCCCGCAGCCGCGGCAGGGTGCGCCTCGTCGTCGAACTTAGGATCGTCGAACGCGCCGCTGAACAGGGGTACCGGGTCGTGGCAGCCGGCGCAGAACCGCGCAGCCTGGACGTCCCCGTCGCGCGCCATTGCCACATCGCGCGTGTTGCGTACCGAGAAGCGATAGGCAGGGTTGTTGAACGATGAAAAGCGATGGGCGCTGTGTTGCCACTGATCATAGGTATCAGCATGGCATTCGGCGCAATACTCATCGCGCATCAGTTCCTCCGCTGGGATAAAATGTCCAGAGGCCGTGCGCGACAGCGCTGGGAAAAAATAGCTATCCTCAGCGACCTCGGTCAACTTTTGACTGGGCTGGGTCAACCAGATGCCGCCGAGCCCGAGCACGCCACTCGCGACAAGAACGAGGCCTCCCAGTGCCCACCGGATGCGGGGCCCGGCAAGGCGGTGCAGTACAAATAACCAACAGACCGCGACGGGTGTCAGTACATGTATCCAGTAGGCAGTAGCGCGCATCTCGGCATCGTTGAGTTCGAGCAGCCCTGCGCCACGGGTCAGCAAGACGCCTGAGATGAGCAGCAACAGTAGCGCTGTAAACAGCGCTAGCCCCAGGTTGATGGCGAGCCGGTTCGGCCGGTGAATAGCGTTGCGCAGATGCAGGCTGACAAAGACCAGGGCTGGCAGCAGCAGCATAAATCCAACAGCAAGGTGTAGCAGGAAAGCTGACTGGTAGACGACGCCTTCCAGCTCGACTTCGCCCAACCATTGCGTGAACGTAATCGCGGCAAGGTAGACCGAGTCAATGACCAGTACGGCGAACAGGACGAATACGAGTACCAGCAGCTTACGCAACCGCGGACCTACAACCTCGTCAGATAGCCTGCTCACGTTCAATATCCCGCCTGAAACCTCACGTTGTAACGTGCATGCAACTGAGCCCGTCGCTCAAGCGTTGCCGCGTCAAGACCGTCAAGCAACGGCAGCGGTCCAACCGTTTCGCCGTCGTTGGTGTACAGGTCCATATCCTTTGCCCAGCCATTGAGCTGGATGACAAAGCGCCGAACAGCACCTTCCGGCGCGGGCTGCTGCGCCGCGAACTCGAGATGAATTTCTTCCCCGCCGCCGATGATGGCGACGGCGCTATCGACTTCTGAAACAAGCTCCATGGCGTCGCCAAGGGCGGTGTAAAATCCATGCTGAAACTTGGTGTCCCAGTAAGGACTGCGGTCACTGTAATCATAGGATGGGACTCGTTGCTCACCGGTTGTTCGCCGTGCGAAACCGGTCTTGGCGACCACTGCTTTCGCCGGTGTCAGTGAGATTTTGGTGGCGGCGCGCCCATCTTCGGCGAAAACCACGCGCAGGCGATCCCAGTAGATCTCCATGTTAGAGGTCACGCGCAGTGCGCTGGTCCCGTCTGGCAGTCCGGTCAGTGGCAGTGCCATCTGCCGTGGCATACCAGCCGGATAGCCGAACGACTCAGCAACCACCACCCACTTGCCATCGACGCCGCGTGCCTCGAGGGTGGCGGGCTCGTAAGATTTTCCTGCTTGCCAGGCCGCAAACACAGTCTGGGAATAGCCGTACTCCACCCAGCCATCAGCGACCAGCACTGGTGTCCCCTTGTTAATGGGCGCGTCAAACTCGGCCGTCAATACCTGACGACCCTCAAGCAGCCCGACGAATCGACGGTCAAGCGGGCCAGGGGAGGGCGCTTTTCGATCCGCCGCCAGAACGAGTTCAGTCACTACTTTTCCCCGGGCATCAAAGACGTTGACCGGGTCCATGCTTCGCCGGAAGAAGATGGGCTCCCCGGTCGGCGGGGCACCTGCCACTCCCATGCGTTCGTCCAGCACCATCGAAAGTCCTGCAGGCAGATCGATAACGTGAAGTATTGCAGCGTCGAGATAGGCATTTTCCTCCATCGGTTCAGTCAACTTTATCTGGTACCTTCCGGCTCGCGGTGCCAGCGCACCATCCTCGAACAGGTAAGCCTCGAATGGCCGCGGTGTGGCATACTGGCCAGGCGCCGACATAAAACCGAGTCCGCCTACTCCAAGTATATCGCTGGCGAAACGATACTGTTCACCATCCCATGCGAACAGTACAGGGCAGCTCGCCAGTTGACGCTGGGTTTCGGTGAGGTCATGCAATACGCCGACTGCCAGGCCGATTTCAGTCTGCGTCACACCGTCTGACCATTGCAAAGCGACAAAGTCTGCTCTGGTGCGGCCGTGCAAGCCAATACTAAAAGGTGCCAGGCTCTGGCCGGGGCCTGAGTGGGAGTCGATGGTGTCGAACACCGTCCATTGCCCAGCGACCCGGACACGCACGTTAGTGCCGATGCCCGAGGCGTTGGATCGCATTTGATCAGACTCGCTGCGACCGCTTGCTTCTACGGCCATAAATGGATGGCGCCCAGTCCCTGGTGACCAAAGCCATACGCCGGTGGTATTGGCGGCCACGATTGCCGGTCCACTTGCCGGATCAAGCGTCAACGGCAATGCGGTGGTGATCCCGGCGACATCGGCTCTTGTCAGCACCCGGCTGCCCTCGGGGTCGAGCACCGTGAACCCGTCGTGGTCGACTGCAAGCAGGTCGAGCACGCCATCGCCATTAAAATCTGCAATGGCAAGCTGCCGCACGGGCGTGGCGGCCGACCATACCTGCCAGCTCGACTGATCGGACATGCGAAACCCCCTGATTTCGCCACTGGCGAACGCCGCCAACAATTCGACTTGTCCGTCTGCATCAGTGTCCGCGACGGTCAACGCCGTGAGGTCAGATTCGCGTAGATCAGCCATTCCGGAATAATGCTGGTAGCGCCAAGTGCGATCGTTCAACCAGATGTCGAGGCCGCCGTCATCGCCAACTAACAAAATATCGATGTCGCGGTCGGCATCGATGTCCGCCACGGTCACCTGGACCCCCGACGCATCAGCGATGCCCAGTTCTGCACCCAACTTTCGGAAGCTGCCATCGCTGTTGTTGCTGAACAGTTCACTGCCGGACACGCCGGTCACGAACACATCGAGATCGCCGTCGTGATCAGCATCAAACAGTGCGCCTGCCGAACATGGCATATCTGTTGCGACTCCCATGGTGGTAAGTTGCCACTGCGTTGGTTGCACCTGACGCCAGAATTCGAGGCCAGCCGGTACGCAGAGGATGAGATCTGTTAGCCCGTCGTTGTCGAGGTCCCCCCACAGCGCGCCGTAGACTCGTCCTTCGCGAGCCAGCGGATGACCATCCATCACACTGAACTTTGGGTGATTGCCACTCAGCAGGCGCGTGCCCTCGGCGGTCTGCAGTAGCAGATCCAGATGGCCGTCGCTATCACTGTCTGCCGCTGTCAGGCCAACCACAGTGGCATCAAAAATCTGGGTTGGATTGGCGAACATGGGGCCTGCTGGTATCGGCGGCACTTCCACATCCACCGCGACGACGGCCAGTGCTTCGGCCTTGGGCCCCATCCGTTTGTAGATGAAGTCCGCTACCCTGGCGGCGGGGTTTGGCGCGAGTCGCTGAAAAGAGGTCAGAAGTTCCTTTGCCTCGTCACCGCGATCAATGCGCTGCAGCGCCTGGGCGCCGCCCCAGTATGCACTGCGCAGGTAGGGATCATGTTCGGTGGTCCGCAGCAACCACTCGGCGGCCTCGGCGTAGCGGCCGAGTTGCAGATAGGCCTGGCCGAGAAAATAGGTCGCGTAAGCGTCGTTCGGGTCTGCCTGTGTCACCGCGGAAAAAAGCCGCACCGCTGTTTCGGCTTCACCGAGGTAGAGTCGCAATATCCCAGAGGTGTAAGTCGCGCGCAGATGATCCGGTGCATCATCTAGTACGCGTGCAAGGATATCGAGCGCGCGCAGTTCGTCGCCTTGTTCCTGCCGGTTGAGCGTGGCGATCGCGTGATTGACTCTTGCCTCAAGCCAATTCGGCGCTGCTGCGACCACGCTGGCGAATGTCTGCTCGGCAGCCGCGTATTCGTAACGGTCCATCTGCGCCACACCAAGATCGTTCAGAGCCATGTCGTCGTCATTGTAGGAATGCTCGGGCGAACAACCATAGACGCACAAGCAGAGAACGAAGATGAACTTCCTCATGAGAGTTTGTCCTGTTCGCGGAAGTTGTCCATGCGTCATTACTCGAATTCGAGGTGTTAGATTATACAGAAAAGCCCGCCGCAATCCCGTTATATTATGGGTGAGGATGGGCAGGTTGGATGACTCCGACTGTGTGCATCTGGAAGCCTTTTGAATACAATTCTATTGGTATCAGCAAGGGTCAATGGGGATTGATATGGAGATAAGTAGAAAATTATGGGTGATGTGCGTGTTGTTCGCTTTTGCCGTTCCGGCGTACGCGGATGATCTGTCGGGCTTCAAACAGGCATACGCCCAATATGAGCGCTACATTGACGCTAACGAAACCACATTGGCGCTGGAAAGTATCCGGGACGCCTATCGCTTCGGCGTCAGACTATTTGGCAAAAAAAGTGTTAACACAGCGAATCTTGCGATCAATTACGCCAAACTGTTGAACGACCAGAATGACTTCAAGCCTGCTCGAAAGATCCTGAAAGGCAAGGATCAGATTCTGGCATCACACTATGGGGAGGACGGTGTTGAACTCGTGCCGCTTTTGATTGAGATGGGTCGCGCTGCGAAAGAACCGGCCAAAGCTCTCAGCCATCTGCAACGGGCCGGCAGTCTGAGCCGTGGGTACGAAGATAACCTGATGGAGGCGCAGAAGAACTTTGAAATCATGTTTATTCTCCTGGCCAGAGGCGGTGCCTCGCGGACTGAGCCCTATGTTGATCGTGCTTTTGAGATCTACCAGGACCGTCTGGCTGCCAACGACCTTCGACTGGGTCTGACGGCATATCACAAAGCTCGATGGGCGACCACTCGCGGGGAATTTGATCAAACCCTTCAATACCTTCATCAATCGCTGACCGCTTTTGAAGGTCCGGTCGCACAGCCCATGGGTGAGCTTGAACGTGGCGTCAGGGTGCAACTCGTTCAGACGCTGGAAAGGCTTGGACGATCACGGGAAGCCACGCGACATCTGCTGACGATCGGAGCAGCCATTCCGTGGTCGGCTACCGGAGGTCCCGTCTATCGGGGGCAGACGAATCTACGGGCAGCTACCCTGGCGCCCCTTGTCCAGGGCGAGATCAGATTGTCGTTTACGGTCGATGAGAATGGTTTTGTCGTTGCCCCCAGGGTACTTGAGTCAACCAACAGTGAATTGAATGACCCGGCGCTTGAGATGGTCCAGCGCTTCCGTTATGTGCCCCGGTTTGCCGATGACCACGCGGTCGCAACGCCAGATGTTGAATATACAGAGAGCTTCTCACCTGCCGTGACCGGACAAAAGGCCCCTAGGCGATTCAAACGTCCCGGTGAACGCGGCTTCATGAATACAGACATGTTTGACATCTCAGACTGTGGGTCTGATACCAACAATTCGCAGAGCTGTGATCGCTTAGACAATCTCAAAGGTGGTAAATAGGGGACGCTTCTCGAACAAGCAGCCTCACTTGTGATCCACATCAGCGCCGAATTCTTTGCAGTTTCCAGACCTTGTTGTTGAACACCGCGGTCATCTGACGTTTGGAAAATTTCCATTCGCCTGCCACGCAGCGAAACTCGTCATGCCACTTATTGATACCGATCGGCGAGGTAATGGGTGCCGGACGACCCTGCAAGTCGTCGTCGTAATATCCGTATTCCCAAAACGTATCACAGGACATACCCGTCGCTGAGGTTTCATCGATGACATCGACGACAACGTTGCTGACGGTATTTAACACCACCTCAACACCCTCCAACATATTCTTGCTGCCGGCGTGCAGGGGCTCTTTCATGGCTTCTGGTCCGGGTCCTAGCTTCCAGCGACCAAGAAGCATTACACCATCGTCTGTAAACATATCAGCCACAAGTGACATGTCCTGATTGAACAGGTAGTAGAAGCGGTTGATCAGCTTTGTGCACTCATGTTCAATGGCGTGTTGTTCTGTCCTGTCCACACTTGGTCCTTCCGGGAAGTTTAATGTGTGTGAGGATAACTTTTTGCCCGGTGGAGTCGAGAGACGCGCCACAATACGTCACCCAATTTTCCCTAAGCCTCTCCTGCCGAATCGGCTGCTCGAAGTCGGGTCCAATCCATGGGGTCCATATACGATTCCATTCATTCCTGGTCACTCCCTTTCGAAGCGCTCACTTCTTCAGCCCATTGCTTGAACCGCCGGGCCCTACGCTCATGGACAACAGGGTCCGGTTTGCGTCCGGTAGGCAGCACTTTGCCTTCAGGATAGTCAGCGCCTAATGCACTTCGGCTGACCGAAAGACTCCACTGCTGATATTGTTCATACAACCGAGCGGCGATATCTGGATAAGTGTCGGTCACGTTTTGCGCTTCACTCGGATCGCCAATGACGTTGAATAGCTCATACTGTTTATCGTTATCCTCATCTTTGTAATCGGTGTTCTTAACGATTTTCCAATCGTTATCCAGCCACATCCAACCATCACTTGCCCGAAAACCCATCGGTTGATGTCGTCGCGCGGGCTCTGTCTTGAACACTTCCGCGAGTGAGATGCCATCGTGTACCTTGTTGATGGAATCGGCACTGAGCCCTGCGATATCGATCAGTGTGGGGAACATATCAACGGTACCTGATGGAAAATTTGATACCCGTGGTTTTATACCTGCTGGCCACTCCACGATGGTAGGTTCTCGAAGGCCGCCCTCATAAAAATCTTTCTTAAATCCACGCAAGTGCCCGGTACTATCTGGATCCACGCCCCTAAGGCAGCCATGCAGGCTCATGGCTTCGTCGTGTGTCAGGTTCGGATCAAGGTCATCGCTGCAATTTGATGGATAGATGATTTCTCGTTCCCCTGCGGGGGATTCCCGTATCAGGACATCGGTATTGGGCGTACCACCATTATCACTAGTGAACCAGACCAGCGTATTGTCTGCTATACCAAGATCCTCAAGCCCCTGCCTTAAATGACCAATCGACCGGTCGATGGCAACAATTTCACCCAACATATTGGCCGAGGTTCGATCTACTTTACTCAAAAAAGGCTCGATATCCTCATCAGTTGCCGTCCACGGACCATGAGGTGCTGAGTACCAGATGACGACGAATACAGGCTTTTCCTGCGCAACCTGCTTGCCGATGTACTTCACGGCCTCAGCGATGATCACTTCTGAGCCATCACCGTGAAACAGTTCGCGAGTGCCATTGCGACTCAGTTCGAATTCACCGAGATCGAAGCCACTGGTTGTACTAAGCCAATAGTCAAACCCTAGCTGACCTGGATGATGAGGGTCATCGGCGGGAAGCGGATGTTCTCCCTTTCGTCCAACATGATTGAGGTGCCATTTACCAAAGTGCGCCGTTGCATAACCTGCCTCACTAAACGCAGTGGATAGCATCTTCTCCTGCTTGTTAATCGATTGCCCGACGCGAAATGCCCCGGTACGGTCATTGGTCCGACCGGTGAGCACTGACGCTCTGGTTGGCGTGCAACTGGGCGCAGCGGCATAGAATCGGTCCATCCGAAGCCCATTACGCGCCATATCGTCCAGGTTAGGAGTTTTCAGGTAGGGATAGCCGTAGTAACCAGTTTGCGCCCACCCCATGTCATCGGCCATGACCAGGATAACGTTAGGTTGTTTCGCGAACACACCGCTTGCGGCAAACAGCAGCATCAAAAGACAGCATGGTTTCATGGAAAAATGACTCCGTTCAATGATCGTATTATTCTCTATCAACCCACCGATGCGCTTGCAGATAAGAAATCGCATGTCGAATTGATTTGCCACCCTCATGGCGGATCAGGTACTCCAGTGCAAGCGCTGGCGCTGTGAGTGATTTTCGGCCCAGCATGGAAAGCAGTCAATCGGTGGCCCGGGGGAGTTCTCCCAACCTGCGGGGTACAGAGTACGCAGATCTGGTGCTGCCCCTATAAGTTGGCGATCAAGTGGACGGACCCCAAATATTGGGTGAAGACTGAGAACCGCCGCCTCGTACCGCAAATCATTCTCCAGTAAATTCCAGTGTGCCCCGCTCGATAACTGATCAGCGGGAAAGGACAATATGGAGGTGAAGATGACCCGAGAACCAGAAGGTCGCACGGACGTCGTGGCCGGTGTTGCCGGTAGGAGACAAGAATGAGCGAACCACTGTTTTCCGGACTCAAGGTTGTCGACGTGTCGTCCGTCATTGCAGCACCAGTCGCCGCCATGATGCTGGGAGATTTCGGCGCGAGCGTGATCAAGGTCGAGCCTCCTGATGGCGACTTTCTCCGCACGTTGTCCGACATTCCGACCACGCCCGACGCTGGGAACGATTATTTTTGGCATATGGACGGCCGCCATAAACGAAGTCTTGTGCTGAACCTGAAGCATCCGCGCGGAAGCGAAATATTGCGCCAGCTGATCGCAGACTGCGATGTCTTTATCACAAACCAGCCATTCCCGGTGCGTCGCTCGCTCAAACTCGAGTACGAAGACATCAAGACCCTGAATCCAAAAATGATCTACGCCTCTCTTACCGCTTACGGTGAAGCCGGACCGGAACGAGATGCGAAAGGGTTCGACCTCGTGGCCTATTGGGCGCGTAGCGGACTTATGGATCTCGTTAGAGACGACGCGGGCCATCCCGCGCAGGCATTGCCTGGTATGGGAGATCATCCTACCGGGGTTGCACTCTATGCCGCGATTGTTACGGCACTGCTCCGCCGGGAAAGAACTGGCGAGGGCGGACTGGTGAGTACGTCGCTGCTTGCTAACGGACTCTGGTCTGCTGCATCGGTTGCAGGTGGTGCGTTCGCGGGTGGCGACATGGCCGCTTTCCGTCAACGAACCCGCCATCCGTCCCCTTTTGGCGCCGTCTACCAGACGAATGACAACCGCTACCTGCAGTTTTCGATGGTCCGAGCGCCTGGGGAGATTCTGGCGCTGTTTCAAGCGCTCGGACTGGAAGCGCTACTCGAGGATCCAAGGTTCAACACCCTCGAGTCACGCCAGGTTCACCGCGAAGTACTCGTTTCTCTATTGCGAGAACGCATTGGGCAGCATTCATCAAACCACTGGATTGATGTGATGGCGAAATCGGGAGTACCGATCAACCGGGTCCAGCGAATGGAGGAGGTCATCAGTGATGCGCAGATCATGGCAAACGACATGGTCATCAGACCGGTGAGCGCTGACCATCCTGTACCGCTGATTATCGATCACCCTGTGAGAGTGGATTCTGTGCCAGGTGCCGGTGCAGCAAGGGCAGCTGACCTCGACGAACACTCAGATGAGATACTGGCTGAGTTGGGTTTGAGCCCTGCGGAGATTCTGGCACTACGAGCCGACGGTGCCGTGGGCCCGCCGGACATTGAGTAACGCATGTGTTATGCCGACTGAAAGGTGCGAATGAAAGCGACAGGGTCTTCTGCAGTGTTTAGCGTTTCTGACTTCCGGGCCGCCCTTGCCTTTTACCCGGATGTGCTGGAATTCACTATCGAGTTTCAGTTCGGAGCTTACGCAGGTGTTAAAACAGGTGACGCTATCCTGCATTTATCCAGCGGCAATCCGAAGCCTCCGGGTTCAGGCCACGTCTACTTCTTTTGCGATGAGGTCGACGCCTATTTTGATCTGATCAGGCAGCGAGGTGCAT
>Ga0307997_10000140_pt1 | contig 31401 bp, 24 predicted proteins | sample Davwhametageno36_FD_203165 | JGI IMG/M metagenome (GOLD analysis project Ga0307997, IMG submission 203165) | Marine microbial communities from Davis Island wharf, Antarctic Ocean - #36 | ecosystem: Environmental > Aquatic > Marine > Unclassified | place: Antarctic Ocean: Davis Island wharf... | reverse complement strand
GGAGGAGGAGGAGGAGGAGGAGGAGGAGGAGGAGGAGGAGGAGGAGGAGGAGGAGGTTGAGGAGGAGGAGGAGGTTGAGGTCGAGGTTGAGGTCGCCGGGAATGAGAGCAGGAAAAGGAAAAGGAATTCAACCCCCACCCCCACCACCACCACCACCACCACCACCACCACCACCCCAACCCCCAAAAATTCTCACAAGAAACCGAAGTTGAACCAGAGGTAAGTCATATGGCGATCGGATTGAACTACTATTATGGCTCACCAACGTCCCTTTCACAGCTCCAAAGATCATGTCGAGTCTGATGACGCAGACTTCACCCGCCCTGCCCCCACCGCCCAAGTTAACATTGCGATGACCACTATGTTCAATGATATAAAATCAGAGTTGTCGTCTAAACTGATGATCGCACAGACGTTACTCTTTAGACAAGTGAAGTTTTTACAATCCAATCTGGATAAAAAAACGAGCAAATTAAACACTGCAAATGCTAAAACGGTTATTCTGGAAACTAAAGTCGATGATCTCAAGAAACAACGTGACGAGATGACGGTTATTCTGGAAACTAAAGTCGATGATCTCAAGAAACAACGTGACGAGATGACGGAACAGGTTAGTGATTTCAAAATCAAACTCAGTGAATACTTGGCGTTGCTGGAAAATTCGAAAACTTCAAATACCCAACTCGATGAGGCGACTCGTAAAATCAACACACTCGAGGTGGCACTGGAAATTGCGAACAAAAAAATCAATGATCTCGAGAAACCGTTGGCTGTTCTCGAGAAACCTTTGGCTGTTCTCGAGAAACCTTTGGCTGTTGGAGGTACTGGAGACGACGATGCGGTGAAGACGCAAAAAACTCCGACCCCTCCCGTTACAGTAGGTGTCCTGGAACAAACCACTGACCCCATTGGTGATTTGGAACTTGTCGATCAGTTGTTGGAACCTTCGGTTGACGGAGGTAATGGTGAGCAAACTTCGAATCAGACAACAACCTCGGTTACACACAATACAGGGATCACTCATGCGATGCGTGAAGAATACCGTCGGAAGTTTGAGGAGGCCAGGAATAGGGCGGAGGAGGCCAGGCTCGATGAATTTATTTTGGCTCAAAGCAAGAATTGAAGGGGATGGGACGGGATGGGACGGGACGGGATGGGATGGGATGGGAAAAACGGGTTGTTAACTGTTGAATGAATGTTTCGTTTTTTTATTTCCACCAATCATTGGAGTCGAAAATAATATCTCACTCTCTCACTCACTCACAAAACCCACGTATCCGATGGAACACCGCACGTTTTCATGAATCTCCCCATCCTCGCAATATCTAATTTGGTTATTTCTGTATATTTTAAAATTCCCGTGATATCCAACAGAGAATATTTATTGAACGCATTATTGAAATACTCAAATAATTCATATTGGGCGAGGTTCGTTTCATTACACATTTTTTGAATAAATAGTTGATTACTATACTCGGAACTGTACTTGGTGAGTATTTTTGTGAACCGGACATTTTTCACGGGTTTCGGGACGACGGGCATTTCGCATGTACTTGTAATCTTCAAAATAACCGATATATCCGTTAATTGCCACAACTGTTTTTGGAATATACTGCGATCCACATAATCCGAAGAAACGAAACAATCCAGAAGATCCTCATACGCATCAATCGTCTGGGCAGTAAAATCCATAGAATTGTATACATTCTCGTGTATATTCATTCCTACAACCGTCCTATCAACGTCATTTGTAATTCGTCCGTATTCTTGAAAGGATATTGGGGAATTTATCGCGCGATGAACAATATCATCCACGTGATTGTCGCTGCCGTATTCGTCCATAAATACTACTTCCCCCGCTACATCGACCGACCCACGGTTCTTCGCCGTTTCATGCCACTTTGTACGTTTGATACATTTATCAACAATGTGCATATTCAAATCTACCCCGGAAGGAATAGATACAATGTCGTTGGAACGAAGAATATCTTTGTATACCCTCTGCGGGGGAGATGTTAATTCAAATACATACGATACTTTCATGAGTTCGGTTATCTTCTTATTGTGACATCGTCCCGAAATACAAATGACCGGGACATTTATCATATCGTCATTCTTGAGTTGTTTCTGGGTACGTTTTGGGCGCACCATTTTTATAAGTTGGGATATTTTTGCGTTATCACTATTCACCGTACTGGTCCCCAGCCCAATATCGTCAATATACGCAACAACGGGTTTATGATTGAAGAACATGCTGTATACATTGGTGGTACCCACAATTTTTGATATGATGTTAGACATTTTAACCGAGTTACCCGAAGAATTGTTGCCCCCATTACCGTAGTCAATAAGATCATAGCCCTTGCTATCGCACAGTTTACGCACAAGCGTGGTCTTTCCAATACCAGTGTCTCCATATATGAAAATACACCGTTTTTGTATGGGGTTGCGTATATTCGCAATGATTGTATCGAGCAACCGAGTAACTTCACCATGTGTATCGGTGTGTCCCAAAATATCCGTGTGGTCCATTGTTATATTTCCCCGACATACATATAAATGCTTTTCTTACGCAGTGCGTGTAAATCTGTGTTATAATATAACTACAATATAGTTGGGATATATGGGCCAGTTAATTCAATTATTCAATGCGAGGGTTCCTAGGAACCTGATGATTTCCTTTTTAACACATGTATCAAATGACATTGTGCGGGATGATAAATATTTCGTGGTGAATGTGAATTCGTATAGGAAATCTATTGACGACGGAAGTCTGGTTAAATTTTGCGATGATATCCGCGATATGTATATACCAAGCAAAAAACGTTATGCCGATTCGGTCGATACATATTCTCGGTTTCTAACCATTATTAGACAAGTGTGTCGCGTAAACGGACTGGAAATTAAAAAAAGTCGTGTGGGAAGTGGGCATAACAATACATACTTTATATACCACGTGTACCCAGGAGTTGATACTGGGTAATGCGTGATGTATAAGCAGTTCATCGCGACATGTAGTATTCATTCACCAGTTGACAATCAGTTGACAATCAGTTGACAATCAGTTGACAATCAGTTGACAATCAGTTGACAATCAGTTGACAATCAGTTGATGACCCCACAATATGTAATAGAAACTATCAACATATTGTATCTAATGAGTTCCGTACTATTCTACAGCAACGCATGTGCGAATTGCCAGTCATTGTTGGGAGACCTCGCAAAGAACGATACGACCGATATCCACTTTGTATGTATAGATAACCGGAAACAGAATCCCGATGGAACCACGCGAGCAATTCTTCCTGGAAACAAGGAATTCCTGATTCCTCCAAACATAGCATCGGTCCCGTCCCTACTACTGCTTACTCGCGGAAATCGAATTTTGGTCGGTGTTAAAGAGGTCATGGCTCACCTCCGACCCATTGTGGAACGAAATCATAAATTCGATCAGTCGACTGACACATCCCATGCGGCGGATATTACAGAACCGTCTGCATTTGGAACGTGGGATACGGCGGGATGCACGGGGGTCGTGTCCGATTTATACAGTTATCTGGATCAGACATCCGATTCGTTGCTGGCAAAGGGGAATGGCGGGGCGCGTCAAATGTACAATTATGCGACGATGGAAATGGAGGATGCGATTGAGACACCCGTGGAGACGTACAGACCAGATACTATAGGAGAAGACGTATCGGTGTCTAAATTGGTTCAGCAACGAGCCAATGTGTGAGGGGGCGTTGGGCAGAGGGGAACTGCGTCCCCCTCAAACTCCCCCGTGACTTAGAATAGAGGGGGGTGTTGGGGAGTTACTTTCCCAAGTTGGGCAGCCGACCACCCTTAGCGATAAGATACGATATGTAAATCATATCTTATGGGGTTGTTAACATTCATAAGATATGCTTTACAGTGAACCGTTCAAGATTTGTAGTTGTGGTGGGCGGCGTAACGCCCCCTTCACATACTGGGTAGCGGGGCCAGGCACAATTTAATCTCGCCCAACGATGCCACGCTGTACTTGACCACTAGTGGCATATCGTTCTGGATGTAGAGTTCAATTTGGCTACACAGGTTGGTACATTTGATAAAGTACCCGAGATTCTTTAGGGAAAATATTCCCTGGTTGATGATGGCCGCATCCTGTTTCTTGATGAACTCGATCCCCCCATCCGTCTCGAACCGATGCACCTCTGCCTCGGCAAAACACCCGGAAACGCGAAAGGTCAATTCATCCCCAAAGGATTTGATTTCAATGGTATCGGAAATCGCAGATAAGTCCCTGACGATTTTCTGGAAATCCCCCGAAGGCATGGTAAGTTCCGACGAGAAGGTGACGTTCGGGTACTCCATCTCCTCCGTATCCGCCTCAATCAGGCGCAATTTCTGGGTCTTGCATTGCCGGATCGAGCCATTCTCGAACCGCATCCCGAGATTCTGAACCACCCCATTGTCGTAATCGTGTTCGGCAATGTAGAGAACCAACGTATCGTCGCTGTCAATGGTGCTGATAAGTTTGTGGAAATTCATCATATTGACACCAATGACAATCTTATCCTTCTTGCACTCGTACGATTCAAAGTTGGCCGCGTCCAGGGCAATGTGGACGAGGATCGTGTGGGTCTTATCCATGTTCACGATCCGGATCCCATCGGGTGTGAAGACAATGTTGGTCTCAATCAGGATATCCTTGAGAGCGGACATCAGCGTCTTGAAGGGGGTGATCTGGATGGTCTTGATTGTCAGGACATTTGTCTCGTCGGTTGCACTCATGACTTTCCTGTTATTTACGCACAAACTCTAAGCGGTTTTGTTGAATTTTACGCGCGTCGGCACACCCCGCATTTTTTTCACATCCTCCATATAATGAGTGGAAAACATCACATTGGAATCTTCAGCGGATCGCGATTTCCTATAGATGATGGCGTGAAGAGTCAGTTGACGGGAGATTTGTTGGAAATTTCTCGTACGATGAATCCCACAAAACACACAGTGGTGTACGGCGGTGGCGACAGTGGATTGATGAGTGTGATTCCTAAAGAATTCGATGCGAGGGGTGGCGAAGTGGTTGGGATCGATGCGCGAATGTTTGTGGAGAAGTATGGGTCGGCACCGTTCGGCCAGCAACATGTGGAGGAGACATTTGATGCCCGCCAGAAACGGTTGATTGAAACCGCCGATGTGTTCATGGCTCTTCCTGGTGGAGTGGGTACCGTGTATGAGGTGATGGAAGTTATGACATACAATGATTTGAAATTATGGAACCGCGACCCCGACCGGGTTCGGCGGATCATCGTATTCAACCACTGTGGGGCGTACGATGGATTGAAACGGCATATTCAGGAGGCGGTGGAAGCAGGGTACGTGGTTGCGTCCAGTGCGGGAGCGGTGGTTTGGTGTGATACGGTGGCGGAGGTGGTGCGGTGGGTGAAACCAACTTAAACTCATCCGAATATATCATAACACATTATGGATCCATTCAAGCATATACTGATCACAGGAACCACTACAGGAATCGGCGCCGACCTCGCACAATGGTTCGCGGGAGGTGGTGTTGGTGTTGGTGTGGGTGTGGGTGGTGTGGGCGATTCTCTTCCCACCCAACCCACCAACCTCTACCACGGCAACCGCAGGGATGTGGAGTTGACGGATACGCAACACATCGCTCACCATCAGGTGAATGTGGATCTATCCTCCAAAGAATCCATTGAACGATTCGTCGATGCGTTGGTGGAGAATTTGAACGGCGAAACGTTGGATATGTTGGTGTTGAATGCGGGGATGAAGGCGACCAGGAAACGAGTGGATTGGGATGGAGCCCAACTCAACATGTGTCGCGTGGTGAACCTCATCGCCAACAATTACCTGGTGGATTTGTTGCATGATAGAGGAGTGGTTTCGCGCGGGGTTCGTATCGTGGCAACCACCAGCATCACGCATTGGACGGCTGCGGAGGATCCATATGGTGACGAAAAAACATTATTGGAATATGGGGGAACACATGATCCCACTGATGCCAAATGGGCTTCCGCCCAGTATGCCAATACGAAATTGGGACTCTTCTTCCTGGCCCAGAAATGGGAGAAGAAGATACCTGGGGCGGACATTAGATTGATCAATCCCGGGATGGTCGCGACAAATATTTTCGGGGATGCCAAGGCCAAGGGATTGATCCAAAGCACAGTCCGTGGGGTCCGCGAATGGATGTCGTTGCCCCCCAATGAAGCGGTGGAAATTATGGGTCGTTGGATCACCGTGTCGCGCGACAATGAATCAACTGACCCACACATCACCTACTACACACCCTACCACACTAATCCTCTTTTTGGAATCACCCGAAGCACCCAAATGCTCCAGGATGCATTGGGGTACAGATTGTTGTCACGAACGGATGGAGCGACTGAACCGTCCGATCTCATCACGAACCCCGATATCGCCCGCGAATACGCGCGTTATATGCGATACGACGAATATTCGAACGCATTAGTGGATTGTAATGATTTGTAATGATTTGTAATGATTTGTAATGATTTGTAATATGTGGATGTGGATGTGGTACAATTTCATGTAATTTCATACAGTTGATTTAAATTATATGAAATATTGTATAATGTCTGATTCAGAAATAAAGTTATCGAGGATTCGTGGTCTTATCGCACGATACTATTCCCCAGTGGAACTCGCGCGAGGATTAATTGGTACCAGCCCAACCGATGTAATATTACAACCATATGGGGATGTCTATGGATTAAGTGTAGGAGAATTGATACAATATATGATTAGACTGTTATCTCCAAAAATACCCATATACAGTACATACATCCCAGATGGAATTTTTAAGAATGTGTTGTTCGGTACTTCGTCCGAATACATTAGGGCTGATACGGAGATTACCAGTGACAAACGGTGGTTCGTATACATCAATGGGTTAGCGACAAATAAACGAATTTGTGAATCCAATGTGATGTGTATAGAGCGCGAATTGAATCGAGTTGGTTGTGTGAATGCGATCGCAAACGAAACCGATTCTATATATACTGATGTTCTGAAAGGGATTCCGTTCTATTCTGGTTCGGGGTTGACCGATGCAACAGTGCTTATTACATCACTTATATTTGAAAAACTTCTGGATCCCGAAGTGGACCGTTGTGTTGTGATTGCTCACTCGCATGGATGTCAAGTTATGGGCTTATTGCTGGCAATCGTACATAACTTTAATATATCGGATGATTTGAAACGTAAATATATGGGTAAACTGGAAGTATATAATTTCGCTACTCCCACATTGGAGTACAATTATGTAGTGGATGAACTGCCATACATAGAGCATATCGCGAATGAATATGATGTGGTTGCGAATTTGAGTGGAATTGGGTTAGACGATTCCCCAAAAACAACTCATGATGGAACGAAGCTTATTCGCAAGGGGGTGTATGGTCATTTTTTCAATACATATTATATGGAAGATTTCAAGAACCGATTTCCCGAATCAAAACTAAACGATCATATTATACAATGTTATATACCACCGTTAACAACCCACTCCTAATCAATCTTCTTTTTATAATCTTCCCATGAGATGTTGGTGCGTTCTGTTCCTTCTCCGTAATCACCCTCTCCACCCACACCAATCACCTTGTCAATGTACATCCGTTTCAATAACTCACCAACGTGCATGGATGCGGTGTGTTGATCGAGTTCGCCGCGCTCTATACTCTCCAGCATACCAAGAAATTTCCAGAACACGGCCATATCCACCTTATCGTCGCGGAGTTTCTCATACATGAAATTCATTTCAGTGTTTAGGAAGACACATTCCTCGGCACATAGGCGATTGAATGTTTCTGGGTCGGTGCGTGTGCGGACATTCTCCTGCTTGAATCGCAGTAATTTCACCACATCGGTGCGGACGAGTTCACTGCGTTTGGAATCGCGGATAGATTCGGTGAAATCTTTCGTTCCATTCTCATCAATGTACTGATTAAGTTTCGTGCGCTGATCGGGATTCATATGTGTAGTGTGTGTGGGATGTTTTTATATGGTTGTAATGTATAAGCAAACATGAGGGGCATGCATTGTACGATGGTTAAAAGAACCGACCCGGTCGGTAAATATCATGTTTCGCCCGAATTACTATTGGCAGCAAAACGTATAGGGGGAAATGGTAGCGGACAACGTGGTGGGGCAATGGATGAAACAAAAGCGAATCATATTGCGACCGTTATTACCGGGTTAATAGGTATTGGTGGATTTGCGAGTATGAATGCCCTGGCGTATTGTGCTCTCCAGAACCCGCTTCTCGCCGGCGTGACGGGAATAAAAGTATGTGGCGACAGCCTCACATTTCGGTTAGCGGCATCACTCAGTTCCATGTCATGTCAGGCGAGGGAAGCCCAATTGGAGGGACTTGTAAATAAGGCGGCCGGGGTGATTACGGCTGCGGCCGGAGTAGGGTTACCTAGTATCCGAACCAGTATTGCTGAATATTTGATGAGAGAGCCATCCCAATGCAATGCGGCATCTCCCAAGTCAAATCACAAGAGGGGTCGCAGCAAGAGTCGCAGCAAGAGTCGCAGCAAGAGTCGCAGCAAGAGTCGCAACAAGAGTCGCAGCAAGAGTCGCAACAAGAGTCGCAGCAAGAGTCGCAACAAGAGTCGCAGCAAGAGTCGCAGTCCCAACCCACATACTCGCAAAAGTCGACGTGGACGAGGAACAGGTAGCCTCCGTGCACGTCAACGTACACGTCAACGTACGCGGGCACGCACTCGACGCTAATAGATAATTCTTTACACGAATCATACTATTGTAGTATGATTGATGCAATGTTCCTGGAAACCGTTATATATCATTCAACTGTTAACAACCCACACACACTATTTTCTCCCCCCACTATACAATCCAATGTCAACCCACGTCCAAAATCTTGTCCGCGAAACATTTGAAACTCTAACAAAAAACCCGCAGTTCATCCGTGATTTGGAAGAATCTGTGAAAGAAATCATTGAGGATGGAAAGATCGATCTGGGCGATGCGGCGGAAATAGTGCATATCATAGTCACGGTGATCGATCACCAACCCACCATACGATTGGAGCCGAACGATCTGGGAACTCTCATTCGATCACTGTACGATTTCGTGGTCGCCAAACATCAGATCTTCACCGATAAGGAGACCGCGGATAAGTTCGGGAAGATTGTCGATAGTTCCATTCGATTGGTGCTGATGCGCCCCAAAGTGAATGAGGCGGTGGATGGGTGTTTGACGCGGTTGGGGTGCTGAGTGGGGACTCCGCCGGGGGTATCGCTTCCACGCGGAATTGGATCGACCCCAAGCACAATTGGTACAACACCATATATAGGTATCCCACATATATATGGTATCCAATGGATATACCGTGCCACCAATCCACGTCACACCCACCACACACGCTCATCATCGTCGAATCCCCTGCAAAATGTAAATCAATCGAATCCTACCTCCCCAACACGCGCTGTATCGCCAGTTGCGGTCATTTTCGAGAATTGGATGGACTGGCATCCATTGACGTTGAAAAGGATTACCGATTGAAATTTTACGTGTGCAAGGGAAAAGCGCGGGCGATTAAATGTATGCGGGAAGCGATTGTGTCGGCCGTTGCCTCCAACCACCATATAGTGATCGCAACGGACGATGACCGCGAAGGGGAAGGGATCGCCTGGCATATTTGCGATCTCTTCAAACTCCCCATCGCAACCACTGCCCGAATAGTCTTCCACGAAATCACCCGGTCGGCCGTCCAGCGGGCCTACGCATCCCCGGGTCGCGTGAATATGTCAACAGTTCATGCCCAACAAGCCCGCCAAGCATTGGATGTGTTGATTGGATTCAGGGTCTCACCCATGTTATGGAAATACGTATCTTCATCCGGTCGCAACCGCGCAAAATTGTCCGCTGGTCGGTGTCAAACTCCAGCACTCAGGGTACTGTGTGATTTGGCGAATGGTAGTAGGGGTGTGGAAAAAGAACAGTCCGTCCAATATAAAATCACTGGATCGTTTACCAACAAAGCAATTCCCTTCACTATGCGATGGGACACTGGAAAAGAACAATTGTTACAATTTCTTCGGGATACCCACGCCCACCAACATCTGCCTATCCCTCCCGTGACACGCGAACGCACTGTCGCCTCACCCGCGGGTCTTTCCACCGTTTCACTCCAACGAATGGCATTCAACGAACTTCGGTTCACCCCGAAACAGACCATGGCCGCCGCCCAGTCGTTGTACGAGCATGGGTATATCACTTACATGCGGACGGAGAGCACCACGTACGATGAGGGGTTTGTACGGACCAGCGCGGAGTGGTTGGGGCGGAAATATTCGCCGTCATATGTGAATGGGGGGAGTTCCTCCCCCCACACCCCCCACAACACCCCCCACACCCCCCACACCCCCCAACGCACACAACATCACGAAGGGGTGGTCGGCGACCCAACGCCGGCTCATGAAGCGATTCGCCCCACCGATATATCATGTATGAAATGCGAGAAACGCGCTGGTCTGAGCCAACCTGCGACCCGCCTATATACCCTGATATGGCGACGCACCGCCGAATCATTAATGTGCGATGCACGCGTAGAGTCCACTGTATTCAAAATCCAATCGTCGGATCCATCGCACCAATTTTCCCATACAGTGGAAAAGGTGGTGTTTCCTGGCTGGAAATGCGTGGGTGGGAGCGTTGAGCCGCCGACCACCCCTCACAACCAAACCCTCATGCGATGCTTTGGTGCGGATAAACCCATCACATGGAGCGAGATTGTCTGCGAAGAAGTGGTGGGGGGTGCGACCCAATCCCATATGACCGAGACGGGTCTGATCCGTGACTTGGAACGCAGAGGAATCGGTCGACCATCCACCTTCGCCAACATTGTCGATACATTGAAAGACCGCGAGTATGTGGCGGTGAAAGATATTGAGGGGGTGGTGGTGGACGTGGAGGAGTGGAAGATATCCAATACAGACCAAACAATCGTACACAACACAATCCAACGCACGGTTGGTGCGGAGAAATCCAAATTGGTGGTGAGCGACATGGGCCAGAGTGTCGCCAACTTCTTATCCGGAAACTTTTCAGATATTTTCGCGTACGAATTCACATCCCAAATGGAGAAGTCATTGGACGAAATTGTGCGTGGTACCGCGACGTATGCTGCGGTATGTGCGCGATACGATGTGGCGATTCAATGTGCGATTTCGCGCGTGGAGCAGACCATGACACAGAACACTGGGTTTACATTGGATGACCGTCACACGGTTGTGATGGGGAAACACGGGATGGTGGTGCGCGAAACGGATGCTAAGGGGAAACATGTTAGATTTCACGATGTGAGGGATGGCGTTGATGTGGGGCGGGCCATGGGTGGGGAGATGGGGTTGGAGGAGTTGGTGGTGGGGGAGGAGGCACATGTGACTCCCTTCGGCACGTACGAATCGCACCCAATTGAAGTGAAGAAGGGGCGGTACGGTTACTATGCGAAATGGGGTACCAACACGTGCAATTTGAAACGATTGAATGTGCCCATTGGACTAATGTGTAATGCCGATGTGGTGGGGGAAATTGAGAAACAGGCGGTGGCACGGACCCAGAGCATCGTGCGAGTGGTGAATGAACAGATTAGTATTAGAAACGGGAAGAGGGGGTCGTATATTATGTGTACTGGGAAGGTAGCAAAAGATATACGTGGTGGTGGGGGAGGCATCGCCCACCACCCAAAACCTACATTTTATCCATTGGCAGATTTCTTTGAGTGGTTCTACGCAACGGAAAGTATGGGTGTACTATCGGGAGGAGATATTGATTGTGTCCCCGATCACATGTTTGTGTCATTTGTGAACAGCAGGTCGAGAGTCATTCATTAAAAAATGACATGTTTTTTCTAACATGTGTATAATATAAAATGAAGTACGACATTGATTATTTGACATCAGTCGCTTTTTTAACAACATTTGTTCGTGTGGTATGTAATAATGTTGTCACCGCCGTTGAAAACGAATCATATGAAAATATCCCAATCCTTGAAGATATATTGATTGGTGATAGTTGGATACACAGTGCATATATAATTAAATCATTTATATTTAATAATACCGAAACATTGGTTCCTCATTTGAAATATAATATTCTAAATGAATCTTTCGGAGACAAAATTCGTCCCACATGGATAACCCAAATGTTGTTGACCAAATACATTACACCGTTTTATACATCGAAGTATCGTTTTGTGAATGAACGCGAATATCTGGATACGATTGAATTTTGCGGAATAGATTTAAATACGATATTCACGACCGATGTATTTGATAATGGATTGTCTTATAAAGAAAATATAATCAAATACCTAACATCCATTGTTGGATTTGATATGATCCAGACCTTTGGAAAAGATACAGACGGTACCATGTTATACATACTTGATATCAACGAATTATCTAAATATGAACATCGGGATGGGTACTGGCGAACGAATGGCGAACTGTTTTTATCACATACTTCCACAGAAGGTTTCAAGTTTGTTAAATTTCATATAGACGGGGTCGAGTATGACGATTCTGTACCGGATACAATGTTGGAAATTCCTTTTAGGAAATTCATGACAGGTGTGTTTTGTATTTTGACAGTAAAGAAACACTTATTGGGGTGTCATTTAGAAATCAGTGACAAGGCGAATGTTTTGATTGAGAAGGAATTGTACGTAGACCATCCCATACGAAGGTTATTGGGGTTCATTGCAATGGACTCATACAGGGTAAATGAATTGGCGGTAAATTCCTTAATGGGAGATGGTACAATGTGTGCGTTTTTCACAAACTTATCCAATGACGGTATAAATAGATATGTTAAGGATTCCGGGATAAAATTCAATTACAGGGATTTGGTGGATACATCCAGAATCATAACTAACTCAAGTGGAATCAAATTATCAACAAAGGAACTGTCGTATATAATGAGTGATTCAACTGAGTCATCCCCAACAATTGATATCGCAACCAAACAATTTTACAATATGGGGTTATCAACACTTCCATCGGGGTACCAAATGGGTAAATGGTGGCACATACTATACGAGTTTGTGGAAAAGTTCATAAACATTCATTCCCCAACTGATTATGTTAAGAATGATGTGAAACATTTCGTGGATATGATGTTTCTGGCTTATCCGGGACTGAAAATCGATTATCAGAGTATGACATATAAACAAAATCTGATAGATATTTGTGTTTCGTTGTTGAATACGAACGTCGTACATGAAATGTACAGTAATAGTGTTCTTGCGGGGTACGCAATGAATCCGTTCGTTCAAACAACTACTTGGCTAGAGAATGATTCGCCCGATTTGGTGGACCACATTTCCAACATGCAAAATCAATTCACAATTAATATGGTATTTGAGTCCACCAAAGTGGGGTCAAAGTGTTTGGGGGATGATTTTTCCCACCTATGTTCGGGATATAATAAAGACGCCGAAATCATCGCGTTTAATTCATTCCGGGAGGAAATTTCTAAATTATCCACGTGGTTTGGCGATAACAATTTATCGGCCGAATATTGGCCTCTTCACCCAGATAATGTAAAATGTAGTGTGAGGTGGTAAGGGAAAATTCAAATCTATATAATCATACACACATGTGATTATATCCACAAACTGTATAATGACAGAAATAACCAAATGTGACAACGAAGAACATGTGCTGGATACACTTAAAGGATTACATTGGCTTGATGGAGTTGGGTCTGGGTCGTTGTTGGTTGATTTCGATACTGCATTGGAATCAATTGCGCGACCCAATAAACATACCCTACAATTCACAGTTCATCCCACAAATACATCCCAGTGGACGTTTAAACGATATGGTATAGATGAAATGTTTTGGAACATTGTATCATTGAAATACCGATTCACAATCGATACAATCACGGGAATGTGTGAGATATTACCTATTTTTGGAGATAATAGTGGTTCGCCAATGAATCGTTTAACTCGCTGGGGGTTATTGGGCAAAGGGTCGTTGTTGAAATTTTACATGTACCCATCGGACAATGATAAAGATACTGGATTGTTTATTCGCGATACATCCGTATGTATATTTGGAACAGAATTCAACGTGAATACCTATTATGTAAAAAGAATCATTGGTCGTGGTGGAACGACTGACTATTTTGCTGGATTTTCGAGTATAGTGGATGACCGTGATGTCGGTTTGATAAAAAACGCACTGAAATATTAAATATCCAAATACATTATAAATGGAAGTTGTAAAAGCACTGTTTACGGTATTTATGTATGATACTTTCGGTATAAAACCATCTGGTGAAAAATACAACACAGAGGCGACCAAATCTATGCTGGAAAAAATTCCGCAATTGCTCGCCGATGGTACCGCACAAAAGGGGAATGAACTAGGATTAATTGAGTTGAATGATGGGTTGTTTGATACATATGCGACGGAAGATGGCACAGAGAAATATAAAGGAATCGGATTGGGGTGTCCGTACGCCGTTCATTTAAAAAACCGTCCCTTTCTCGATACACTGTATGGCGATGGTACCTTTGGGGTAGAGTTGAAAGAATCAAACCCATCGGGAAATTGGACGTATGAAATGTTGAAAACCGAATCGTCAAATTTTATTTCCAATAATCAGGTTATTACCGATGAGGTGATTAAAATATGGACGATTGTCATTCTATATAAGGTATCGTTCGGGGTGGATGTATCGTACGATGATGCAAAGTCATTTGTTGAATTTAAAGATGAATTTTTAAAATTATCTATATTACCACAGGCCCCATACCCCGCATGTGTGTTCTCAGACACGATGGAAAAGAAAATGAAATATATAAATCAGTTTATCGCAATGATGCCTATCGATATGTCCGCAGACGAAAAGCGGGTTAATGCAAATCAAATATTGGAGGCGATGGTATTTGCGGGTGGTGTGTCGGTCCCACAAATGGTTATTGTGATATTAAGTCGTTGGGCGTTGGGGGAATTGGACGAATTTGATATGACGGACGAACATGATTTGACGTTGGTTATCATGGAAGCATTGAGGAGAGATCCTCCTGTCGTCGGGTTATGTCCTGTTAAAATATTGGGGGAACGTATCCATACATACAACTTTGCGTCGATGATAAACAATGCCTTTAGCGAACCATTGAAATTCAAACGCCGGGACGATATTGCGAAATATAAACGAGAATTGATATCGTTCGCCGACCAGGCATTGCCTGTAGATGGTGCACCAGGGTCCGCGAGAGTTTGTCCTGGGAAGAGTTTAGCGTTCCACATGATACTGTCCTTTATTTGTTCCATGGATTTCAGATGTAAGATCGTTTCTCCTCCAGACAGAGATACGCATTTGCGATATAAGAATGTAAATTTGAGGATTAGTACATAGAATGTAAATTTGAGGATTAGTACATAGAATGTAAATTTGAGGATTAGTACATAGAATGTAAATTTGAGGATTAGTACATAGAATGTAAATAAGTAATGTGTGTGTATTGTATCGTATGGTACACACTCCCACTCCCACTCCCCACTCACTTCATTACACGATGGACGGGATCGAACACCGACTCCAACCATCCAATCGGTTGGATGAGACGATGTATGAATCCCCGGGCTCACCCAACCTCAAAATATCCCCCGCCCAAAACAAATTATGTGCGGATCTCAAACTTATGCTCTGTTGGTGGAAATCTTTCGCTGAGGAGCATTCGATTCCCTGGTGGATGACCGCTGGATCGTTGTTGGGAACAGTTCGCCACCAAGGATTGATTCCCTGGGACAATGATATTGATATTTGTATCGTATCTGACGATTACACGATGGAATATCAAGATAAGATGACCGCGTTGATGGGGGTACATAATCACCAATACGAAATCCGACGATGTATGTGTGGATTCCGGGTATACCCCATGGGAAAATCATTTCCTTTTATGGATATTTGGCAGTATGGGAAAGAGAAAACATCTTCCACCACATACACTTACTCTGGGCCAATGAATGTTCTATCAAATCCCCACGCCCACACACACTACTGTGCATCCAATTACCCGAAATATTTTCATCGGTTGAATGAATTGGACGTGCGTGTTGCAACATACGGAACCTTTGAGGGAATCCAAGTCCCCATCCCCAACAATTCGATGCAATGTATCGAACGATGGTACGGTGCACGAGCGCACACGGAACTGTATTATGATGACCATGTGGAATCTCATGATGGAATTGATGTCCGACACACGGAAAGGTTAGGCCGATTAATGGGGTCGTTTCAGACTTTGATGGGGATGAATCCCGGCCACACATACGGCCGCGACCAATTGGAACATATCATGGGCAAGCATGGATTGGAATGGACGGATGCGGATTTGACAAAATTTTTGGGGGGGAGTGCCGACCGTATCGTTTGTACGTCTCGTCCCAAAAATCCCAAACAAGTAGTGGATTTGGTGGACGATTTGGCGAAGAAAGGGGAGCGATATATCAAGGGGAACATTGCACTGTGGGAAGCGGTAGTTTTCGGGGGATTGAAACCGAAAAAATGACTAACGATGTGAAACTGTATTGTCTATACATGCACGTACATTACGCAAAGCCGAAATACTAAATAGATGAAGTACATGTACCGGTGTAATGATAACAATTAATGGCACAATTACTACATTTTTAAAAAGTTCGTTTATTGCGTATTCGCCGAAGAGCATACATCATTATACTATTTTAATACGATACACACAATTTAAACCCTAATTGTGTGTAATGGTAATGTCAGTTGATTCCCCCGAAAACAAGGGATTGTTATGGAACGTCCTGTTGGAAAATGGTTCGTTCGCAGGAATTCCCGAAACGAAAATCGGTGAAGTGAATGTGATGTTGGATGTGGTGGTGGAAGAGGTGGTGGGGATGGATGGAATCGCCCCCACAATGGAATCAAACAAACGCGTGCTGGCGGAAATGGCGCGGCGACTGCGTGAATATGGCGAGACCAACACCGCGCCCACCACCCACACCGCGCCCACCACCCACCCCACCAACCGCGAAGACCTCCAAAAGGAACGGATCGATCGAATGAACGATATGGCGAAGGAAATGTCCGCGGATATGGCACGGTACGATCCCAAGAAACCGAAATCGGTGCGATTCAGTGACGATGTGGATAAATTATCGCCCGAACTATTGGAATCGCGGTTGGCCCAAGCAATCGCGTCGCGACAATTGGATGTGGCGGGGGTTGGTGGGAACAGTACATCGGATACTGTTCTTCCAATCCCAACACAATCGAGTCCCCTCGATATGAAATCGCCCGATGAGGAGGATATTGAAAATATGCATCAGGATGTGCATCAGGATGTGCATCAGGATATGAGACGGATGTATAATGAGATGAAAACCATGTACGGCGAAATGAAGCAACTGATGACAGAACTGAAAAAATAATAACGGATTTTATCACTGACTAATTCTTTGCAACCGCAAAAACCGGTTTGCCCATATCAGCAGGTGATGCAACCATATACTGTTTTGTCTTATTGTCGAAAGCAAATATTCTATCATAATGTGAGGATGTATCACTTGTGTAAATGATGAGATTCCAACCACTGTGAATTGTATAACGAATATTATTTATCCAGTTGGGAGAATACCCCCCCTCATCATTCTTAAAACGAGGCTTAACATGTTCAATAAAGAGTTCGTCTGTTAGGTCAATTACTTTACAACAAGAAGGAAACCCAGTCAATGTCACATTACTTGATTTATATACAGTATATACAACACCGTCCTGTTGTTTGGATACATCTGTTTCTTTATATGTCAACGTTGTATACTTCTCTGCGATGAGTACAACAGTACATTTGTTATCATTATTATTCACATTATTCAAGACAAATGTTTGCAATGCATCAACAATTAAAATTGTCTCATGTTTGAAAACGAGTGATACCTGTGACTGCGTTGGGTTAGAATCGCATTGAAATCCACTAAAGTCGATGGACATCTGTTATACATTTTGGGTATATAACAAATTACCCGTCAAAAAAAACTGGAGCCACACACACCACACTACCGTTCAATCCGAAACCCGTTCCCAAAACGAACCAATTTCCCCACAAACATCAGTTGGCCCACCACATACTGCTCGTAATCGTATAAATCCTCCGATTGTTTATCCTTCGCATATGACACGCCTGCAATTTGAATTTCCGTCGCATCCACAGAAACCCGTTTCTTATTTTTCTTGGTGACTTCATCTCCATCTTCCGTTGAGAATTCGGGCTTGGACGAGAATGTGTTGGTAGTGGATCGCCCGAAACTGAGACATTTCAACCCCTCCTTCTTATTCGTCGCGGTATGGATCGCACAATCAAACGCCGATTCCTTCACACTTTTCAACAATTCGTTGGATACCCGCTCTTTGATGGACGATATCTCAAACAACAATTCGTCCGTGGTCACGGGCGTGGTACCGTCAATTTTACTCAAATCCTTTTTCCGTAATATATTCGCCTTGTCGGTCGCCAATTGGGCTTCGCTGAGGGTAGAAATATAACAAAACACTTCCACTGTTTGTTCCACTTCGGGTAATCCCGAATGACTACAAATACGACGCGCCCTACCAATAACTTGCTGGGCTCGCACGGGGTGCCAGTAGGGTTCCATGATATGGACGTACCGCGTATTCTTGAGACTGATTCCCTCGGCACCCGATGCGCTGATGATGAAGAGTTTGATGATCTCTCCATACATGTTGCTCTTTCCGCGCAACTCAACCTCCTCCCTCAACGTATCTGGCAAAGCCTCCCAGTTCCCATTGTATATATTCCGCAACAACTCCTTCTCCTCGGTCGTTTCGGTTCCCGTGTAAAGGGTGAACATGGGCTTCCCCTCATCGCCCGGGTTGGTTTCGATGGTCCACTGATTCGCTGCGCCGTGAACCAATTTGAATTCCGCGAACCCATTCTGTTTCAGTACCAAGCGCATCACGCCAATCCCCTCTATGGTACGGAACTGACTGTAGAGCATATGAAGCCCTTTATGAGCGGGGTCTTCAATGTTCTCCAGAATATGAAGGAATTTGGGACTGTAGATGGCGAGTCCCTCTCGGGTAAGGAATTCATTGGATCGAGTTTCTAAATCTTCCATCGCCCGCTGGATTCGCGCCCCGTAATCCCCATCCACCAACGTTTGGTTGTCGCGCTGGACCGCATCTTCATCTTCAATGGAAAGCCCATTTGCGCCATCCGCCATTTGTTTCTCGGCCGGAACTCCGTCCACCATATCTTCAGTGATGAGCGGTTGGGATGGATTGGGTTCTGTATCAGTATCTGGACGCTCGTTCGTCGGCATGGGTCGCTCAATCTCTGGTCGCGGGAACACGAAATTGCAAAATGCGCGTGAGAAAATACGGTAGGTGGATACGGAATCGGTGAAAATATCGCCATCGCCACCGGCGGCATTCCTCTGTTTCTTGGCATTATTCATATCCAACTTCCGTTCGTTGGCACGTGCCTCCTCATAAGCGGTGAATTGGAAATCGCTCATTTCACATTTCACCAAATGGAAATCGCGCCCGCGCTCGTACCGCGGCATCAATTCTTCCTGGGCGCTCCGGAAATAGGATGTGAGACCCATGATCCGGCGTTGCAACAACTGTTCATTCTTGATATCAAAGGTCTTTGGCTCAATGAATTTGGCCTGGAACGCATCCAACGTATCGGGCAGGGATTTGAAATCCTCATTTGTGATTTGCGATGGGGTGGTACCGACCCCCGCACCGCGCAAGGTCGCGACCACGCCACTGATGAAATCCTCATTCGTCCCGACAGCCATATCCACCCGCGTTTCCTCGGGACGACCCTTCTTTCGGGTGATGCGTCGTTTTGTTGTCCGGTTCACACCCAAGTACTGGGCCCCAGTGGTGGATTTGTTTTTGAATCCATATGGGTTCCGGGTAATCTTCATCACACGGGTCGTCGCCGAATACTCCATGTAATCCACTTCCAATTCCTTTGCGAGTATAACACGCAATGCCTTTTCGTCAAATTTGGTGCCATTGGTCGGTGGAGTAAGAGGAATAGACCAGGTAGTCATTTTCCCCCGAAGGATATTGAATAGCACCGCCAGTTCGTTCGGGTAATTAATCATGGGGGTTCCTGATAAGAGTATGATCCGCGCATTCTTTGCGGTCATCAAGTACTCGTACAGCGCGACTGCAATCGGGGTATCATCTGTAACTTTGTCGGATTCGGTATTCTTTTTTCGTCCCAATTTATTTACAATTCGGCCCACCAAATTATGGGCCTCGTCAATCACCACCACTGCGTCATCGAACGGATTCGTTTTGTATCCATCGGATAAATTGGATATATTGGCAGCGCGCAATCCATTGTAGTTTATGAATTGGTATTTATTGCGAACCATCGTATCAATCTGATCGTCCAACTGGGCTTTATCCTCCGCGGACATGGTTTCGTGGTTGGATTTCTTCTTGATATTCACCATCCACGACCCCCCCTGTTTCATGATTTGGTCCCGGGTCAAGCCAATCAGGTGGCTCATCTGGCTCAATAACTCGTCATCGGGCACGGCCTTATCCACCGCGACAAATTCCCAATATTGGTTCCTCCGGTACAACACGTCGCCACAGGTCTTCAACTCCTCCACGTAATTCTTGCGAAGCGATGCGGGGGTCATGATGATCACGGGTTTGGTGGATTTGAGTCCTTCTGTGATGGCAATGGACGAACATGTCTTTCCGCTCCCGAGTCCGTGGTACAATAATACTCCGCGGTAAGGGGTGTGGAGGTTTATATATTCCTTGACAACTTCCTGATGGAAGAGGAGGGAGAAATCTTTCCCGGCATCTCCCATCCTATCACACGACAATTGCGATTTGCCCTCCAATTCCGCCAATTGTTTCTTGTAGGGCTCAAACAGACCATTGATGAAACTGATGAAATTCTCTCGGTCCGTCAAGTAATATTGGGAGACTTTGAGGCGGGTGTTGTGCACCGTGTCATGGGCCGGGAAATGGTCGGTGAATTGGTTGTCAGTTAAGTTGATTTGCGAGACAGGGCCTTCGCGGATGGGGAGGGTTTGGGGGCGAGGTGTTGTGCGGGTAGTGTTGGTAGTGTTGGTAGTGTTGGTAGTGTTGGGGATGGTAGTGTTGGGGATGGTAGTGTTGGGGATGGTAGTGTTGGGGATGGTGTTGACTGGCTCAGTTAACGTTGGTTTGTCGTCATCCACTGATTCCACTGATTCCACCACACCCACTGATTCCACCACACCCACCACATCCACTGGTTCCACCGTCTTCTTTGGTATTTTTCCTATACCCTTCTTTTTAATATTCTTAATGATTGGTTGCATTGGTTGCATTGGTTGCATTGGTTCGTCGGGAATATCATTTGGTACAATCCCATTCGCTCGAACAACTGACCGGTTGGTGATTCGTCGACGGGTCGCATCATCAATTGGAATTTTCCCTCTGTTATCGGTTATACCAACCGTCACAGAGACGACCGATTGTTTTTTGGGAACAGGTTTCCGCCGCAACATGTTCATGATATGATTCATCGATACGTTTGGTGGCGGTGACACCATCTCTTCCATCTCCTCCAACTCGTAGTCGCGTCGTTCACTCGCCGATTCATCCATTACACCATGGTGGGAAAAATATGTCCGATGTTCGCCGTATAACTTGCGTATCATTCTACAACATGATATAAAAGGGTTCCATCCCAAAACACTATATAGATGAATCTACTGTTCTTTGTCGCCGTATCATGGCAAATGTTTGGTGGCATCATCACTCTCCCATTCCATCTCATGGGGTTGGGGTTGGGGAGGATGGGTTGTGGTGGCGCGTTCATACGATGGTTATTGGAATGGAATTGGGATTGGCTAGCGGTGATGGGACACAAATTAACATCCTCTTCCCTCATTCCCCACGACAACACCCAACCCCTGATTGGGCGGGGGTACGTGCTGGCGAATCATCGTTCCTTCACGGATTTCTGTGTTGACCCCTACTTAGCCAACGCTACAGTGCTTTCTCGTGCAATGGTATTGCTAGCGACACTCTTCACCGGTCTTCAAATGTGGTTGGAGGAACGGATCATATTTATCCAACGCGGAAAATCTTCGGCTGCGAGTGTCGCGGCTCTAATGATACATACCATGGACCGTCCCCAGGACCCCATCGCACGCTACCAATTCTACCCCGAAGGAACTCGTCGCACATACCAAACCCTGAGCGGCCCCGACGAATTGCTGGGATATTTCCGGAAAGGATTGCTCCTCACCTTGTACCAACACGAGGGCAAGAAACCACGAACCGACCAATTCCCGTTCCAAATCCAAATTTGCATGAACAAAGAGCATGTGATGAATGAAACGAAACTGGAGTGTGGGTCAGGCGTGGTTATGCCGTACACGCGTGGCCATCCCATGTACGCCGCTGACTATGCGACGGATGATCTGTTCTTGCGCGCGGTGGCAGAAGAATGGTTAAGGCAATACGTGGAGGTGGGTGGAGTGGTTGGATGAGTGGTTGGATGAGTGTGTTGGGCAGAACTCGAATCATATAATGAACGTCCTATGACGCTCATTATAACATTGTATCTATCACTTTGGTGTGGTGGAAGTTACACCACCACCTCACTGTAATCAGGAAGCGCATCCACATCCATCAACCGCGGCTGTTTCTTGCATTTCTTGGCGGACATCAAGTACGTGTCAAACACATATCCCGCCAACATCTTTTCCGGAGTATGGTCGTGCGATGTGCGCGCAATCATCTTGTACAATTTAAACCCAGGGTACCGCTCATCCCCATCGCGCTTAAACAGGATATTGCGCCCCTTATCGTCGCGACACCACGAAACGATCATCCGCTCCACATCGCCCAATTTCTCCTCATTGATGATCCCATTGTCGTCCACATCCTCCGCATCCACCAGTTCGTACAGGGAACACCCCAACCGCGCCAAATCGAACCCGAAATGGGGTTCCAACAGGGGTTTGTTCGGGTTGTAATATGGTTCGCAATTGTACTGAGATCCCGCATCGCCACTGGGATGGTAACTATCGCTGCACATGGTCTCCCCGCGGAATCGGTAGATGGCCCGCCCGAAATCAATAATCTTGAAGATCTTTCCAAACGTGGGTACCCGGTAATACTTGGAATTGTGTTTGTAGAACAGATACTTTCGGTCGGTCGCGCACCACACCACGTTATTGGTATGCAGATCATTGTGGGTGAAATGGAAGGCTTTTTGAAGCACCCGAAGACTCATTACAATTTGGAACATGGTCGATCGTAATTGGGAACGTTTCATAGCAAGATTGTCCTTGGTGAAGAGCGAATCCAACGTTCCGTCGCACCGTTCCAATGCAATTGCCTGGACGGGGAAATTATCAATCGTACAGTTCACCTTGTCCTCTTCGCTGTACTCGGACCCAAAGGATGATTCGGATCCCGATTGGGACGAGCCTTCGTCGTCCTCATCACCCACATCCATCTCCATCTCATCACATGTGACGGACGAATCGGACGAACAATCGGATCCGCTGGACGACGCGGACCCACTTCGGGCGCGTAAACTGAATGTCGCAGTCTCGCTCGTACCACCACTCTCATCCAACAGATCATTCATATCAAACGTATACTTGCGGTCTCCGCGCATAGTATCCTCTGTCGCACCATTCGCCGCACCACTCACCATAATATCGCCCAAACAATCATCGCCCACCGTGGCCCCGTCCATTCGTACCGGGGGTTTGTGTTTACGCGAATCGGTGCCCGCGCACACCATATCGTCGTCCAGGTGGAACAGCGAGCCATTGTGTTCGTGGAAATAATCCGACCGTTCCAGGTACTCAATATCGTCCTGGACATCAAGTTCCAACACCTGTTTGGTTCCCAAAAACGAGCCGTAGTAATCCAATCCGTGATCGAACCCGTGCCCGTGGAGCAACCCCGAAGTGAGGTAGGCGAAAAACCCATCCACGTAGGACACGTTATTCACGTCCATCATCTTCTTATGCCCCGCAAAGGTTACCGCGGTATCCCCGAACTTTGGGTATACGTTGACTGGGATATCGTCCGAGTACTTTCCCGTCATGTACTTTATAGGATCGATCAGGGGGCTGAATTTGATAAACGTGGATATATCGTGTGTTTTTCCCACCGAATCGGTGGCCTTTCCTTGATATACATTGTACGAATCGCGGGAAACAAACTCATGAAGCAAACGTTGGTTATTCAATGTGATTGTGGGAGCGTTTGATTCGGTGCATTTGAAGAACCGATCGTAGATAGGAACATATGTCTGTGTATCGGCCATTCCCACCATATCGGCCGACTCATCGCTAATGAATGAAGGAGATGATGATTTCCTATAACTGAACTCCATCGCTTGTATGTATTTTAGTAATATACAATTACTTTACGTCTTTTTACGTGGTTGTGCATGTGTGCATGTGCATGTGTGTGCATGTGTGCGTCAATGTCCCACTATTCTATTTGTATCGCAAATATATCTACCTTGCATGTCATTGGAACTCCGTAAATTCGATATGCGAAACATCAGTTTCAAGCCCAACGAGAATAAGGGACCCGTTATAGTTCTTATAGGAAGACGTGATACAGGAAAGTCCTACTTGGTGAGAGATCTCCTATACTATCATCAGGATATCCCCATTGGTACAGTGATTTCCGGAACAGAGGACGGGAACGGATTCTACAGTTCCCATGTCCCAAAAGTATTCATTCACACCGCCTACAATACGGCCATCATTGAGAACATTCTGAAACGACAGAAGACCGTGTTGAAACAAATGAAAAAGGAAATGACGGCGTACAAACGCTCAAATATCGATCCGCGAACCTTTGTAATCCTTGACGATTGTCTGTACGATGCGGGGTGGACGAAAGATAAAATGATGCGACTTATCTTTATGAACGGGAGGCACTGGAAGATCATGATGCTTATAACTATGCAATATCCGTTAGGAATACCACCTAACCTGCGAACAAATATTGATTATGTTTTCATACTTCGTGAACCATACATTGCGAATCGAAAGCGAATCTACGAGAACTACGCGGGCATGTTTCCCACCTTTGAATCCTTCTGTCAAGTGATGGATCAGTGTACGGAGAACTACGAATGTCTGGTAGTAGACAACAATTCCAAGTCAAACAAACTGCAAGACCAGATCTTCTGGTACAAAGCCCAACCGCACGGGGATTTTCGGTTGGGATCCAAGGAATTTTGGGAAATGTCCAAGAATATGGGGTCAGATGACGAGGATGAGGCGTATGACCCGAAGTCAGGTAAGAAAAATGTACCGAAAATCACGGTGAAGAAGTCTAAATGGTAGAGTGGGGTGGATTTGGTAACCATCGCCAAGGCCGCGGTGGGTGAAAAAATAAGTGCTTCCAAGATGAGTCAAAGTATCAAGAATAATGTTGTTTTCGGTGATTATACGTACCGAGTGAGTGTGGGGTGTGGGTGTATGAAAAGCGCCCTCCACCCACTTCACACACAAACCCTGTAATAATTTGCCGTGACGGCAGTTCTGCTGGATCTCTGGATTTCACATACCTGGCCGGGTCTGATTCCAATCACATTGGCCACGGGATCAAACCGCGAAATGACGGGCAACTGTTTCATCGCATCGGTCACATTGTATTTCTTCAACATGGTCGTCCGGTCTTCCGGGGAAAGAATGGTGTGCTTGGGAACCAACGTATGGTTCAGGATATTGAATTGGAGGCGTTTGAGTCCAATCACGCGCACGTAGGTGTTATCCTGGACCCACATCTTCTCCATGAGTTTCATCAGTTTATCATTGGGATCGTCCAGGGTAATTACAATCAATTCATCCTTGGGACCGAGCGTCTCGTCAATGGTGTATAGATCATCCACCAGGTCAGAGAGCGCGTTGGTGGTGCGGAAAGTACTGGTGACATTGTACCGCACGTACAGTTTGTTTCCAATTGCGCTTGGGGTCGCCTCGCCAATTGCGCTTGGGGTCGCCCCTCCAATTGTGTCTGGAGTCGGTTGGGGGGCGATACCCCCTCCAATTGCGCTTGGGGTCGCGTTACCAGCAACATCCTCCACCCCATCCCCATCCCCATCCCCATCCCCATCCCCACCCCCACCCCCACCCCTTTCCAGAGTCATATCCAACTGTCCGTGTTCCACCATGATTGCAATATCGGTAATTCCCACTCCTTCTAAATCATCCACCGCGTACCCCTGGTGCTTCAAAATTTCCAGGAGATTGATGCGCGATTTATAAATCTCCCTGATACGTTCGCTTGTGATATTGGATGACATGGTTCTGTATACATACCCATGTCATATTTTAAAATCAATTTTTAGAGGCTGCCATTTCCGCATACATCTTATCGTGTGATGCGAACTTTTTAGTCCACATTGATTTGGATCGTTCGCATTCCGCCTCAATGATTTGAAACACATCATCCGTGGACCGTTGGGTGGAAACGAGTCCCAATGCTGGAGGAACCAGTACCCGGCTCCACGCCGCACCATTATCAAATACCGTGATATGGCGACGCGTGTGAGCGGGTTTGGCGATGTTATCGGTGATTCCGCCATCGCATACTGCGTGCCCCCGGTAAAATACAAACGGGGCGATGGCCGAGAAAAAAGGGACGCACATGGATATGGCACATCGGTGTGCCAAATCTTCCACCGAATCGTACGTGCTGACGATACGGTTCCGCGGGAAGGGGGTGAGTTGAGTGATGGATATGTTACATTTCCCCTGGAAACAATCCAGGAATTTAGGATCAATTGATGAAATACACGCATGTGTCACATCGTACAACCGTCCCCACATTCCGTACCACGATACATTTACGTTCGCAATGTAATATGTGATATGGAATTGAATGTGCCGAGCGGTGTCCCGGGCCTCTTCCTGATCATGGTCGCAGGTCATGAGACATGCTACGATGGAGAAGAATGCACCAAGCGATGCACCGTGGAAAGTGGTATTTTGATCCACGCGTCCCGACCGAATCAACCTATGTACCATGGGAACGTACGTGATGGTACGAAACCCTCCCCCAGCGAATGAAACGGAGGATAGAATTTGTTCGGGTTTTACGGGTGATTCCGTGCCAACCAGTTCCACAACATCCTTCTCCAACCTATCATACATTTCATTCATGCGATCATTGAATACCTCACTGGAAAGTGTGGGTAAAATCTTCTGCGAATTTCCCATGTGACGAACTATGAATCGGTGTACCAATGGGATCACACAGAACAGTATAATATCGGGTTTGAATGTGAACAATGATAGAAAACGCACCATGTGCACCACGTGATGTTTTTATACATATTGGAAACATCTCTATATATCAATTGTCACGCGTTTCTTTGCCGATGGATCATCTGTTGTATCCGAAATCACCGTCGCATTATCAATTTCCGTTAGAAGCGAAATTTCCTCTTCGACTGGTGTGGTTTCCACGGGAATATCATCGGGGGTGTTGGGCGCGTAGGGAGGGGATGGTGGATAATCGGGTGTATGCGGAGAGTTGGAGTTGTTAGCGTACGGTGGGGAGGACGCTGATGGTGGATAATCGGGTGTATGTGGAGAGTCGGGCGCGTAGGGAGGCGACGTGGAGTTGTTAGCGTACGGTGGCGACGCTGATGGTGGATAATCGGGTGTATGTGGGGAGTTGGGCGCGTACGGTGGGGAGGCGGAGTTGGGCGCGTACGGTGGGGAGGCGGAGTTGGGCGCGTACGGTGGGGAGGCGGAGTTGAGCGCGTAGGGAGGCGATTCTGCGTACGGTGGCGAATAATCGGGTGTTGTTGGGATATAATCGGGAGATTCCATATCATCCACATAAGGAGAATCAGGGACCTTTATTTTATTGGTGGCAAATTTTACGCGATTGGTTCGTTTACGACTAATCAGACGAACCGACTCATCCGCATCGGCCCCGGAAAGTTTATGCAAGTTATCCGAAAACGCCAATTCAGGAATTTGGTTTATATTATCATCCGTTATGATCCGCATCCGGACATTCATCGCCTGAAGTTCCTGAGTAAGTAATTTAAACGAATATGGGACCCGCACCACAGAAAATGACCGCCCGTGCCTCGAAATCACATCCACCTTCACATCCCCATCTGGCCCAATTTTATAATTCAACGGCCCATCGGCTTCGGGACTCAGGAAAATATTCTGTTCTTCATTGTACGCGGCGATTCCGCCAGTGAGATTACATACCGCCATGTAATATTCATCTCCGCGCTCCATCATGGATTCGTTCAAAAATGCCATCGCCCCGTGCCCCACAACCCCGTCGCGCTCCATTTCTCCTATTCGCAACCCCCCATCATTCGCGCGTCCATGTACGGCCTGGCGCGTCACTGCCGTTCGCGGTCCCTTGGCGCGGAAATTTATCTTATCCTTCACCATATGTTTCAATCGCATATAGTAGGTGGGACCCACGTACACGTCGCTCTCAATTTGTTCCCCAGTCATTCCATTGTACATCACGTGACATCCGCTGGAACTGAATCCCGCATCCTGGAGCATGGACCCGTACGTCTCGTGTTTTGAGCCCGTGTTGACAAATGCCGTGCAATCTCCAAACCCACCGTAAATCGCAGCGGCTTTCCCATACAATGATTCGATCAGTTGACCGATGGTCATACGACTGGGGAACGCATGGGGGTTCACAATGATATCGGGTCGAAGTCCGTCGGGCGTATACGGCATATCCTCCTCGGGAATCACGCGCCCCACAGTTCCCTTTTGACCGCACCTGCTACAGAACTTATCCCCAATGGCGGGCACACGACGTTCCCTGACCCTCACTTTTGCGATCCGTTTCCCCTCCTCGCCTTCGGTCATGTAAACCTTGTCCACGTACCCCAACTGTCCCTTCTTGGCGGAAACCGATGCATCGATCGTGATATCGGGGTTCGACTCATCGGTGGTCATGCGCCCAATCACAACCGTATCTTCATTCACCATTGTATTCTCACGAATCAACCCATTATCGTCCAACTGCGAGTAGTCGTTTCCTGGTCGGGTTCCATGGACCCCGTTCCCCTCAATCTTCCCAAATACCGTGTTGGTAGTATTTCCGGGAATCACATTGGACTCCTCGTAGGATTCGTATGAATTCAAGTATGTCATGTTGAAGAGTCCCCGATCAACCGATCCGCCGTTGAAGAGAATTGAGTCCTCCACATTGTACCCGTCGTAGCACATGATTGCGACCACCACATTCTCGCCGTACGGGTGTTCGTCCCCCGAAATGTATTTCGTGTACCGACTCTTCACCAACGGGAGTTGGCCCGAATTCAACACCACGCCCATCTTATCTATCCGCGTCTGGTAGTTGGAGTGGTACAGCGAAACAGCCTGCTTGGATTGACCGCAAGAAAATAGGTCGCGGGGCAATTGGTTGTTTTCCGGAAATACAATTTGGTTTCCCATCACACCCAACATCAGCGATGGGTGGATTTCCACGTGGGTGTGGGTTGTGCGATTGGTACTCACGAGGTCATCCGAACTCATTGCAATGTACGCCACGTCCTGCTCGTTCGTGTCAATGTACTCAATCAGTGCCCTATTTGATCGCACAGTTGGGGCACCACCGACCACCCCATCACCCCCATCACCCCCATCACCCCCATCACCATCACCATCACCCCCATCACCATCACCCCCACCACCCCCCACCAACGCATCCCACGAATACGCCCCATTATCCACCCCGGCAACCACTCGCTTATTCGCATAACTCGGTACCGCATCATCGTCCACGTAAAACACGGGACGGGTCAACCTCCCCCCATCGCTCCACACATCAATCACCGAATCATCAATGTTCCACGACATGCTCGTGTACGTATCGACTCCCCCTGTACGCCGCGCCTCCCTAAATATCGAGAGAGTGTGTTTCGCATCAGAAACGAACCCCACCACGGCCCCGTTAACAAACACGAGGGTGCCGTAGGAAACCGTTTTGGGGTACGTCCCATCCAGTCGCCGAAGTTTCGCATGTTTCACCAACCACTGTACCATATTGCGCCGCGGGGTTCCACTGGTAATTCGCGCCATCACGGCCATATGTTTATGGAGCCCGATATTCCCTCCGTCGGGGGTATCCACGGGATCAATGATCCCAAATTGGGTGCCGTGTAAATGTCGCGGCCCAACCACTTTCGCACTGGCATCCAATGGCAGATTGATTTTCCGTAAATGGGAAATCGCCGAATTGAACGATAGGCGGTTCAACACTTGGACCACCCCCTCGCGTTTCGTGTTGGCCGACGCTCCCCAATTCCCCTTGAATCCGCGACCAATCCCCTCCTCCACGGTACGGGTCCGCAGACTCGCCATATGTTTCTCGATCAATGTCTTGAAGTAAAACACATTCTTCTCGCCTTTATGGTAGAAATAATCCTTGTCCATCCCCGAGAACATTTCCTTTCGCTGGATCGTGTAGTATTCATTGAAGAGATCATACAACAATCGTCCCGTGGTATCCACGCGCTTATACTTGAAACTATCGCGGTCCGTCGAATCCTTGATTCCCACCGCGACATCCAGCATCTGTTTCACCATGTGTCCCAGGTAGTACGCCTTGGTATCAAAGTTCAGTTCTCCTATTTGGGGAAGGAAATAATCGGACATGATTTCAACCGCCGAGGCCACGGTCTTATGTTTGGTGAAGGAGGCAATGAATTTCAGGGCGGTTTCCTGGTTGAAGACTTTTCCCGCATCATGGACCGATGGTATGAATAGGTCAATGTACTCTTTGGAGAGACTCACTATATCCAGCATGCAATATTCAATAATAACCGTATCGCTGATAACGCCCAACGCCCGCATCACCACAAAGAGGGGCAGCGGTGCACGCACATTCGGGATATTCACCACAATCTGTCCGTTGGTGAACCGAACATTGGGTGCGACCATCCGCACCGACATGGACCGGATTGGTTTGGATGCATCTTCCGAAACGCACCGCACATCAATGCTGTGGCTATATTCGTCATTGGGGTTCTTGCGAACATACATCATATTATCGGCGAACCGTTCCTGGGGTACAATCAGTCGCTCCTTCCCATTAATGATGAAATACCCCCCACGGTCGTTCTTGCACTCTCCCAATTGGAACCGCGACGTATCGGCGAGTCCGTGGGTGATGCACTGCTTGGAGCCCACCATGATGGGAAACCGTCCCATAAATACACGCTCAATCATATGCGTGGACGCGGTCACCTCCCCATCGTCGCCCACCGCGCGATACTCCAATTCCACATCGTAGTGGATGGTTATG
>Ga0307997_10000138_pt1 | contig 31549 bp, 28 predicted proteins | sample Davwhametageno36_FD_203165 | JGI IMG/M metagenome (GOLD analysis project Ga0307997, IMG submission 203165) | Marine microbial communities from Davis Island wharf, Antarctic Ocean - #36 | ecosystem: Environmental > Aquatic > Marine > Unclassified | place: Antarctic Ocean: Davis Island wharf... | reverse complement strand
AAATGCATACTCAGGGATCCTTCTTGATCGCGGCGGACGGCTGGGCGGCGAAACGCTGCCGTTCGCTGCGGGCTGCCTGAACTCACACACTGCGGACAAAGCTGACCCTCGACGAATTGCTACGAATGGCTGCTCTCCCCGTGCTGCAAGTGCAGCGAAAAACAGCAGGAAGGAAGCTGACTATCGCCAATGTTGCGATACGATTGGAGAGATGCTGTTAAAGCGGACCTTAGACCTGCGCTTCTCGCGTGTGTTTCATTCATAGATTCCCGCTTGCGAAGTGTTCATGTGGAGTGAAAGATCGCGCCAGAACTTCCGCGAGAGTCTGATAAGGCCGCTTATGTTGAATGGTTAGCGTAACTCTGCTAGCGAGCTGCTGGGAAATGTAGTGATTTAGGTCGCACATATCAGTGCTTAATTTGATATCTCATTATTCTAGAACATATTATGCCCTGCATAACTAAACGCCTAAAACGTGGTCAATTGGAGGGTGCAACCTTCAGCGATATGCGCATGCATGGCGGATTGGGCGTCATCGAACCGACCTTTGGCAATCATATCGCACAGCGTAAGGTGCCCCTTTAGAGATTGCGCAAGCTTTGGTTCATCCAGCGCTTCAAAAAACTGCACGGCATAACTGCGGTTCCACAAGACATCGAAATGTTCAACCAGATAGGCATTGTTTGTGGCCTCAACAAACGCACGATGGATGGTCCGGTTGGCTTGGTAAAACTCTTTCGCGTTTTGCGGTGTCAGCGCTTCTTGATCTCGGATAATTTTGCGGAGGTTTTCCAACGCTTCATCGTCTGCGGTTTGCGCCAATAGACCTGCGCTGAAACCCTCAATGGCTTGGCGTGTTTGATAAATATCTCGAACGTCTTGTTCGCGGATTTCGCGGACCTTAAAGCCACCGTTGGATGTGGACGTCAGCATACCTTCTTGTTCCAGACGCAACAGCGCCTCGCGCACTGGTGTCCGGCTCACGCTCAGTTGCTGGGCAAGATTCACCTGATGGAGGCGATCATCTGAACTGATCGCACCAGATTGCAAACCATCAAGGATCTGGTTATAGACCTGATCGGCCAACCGCGGCTGTTGTGTTGAGATTTTTTGAAGTCCCTGCAAGTCTATGTCCTTTGCGCCGTATTACTTGGCAATGTATCAAGATTGCGGGACTGAAAGAAAGACACCATTTGCGCCACCACTACGGGCGAGGGGGTTGTTGATTTCAGTGCACTTTCGGCTTCATTCACCAAATCGGCTGGCACACTGTCGCGCCGGATGTCTATGAGATCACCGATAAAGGCGTTCGTGAATTCGGGATGCGCCTGCACGGAATATGCGGTTTTGCCATAAATAATGGCGGCATTTTCGCAAAATTCTGACCGGCCCACGGTTTTTGCACCCATCGGCAATTGGGTGACCTGATCTTGGTGCCATGCGTTGATCGTGACGGGTTCGGCTAGCCCATCAAACTGATATTCATGTGGTCCAATGGCCCAACCATCCGCGTACTTTTCAACCTTGCCACCTAAGGCCTGTGCAAGGATTTGATGACCGAAACAAATGCCAACGATCGGGATGTCAGCGGTAAATGCGTTTCGAATGAATTCCTCAAGGTCCGCGATCCAAGGTAGGTCTTCATAGGATGAATGTGCGGACCCTGTGATCAACCATCCATCACATTCGGTCACGGATTTTGGCAGTTCGCCATCCAGAACCGCGTAAGGCTGAAACGTCATCTCGTTGCCAGCCAGCAGGATGGTGAACAAATCTTCAAAATCGCCATGCTTGGCTTTGATTTTGGGTAGGGCGCGGCCTGTGCGTAGGATGCCAATTTTCATACTTTAATCCAATCCAAAATCAATGATTGTGCGGATGCCCTCACCGCGATCCAAGGCCGCAAAACCGTCGTTGATGCGCGATAACGGCAGGCGGTCAGTCAGCATGTCATCAAGGTTCAGTCGCCCGTCCATGTACAGGCGCGAAAGGCGTGGCATGTCGACCCTAAATTGGTTCGATCCCATGTCGCAGCCCATGACTTTGCGTTCGGCGATGAAATGCCCGAAAGGCAGGGCGACTTTTTCATCCAGGCCCATCAGGCCGATCATAATGGTGGTGCCGCCTTTTCGCGTGCTGAGAAAACATTGCTCGATTAGCTTCGGGTTTCCTACGGCGTCAAATGCGTATTCAACACCCTTGCCACCCGTTTCCGCCAAAATCGCATCAACGGGGTCCGTGTCTTTGGGGTTTACGACATGCGTTGCGCCAAGTCTGCGCGCCATGGCCAGTCGATCGGTGTTCAAATCCACAGCGATAATGTTCAGCGCACCGGCAAGGCGGGCGGCCTGAATGGTGGACAGACCCACCGCGCCACACCCAAAGACAGCAACACTTTCGCCGGCGCGAAGTTGCGCTGTACGGGTGACGGCGCCCCAACCTGTCATAACACCACACCCGATAAGGGCGGCACGATCCAGCGGCATCGCGGTGTCGACTTTGCTAAGGGCGTTTTCGTGCACAAGTATTTCTTCGGCAAAGCCTGACAGGTTCATGAACTGCTGCACGGGTGCGCCGCCAGACGACAAACGCGGCGGCGCGTCCGAGTGGCGGTGCAGACTGTCGCCATCTTCGCAGATTGATGGGCGACCAGACAGGCACATGTCGCAGCACCCGCAAAACGCAGACAGGCACCCAATCACATGGTCGCCGGGTTTCAGATAACTGACGCCGGCACCCACCGCTTGGACGACACCTGCGGTCTCATGGCCCAAAACAGCCGGTACGGACAGCGGCAAGTGACCACGCATGAAATGCAGATCGGTGTGGCACAGGCCCGTGGCGGCAACCTGAACACGGACCTCGTTGTGGGCCGGATTGCCCAACGTGACGTCCTCGATCACCAGATCAGAGCCGAATTCTCGTAGAAGTGCTGCTTTCATGTCAGGCTCCGATCAGTATGCATTATAGTGCGTGGTCAAAAAAGAATTGCAGCCGCGCTGTAACGGCATCGGGTGCCTCAAGGTTCACGATATGACCTGCTTTCGGGATAATTGTAACATGCGCGCCCACGATCCGGCTGGCGATGGCATGCGCGTATGCGGGCGGCGTTTCGGCATCATCTGCCCCCGCCATTACCAGCGTGGGGCAGGTGATATCGCCTAGTTTATCCAGTGCATCATGGTTGGCAATCAGACGTGTCGTCAGGGCCAAGCCGTAGGCCCGTGCGCGCGACATAGATGCGATGGTGTCTAACTTGATGTCTTCGGAACAGCTTGGTCCAACGATGGCGCGGATCATCCCGTTTGAAAACTCTGCGGGCGTCGTGCCACTTGCTAGGTCGGTCAAGATCGGATCCGCAAAGCTGCTTGGGTCCACGTCACTGCCGAATGCAAACTTGGGTGAGCTGTCGAGAATCGTCATGCTTTGCACAAGATCGGGATGCGCTGCTGCGAAGTGTTGCAAAATCATTCCGCCCACAGACAGCCCGACGAAATGCGCTGAATTCAGGGAAAGATCATTGCGCACAAACGACGCAAGCGTGTCGACAATAACGTCCATGTCCGCATCATCCGCTGCATCCTGTGATTCGCCAAAGCCGGGCATGTCCCACGCGATACATCTATACGCGTCCTTGAAAGCGGCCATTTGCGGTGCCCATGCTGTCGCTGATCCGGCCATTGCATGTAGGAAAATGATCGCGCCTTTGATTGGCGCACCAACTTCTTGCCAAGCAATTTTTTCCGATTGGTTTTGCATGATACTGCCCCTAAAAATAAACTTGATAAGTTTGTGTATTCATGAATACAGTAAGCACAGACAGACGGCAACTGCAATAACTCTCAGAGGACCCTCATGACCGATAGACCCCAGATTGCGACCGACCTGTCTGACCCGGCGGCGTTTGACCAAGGCATCCCCCAAGAGGCGTTTGCGCAATTGCGTGCGATGGACGGATTGGCGTGGAATGATCTGCCAAGCGAGGGCGAGGGTGCAGGATTTTGGTCCGTCGGTCGCTTTGATGATGTGCTAACGGTCAGCCGAGATTCCGAGACGTTTTCCTCTGCGGTTGGTCACATTCAAATTTACAATATCGATGATGATGCAATCGACGTGCGCGCATCGATGATCGACCTTGATCCGCCGGATCACACGCGTCTGCGCCGTTTGGTTAACCCCGGTTTTATTCCGCGCGTCATCAAAACCTACGCCGAAGTTGTGAGCGAACGTGCGGGGGCGCTGCTTGACAAAATGCTCGTGGAGGGCGGTGGCGATTGGGTGTCTGGCGTGTCCAAGCCAATCCCGATCGGGATTATTTGTGACATGTTGGGTGTGCCGGAAGAAGACCGTGATCTGATGATCGAGATGACCGATTATCTGGTTGCTGGCACATCAGCGGAACCGCTTGATCCGTCCGCGTATGGCAACACGACGCCGCTGCGGTTGCTGCCGTTTAACAGCCCTGCCGCCCATGGTTTGCGCGAATATGCCCGAAAGCTGGGCGAAAAACGCCGCAAGAATCCACAAGACGATCTGGTCAGCCAGCTGGTCACTTTGGACATCGATGGCGAAAAGCTGACCGATGACGAATACACCAACTTTTTCCGTCTATTGATCTTTGCGGGCAATGAAACAACCCGCACAGCGATATCGCATCTTGCGCTGTTGATGATCGAACATCCGGACCAGTTTGCGCGTCTTAAGGCCGAGCCAGAACTGTTGGATAATGCGGTTGAAGAGATCGTGCGCTATTCCTCGCCGATCCTGTATTTCCGTCGCACAGCCACCAAAGACACCGAACTGTCGGGTACCAAGATCGCCAAGGGTGAACGCGTCGTAATGTGGTATTCGAGCGCGAATTTTGATGAAGCGCGTTTTGATGATGCGGCGACTTTTGATATTGCCCGCGCACGGATGCCCATCCATGCGGGGTATGGTGGTGGCGGTGTGCATACCTGCATTGGCGCAGGCCTTGCGCGGATCGAACTGAAAGGTTTGCTGCAAGAAATACTGGCCCGCGATATCCAGATGGAACTGGTCGAACCACCGGAATATGTCAGTACCAATTTCGTCAACGGGATCGAACATCTGAACCTCCTTATGACCAAAGGTCCGGATGCATGAGCGAGCGCTTCACGGAATTTGACGTCAGCCGTGTGGTCGTTGAATCCGAAATCATAACGTCGTTTTATCTGGCACCTAAAACGCCATTGGCGCGCGATTCCGTCCCCGGTGAATACCTGCTGTTTGAACATGCCGTGGCTGGGGCTGATCCTGTGCGGCGCGAATATTCGATCTCGGGGCAAGATGGCGACTGTTTGCGCGTGACGATTAAGCGCGAAGATGCGCCAGATGGGATCCTTCCTGCCGGTGTTATGTCGACGCGATTCCACACGTCGATCAAGGCAGGGGATACGGTTCGCGCATCGGGCCCAATGGGAAAATTCACATTGGATCGCACGTCTTCGCAGCCTGTTGTTTTGCTAAGTGGTGGCGTTGGTATCACACCGATGATGGCGATGGCACATGAGCTGGTTGAGACCGGCACGCGCGATGTCGCGTTCATCCATGCCTGTGAAAACGGGCGTGTGCATGCGATGGGTGATGAGGTGCGTGGACTTGTAGCAGACTACGCCAATATGTTGGCCCATTTCCTGTACCGCACGCCTGACCCCCAAGACCGTGCGGGCGTTGATTATGACACCCGTGGGATGATCGATCAGGCATTATTAGAAACGCTTTTGCCGACCGGTGAATGTGACTTTTATCTATGTGGACCAGGCCCGTTCATGCAGGCGATGTATGATATGTTGCATGACATGGGTGTTGCCACAGATCGGATTCAATATGAATTTTTCGGACCAGCAAGCGTGTTGAAACCTAAGGGTGCGGTACCCAAAGTGGCCAATGAGAATCCCACTGGACCCCAAATTACCTTCGCTAAGTCTGGCGTGACGGCAGGCTGGGACGCTGAGTCTGAGAACCTGTTGGAGTTTGCCGAGGATCAGGGCGTGATGGTTGATTACAGCTGCCGTGCGGGAACGTGTGTGACCTGCAAGACCAAGGTTCTATCAGGCACAGTCAGTTATCCTACACCACCGTTCGAGCAACCCGAAGACGGGTTTGCATTGCTATGTTGTTGCTTGCCTGACGGCGATCTTGAGTTGGACGTTTAACATGGGTGCTTTGGATGGATTGCGGGTTTTGGACCTGAGCCGAATTCTAGCAGGTCCGACAGCGACACAGTTGCTTGGTGATTTTGGTGCTGACATCATCAAGGTGGAACGCCCCGATACAGGCGATGACACCCGTGGATGGGGCCCTCCTTTCGTGACCGACAAAGATGGTCAGCCGACTCGTGAGAGCGCATATTATCTGTGTGCCAACCGCAACAAGCGGTCAATCGGGGTTGATATTGCGACAGCTGAGGGTGCCGCGACTGTCCGCGCACTGTTGGCCCATTGCGATGTGATGGTCGAAAACTTTAAACCAGACGGTTTGGCAAAATACGGATTGGATTATGCCAGCCTTTGCGATGAATTCCCTGGGTTGGTCTATTGTTCGATCTCGGGTTTTGGCCAAACTGGTCCCAACCGCGACAAGCCCGGCTATGATTTGCTTGCCCAAGCGTATGGCGGGATTATGACCCTGACAGGTGCGCCGCAAGGTGAACCAATGAAGGTCGCCGTTGGCATTGCTGATGTCATGACGGGCATGTACGCCAGCAACGCGATCCTTGCAGCCCTGCGCCACAAGGACAAAACCGGCGAAGGGCAGCACATCGATATTGCCTTGGTAGATTGCCAAATCGCGTGGTTGATTAATGAGGGTACGAATTATCTGACCAGCGGCAACGTCCCGACGCGGCGCGGCAACGGGCACCCGAATATCGTGCCGTATCAAGTGTTTGAAGTTGCTGACGGACACGCTGTCGTCGCCGTTGGCAATGATGCTCAATTCGTTCGGTTCTGTGACTTGCTTGGATGCAGCGATCTGGCGGTTGATCCTGACTACGCCACCAATGCGGCAAGGCTGGTTAATCGTGATACGTTAATTGCAATTCTCAGCGGGATTCTGATCGACGTCGAACGTGACTGGCTCATTGGCGAAATGGAAGCGCGCAAGATACCCGGTGGGCCGATCAATGATCTGGCTGATGTATTTGAAACCGATCAGGTCGCCGCGCGAGATATGAAAATCGAAATGCCGCATCCTGTGGCTGCATCCGGCAAGGTCGACCTGATCGGCAATCCGGTTAAGTTTTCAAAGACACCCGTAACCTATCGCCGCGCGCCGCCCGTTTGTGGCGCAGACACCGATGACATCATCAAAGAATTCTTGAATTCAGACGACATCTGAAAAGGAACACATCATGCATTTCTTAACTGACGCACAACGCGATCTTCAGGCCCGTGCCAAAGCCTTGTCCGACACATATGTTAAAGACATGGCCGCCGAATTGGACCGTACGGAACAATATCCTTGGGACACCACTAAAAAGCTCGCCGAGGCTGGATTTATGGGCATGACGATCCCGAAGGAATATGGCGGGCAGGGGCTCGGGTATCTCGACACGGTGTTGGTGATTGAACAGATGGGCCGCAATTGCGGTGTGACTGCACGCATCGTGGTTGAGGCCAATATGGGTGGCATTGGCGCGATCATGGCGTATGGGTCTGAGGAGCAGAAAAAGCTCGTCGCACCTTATGTTTTGGCGGGTGACAAGCCAGCGATTTGCATCACGGAACCAGCCGCCGGATCGGCTGCGACGGAAATGACCACCACGGCTGAAAAAGTTGATGGCGGATTTCGTCTGAATGGCACAAAGCACTGGATCACGGGTGGCGGCGTGTCCAAAGTCCATTTGATTTTCGCCCGCGTTGTTGAAAATGGCGAAGACCTTGGCATTGGTGGCTTCATCGCCATTCGCGGTGAGGACGAGGGCCTCGTTGTTGGTGACCGCGAGCCGTCTATGGGTCTGCGTGCGATCCCGGAAACTCAGCTGCATTTTCAAGATTTGTTCCTGCCTGACGCGCGCGCCGTGACGTTGCCAAATGGCTATCGAAAAGGGTTTGCCGCGTTGATGAATGCCTATAACGCACAGCGTGTCGGTGCTGCGACTGTTGCCCACGGCATCGCGCAAGGCGCCTATGAACGGGCCGTTGATTTCGTCAAAACACGCGAACAATTTGGCCGTCCAATTGCAGAATTTCAGGGATTGCAGTGGATGTTAGCGGACATGTCCACCGGCCTCGCTGCGGCGCAGGCGTTGATTTACAAGGCGGCAATGGGCACGGGCGGGCAATTCCCTGACATGCAAGATGCCGCACAGGCCAAGATTTTTGCGTCCGATAACGCGATCAAGGTCACCGGTGATGCGCTGCAATTGCATGGCGCCATGGGCTATTCCCGCAACCTACCGATGGAACGGATGTGCCGCGATGCGCGGATGTTTACAATTGGTGGCGGCACAGGTCAGATGTTGCGCAATCAGGTGGCAAGTTCGCTTTTGGGCATGAAGTTACCGCAAACGCGCGCGGGTCATCTTAAGCTGGCTGCGGAATAGGGGTATGAGCAAGCTCGACCGGTTCGGCGCCCCCGTATCTCACCACGATCAGGCAGATATTGATGTCTTTGGGCAGGCCGCCGAACTGATGCTGGGCTTTGCGCCTGATCCTGTTGGCATGATCAAGGACGTGCTGGAAAAATCGCCCGATTTCATCATGGCGCGGTGTTTTTTGGCGGGTGTGTATCTGATCGCAAGTGACAAACGTCGCCAACCTTTGTTGCACAAACAATATGCTGAGCTGTGCAAGTTGGCGGATCGTGCCAACGCCCGCGAAAAGGGTCACATCCACGCCATTGGTCTTTGGATTGCTGGGGATCTTTATGGATCATCGCAAGCCTACGCCGATATTCTGAACAATTTTCCACGCGACATCGTAGCGCTTCAGTACGGGCAACAAACTGATTTCTTGCTTGGAATCGCGAGTTCAACGCGTGACCGGCCTGCGCGCATGGCGGCGCACTGGTCGCACGAAGACCCGCAGTATTCCTATATTCTGGGCATGCAGGCTTTCGGCTTGGAAGAAGCGGGGCATTACGCCGCTGCGCAGGCTTTGGCAGAGCGGTCGGTTGCAATGAACCCCAAAGACACATGGGGCGTTCACGCCTTGGCTCATTGCCTTGAAATGCAGGGAAAACCTGATGAGGGCGTCAAGTTCATGACGTCCTGCGAGGAACATTGGGGGCATGACAATTACCTGTCGATCCACAACCGCTGGCACTTGTCTTTGTATCATATCGAACGCTGCGAATTTGACGAAACGCTTGCGATGCACGACGCGCATATGGTGGTGACGCCCAAGTCAGAACTGATGGATGCGCATGACAGTGCCGCCCTGTTGTGGCGTCTAAATCTGGATGGCGTCGATGTAGGCGATCGGTGGAATCCGGTTGCTGATAAATACGCCGAAGTGGTGGACCAGGCCTACATGGCCTTCACCGATTTGCATGCCATGATGTCCTTCGCCGCCACAGGGCGTGAGGTCGAGGCGCAGGCCCAAATGGCAGCACTGAGAACTGCGGCGACGCAAGCAGGTACCGCTGGCGATATCATCCGCATCGCAGGCTTGCCGCTCGTGCGTGGGTTCCACGCGTTCGGGCGCGGCGACTATGCACAGGCCAAACAGCTGTTGTCTGCCGCCCGTCACAACAGCCATCTGATCGGTGGATCAATTGCACAGCGCGACGTTATCAACTGGACCCTGACAGAGGCAGCCATGCGCGATGGCGACACGGCAATGGTACGCGCGTTGATCGCGGAACGCACGCTCATGAAACCCCATTCACCCCTCACGGATATGTTCACCCGCCGCGCGGCGTAACGTTTTAACATCTTAAAAAAGGAGGCCCGCCATGACAGGTCAGAAAAACGCGAAATTGATGGACCGGCGCAGCGCCGCCATTTCGAACGGTGTCGGTCTGATGCATCCGCTCTTTGCGCGCGAAGCCCTGAACGCCGAACTTTGGGATGTAGGTGGCAATCGCTTTATCGACTTTGCGTCTGGAATTGCGGTGACCAACTGTGGTCATCGTGCACCCGCACATTGTGGCGGCCGTTGCGGACCAATTGGCGGCGTTTACCCATACCTGTCAGCACGTCGCCCCCTACGAGAACATGATTGAGTTGGCAGAGAAGCTGAACGGAATAGTGCCTGGTGATTTCGAGAAAAAGACTGCGTTTTTCACCAGTGGCGCTGAAGCTGTCGAAAATGCGGTGAAACTTGCGCGGGCCTTTACAGGCCGCAATGGCGTCATTGCCTTTGGTGGCGGTTTTCATGGGCGCACGTTTATGGGCATGTCGTTGACGGGCAAGGTCGCGCCCTACAAGGCGGGTTTCGGGTCTATGATGCCTGATGTCTATCATGTTCCCATGCCGCGCGCTTTGACTGGTGTGAACGAAGATGTCGCTATGGCGGGGATTAAGACCCTGTTCAAAGAAGCTATTGAACCCGCTCGCGTTGCCGCAATTATTATTGAGCCTGTTCAGGGTGAAGGCGGTTTCTATCAAGCGCCTGACGCCTTGATCACTGCGCTGCGCGTGTTTTGTGACGAACATGGAATTCTATTGATTGCGGATGAAGTGCAATCCGGTTTTGGGCGCACGGGAAAAATGTTTGGCATGCAACACTACGGGTCGAGCGCTGATTTGACGGCGATGGCCAAAAGGCTTGCAGGTGGCATGCCCTTGTCTGCGGTGACGGGGCGTATGGACGTCATGGATCACGTAGGGCCGGGCAGCATTGGTGGCACATATGGCGGCAATCCGTTGGCAGTGGCCGCGAGCCTCGCCGTTTTGGATATCATCGAAAATGAGGGCCTGTGCGCCCGTGCTGAAATGCTGGGCGGGGTCCTGACGAAACGGTTGAACGGTCTACGTACGTCGATTCCGCAAATCGCTGAGGTGCGGGGGCCGGGATTTATGGTTGCCGCAGAGTTTTGCGACCCCGAAACTGGCGCGCCTTTGCCTGCAATGGCAAATGCGGTCAAAGATGGTGCGCGCGCGCGCGGCTTGATTTTTTTGACCTACGGCGTTGATGGCAATGTCATCCGGTTCCTCGCGCCGCTGACCATCCAAGAGGCTGTGATGGATGAGGCGCTTGATATTCTTGAAGCGGTCATGATTGAGGCGAGTGAAGCTGCACATGCGTAAATCGGCTACACATATCGCAGGGCGTCATGGTTAAGGCCAAAGTCACATCAACCCATTGGGGCACATACCATGTGCGCACCAAAGGTGGGCGCGTGTCTGAGATTTTGCCGCACCCAGATGATCCCGCGCCGTCGAAAATCGGGGTTGGCATGGTTGAGGGCGTGCACCATCGCAGCCGGATTGCGCGCCCTGCGATCCGTGAAAGCTTCCTCAAGCACGGTATTGATGCGCCGCGTAACAAACGCGCGACCGAACCGTTTGTCGAAGTCCCTTGGGATGAGGCGCTTGATATCACGGCGCAGCACCTTTCGCGTGTGAAGGCAGAACACGGTAATCAGGCGATCTTTGGTGGATCGTACGGATGGGCCAGCGCGGGGCGGTTCCACCACGCCCAAAGCCAGATACATCGGTTTTTGAATTGCTTTGGCGGCTACACGGGGTCGGTTGATACCTATAGCTATGCTGCCGTCAGTGCGTTGATGCCCCATATTGTCGGCCGCTTTTCGGGTATGGTTCTGGACGGTGCGACATCTTGGGATGCAATCGCTGGGCATTGTGACTTGATGGTGATGTTCGGCGGCATGGCCGACAAGAATGCGCAGATCAATGCGGGTGGCGTTGGGCGGCACACATTGGTGGAGTGGCTTGGACGGGCCAAAGCCGCTGGTACCGATTTCATCAACATCAGCCCGTTGCGCAGTGATGGCCCAAGGGTCACGAAGGCCGAGTGGTTGGCACCACGGCCAAACACCGATACCGCGTTGATGCTGGCACTTGCATACGTGCTGCAAACCGAAGGGCTTGCAGATCAGGCATTCTTGGATGGGCATACCACCGGATATGAACGCTTTTTGCCGTATCTTTTGGGCCAACCAGATGGCCTGCCGAAGACACCAGAATGGGCGAGCACAATAACAGGGCTTGCGCCAGATACCATCACACAACTTGCGCGCCGCATGGCGAAGGGACGGACCCTAATTACAGTGGCTTGGGCGTTGCAGCGTGCAGATCATGGCGAACAGCCGTGCTGGATGGCGATCGTTCTGGCCGCGATGTTGGGACAAATCGGATTGCCCGGTGGCGGCTTTGGCATCGGTTATGGATGCGCCAATGGTGTTGGCAACCCGACTTACCCCATTCGGTTTCCGGCATTCCCACAAGGTCGCAACCCTATCCCGGACCCAATTCCAGTCGCTCGGATAAGTGACGCCCTTTTGTCACCTGGTGAACCCTACCGTTTCAACGGTCAAGATCGTGTCTATCCCGATATCAAAATGGTCCATTGGACAGGCGGAAACCCGTTCCATCATCAGATGGACCTTGGCAAGTTGGTCAGGGCCTTTCAGCAACCTGAAGTTATCGTTGTAAATGAGGTTTGGTGGACGGCCACCGCGCGTCATGCTGACATCGTCTTACCCGCGACGTCGCCGTTAGAGCGGCGTGATATTGCGATGGTGCGTTGGGATCCGTTGATTGCCCACATGGATCAAGCAATTGAACCGCATGGCGAGGCGCGGAGTGACTATGCGATCTTTACCGGACTTGCCGAGCGTTTGGGACTAAAGGGTGCCTTCACTGAAGGTCGCAGTGCAAACGAATGGATCGATCATATTTGGGGCCAAGCGCGTGATGCGGCCTTGGGACAGGGCGTGACGCTTCCCACCCGCGTTGAGCTCGCGGCAGCGGGAACGCATACCCGTGAGATGAACGCCGAACCAACTGTCCTGTTGGCGGCATTTCGCGCCGACCCTGTGGGTCATCCTTTGACGACGCCTTCTGGGCGTATTGAAATATTCAGCGAGGTCATTGCAGATTGGAATGACCCTGATTGCGGCGGACATCCGCAATGGATGGAAAGTTATGAATGGCTTGGGGCTCCGAGTGCCAAAAGGTTCCCGCTGCATCTGATAAGCAATCAACCCAAGCGTAGGTTACATAGTCAGCTTGATTTTAGCGCAGCAAATGATGCTCTGAAGTTGCAAGGGCGCGAGCCTGCGACGTTAAACCCTACAGATGCTGCCGCCAGAGGAATAAAAGCTGGCGATATTATCAAGGTGTACAATGATCGCGGTGCCTGTCTTGCTGGTGTCGTTTTGTCGACGGATGTCATGCCTGGTGTTGTCCAACTGGCCACTGGTGCGTGGTATGATCCCGACGAGCCGGGCAATCCGGACGCGATGTGCAAGCACGGCAACCCCAATGTGTTGACCCGTGATGTTGGCACATCCACACTGGGCCAAGGCCCGACAGCACATTCAACATTGGTCGAGGTTGCGCGATTTGACGCGCCTCTGCCACCTATCACGTCTTTTGATCCTCCAACGCTATTGCCTAAGTCCGCAAAGCTGTCACCAACAAGGAAAAACGTATGACCAAGCCAATTATCCAGCTCCCCGAAGGTACCAAAACGATTGTTCTGGGCACGGCCGATATCAACGGAGTCATGCGTGGCAAGCGTATTCCTGCTAGCCATTGGGAAACAATCTGCGAGGATGGTTGTGCCATTATCGCGGCCATTTATGCGATGGATATGACCAGTGATATCTGGGACACGCCCTATTGCTCGTTTGATAATGGCTATGTTGATATGCACCTTTTTCCGGGGCCTGACGTTGTTCTCTGCCCATGGGAAGAAGGCGTCGCGATGTGCCTTGGCTATACCGAAGGCCTGAATCACAAACCCGTCCCGATTGACCCGCGCAATCCACTGCTCGAACAACTCGCACGCGCCAAGGCGATGGGTTTTGAAATTCAGGTTGGATCAGAGCTTGAATTCTACCTGCTCGACCCTGAAACCAAACTGCCTAAACAAGTGGGCAACCAAGTCTATGGCATTAATCGCCAATCTGAGATGGAACATGTCCTTGGCCCAATCCGCGATCATCTGGTTGCGATGGGTATTCCGATTGAACAATCCAACCCGGAATATGCCGCTGGCCAAGCCGAGATTAACGTCCGCTACCAAGAGGCGTTGCTAAGCGCCGACAATGTGGTTCTGTTCCGTACTTTGGTGAAAGAAATCGCACAAAAGCATGGCTACCTCGCGACGTTTATGGCCAAGCCATTCATTGACGAATCCGGCAGCGGGTTCCACACGCATTACTCACTTTGGAAGGACGGCAAGAACGCCTTTGCCAAAGATAGTAAAATGAATGAAACGGGCATGGCGTTTTTGGCAGGTCTGCAAAAACGCATCGGGTCAATGTCATTGGTGTCCTCAACCACACCGAACGCATATCGCCGCCGCCAACCTTATTCATTCTGCCCTGTCAACGCGAGCTGGGGCCACGACAACCGCACGGTCGCCCTGCGCATCATTGAAGGCGCTGACAAAGCGGTGCGGGTTGAAAAGCGTGACGCCGCTGCCGATTGTAACCCGTATTACCTGATGGCGTGCGACATTGCGGCGGGTCTGGACGGGATCGAACAAGGGATGAAACCGGGACCAGCGACCGAAGGGGATGCCTATTCTGACTGCAACGACGAAGGGCTGCCATTGTCCCTGCGTGATGCCATTGATGCAGCGGAAGCGGACGGATTTGTGCGCAAGGTTCTTGGGGACAGCCGCTATGAAATCTTGATCGAACAGGCGCGCCGCGAGGTTGCATTTGTCGATAACCAAGTGACCGACGTGGAACGCGACCGCTATATGGGCAACCTTTAGACCTTGATATGAAGGTCGCCGTTTATCAGTGCAATTCTCCCGCAGGGGACGATGCGGCGGCCTTCGCTGAAATTCAGCGTGGGCTTGCGATTGCGGCTGCGGGCGGAGCGGACGTCTGTGTCTTTCCCGAGCTGATGTTGCCCGGATATAACCAGCCTGAGCAGATCCCGAAAATGGCTCAAACCGTTGGTGGTGCATGGGAGCAGACATGTTGCGAATTTGCGCGTGTCGCGGGCTGTGGGTTGATCCTTGGCTGGGCAGAGCGGGACGGGGATACCCTTTGGAACGCTTCCAGCTTTTATGATGCTCAGGGTCAAAAACAGGCGCACTATCGCAAACAGCACTTGTATGGGCCGCAAGAAAAGGCCCTGTTCACACCGGCGCAGGGCGATTGCATTTTCACATTGGCGGGCCGGTGCTGTGCGTTGTTGATCTGTTTTGACGTTGAATTTAACGAGTGTATGACGAAGTTGGCCGCGCAAGGTGTGGACGTCATTTTCGTGCCAACCGCCAATCCCGCGTTTGATCGCGATGTGTCTGACATCACCGTGCGTGCCCGTGCACGCGACAATGGCGTCACAATCGTATACGCGAACTTTTGCGGCTATGAGGATGGTCTGGAGTATGCGGGCACATCTGTCGTGGCGGGGCCGGATGGTGCACTGCACCTGCGCCTTGGCGATCAACCAGCGACAGCGATTGTCGACCTGCCAGCGCCAGTAATTATCAAGTCAGAATAGGCGCTTTTCTAAAGCTGCCCCCGCGTTCAAACGTATCCGCAAAAGCCAACAGTTTGTTGTCGTCATAAGCGCGTCCCGCGAACGTAAGCCCCGCTGGCATCCCTATATCTGTCATCATGCCTATTGGCACTGTGACGGTCGGTATCCCGAGGTGGCGGATCGCAAGGTTTCCGTTCGCGACCCACACACCATTTCGCCAAGCCAGGTCTGCCGAGGCGGGGTTCGTGTCTGCATCGGCAGGGAAAACCACCGCATCAAGCCCAAGACCGTCCATCCACTGTTCCAGATCAATTCTGCGGGTCAATTCTAACCCTTTGAGTCCGCCTTCAAGGGTCGAGATGTTGTGGAATCGCTTAACGGGATGCGCGCGTGCATGTGCGGGATAATCGGAGATATCGTCATCTAATCCAGCATAACGATCCGGTAAGCTGCCGTCAGGGGTTGGAAAGATGTTTGATCCATCAACATCCGCCAGCCTATTCAAATTAGGGTCATTGTTCGTGCGCAGGAAATCATCCCAGCCCCATACGCAAAGATCGATAATTTCGTGTTTTAGATAACCGCTCGGCAACAGGCCGCAGGTGCCGATCTTTGGCGCGTCAGGACGATCACCTTCGTAGTTTGAAACGACAGGGAGATCGACAATTACAACATCTGCGCCGGCGTCCTCAAGAACGCGACGCGCGAACGTCCAAAGGTCGATGATCGACGCGCGCGTTTCAATTTTTTGACCAGTTGGCCCGCCAATTCCGCCGCCTTTGCCCTTTCCCGCGTGGATGTCCGCATTGATATACATTGCTGGCACACCAAAGCGTTTTCCCTGTAACGATCCGCCGCCCAAGTCAGCATATGATTTAGGCCGCACCTGTGACGCGCGGGGCAGTTGGACCCAAGGCTGGCTGCGCCAAAAATCACCGGATGTATCGGGATCATAGGCGACCAAGATATCCAACACCTCGAACATGTCGGCCATTGACCGTGTGTGGGGAACGACGACATCCATCGTCGGAACCAACTGCCAGTTGCCGCGGACAGAAATCACGCCGCGGCTTGGCGTGTAGGCGCACAGCCCGTTGTTGGATGCAGGTGCGCGACCACTGGACCATGTTTCTTCGCCCAATCCGAATGCTGCAAAGCTGGCGGCGGTCGCGGTGCCTGACCCGTTTGACGACCCCGACGCGAAGGCAGCGGTGAGGTAGTCCGGATTATAAGGCGATTCCGCCCGACCATATAAGCAACGCTGCATTCCGCCGTTCGCCATAGGTGGCATATTGGTCAGGCCAATGAGGATGGCCCCCGCGCGGCGCAGTTGCGCGATGGCAAACGCATCATCCGTCGCGACTAGATCGGCAAAGGCGGGCGATCCTGCGGCGACGGTAAGCCCCTTTGCCTTGTAGCTGTTTTTGGCCGTATACGGGATACCGTCGAGGGGGCCGCGTGTCTGCCCCGCTTTGCGACGCGCATCCGAGGCTTGCGCATCCGTACGTGCATCTGGGCTAAGAACGGGAATTGCGTTTAAGCAGGGACCATTTTGATCGTATCGCGCAATGCGATCAAGATAGATCGCGAGGAGATCGACGCAGGTGATTTCGCCCGTCTCTAGGGCGTGTCGCAGGTCTGCGATGCTTGCCTCAACGACATTCACTTTGCGGCTTCAAATCCCCGCAACACGTTCACCGTGTTAATGCCGATTTCCGCGATATCGTAGCCGCCTTCCATCACAAATAACGTGGGAAGGTTCACCTGCGCAATATCAGCGCCATAGGTCGTGAAATCATCTGACTTAAGCTTAAAGAAACTGATCGGGTCGGTTTCAAATGTATCAACGCCAAGCGAGATAATAAGCGCATCTGGCGCGTAGTCTGTGACCTGTTTCAGTGCCTTTGTCAGCGCTGCGCGCCATGTCGCGAAATCTGTATTCGGGGGCAGGGGGTAGTTGATTGTGAAGCCGTCCCCCTTGCCGATGCCCGTTTCATCGCCGTGACCCAAGAAGTGTGGGAATGCATCCATCGGATCACCGTGGAGCGAGATGAATAGGACGTCGTCGCGATCATAGAAAATGTCTTGCGTGCCGTTGCCATGGTGGAAATCAACGTCGAGGATTGCGATCCGTTTTGCGCCTTTGTCCAACAGGTGTTGTGCAGCGACAGCAGCATTGTTCACAAAGCAGTACCCGCCGTACATGTCGATCGCTGCGTGGTGTCCGGGGGGGCGGCAAAGTGCAAATGTGGCGCGCGCACCATTGTGGATACGCTCAGCACCGGTCAATGCGACTTGGGCAGAGGCATAAGCTGCCTCCCAAGTTCCGTCGGAAATTGTCGTTTCGCAGGCTAACGCATAATAACCAAGCCGACCTTCGATGTGGGTGGGAACGCGCATTGCCATACGGCGGGCGGGCCAAACAGTAGGCATTGCTTCACCCTTGAAGCCTTCTGCCTGCCAATCGGTCCATGCGACCTGCAAAAAGTCGATAAACCCTGCATCATGGATTGCCAAAATGGGGGCCATTCCGAAATCTTCGGGCTCGTTGATAGGGCCAAGATCAACGGTGCGTACACGGTCGATGATGTATTCTGCACGTGAGGGGCGTTCAAACGGTTCAACCAACTGACCGCCATGAAGTTCGGTCTTTGAATTGCGAAGATTGTGTTTTTCGGTGAAAATCGTTTCCATCACGGGCCTTTCAATTGAAACTGGCGGCCCCCATTTCGAAGGGCCGCCAGAGCATGAACAAAGCGTGGCTTAGTTCTTTATGTTTGTCCAGATTGTGTCGTAAACTGTTTGGGTCGCTTCATCACAGGCTTGGACAAATGCGCCCGCACCGGCTGTTGTAGGCGGGTTGGATTCTGGCAACGATGCCAGCTCGGGGTCAAGGAATTCCTCGGCACCGGTCACACCCAAACCATAGCGGGCAAAGTTAGACACAGCTGCGATGTTTTCAGGCACTAGCAAGAAATCCATGAACTTGATCGCATTTTCGCGGTTCGGCGCGTCGTTCAACAGAACCACGTTATCCATCCACACAACATAACCTTGTGTCGGGAATGCATATGTAACCGATGCTCGTTCTTCACGTGCCTTGGCGCTGAACCCGTCATAGATCATGCCGACGACTGCATCGCCTGACGCCAGCACTTCGCGGGCAGTGTCTGAGTTGAAGGATGCCCAATGTGTTTTGGCTTCTTGCAGCATATCGTTCAGCGCAGACAGTTGCGCCCGGTCAGTTGAACACTGTGGAATGCCCATGTGGAGGGCCGCCAAAGCCATGACTTCGCCTTGGCTGTCGAGCATGTTGATTTTGCCGGACAGTTCCGCAGGTGGACTGAACAGGATGTCTGTAGTGTTGATGTCGCCGCTGTATACGTCGGTATCTACAGCAAATGCGGTTGAACCCCACTGATAAGGGATCGAATGCTTGCGGCCCGGGTCAAATGATGGGTCGGCCCATTCTGGTGCAACGTTGCCGATATTGGCAAGTTCGCCCGCAGCAATGGTGTCCAGCAAACCTTCGCTCGCCATGATTTCGACCATGTAGTCACCAGGTACGGCGAGGTCATATGTACCCATAGCGCCCGCCTTGAGGGATGCGAGCAGGGCTTCGTTGGAATCGTATGTGTCCATCGTCACGTTGATGCCGGTTTCTGCTGTGAACTTTTCCAGCAGTTCAGCGGGCATATATTCGAACCAGTGATACAGTACGAGTTCGCCATCAGCGGCCGCGGTGTTTGCCAGCAGCGCCAAAGCCATTGCGGATGTTGTTAATAGTTTCATGTCGTTAACTCCCTTTTTTATTTGGTATTGTCCGACTTCGAAACGAAGTAGGAGATCGTCACCATCACGACGGAGAGGCCAAGAAGCATCGTAGAGATTGCCATGATGTTGGGCTTAAGCCCTTGTTTCACCGAGCCAAAGATCGCCGTGGGCAGAGTTTCAATCCCTGCTCCTTTGACGAAATTGGTGATGATGAAATCGTCGAGACTGACGATGAACGCCAGCAAGAAGCCCGAGATAATGCCAGGCATCATCAAAGGCATAAGAATGCGTCGGAATGCCTGCCATTTTGTGGCATACAGATCCATCGCGGCGTGTTCATAGGTGTCCTCAATTCCTTGCATACGGGCCTGAATGGGCAGGTAGGCAAAGGGGATGCAAAACGCGATATGCGCTACAAGAATTGTCATAAACCCGCGATCAAAGCCGATTGAATTGAAAAAGATCAACGTCGCAACGGCCAGCACTATTTCGGGAACCATAATGGGCAGTGTTATCAGGCCAAGTGACACGCCGCGCGCACGAAACAACCCTCCCCGCACAATGGCCGTCGCCGCCGCCGTTGCAATGGCCGTCGCGATGGTCGCCGCAATGAACGCAATCGAGAATGAATTGACTGCCGCCTGTTTGAACTTGGCACTTTCGGGGCCAACGAAGACGTCGACGTACCAGCGCAGCGACAATCCCTCCCAAACGGTGATCGACGTCGATGCATTGAATGAATACACCGTTACGACAAGCAGTGGCGCATATAGAATGAACACACACAACAGGGTTATGAAACGGAACCCTGTGTAGGTTTTGACGTCGTTAAAAGCGCTCATGTGTCTTGCCCCGCGCGGCGTTGCTGACCTGCGAAGACCAGTAAGATCGTCATTACCATAGTCAACAGGATCATCGATGCAGCGGCACCAAAGGGCCAGTTGCCTGCGTTGCCTTTGAATTGTTCTTCGATCAGCGAACCGATCATGAAGTTCTTTGCGCCGCCCAATAGGTCGGGCGCAAGAAACGCGCCAAGGCTGGGCACAAACACAAGGATACAGCCCGCGATAACGCCCGGTTTTACCGCGGGTAACACGATGCGGCGCAGCGTCTGAAATTTGCTTGCATAAAGGTCTGCGGCGGCTTCTGACATTGTGAAATTATAACGTTCCACGGATGCATAAATCGGCAGAACCATGAAAGGCAGGTAGCTGTAAAACAGCCCCATTTGCACAGCAAAGTTCGTGTTGATCATATGCAGGGGCGCGTCGATCAATCCAATGTTCATCAAGAAATCATTCAGCGGACCTTCGTCGCGCATCAGAAACTTCATTGATACGGTGCGGATCAACAGGTTCACCCAGTAGGGAATGGTGATCAGAAAAACCCACAACGCGCGGGATTTTTCGGGTCGTGTCGCAATGAAATAAGCCGTTGGAAACCCGATGAGCAAAGACAGGATAGTGGCCACGCCAGCTTGCCAAATCGATCGCCAAAAGATGCTGATGTAGGTCCATTGAAGAGTTGGATCTGCGTCGCCGAATAACCCGCGATCAAAAAAGAATTGATCGTAGGCCGCTAATGTCGGCTCCCAGATCACGCCACCGCGGAATTCCTTTGTCAGGAAGGAATAGACGAGCATAATGAGAATAGGGGCGAGCGTGAAAAACCCAAGCACGAACCACGATGGTGCAAGCAACCAGTGTCTGGTCGGTGCGTAGGTATCAGATGCCGATGATCCGCCGGATGGCGCGCCACCCGCCATTAGTCAACCAACAGGCGCGCGGCACCTGTCTCCATATTGACGAACGCGGGACTGCCCGGTTCGATAATGCGTTTGTTGCCGCGATCCGAATTGGACGTGCGCACCGTAAATTGTGGGCCGCCCTCTAGATCAACGATCGTGTTGATGTCCGTTCCGATAAAGATGTTTTCGACGATCGTGCCCTTCAGGCTTTCGCTCGACATTGTGGTATCAGACAAGGTCAAGCGTTCGGGCCGCACGGATAGATGAACCTGCGCTCCGGTGTCGACACCTTCAACAGCATCACAGGTCAGCGCGTTCGCACCACCGATTTGACACAGCACACGACCATTGGTGATTTCGCCGACTGACACCTCAAGTAGGTTGGTATCACCAATAAAATCCGCGACGAACATATTTCGAGGATGCTCATAGATATCGCGAGGCTCACCGAGCTGCTGCATCTCACCTGCAGACATCACGGCAATCCGGTCTGACATTGTCAGGGCTTCTTCTTGGTCGTGGGTCACGAATATAAAGGTAATGCCAGTTTCACGCTGGATGTGCTTCAGCTCGATCTGCATGGCCTTGCGCAGCTTCATATCCAGCGCAGAAAGCGGCTCGTCCAGCAATAAAACTTTGGGGGCGGGGGCAAGGGCGCGGGCAAGGGCGACACGTTGTTGTTGCCCGCCTGATAGCTGGGACGGCTTTCGGTTGGCGAATTGCGTTAGCTGCACCAGCTCAAGCATTTCACCGGCACGTTTGCGCGCATCGGCTTTTGAGCTCCCCTTCATCTCAAGGCCAAAGCCAACATTGTCCAAGACCGACATATGCGGGAACAGGGCGTAATTCTGAAAGACGGTGTTCACGGGGCGCTTGTTCGGCGGGAGCATCTCAATCTCGTCGCCGTAAAGGTATATGGCGCCTTCGGTCACAGATTCGAACCCTGCAATCATCCGCAAAAGGGTAGTTTTGCCGCAACCTGAGGGCCCCAAAAGGGTGAAAAATTCGTTGTCCCGAATCCCAAGCGAAATCTTCAGGAGCGCTGTAAACGTTCCATAACGTTTTACTGCATCGCGGACATCAACTGCCAATTCGGCGCTTTCGTTCATTCTGACTTCCCAAATTTTACGGCAACAATGCCCACAGTGCATTCATGTATACACGAATGCACTGCATCTACTATTAATAAATTACGCGGCGTAGCCCAGCATAAAATAACTGTGTTTTCCGAAGGCAAGCTTAGGAGAAACCTTTCTCTGCGAATGGAAGCTTAACAAAAACCTAATCAAGACGAATGTAGACTGTTCTTTCCCCCACCGGCTTAAACCGCAAGATTGGAAGCAACATGGCAGAGCCTCGTCTGTCTTTTGTGTCGTTTGAAAGGGCCTAGAATGTCAGTCGAGACCATAGACACACTTGTTGTGGGCGCGGGCCAAGCTGGCATTGCGCTGTGTGAACATTTGGGCAAGCAAGGTGTGCCGTATCTGGTCCTTGAGAAAAACCGCATTGCCGAGGCGTGGCGCACGTCGCGTTGGGATGCCTTGGTGACCAATGGCCCCGTTTGGCACGATAGGTTCCCGAACTTAGAATTCAAAGGCAACGCACCTGATGAGTTTGTTAATAAAGATCGTGTTGCGGATTATATCGAGGAATATGCAAGGATGGTCGATGCGCCTGTGCGCACGGGCGTTGCGGTGATCAAGGCCGAACGGTTGTCAGATCGCGCCGGTTTTCGGGTTGAGACATCGGGTGGCATCATTGAAACTACGCGCATCGTGTCCGCCACAGGCGCGTTTCAGCATCCGGTTATCCCGCCGATTGTTCCGCAAGGCGCAGCCGTGACGCAGATGCATTCCGCCGGATATCGTAATCCAGACCAGCTTGCCGATGGCGCGGTTATGGTTGTCGGGGTCGGATCATCCGGCGCGCAGATCGCGGATGAATTGAACAGGGCAGGGCGCAAAGTCTATCTGTCCGTTGGCCCTCACGACCGCCCGCCGCGCCGCTATCGTGGTCGCGATTTCGTGTGGTGGTTGGGTGTTTTGGGGCTGTGGGATTTGGCCGCCCAAAAACCCGGAGCCGAGCACGTAACAATTTCGGTTAGCGGAGCATATGGCGGTCAAACCATGGATTTCCGGCGCCTCGCGGGCGAAGGTGTGACGCTGTTGGGGATGACGGCATCTTACAACGACAGGACGCTGACCTTTGCAGATGACGTTAAAAAGAACATCGCTGCGGGCGATGCAAACTATTTCGAAATACTGGACGCCGCTGATGCCTATGCCACAGCGATGGGTCTTGATCTTCCGTTGGAGCCGACAGCACGCAAGATGTTTGCGGACCCAGCAAGCCTGATTGATCCCATCAGCAGTCTTGACTTTGTTAAGAAAGGTATCACCACTATTATTTGGGCGACTGGATACAAACAAGATTTCAGCTGGCTCAATATTGACGCCTTTGACGACAAAGGCGCACCTATTCATCAGCGCGGCGTATCGAAAGAACCTGGCGTCTATTTCCTGGGTTTGCCATGGCAGTCGCGCCGCGGGTCGACCTTTCTGTGGGGGGTCTGGCATGATGCGAAATTCATCGCAGATCAGATTGCCATTCAGCGTGCTTATGCCGATTATAAGGGTGAGGCCGCGATCATACGCCCCGCCGCTTACTAACTTTAGGAAACAAAATGGCCCATACCCGCATTCGCAAATTCAATACGTCGGACACCTATCCTGAACAGAATCTCGATAATGATCTGTGCCAAACAGTTGTGACGGAGGGCGGAAAGACCGTCTGGATGCGTGGTCAATGCCCGCAAAACTTGGATGATGCGGTGAACATCACCAGCAATGATCCCATTGAGCAAACCCACAAAGTAATGCAAAATATTAAGCAGTTGATCGAGGAAGCGGGCGGCGAGATGCAGCATCTTGTCAAAGTCGTGGTCTACATCACCGATGTGCGCCACCGCGAGGATGTCTACCGCACGATGGGTCAATACATCAAAGGTGTGCATCCGGTATCGACTGGATTGGTTGTACAAGCTTTGGCGCGGCCCGAATGGTTGGTGGAAATTGATGGTACGGCGGTGATCCCCACATGACATTTTCCCTTGTCGCACGCTGCGCGCAAACCGGTATGTTCGGCTTGGCCATTTCATCGTCTTCGCCCGCAGTTGCAGCGCGTTGCGCTTATGCGCGTGCGGGCGTTGGGGCCGTGGCCTCGCAGAATGTGACAGATCCGACGCTGGGTCCATTAGCGCTTGATCTGATGGCAGGCGGGATGAGCGCGTCTGAGGCTATTGCAGGCGTGCGTGATCTGGGCAAATTCATTGAATATCGTCAGGTTCTAGCGGTGGATAAGACTGGCGCGACCGCGATCCATTCGGGGCCAAATTCGCTCGGGATATGGACGCAGGCGCAGGCGTCGGATGTGGCATCGGGTGGCAATATGTTGGCCAATGATGGGGTCCCACAAGCTGTCGTCGACCGGTTTTTAGGGTCGTCAGATCATCTTGGGGATCGGCTGATCGCGGCCATGCGCGCAGGTTTGGCGCAGGGTGGCGAGGCTGGACCGCTTCATTCAGCGGGCATGCTTTTGGTTGATAAGGTCGCGTGGCCCGTGGCCGAACTGCGCTGCGATTGGACGATGGATTGCCCTATTGAAAATATCGCAACCGCTTGGGACGTTTACAAACCCCAACTTGCGGCCTACGTGCAGCGCGCAATCGACCCGCGCGAGGCGCCATCGTATGGCGTCCCTGGTGATGAATAGAATATGAACATCAACATGCCGACTTGATCCGCGACAATCGACGCGCCCGGGTCGGCGCATTTCTTTCAGCGGTATGCAGAAGCGATCGATACGATCTATGGCGCTGTTTTGTCTGTCATTGCCTTTGATTCAGCAGACGACGCAGCCGGCATGGCCAATGACAGTGCCTACGGCCTTGAGGCCCCAGTTTGTTCTTGCACAGCTTTGACAATAACACGGCGCTGAAGACGACGTGGATCAAGTATTTGACTTGAATCTTTTGACGCGTCAGGCGAGGTAGTCTGATGGCATCGCGGTTCACACTCCGACAATTGGAATACTTCGTCTCCGTTGGCGAACAAGGCTCCATTGCGCAGGCTAGTGCTATGGTGAACGTGTCTTCGCCGTCCATTTCAGCCGCGATCACCCAGCTTGAGGCTGAGTTTGGCCTGCCTTTGTTTGTGCGCAAACACGCACATGGCCTGAGCCTCACACAGGCCGGAAAACAATTTATGGAACAGGCCCGAAAAGTCCTGACTGAGGCAGAAGGTCTTAACCGGCTTGCAGGTACCATATCTGGAAACGTGCAGGGTCCGTTAAACGTGGGGTGCCTTTTGACGTTTGTACAGGTCTTGTTGCCCGCCATTCGGCGCAGATTTCAAGACGCCCATCCAGAGGTGCAAGTGTCACAATTTGAATGTGACCAAGAAACGTTGATTGAAAAGCTCAGGCGCGCCGAAATTGATGTGGCCTTGAGCTATGATCTCGAAATTCCACCTGATCTGGAATTTATCCCCGTGCGTTCGCTGCCGCTATATGCGGTTGTCTCTGGCTATCACCCTTTGGCGAACCACAAATCTGTATCGGTCAAAACACTGGCCGATCATCCGATGGTTCTGCTTGATTTGCCGATCAGCAGCACATATTTTTTAAGCATCTTTGAAAACGCTTCTGTGATACCAAATATCGTAGAGCGAACACGGGATATGGCCGTTATGCGGTCCCTCGTTGCGAATGGTTTCGGCTTTTCAGTTGCGAATATTCGCCCACATTCAGACCTGTCACCAGACGGGCGCAAATTGCGGTTCATTCCATTGGAAGGCGAACACCGCCCTATGCGTTTGGGGTTCGTGATCCCGCAAGGCGCGCGGTCGGTTTTGACGGTGGATGCGTTTATAAATCATGCGTCGCAGTCGATTTCCAAATGGGGCTATCCGGGTCTGCCGATCACGCCGCATGCTTAAGCCCACCCTAAGCCATGATTTTGCAACCGCGACTTTAGCCTAACCCAATAGTCTGTCACAACTTGATCAAAGCCTTTTCCCGGCAGGAGATTCCCCCGTGCGCGATCCACGTTACGACATCCTCTTTGAACCAATGCAAATTGGGCCTGTAACTGCCAAGAACCGCTTTTATCAGGTTCCACATTGCAATGGTGGCGGCTACCGCGATCCGTCCGCCGCCGCAGCGATGCGCGGCTCTAAGGCCGAAGGTGGCTGGGGCGTTATCTTTACCGAACAGTGCGAGATGCACCATACGTCTGAAATCACGCCATTCATTGAACTGCGCCTGTGGGAAGACAAGGACGTGCCCATGCTGCGCAAGATGTCAGACGCGATGAAAGAACACGGTGCTTTGGCGGGAATTCAGCTGGCGTATTCCGGCGTAAATGGCCCGAACCTCTATTCTAAAGAAGTGCCCTTGGCGGTGTCAGCCCAACCCATTCGCACGTTCACCAATGATCCGGTTCAGGCGCGGGCGTTGGACAAGACAGATATTCGTGATCTGCGCCGTTGGTTCGTGAATGCTGCAAAGCGGTCGCAGAACGCGGGCTTTGATCTGATCTGCCTTTACGGGGCACATGGCTTCGGAATTTTCCAGCACTTCCTGAGCCGCGCGACCAATCACCGAACCGATGAATACGGTGGCAGCCTTGAGAATCGTGCGCGGTTTGTGAACGAGGTTATCGCCGATATGCGCGATGCGGTCGGCGACACAATGGGGATCACGCTGCGTGTGTCGCTCGATGAAACGATTGGTCAGCTCGGATTTTCTAACGCCGAAGTCCGCGAGTTCGTTGATATGAACCGCAATCTGCCGGACCTATGGGATTTGGCCCAAGGCACATGGGAAGAATGTTCCGGTCCATCACGCTTCAAAGAAGAAGCAGCACAACACGAGTTGGTGAAGGGTATTCATGAGTTGACGGACAAGCCAATTGTCGGTGTTGGTCGTTTTACCAGCCCTGATGTGATGGCGAAAATGATCAAGACCGGCACGCTAGATTTCATCGGGTGCGCGCGTCCATCCATTGCGGATCCGTTCCTCCCCAAAAAGATAGAAGAAGGTCGAATTGAAGACATCCGAGAATGTATCGGTTGCAATATCTGCGTCACGGGCGACATGACCATGTCGATCAGCCGTTGCACCCAGAACCCGACGTTCATGGAGGAATGGCGCAAAGGTTGGCATCCCGAGCGGATGAACACCAAGGGCAACAGCGAGAACGTTTTGGTCATTGGTGCGGGCCCTGCGGGGCTTGAGGCGACTCGTGCCGTTGCCGAGCGTGGATATGACGTAGCATTGGCCGAAGCGGGTACTGTTTTGGGTGGTCGCGTAGCGCTTGAACGACATCTGCCGGGATTGAGCGCATGGGGCCGTGTGGCGGATTACCGTGAATATCAGATCAGTCAAAAACCAAACGTCGAAAGCTATTTCGACAGTGAGTTGGACGCGACAAGCATCCTTGAATTCGGTTTTGAAAACGTCTGTATCGCAACAGGTGCCAAATGGCGCCGCGACGGTGTTTCGCGCCAACATGTCGTCCCATTTCCCACTGATGCTATGATGCCAGTCTTTACACCCGATGATTTGATGGGCGGCGCGTCCCCCATGGGCCATGTCGTGATTTATGACGATGACCACTATTACATGGGCGGTGTTATGGCCGAACTGCTGATCCAGAAAGGCTGTTCCGTCACTTTGGTCACGCCCGCCGCCTACGTCAGCGAATGGACGCTGAACACGCTCGAGCAACACGAAATCCACCGCCGTTTGGCAAATATGGGCGTTCAGATTGAGCTAAATCGTGGCGTGATCGAGATTGCCAAGGATCACGCTGTCACCAATTGCATGTTCACGGATCAAACACGGCCGATAGCCTGCGACGGTGTCTTGCTTGTGTCGTCAAGGTTGGAAAACAATGCGGTCTATAATGAGCTCAAATCGCGTGAGGCTGAATGGGCCGATGCGGGCATCAAGTCGGTCAAACTGATCGGTGACGCGAATGCGCCCGGTCCGATTGCATGGGCGACCTATGCGGGCCACCGGTATGCGCGCGAACTGGACGAGGCAGACATTGGCGATGCGTTGCCGTTCCGCCGTGAAATAACCGAGCTCGCAGTCGATTGAAAAACCCATTCCCCTTCTCGGCTTCATTGGTGACAACCATTCTGAATTGGACGCGCGCGCGTATTTCGACCGGTCAAAACCCAAAACACGGCGCCCAGAGCTTTGCTGAGCTTGAACCTATTTTAGGTCAGTCCATTACTGAAGACGGCATCGGGGGGGAGGCTGCATTTAGTCTGTTCACCGACGTAATCGTGCCATCCACACGTCCCTTTGGACACCCGACGTCGCTTAGTTATGTTGCGTCTGCCCCGAGTGCCGCATCGCTGAGTTTTGATGCCGCACTGGGGGCTGCGGGTATTTTTGCAGGCAATTGGGACGGAGGCGCGGGAGCAATCCATGCTGAAAATCAAGCGCTTGCGTGGTTGTCGGACCTAGCTGGTTGGGACGATGCCGCGGGCGGGGTGTTTGTCGCAGGTGGCACACTTGGTAACCTGTGTGCCTTGCATGCGGCACGAGACTGGAAATCACGACGCACCGCGCGACCAGATCGGTGGGCAATCCTGTGCTCGGCTGAGGCGCACAGCTCCATTGCTGCTGCCGCAAGCGTCATGGATGTGGACGTCATTCAGATCGAAGCGGATCATGCTGGGCGCATGTCAGCAGCTGCCGCACGCGCTGGATTTTACCCCAACGTGTTTGCGATTGTTGCCAATGCAGGGGCTACAAACTGCGGCGCTGTCGATGACATCAATGGCCTTGCTGACCTTGCCGATGAGCACAACATCTGGCTCCATATCGATGGCGCTTACGGGCTGGCCGCGATCGCTGATCCCCAGACGAGACCGGTCTTCGCGGGAATACATCGTGCACACAGCATGATCGTTGATCCGCACAAATGGCTGTTTGCCCCTTACGATAGCTGCGCGTTGGTGTATCGAAACGCTGCTGATGCTGCCAATGCCCACGGTCAGAGTGCAGTCTACCTTGACGCCGTTGACAAGACCCAGTGGAACCCATCCGATTATGCACTGCACCTGACCCGCCGCGCGCGCGGGTTGCCGTTTTGGTATTCGCTGGCAACACATGGCACTCAGGCTTACGGCGATGCAATCGCCACGACCATCGCAACCGCCCACGCACTTGCAAAAGGTATCTCGCAAATTGATGGGCTAGACCTGCTTCTTGGTCCACAGCTTTCTGTTGTCTTGTTCCGACCAACCCGAATGAGTGACCACGCGATGGATGCTTGGGCCGAACAACACCGCCGCTCTGGGGCGCTTTTGTGTTTACCAACAACATGGCAGGGCCAAAAGGTTTTCCGCCTTTGCATTGTTAATCCAGATACTGATCCCGATGATGTCCTGAGGACCCTGAAAACACTTGTTTGAAAGCCCGACATGACACGAACGCTTGAAATTTTGGACCGCCTCATCGCGTTTCCAACTGTCAGTCGGGATAGTAATCTTGACTTGATCGATTGGGTTCAAACGCTGCTGAATAATGCGGGTTTTAAAGTCACGCGCATTTGGTCACCTGATCGCAAAAAGGCCGGATTGTTTGCGCGCATTGGCCCGAATGTTGACGGTGGCATTTGTCTGTCTGCGCATACCGACGTGGTTCCTGTTGATGGTCAGATTTGGACCCGCCCGCCTTTTATTCTCACCGATGAGGGAGATCGCGTTTTTGGTCGTGGGACGACCGACATGAAGGGATTTCTTGCCTCTGCATTGGCACTGGCCGAGCGGGTAGGGCAACATCAACTCTCGGCCCCCCTTAGCCTCTCGATCTCATACGATGAGGAGATCGGTTGCGTGGGGCTTCAGCAAATGATGCCTGAATTGGAAAAGCTGATTGGCAAACCGTGCGCCGTGATCGTCGGGGAGCCAACGTCGATGCAAGTCGCGATCGGGCACAAAGGTAAAACCGCAATCGATGTGACGTGTTACGGACAGGCTGGCCACAGCGCCCTTGCGCCTAATTTTGTCAACGCAATCCATGTCGCAGCCGATTTTGTTGGGCAAATGCAAACGCTTCAAGAGCGGCTTAAAAATGGACCTGTTGATGAAGATTACAGTATTCCCTATTCAACGGTTCATGTCGGGAAAATTACTGGTGGGCAGGCCCTCAACATTGTGCCCGCAGATGCGCAGATATCGATGGAATTTCGGCATCTCGCGGAGGTGCCTCCGGCGGAACTGCAAAGCCAAATTGAAGACATCGCGACACAAATCAGCCAAACCTATCTATCCCCAACTCCAATTTTCACCAACGTCGTTAACGCCTATCCGAGTCTGAGCATTGCGCCGACCAACTCCATTGTAACGTGGGCACGTCAGATGGTCGCAGGATCGCTGACAACCAAAGTTCCGTTTGGCACCGAAGCGGGGTTCTTTTCTGACTTGGGCCTTAACGCAGTCGCGGTTGGGCCGGGCGATATGGCATCTGACGGCCACAAGCCTGATGAGGGGCTTAGCAAAAGTGAACTGGCGGCCTGCGATACCATGATGGACAACTTCGAAAGAAGTCTTCGGCCTTGATTGCCAGCCAAGGAAATTATTTAATTTAGCATAAGATAGACTCTGCGCAGAACAGGGGGAGCGCGGCGCCCGCTACCTTGAACTGCGACTCTTGTTAGAAAACAATATGTTATCTGATGAGGATTTTCCAAAGCGTTTCGCCAACGAATGCCAAAATACACCCTGCAACGGCAAGGTGCAGCAGGAACAGTGTGTAGATGTCCCAGAAGTTGCCTGACTCTGAGCGATAAGAGATGAAGCCGATACTACTGGCGACCAGAAGCAGTATGCCCATCAATCTTAGAGAGTTAGCAAACTTGTTAATCGGCGTTTTGGGGTCTTTCAGATGTTTCATCGGGTTGCTCGCCTTATCCAATAGCCGAAAAGAACAGCTTTGCTTCGCTTTGCGGCGACGTGCCTTTTGAGAGGGATTGCTCAAAGATGTAGTGGGTGAACTTCTGAATTTCCGCGCTGGAAAACGATCTGTCATTCGCATCGGCATGATCAAAAACGGCCTGCGCGGTTTCCCCGGCCAGACGCGCCGACTGCTCACTGTCAGGAAAGGAGATCCCGTAGACTAACCAAATAAGGTTCTTGTCGAACTCTTCGCAAAATTTGACTGCGATCGAGAGCGGCAACTCTCTCTTTTCAAGCTCGTAGTTTTTATAGGATTTGTCAGCGATCCCGAGTATCGCGGCGACCTTGCTTTGAGGGTAGCCCAATTGGCTGCGCACGCTGAGCATCCTTTGGCCAATCCCGATCAATACAGTTGACATTCGGACAAATGTTCCCATATTCGTACTTACGTTACCT
>Ga0307997_10000134_pt1 | contig 32059 bp, 27 predicted proteins | sample Davwhametageno36_FD_203165 | JGI IMG/M metagenome (GOLD analysis project Ga0307997, IMG submission 203165) | Marine microbial communities from Davis Island wharf, Antarctic Ocean - #36 | ecosystem: Environmental > Aquatic > Marine > Unclassified | place: Antarctic Ocean: Davis Island wharf... | reverse complement strand
CCATATGCGTCAGTGCCCTGGTAGGGGGAGTCTGCGGCTTTTTGTCGGCCTACTTAATGCTCAAAGGCTGGTCGCTCATTGGAGATGCACTATCGCACTCTATCGTTCCTGGAGTAGCTGGTGCGTATATGCTAGGGCTGCCCTTTGCCCTGGGTGCGTTCTTTTCAGGTGGTTTAGCCGCCAGCACCATGTTGTTCTTAAGTCAGCGATCAAAACTTAAAGAAGACGCAATCATAGGTCTTATTTTCAGTTCTTTTTTTGGCCTCGGGCTGTTTATGATTTCGCTCTCCCCTGCGTCAGTTAATATTCAAACTATTGTACTAGGCAATATTTTGGCCATCACTCCCGCCGACACCCTTCAATTAGTGCTAATTGGTGGCATCTCATTGGTTATCTTATTGGTTAAATGGAAAGATCTGTTAGTGGTGTTTTTCGATGAAAATCACGCCCGAACAATTGGCTTGAACCCCACCCGACTAAAAATATTATTCTTTACGCTACTAAGCGCATGTACTGTGGCGGCGTTGCAGACAGTGGGGGCTTTTTTGGTCATTGCGATGGTGGTTACTCCAGGTGCAACAGCTTACCTTTTGAGCGATAGATTTGGCATTATTATATCGCTGAGTGTAGCAATCGGTGCTGGAACTTCGCTAATGGGCGCATACTTAAGCTTTTTTGTCGATGGTGCTACCGGAGGTATTATAGTAGTTCTACAAGCGAGTCTCTTTGTTGTCGCGTTTCTGTTTGCACCGAAACATGGCTATCTGGCTTCCCAGTTTAAAGCTAGGAAAGGTCTAAAGATTGGAGCGCATACCAATGGATAACCTTTTGGTATTACTCGAGCCTTTTACATTTACTTTTATGCAACAAGCATTTGCGATTGTTCTGTTAGTGGCAGTACCTACGGCTATCTTGTCTTGCTTTTTAGTACTAAAAGGCTGGTCATTAATGGGTGATGCTATATCGCACTCAGTTTTGCCAGGTGTTGTTCTGGCCTACATTCTTGCAATACCACTTGCTGTAGGCGCTTTTGCTGCCGGGATGGTCTGCGCAATAGCGACGGGCTTTATTACTGAAAATAGCCGTCTAAAAGAAGATACTGTGATGGGGGTAGTTTTTTCCAGTATGTTTGGTATCGGATTGGTCATGATGACAAAGATTGATTCCAATGTGCATTTAGATCATATTTTATTTGGTGATGTCTTAGGCATTAGTTGGCGTGATGTATTGGAATCTGGGATTATTACGCTAATGGTGGTTGCCTTTATCTTCGTCAAAGGAAAAGACTTACTTGTTTTTGTATTTGATAAGCAGCATGCGAAAGTCATTGGACTGCCCGTTACCCTACTACATTACGGGCTTCTGGCAATGTTGTCATTAACCATTGTTGGCGCCCTAAAAGCTGTCGGCATGATTTTAGTGATCGCAATGCTGATTGCACCTGGTGCTATTGCGCACTTACTCACTGCTAAATTTCAATCAATGATGATGGCCTCAGTAGGTATTTCGCTGTGCTGTTCTTTTTTGGGCGTGTATTTGAGTTTCTTTATCGATAGCGCACCAGCTCCCACCATCATTATGCTAATGACTACCACGTTTATCGGCGTCTTTGTCTTCACCAGCTATAGAGCAAAGCAAACGTCTCAGAAAATGTTAGCCGTGGCGAACTAATTAAGCAGTAATGATCTACGCCGCCTCAGAGGACTCAGCTGCTTCAGTCGTGCTAGAAAACTCCATGTATTTGTCTTTCACTGAACCGTACCTCAGCTGTAAAAGATCTAAAAAGTAGCTTTGATGGAGCTTCCACGGCGCTATTGCTCCCTCTCGAGGAAACTTATCAATCGACCGCTTGATATAACCGGACTCTAATCCGATTGACATAACTCGATTAAAACTCATATTCCCAGTGCGCGGTGTACACTGTTGCTGGTGTGTTTTATCCATATGATTGATCAAGCGGCAGACATATTCACTAGTAAGATCACATTTTAGTGTCCAAGACGCATTGGTATAACCTGTGGCAACAAACAAATTTGGCACATCGCTTAGCATCATCCCTTTGTACTGAACAGTATCTGGAATATCGACTGACCTACCATCCACTACAATTTTCATACCACCCAACGCTAGTAATTCGAGACCGGTAGCTGTGACTACAATATCAGCGTCCAGTGTTTTACCTGATTTGAGTTGAATACCCTCCTCTGTGAAACTGGAAATATGATCAGTAACAATGGTCGAGGTTCCTTTTCGTAATGACCTAAAGAGATCTCCGTTTGGAACAAGGCAAAGACGCTGATCCCAGGGTTTATAGCTCGGGGAAAAATGCGTAGCTACGTCAAAGTCTTCCCCTAACCAACGTTGCGTCCACTTAAATAATTGCTCTCTAATATACTCAGGTCGGCGCTTGCTCATGCGGTACAAAATCATCTGCGACAAAACGTTCTTCCACCGCGTTAGACGGTAAGCTAACTGATCTGGTAAATAGCGTTCTAATTTAGCCGCGAAACTGTCCTTTGATGGGCGAGAAACTACATATGTCGGTGAGCGCTGGAGCATCGTTACATGGCCCGCAGTCTTTGCCATCGAAGGGACCAGCGTGATGGCTGTAGCACCGCTGCCAATCACAATGACTTTCTTACCCGCATAATCGATATTCTCTGGCCATTGCTGAGGATGAATAATCTGGCCTTTGAAAGAATTAATACCTACAAATTCAGGCGTATAACCCTGATCATAGCGATAATAACCAGTGCAACTATAGATAAAGTTACATGTGATTATGGTGTCTTTCTGTCCGCGCACTTTAAGCGTCAAACTCCAAGTAGCTGAGGCACTGTCCCAGGAGATAAGTTCTACTTTTTGGTTATAGCGAATGTGCTTCTCTATATCGTGTTGTTGCGCCGTTTCACGAATATAACTCAGGATTGCCGGCCCATCGGCAATGGCTTGCTCATGTTTCCAAGGTTTAAAGCTATACCCCAGAGTATGCATGTCCGAGTCTGAACGAACGCCGGGGTAGCGGAATAAATCCCATGTACCGCCTAAAGTGTCACGACCTTCAAGAATTGCATAGCTTTTATTTGGTGTATTTCGCGTCAGGTGGCATGCAGCGCCAATGCCTGATAATCCAGCGCCAATAATGACGACATCTACGTGATCAACTGACATAAAAAAGCCTTAATCTTTTGCTAAATGGAGAGTTTACGCGAACCTCAACCCAAAAGATGTCGCCTGTGTGATAAGTTTAGTGACTCGATAGCGTCACTCGATCAGAAAAACCATCCCTTAACCGCCTTATCTAATAATGGACGACACTTTTTCAATTGGCTATTGTATGCACCAGTCTGACCCTTGACGCTGGCAGCTATTTTGAGCAACTGTGGTTTCTTGGTGAAAGAGCCTCTTGAGTAGCCTCCCCAACCCTCGTGATAAGCAAGATACTGACGATAGGGATCAGACTTAGATATGCCAAGACGCCGGTGACTAGTATCGGCATACCAACCTATGAAATTAATAGCATCACCAAAATTATCTCGATCATGGCTCCAATTTCCTGTGGCTTTTCGATAGTCAGTCCAAGCTGCATCTTGAGCCTGAGCATACCCATAGGCGGACGACTTCCGAGGCAGCGGTATGAAAAGAAACGTGGGACGATCGGGGCGCACACTTGAGCGGAATGATGACTCCTGATTCATGATCGCCATCATGACGGAAATTGGCATATCCCAGCGCTTTTTAGCATCTCGAGCATCTTCGTACCAATCGGTCTCACCCCAGAAAATATTACATACATTACTGGTCTGCGAGGGCTGATACGTTTTACAGCCAGCAAGACTGGCCACTAATAAAATCACGAATAATCTAGCTACAAGTCTTGTCATAAGCCGTTTTAAAATCTCCGTTACATACCACACAACAATAGACCTAAGAATAGGGTTACCGCAAGACGCTCAACCAACAAAAAGCTACGCAGCTTTTTTGTAGTTTTGACCATGCTCCACCAACCAACCTTGTACCAGTTCAATAAAGGGCTCTACTGACTCATCAAAGCATGCATCCACTTCAAATCTTGGTAAAATACGCGTTGCACCGTTCTCTTCCAGTAACCGGTCGAAATCTTTTCCCGCTTGAGCAAACGCAGGATAACCGGTATCTCCAAGTGCACAAACAGCAAAACGCACCGAACTAAGATCTGGCTCCTGGGTTTCCAGCCAATTATACATTTCCTCTGCGTTGTAAGGAGCTTCGCCATTGCCATAGGTGCTGGTGACTATAATCACCAAACTCTCATCTACAAGTTTAGTGGATTGGTAATCATCAAAGTCGCCGACCTCACATCGATAGTCTTGGCTTTGTACCGCGGTTCCTAAGTCAAAGGCAAACTCCTCAGCCGTGCCAGTTTCGGAGCCAAACAAAATGGTGATCTTACTAGGTGATGCTGTAATTGTTTCCAGCGAGTGGCTTTGGTCAATACTCATTTACAAGTCCTTAGTACTTTTTGATATCTATGAATAGTTCTTACTGATTAGCCCGGCACTTTGGATTTATTCAGTTCCTGGCCACGCACTAAAAAAGCTCTCAGCCAAAATCGGTTTGAGTGGACGATCTCCTTTACTCGGAGTACCCACATAGAGATAGCCAACAATGTCTTCATCTTTCAATACGCCAAGACCGTCTTTAACGATTACGGAAGACGCATAGGGACCGGTGCGCCAAACCGAACCAAATCCACTGGCATAAACTGCCATACCCATATTGTGAAGCACTCCGGCCGCAGCTACAGCCTGCTCAATCTTTGGCACACGCTCATTATTGTTATAACTAGCTACTCCAACTACGATCAGCGGTGCTCTAAATGCCTTGTTAACCGCACTTTCTAACTTAGTTGCATCTACTTCAGGATCCTTCGACTGGAGATCTTTTGCAAATAAATCACCAAGCAGTTGTCGATCTGTTCCGGCAATAGTTAGGAAACGCCATGGGCGCAAATGCATATGATCTGGCGCTCGCAGTGACGCATTGTAAATGGTCTGCATTAACGCCTCATCAGGGGCTGGGTCCTCAAGACGAGGATGAGATCGACGCTGCCCCATTAATGCAACAAACTGCTCGCCAGACTGCTTATTAAATTCCACTTAGAAAACCTCTAACTGAACGTGATTTTGAAGTAATAATGCTCCGAAGATCGGAAGTTTAATCGTAATCTAGGCAAAAATCCAAGGGCTCCGATGAAAATATCAGCGGTGATTACAATAAATGCATAATATCACACTAGGCACTTAATAAAAATGATAACCATTCGCGTTTGAGCGCATAAGCCGATCCGAATTGGCTCATAAGTGTTGCTTATTTAGACGCGCTAATATTGACCTTTGCGCGTCATAGACGCATTATAAAAAATGTGGAAAAAGTCCAGATTAACGCTAAACATTTTCATAAAATATAGCTAAGCGGCGTGCAATTTTAACCTACTCTGGACATTTCAGATGGCAATTTCTACATCAGATAATGAAAACTTCATCTTTACTGGATCTTGTTATGCGACGACCGGTGTAGTGGCCGCAGTTACCAGCTTCTTAGCAGATAGAGACTGTTATATTTGCGCTCTTGAACAGTTTGATGATCAGTCAACTAACAAATTTTTTATGCGGGCAGTATTTCGCCGTCAAAAAAACTCTCCTAATATTAGCGGCATTACTGAATCCTTCGAAACAATAGCCAAAAATTTTGATATGAAGTGGGATTTTCATAGCCCATCAGTACCGGTCAAAACACTTATTTTGGTGTCCAAATACGACCACTGCTTAGATGATTTGCTGTACCGCCAGCGCAAAGGTGAAATAAATATGGAGATCACTGCGGTGATTTCGAATCATCAAGATTTACGCCCCATGGTAGAACGAGAAGGTATCCGTTTCATTCATCTTCCAGTCACAGCCGCTACTAAATATCAGCAAGAACAGCGCCTGCTGGAGATAGTTGAAGAGACTGCATCGGAGTTAGTTGTATTGGCTCGTTATATGCAAATATTGTCAAATGAGCTTACTGAGAAATTATTAGGCCGATGTATCAATATTCACCATTCTTTCTTACCCGGGTTTAAAGGCGCAAAACCATATCACCAGGCATATGCACGTGGCGTAAAAGTTATTGGCGCAACTGCGCACTATGTGACCTCTGATCTCGACGAGGGGCCGATCATTGAACAAATGCTCTCACGTGTTGATCATAATTGCGGCCCTGGCGATCTGGTTCGCGTGGGTCGCGACAATGAGAGCTTAGCGCTAGCCAAAGCGGTCAAGTACCACATTCAACGACGAGTATTTCTCGACGGTAACAAAACTGTTGTATTTTTAGGTAGTTAAACTATTAACCCGTCTTTTTAAAAGAGAGAGATTAAGCAAATGCCCTTTGGATTACTAAAATACGGTCTCAGTAATAATTATCCAGCCAAGCACCACTTCACTCCCTCAAAAGAGCTCAAAAAACACTACGACGTTGTTATTATCGGCGGCGGCGGCCACGGCGCTGCGATTGCTTATAATCTAGCCAAATACCATGGCATCACCAATGTCGCCATTCTGGAAAAGAGCTACCTTGGCGGAGGTAATACCGCGCGTAATACTGCCGTTATCAGATCTAACTACCTGACCGAAGCAGGCGTCAATTTTTACAGTGAATCAGTCAAACTGTTTAACAATCTCAGTAACGAGTTTAATTACAACGTAATGATGGAAAATCGTGGCCAGCTGACTTTAGCTCACAGCGATGCAGCCATCCGCAGTTTCAGATGGCGTGCTGAGGTTAACCAGCATATGGGGGTTCGTTCAGAGTTAGTCGACCGCCAAACAATTGCCGAGTTAGTGCCCAACCTTAATATGTCTGAAGATAGTCGCTTCCCTATTATGGCAGGGCTCTGGCATGCAGATGGTGCTACAGCACGTCATGACGCTGTAGCTTGGGGCTACGCAAAAGGAGCCTGTGATCGCGGTGTTGAGTTACACCAATTAACTGAAGTTGAAGATATCGAAATAACCAACGGCCGCGTTACTGCGGTAAAAACCAATCGTGGTCGTGTCGAGTGCGGCTCAGTTGTACAAGCGGTCGCCGGAGCGAGCTCAATAGTCGCCAAAAAAGCAGGTATACCCTTGCCAATCCATTGTTATCCACTGCAAGCGATGGTCACACAACCGTACAAACCGATTCTCACTCCACACGTAAGTTCGCCCCAAGTCCATGTTTATGTGCATCAAACGTCTCGGGGTGAATTTGTTATTGGTGGCGGCTCTGATCCTTACCCGCTTTACAACACCCGCGCTACGCTTGACCAACGAGAATCATTATCAGCGGCGGCGTTGGAACTTTTCCCATTCCTATCGCAAGCTAGACTTTTACGCCAGTGGGCTGGAACGACTGATATGACTCCTGACTACAGCCCAATTATGGGGCTTAGCCCAGTAGAGAACTATTATCTTGATGCGGGTTGGGGGACGTGGGGCTTTAAAGCAACGCCAATCTGTGGTGTCACTATGGCTGAATTGGTTGCCACTAAAAAAGTGCCTGATTTAATCAAACCGTTTGAACTCGAGCGTTTTTACCGTTTTGAACAAATTAATGAAGCCGGCGCTACTGCCGCCAGCCACTAGAGGATAAACCATGAAACTACTGACCTGCCCTCTTAATGGCAAGCGCAACATATCAGAATTTACTTATGGTGGTGAGTATCACGTGATGCCTGATCATCGCACGAGCTCAGCTCGAGATTGGGCAGAACACGTTTTTTTTCATGACAATATCGCAGGAATAGTGACCGAATGGTGGTGCCATACAGCCAGCTCTTTCTGGTTTTTAGCCGAACGAAATACCATAACCGACGAGGTCATTCGGACGTTTAAGGCTGATGAAATTTATCAGCAACGAATTGATTTTACTGCCATAGCGACGGAGACTCCGTCATGAAGTCACGCCTACCTGCGCCTTATGGAACCTTAATTAACCGTGATGTTGCGGTAAAGTTTAAGTTCGAAAACAAAACTATCAATGGCTTTGACGGGGATACCATCGCTAGCGCTTTATTGGCTAACAAACAGTGGCTATTGAGTCGGTCATTCAAATATCACCGCCCTCGCGGCGCCTTAACCATGGCTGGGCAAGATGCCAATACCATGGTGCAACTACCCTCCAACCCCAATGCCCTAGCTGATAAAGAAGTTATTAAAGAAGGCATGCTGGTTAGTGCACAAAATTATACGGGTAGCTTAGAGAAAGATTCCGGGGCATTACTCGGTCTTTTCTCACGTTTTTTACCCGTTGGCTTTTATTACAAAGCGTTCTTTAAACCTCGTGGAATGTGGGAGAAATGGGCGCCTCTCATTCGTAAAAAAGCTGGCCTAGGAATTATCGATCAACAGCTGAAATCACCCTATTATGATAAGCAATACAAGTTTTATGATGTCGTGATTGTTGGTGGTGGACCAGCGGGCATGCAGGCTGCAATTGATGTCGCTGTGCATGACTGTGAAGTCCTTATAGTCGATGAAAATCCAATACTTGGAGGTTCACTAAACTACACTCGCCTGGATGCTGAGGGAATTCGAGCAAAATCGCTGCGGACGAAATTGGTCGCCTCAATAGAAGCAAATAGTAATATTACGGTAATGACCAACGCGGTATGTAACGGTTGGTTTGCAGATAACTGGTTACCCATTATTTGTGGTAATCGCCTTTATAAAGTAAGAGCGATACAAACTATTCTCTGCACCGGCGCGATTGAGCAGCCTGCACTTTTTCATAATAATGATTTGCCCGGTGTAGTAATGAGTAGCGCAGCACAGCGACTGATTCATCTCTATGGGATAAAACCAGGTTCCGCTGCCGTTATTCTTACCGGTAATAATGATGGCTATGGCACAGCGCTTGACCTATATGATGCCGGAGTAATGATCAAAGCAATTGTAGATCTTCGAGAAAATCCTGACTATGACGAGATTGCAAGAGCTGCTGTTGCCAGAGGGATTACTGTTAAAACTGGGTGTGCGGTGTATGCCGCGCACAACCGTAAAGCAACTCATATTACTAGCGTCGATGTGCGCAAAATCGTTAGCCAGGGAGTTTGTGCTAATGATGGAGAAATCATTGATTGTGACTTACTTTGCATGTCAGTGGGCTACACTCCCGCTTATCAGCTAGCCTGCCAAGCGGGCGGCCAATTGAGCTATGATGATCAGTCAGCAATGTTCACACTCAGTAGCTGTCCAGATACGCTTCACCTTGCCGGCTCAGTAAATAGTCTCTGGCAAATTGATGATGTATTAGCAGAAGCTACCAGAGCAGCAGCAATGGCCAGTAATGCTCTTGGCCTTAGCGATTTGGCAATAGGCGACGCCATTCCTAAAGGAAATATTAGTCCTAATCATCCATGGCCAATATTTCCGCATCCAAAAGGGAAGGAATTTGTCGATTATGATGAAGATCTCACTATTGCTGATATCATTAACGCTACCGCTGATGGCTATGAGCATATACAGCTAGTAAAGCGCTATTCTACCTGCGGTATGGGGCCTTCTCAGGGTCGCCACTCAGCCTTAGCCGCCGCACGAATCGTTGCCGCGGCCACTCATAGAACAGTGGCGCAAACTGGTGTAACAACCGCACGACCGCCGTTTTCAGCGGAGCAATTGGGGCACAGTGCAGGGCGCAGTTTTTATCCTGCTCGGCGCAGTAACATGCATTATCGACACATAGAAGCTGGCGCTGAAATGCTTCAAGCCGGTGCCTGGTTCCGTCCTGCATTTTATCAACAAGGTAATATTACACGACAGGACTGCATTAATGCTGAAGTCAGTAACGTACGTAATAACGTTGGCTTAGTTGATGTTTCCACGCTGGGTGGACTTGAGGTGCGCGGGCCAGATGCAGGCGAGTTTTTAAACCGTTTCTATACCTTTGGATTTGTAAAGCAACCGGTGGGACGAGCGCGCTATGCGTTACTTACCAACGAGGCCGGTGTTGTTATTGATGATGGCGTTGCCTGCCGCTTTGGTGACAACCATTATTACGTCACTGCCACCACAGGTGGCGTGGATCGTGTTTATCAAAACATGCTGAAATGGAATGCTCAATGGCGCTTAGACGTCGATATAGCTAATGTCACATCCGCCTATTGCGGCGTCAATATAGCCGGCCCAAATGCTCGGCGAGTATTGGAAAAAGTATGCACTAACATTGACTTATCATCGGTAGCCTTTCCCTATATGGGTGTGCGCAGTGGTTCGGTTGATGGCATTCCTGCTCGACTTATTCGAGTGGGCTTCGTCGGTGAACTTGGCTATGAGATTCATGTCCCTCAACAATATGGTGAAGCGCTCTGGGATACACTAATGAAAGCTGGCAACAACCATGCAATTAGACCATTTGGCATCGAAGCACAAAGAGTACTGCGCTTAGAAAAAGGCCATATTATTATTGGCCAAGATACTGATGCAATGTCTAATCCCAACGAAGTCCAAATGAGTTGGGCGGTGTCCAGGAAAAAACCGTTTTTTGTTGGTGGTCGAACACTAAGTGAGCTAGAAAAGAAACCTAGCCTGAGAGGTTTGGTAGGCTTTGTTGTCAATGATACCGATTCGCCAATACCCCAAGAGAGCCATTTAATTCTAGATGGCGATCAAATGACAGGCCGAGTTACATCCTGTAGCTATTCTCCAACACTAGAAAAAGTAATTGGTCTTGCCTATGTATCACCCAGTAGTTCGGCTAATGGCAGTGCGATTGTAATTAAGTCCAGCAATGGGGTTCTTGTTGGTGCAACCGTTGTTGGACTACCCTTCTATGACCCAAACACTGCGCGTCAGGAGCTTTGATATGATCATTTTAGACCCTACTACTGTGCCAAAACGCAGCCAACTCAACAAACGCCATATTGCTAGTCATGCTCTTTTTAAGGAATTTGGTGACACCCTTTTAGTGAGCCACTATGGAGATAACGAAAGCATAAAAGAAGAGCATAAGCAGAGTCAGACACTATCTGTTTGCGATCTTTCGATGTTACCTCGTACTGGATTTAAGGGCCAAGGCGCACCATCCTGGATAGAGGCACAAAATTTAATACTCCCGGCACAAGCAAACACTGCTGTGCAGCAGTCTAGTGGTTCGTTAGTGGCTAAGTTGTCAGATCAAGAAATCTTAGTTCTGAGCGATATTTTCGGTCAAAGTAAAGATGTATTACATCTCTCTGAAAAAGCAGAAATAGACCATAATAATCATGATAAGCAGGTCTATAGCCTCCCCCGTGGTGATAGTCATTGCTGGCTAGCAGTTACTGGCACTTTAGCAGCTGAGATGTTCTCTAAGATTTGTGGTGTCGATTTGCGCACCCATAAGTTTACCAGTGGCGATATCGCTCAGACATCCGTTGCTAAAACTAATGCCGTAGTGATTCGCCATGATCTGGGAAGTACGCCTGTATTCTATATTTTAAGTGACATTAGCGGTGTCGAGTTTCTTTGGGATTGCCTGCTCGACGCAATGACTGAATATAACGGCTATCCTGTTGGAGTCAGCGCGTTGCAAAGACTTATAAACGAACGTTAAGCGAAGTATCCCTTATTGATAAAGAATATAAAGCCTCACTTTTCTTAAATCACTTTTAAGCTACACTAGAGCCATGAAAAATAATAACAACATAGAAATTAGTGCTCTACGCGTTTTCTCGGCAGTCAGCGACGCTGATAGTTTGACCCAAGCAGCAGAACGCTTGGGTATCACTCAGTCCGCTGTATCCCAAACTATTAAACAACTCGAACTCCAGACTGAAACACAACTAGTGCTTACTAGATCTAGACCGATAAAATTAACGCCCAGCGGTCAGGTACTCAAAGGCTACGCAGACAACCTAATTAATGATACTACACGCATGTTAGTCGATGTGCGAGAAGCCTCCGCTGTAGGAAATCTTCCCTTAAAAATTGGAATGATTGATTCATTTTGTGATATTGCCGGCCTTCAGTTCATTCAAAAAGTAAAACCGTTTACCAGCCAATTGGCTTTACGAACTGGATTAGTATCACCGTTAACGCAGGCTCTACTAGCCCGTGACCTAGATCTTTTAATTACCAGTGACCCGATAGATGAACATCCGGAGCTGCAGCGACTTGCCCTGCTAAGAGACCCAATTGTGATGATCGTACCTAACAAGTACGCTAGTGGCGGCAATGTAACACCGGCATGGTTGGCCGAGAATGTTCCGTTTGTGCACTATAACCGACAGTCTAGACTCGGTGGTCTTACAGATCTTATTGCTCGTCGATTAAATATAGAGCTCAACGCTAGCTATGAGTTAGACAGTACACAAACACTTCTGCGGTTTGTGCAATCAGGACAAGGCTGGGCATTTACATCAGCGCTATGCTTGGTTCGATACCCAGAATTACTTGAAGGGACTCAGGTAATATCACTCACCAAAGGCGCCAATGCGCGCTATCTGTCGCTGGTGTGCCGCAACAACGAACTCGGCGATTGGCCAGCCAAAATTGCTGATATCTGTCGCTCTATTTATGCAGATGATGTCGTTGGCCAAATGGTTGCCATTGCTCCTTGGCTAGACCAGCAAGCCTTCCCTATCAATGAAATGCCGGCCATTTAAGACGCCCATGGATAGCTCAACGATAGACTCATTCCGTAAAGCTCTTTTAGATCTCAAAGCACAACTTGAAGAACTTGAGTTCATCTCAAAAGATGCTATAAAACCTGTGGTACTAGACCAATCTGCAGTTGGACGACTCTCTCGCATGGACGCTATGCAAGGTGCAGAAATGGCTCAAGAAGCATCCCGCCGGCGTAAATTACAGTTAGGTAGAATCCCCTCAGCATTGGCTAGAATTGAATCCGGTGACTTTGGTCGTTGCTTAGAATGTGATGAGCTAATCGTCATCGGCAGACTGCGTATTGACCCGACATACAGCTGCTGTGTCAAATGCGCGACTGAATCCATCTGACATAAAAATCTTTTTACCTTCATCAAACAAGCCTAAACAATATGATTCGTATCGTTTTTGGTATAAAATATAGCAGGGAAACTGCGCGTAAGTTGTCGCGTCTCAAAGGGATTACGCCCGGTAGGCACGTCACTAGACATTGAAATATTGAGGTTATTATGTCATCGAAAATAGTTCTGCCACGTATTTTACAAATCGGTGCAGGAGCCAGCAAAGAAGTCGGCACCATACTAAAGAGTATGAATCTGTATCGACCGCTAATTGTCACTGATAAAATAATGGTTCAGCTGGGCTATATCGAACGTATTATTCAATGCATGACTGATGAGGCCATAAGTGTAGATATCTTTGATGATACTGTGCCTGAGCCAACAGTTAGCTCAATTCAAGCGGGCGTCGAGAAGGTTCGTGGTGGCAATTATGATTGTATTATTGCTCTTGGTGGTGGCAGCCCAATAGATAGTGCCAAGGCTATTGCCGTATTGGGGAAATATGGTGGTCAGATGCGAGATTACAAGTTCCCACGTATTGTTGATGAACCCGGTTTACCGATTATTGCCATCCCCACTACCGCAGGAACCGGCTCTGAAGTAACCAAAGTCACCGTCATCACTGATGAAACTACTGATGAAAAGATGATGTGCATGGGTATTGGTTTTATGCCTATTGTGGCGCTGGTAGACTACGAGCTTTCACTGAGTGTGCCAGCGCGCACAACAGCAGACACAGGAATTGATGCCCTGACTCATGCTATTGAGGCCTATGTTAGTAAAAAGGCTAGTGTCTATACGGACACCCAGGCGATTGCTGCAATGAAGCTACTTGGGCCAAATCTTAGAAAGGTATATCACGATGGGAGCGATAAACAGGCACGCGAAAAAATGATGCTTGGGTCGACCTTGGCCGGTGCCGCATTTTCTAATGCATCTGTAGCACTAGTGCATGGGATGAGCAGACCCATAGGTGCGTCCTATCATGTCCCTCATGGTCTTTCTAACGCAATGCTATTACCGACGGTAACCGAGTACTCAATCCCCGCAGCAGAAGAGCGCTATGCCGACTGTGCGCGTGCGATTGGGGTTTCCGATCAGAACGATAGCACTGAAATAGCGACGACTAAGTTAATGAATGAGCTACGTGCGCTTAACGAAGAACTGCAGGTTCCCTCCCCAGAGGACTTTGGTATAGAGCGAGAGCATTTCTTTGGTAATCTTCAAACCATGGCTGATCAAGCAATGGCATCAGGTTCTCCGGCAAATAATCCAAAAGTCCCCGATGCTGATGACATTATTAAGTTGTACAAAAAACTTTGGTAACTCAACATCTTTATTATTAATAATTTAATTATTCTTGACCAAGAGGAAAGACATTATGATCACTGTAGGACACCTAATTAATGGCCAGACTAGCCCTGATGGCGGCCGTACTCAAGACGTTTATAACCCATCAACTGGCGAGGTCAGCAAGCAAGTTGCACTAGCATCTAAAGCTACGGTTGAGCAAGCAATTGCTGCGGCTGAGGCAGCCTACCCTGCTTGGCGTAATACGCCAGCTATTAAGCGCGCACGAGTGATGTTTAAGTTTAAAGATTTACTCGAGCAAAATGCGGACAAGATCTGTGCATTGATTGGTGAGGAGCACGGAAAGATTTCCCATGATGCCGCCGGTGAATTACAACGTGGCATCGAAAATGTGGAATATGCCTGTTGTGCCCCAGAGCTACTTAAAGGTGAACATAGTAAGAATGTAGCCCCAAATATTGACTCCTGGAGTGAGTTCCAGCCTTTGGGTGTCGTTGCTGGAATTACTCCGTTTAATTTCCCAGCGATGGTACCACTGTGGATGTATCCCATGGCCATCGTCTGTGGAAACTGCTTTATTCTCAAGCCTTCGGAGCGTGATCCAAGTTCAACATTATTTATTGCAGAGCTTCTTAAAGAAGCTGGCTTGCCTGACGGTGTTATGAGCGTAATTAACGGCGATAAAGAGGCGGTAGATACACTTTTGACAGATGAGCGTGTCAAAGCTGTGAGCTTTGTGGGTTCCACACCTATTGCTGAATATATCTACAGTACGGCCAGCGCACATGGCAAACGCTGCCAAGCACTAGGTGGAGCAAAAAATCACGCTATCATTATGCCTGATGCTGATATGGACAATGCCGTTGCCCAATTATTGGGCGCCGCTTTTGGTTCGTCTGGCGAACGCTGCATGGCTCTATCAGTCGCTGTCGCCGTGGGTGATGCCGCTGCCGATCAATTGGTCAGTAAAATGAGTGCAGCGATGAAAGGTCTTAAAATTGGACCCTGCCACGATGCTAATAACGATTTTGGTCCTGTGATTACTCGCCAACACCAGCAAAAGGTATTTGGTTACATAGACAGTGCGGAGCAAGACGGCGCTGAGATTGTCGTTGATGGCCGTAACCCAACCGTTGTTGGCCATGAGGATGGTTTTTATGTTGGGGGCACACTGATCGATAGGGTCACACCACAGATGGAAAGCTATAATGCTGAAATTTTTGGCCCAGTACTGCAAGTTGTCAGGGTAGATACTATGCAGCAAGCCATGGATCTAATTGATGCGCATGAGTATGGTAACGGAACCTGCATATTTACACGCGACGGTGAAGCTGCACGCTACTTCTCAGATCATATTCAAGTAGGCATGGTTGGTATTAACATTCCATTACCCGTTCCTGTTGCATATCATAGCTTTGGTGGTTGGAAACGTTCTTTATTTGGTGATTTACATGCTTATGGCCCAGATGGTGTGCGCTTCTATACTAAGCGTAAAACAATTACTCAGCGCTGGCCATCAGCAGGTGTTCGCGAAGGAGCTCAATTCTCTATGCCTACCATGAGCTAATGTGGAAAATCCAATGACCACCAATGGCAAAGAGAGAGGATCAGCAATTGCTAGAGCACTGGCAATTATTGAAGCTGTATCCAAGGCTGAGCGACCGCTGTCGCCAGCCGATCTTTGCTACCAGTTAGATATTCCTAAACCAAGTGTTCATAGGTTGATTAGCCAATTGGAAGGCGACGGTTATTTACAAACATCGATGCGCGGCCTGATAGTGCCAGGTGATCGACTACACGGCATGGCTCTGGGTATTCTTTATAGCAGCCGCTTCAAAGCTCTGAGGCAAGCGATATTACAAAAGTTAACTGATGAGATTGGCGAGACCTGTGGTATCGCCATTCCCAACGGTACAGAAATGATCTACTACGATCGAGTACAGACTGACTGGCCCTTGCAGATCCATTTACAGGTAGGCAGCCACACTCCGAGTTGGTGCACGGCCAGTGGTAAGTTGTATCTCAGTAGCATCACCAAAGATAGACGGCTACGTCTGATCAACAAACTGCCGCTCAAACAGTACACGCGTAATACTATTACCGATGCGAATATCCTAGAAGAAGAATTACAAGGTATTAAAAAAATCGGCATAGGGACCGACAATGAAGAGTTCGTTGATGGGATGGTTGCCTGTGCAGTGCCGGTATATGACGCTAAAGGCAGATTATTTGCATGCCTGTTCACGCATGCACCAGTAATACGGAAAAGTCTTCATGAACTACTGCATTATGTGCCTACACTTGCCAAAGCAGCTAAAGACTTAGGTCGTCTAATTGATGAAGCTGACGGGGATAGTAAAAACTCTGACTAGCGGGTTTGGATTAACCCAATAGAGCTAATCACCTGCACCTGCACGCGAGTCATCAGTAGATTCAACCAGTACTCTGGCCACTAGCGTATCTAGCGTTTTCCAAAGAGTCTCATCTATTTCTATGCCATCTTCCACTGAATTTCTGTAACTATTTGCCATTTCTGACTCTGAAAAGGTATCAACAAGGGTTCCAAACTCTAGCTCCGTCACATATTGCTCTTCAATAGCATCTAAATTTTTCCCACAAAAAATTCGTAACGATTGTAGGTCAACAACCTCTAGCATAGTAAAAGTCTGATACTCAGGAAGATGTGCACCTGGTTTCACAGATACTTTGACGCAGTAATCAAGCTGCCGCCAATATGCAATGAATGCCAGATTACGCTGCGCCGCTTTAATCAGTCTCTGCACGATGAATGTTCGGTTATAGCAATTGATCAACTCTAGTCCGGCACACGAACCTTTCATCACCTTCGATCGGATTAGATCAACAGCTTCGCTACCGCACAATAAAACAGAGGTACCTTTCCCATCAAGTACAAAGTTATGGGTATCTTCTTGCATAAGATCTGCGTGAACAGGCGCAGTGGTATTGAGGTAAGTTAAGACTGCTAGCAATCGGTCAAAGCCATAAAAACCATGTGTCTCTAACCAAACCACCATATCCGCGGCGTCGTAGTAATCACCGGGCTGAAATCCCAGAGCCTCAAAGGCCTTCTTTAAAGAAGCCAGTAATTCATTCTTAGAGACTTTCATACTGCTTACTCAGAGATCGTAGTAGGTTTGACGGGAAACTGCCAGTCATCAGCAAAGACCTTGCCAAAATCACTAATCAAAGGAGCGCCCTGAAACATCGTATTACGCACCCACAGGCGAGAGCGTGGATCAAATTTACTGACCCCAAAAAATGATAACTTGCAACGCAGTAAATGAATAGGTAGTACATCTGAATGCACAAGATTTTCACGAATATCGCCATACTGGCTCTGAGCCATTGTTTGAATCCGAGCGACGATCCCACTAAAAGTAGGGTTCTGGACTACAAAATGGGCCACATCCTGATTAGGGAAAGTCTGATTGTAGCCATACATTCGATCGTAACATTCGCGTACACGACGACCTATCCCCAGCGGCATCTCTTTTTCCATCCCCATATCAATATTAGTCTGACCAAGACGTGGCTCCATTTTTTCTTGAGAGCGGTACCAAAATGCACCCATAGACTCGTACTGACTAAAATCGATAGCTAACGCCCAATCATACTTCTGTTCGATAACCTCTAACATCTCAGTAACCGACATTTCAGGCGTTACTTGATAAGATTCCTCTACCCACATATGTTCTTCGAAGCCATCAACTAGGTCAGGGTAAAGCTCAATCAAAAGTGTATTGATAACTTCCTGCGTCTCTGTAAGCCAGTTTTCCTCTGCATAATGAGTCAGAGATGACCACACATAGTGATTTTTTACTAACACTGCGCTCTGCTCATGTAACCATGTATGCAGTAACTGTAGTTCTTCAGCTACCTGAATATTCGCTTTACTTTGTCGCTCATCAGCGGTGACAATTTCACTTAGATGTTGAATAACACGCTGAACAGATATGTCAAAACGCGAGAGCGTGTCTTGATCAATACCTGATTCACTCTCAGCAACGACGGTGGCTAACGCGGTTTCTCGCATCTCAATCCATTGATTAATCAATAGCGGATGATTAATCAAAAACGGTGCCATACCCAAACCGGTAGAGTTACCAATACCTATATAGCGCTTAATATCCTCATGCAATGCCACTGCCTGTGTTGGCGCACGCTGCGAGGCTAAATAGTCGGCTTGCTGGGTACTGAAGTGGCGAAGCATGTAACAGGTAAACATCTCAGCGGCAAAGGGGCGAGCGAAATCTCGATGTTTTGTCCAGACCTTTTCCCAATCTGCCATACCCAACTTACCACTGCCATAAGCTGCGGTAGTCCGATAGAGATAGCCGACATCAGCAATCATATCTATGTTTGGCTGAGACCCTTGGGCCAACTCGTTAACCACATACTCAAAGAGTCGTGCACTACGATTGGCACGGGATAAAACCAGCACTCTTGAATCTACTCGGCCAGCTTCCTGCTTAGGTACATTGTTACGTAAAAAGTCTAGTTGCTTTGTATCGACTGTCCCCTCACAAAGAGCCATCGTTAGATCCCACTGATCAGCAATAACTCGATCATTGCGACGTTCAGGATCCAAATAATGAGAGAACAAGACATAACTGAAGGTGCCGTACTTAGCCTCAATCTGATAGACCACAGTGCCATACCCATGCTCGTCGAGATCAAACACTGGGCTACTGATTTGCCAGTTTTCTGCCACCATTCGGCGCACTAATGTACGCATAAAACTGAGTCGAGATTGATGCAAACTCCCGAGTCGACTCAACTGCATAACTTTATTGGCAGGACGCATTGGCAATGCTTTTGCATTGCTATGGTTACCAGCCTGTTGAAATGAGTTATGCATGACCTTTGGGTTACTCTATTAATCTATAAACAGAAATTAAATTAGCATTCTAACGGCGCTCTTACGCGTGAAAACCGGCCGAAGATCATCGCTAAAGTAAAAGATATTTACCCTGAATGCGATCAGGAGTCTATCAAATTTCCGGGGAATGATTTTTCAAAAAACGACAACCAGTTTTCACCCATCACCTTTGCGATATCATCATCGCTAAAACCTTGATTGGACAGCCCTCTGGCAATGGTATGTAAATCCTTTGAGCCTGTGAACCATGAAGGTTGTTTTGGCCACGATGGTTTTTCTGCAGAGCCTTCGCCATGATCAACACCGGTCGTCCAGCGGCCACTTCGCATCCACTCCAACACGGTATAATCCCAATTCAAACACAGGTCTGAGCCAATACCAATACGATCGATACCAATCATCTCAGCTGTTTGAGCTATCATTTGACAGAATTCTTCCAAGGTACAGTCAGAGCCATTTTTTAAATGAAATGGGTACATACTGAAACCAAGCATCCCCTCAGATTCACCAATAGCCCGAATGACTGTTTCTGACTTATTGCGCAATGCTTGATGAAAAAAAGTAGGATTGGCATGCGTAATGGCAATGGGACGTTCTGATATCTCAATCGCTTCTAAGGTCGATTTCTCGGCACTATGAGACATATCAATGACCATACCAACCCGATTCATCTCTTTTATTACCTGTCTGCCAAATCGAGTAATACCACCGTCTTGCTCCTCATAACAACCGGTCGCAAGAAAACTCTGATTGTTATAGGTCAGCTGCATAATTCGTACACCCAACTGATGCAGTATCTCAACCATCTTGACATCATCTTCAATTGGCGAGCAGTTTTGAAAGCCAAATATAATCCCGACCTTCCCTACTCGTTTCGCTTCCAGAATATCGGTAGCTTGCCTAACCGGCATAATTAGATCGGCATGATTAATAAAATGTCTGTTCCATGTGCCAATGTTTTCTAAGGTCTCGCGGATATTTTCCCAATAGGCAATTGTTACATGAATCGTATGAACACCACTTTTTTGGGCTTCTTCGAACAGTTCGCGGTTCCAGTTAACATACTGAAGTCCGTCAATCATGAGCATATCGTTACGCATTTAAAACTCCCTTTCCATTCCCTTAGATGATATTAGTAAGGTTTGCTGTAATTAGTCTTTATGATCGTGTAAAAATCTCGGGCGTATTGTCCCTGTTCTCTTGGGCCGTAGCTTGAGGCTTTACGGCCACCAAAAGGTACGTGATAGTCAGTCCCTGCAGTAGGCAGATTCACCATCACACATCCAGACTTAGAGTGGCGTTTAAAATGGCCCGCATACTTTAACGATGTAGTGATAATACCGGAGGTCAATCCAAAGTCAGAATCGTTTGACGCCGCTAGCGCTTCATCATAACTCTCTACTTTAATGACACATGCTATGGGACCGAAGACTTCTTCACGATTAATCTGCATTTGATTAGTCGTGTTTATGAACAATGCCGGCGACATGAAGTATCCCTCAGTATCAAGGGATAAACGCTCACCCCCTTGAACTAATTGCGCACCCTCTTGCTTAGCAATCTCCATATACTTTAGATTTTGCTTGAGTTGCCGCTCATCCACTACAGCACCAATGTGAACACCGGGAGTCATTGAATTACCCACCACCAATTTATTCATGGCATCTGTCATTTTAGCGACGAATTCATCATGGATACCTGACTCAACAATAAGTCGAGACGATGCAGTACATTTTTGTCCGGTGCCAAAGTACGCTCCAGAGATAGCACATTGAATCGCCGTATCCATATCGGCATCATTTAAAACTACCAACGCATTCTTACTACCCATTTCAAGCTGCACACGAGCCATGTTATCAATGGCATTGCGCGCAATATGACGACCCACCGCTACGGATCCTGTGAAGGTTACCGCCTGTATGTCTGCTGAGGTACAAAGTGTTTCTCCTACTTCACGTCCAGATCCCATAACGAGATTAAATACGCCTGCAGGAAGGCCGCTACGACTAATTATTTCAGCCAATAACCAAGCGCTGCCGGGCACTAACTCTGCCGGCTTCAAAACCACTGCATTGCCGTAACATAGCGCAGGTGCAACTTTCCACGCGGCAACCGCCATTGGGAAATTCCAGGGCGTTACAATACCTACGACACCAAGAGGTTCACGGTGAACTTCTACATCAACACCTGGCCGGACAGACGCGGTATTTTCGCCCATTAATCGTAACGCTTCGGCACCGTAGTATTGGAAAAACTGACCTGAGCGACCTACCTCACCCACTCCCTCTGCCAGAGTTTTACCCTCTTCACGCGCCAAGACAGCGCCTATTTCTTCTTTACGAGCAATGAGTTCTCCCCCGATAAAATCTAGAATATTTTTTCGTTGCTCAAGACCGCTTTGTGACCAGCTATCAAATGCTGTATTCGCCGCTTTAATCGCATCTAGGCAATGTCCTGCATTGGCCTTAGCATAACGGCCGACTATGTCACTAGTGTCTGAAGGATTAATGTTACTAATTACCTCGTAACCATCAACCCATTCGCCATTAATATAGTTTCTATACACTTCACTGGTCATGTCTCTTCCTCAGAAATAAACGCTATTAGCTAATTAAAATACGTAGCAAGCCTACTAGTTTAGTACTTTTTAATAATAAATCTATTTACAAATTTATATACATTTATAAGAATTATTTATGAATATATGGCATAGTTGCCAGCCCAGGCTTTACGCTAAAAAGGCATTCTTACTTTTCATGAAATACTTAAACATTACACTGCGACATTTACGTACTTTTGTCATTGTTGCCCGTTATGGAAGCTTTAATAGAGCGGCTGAGGAGCTGTCTCGTACCCAGCCTGCCATCACTCTAGCGATTAAACAATTGGAAGAGTTTGTAGGCCTCAAGTTATTAGATCGGACGACTCGCCGAGTGGTACCTACTGCTGAGGGAGAAAACTTTATCCCTGTAGCTGAGCGACTTGTTAGAGATTTTGATACCGCTATCTCAGATCTTAAAGCTGCCGCCGAGCGGCGAATTGGTAATGTAAGTATAGCCATCGTCCCATCTGTCGCGACTCAGTTACTACCGCCAATTGTCAAAAAATTTGCCAACAACTACCCCGGGATAAATCTTCTGCTTAGTGATGATACTGCTAGGGCTGTCCAACAAAAGGTAGAGCGTAATGAGGTCGACTTTGGTATTGGTAGTATCTGGCAACCTAGTAGTCTACTCAAATACACGCCATTATTTGCCGACAAACTAGAACTTGTGTTCCATCGAGATCATTATTTATCGGAGAGTGAAGACCCTGTGTGCTGGGATGCCCTTCATGGGGAAACGTTTCTGGACTCTGGAATAACAAAGAGCATGCGTTCTCGTCAGGCGCTGGGTCAATCAAAGTTTGATTTTCCAAACATTACTACATTGTTAGCCATGCTCAGGTCTAACCTCGGTGTGAGCGTATTACCGTCTCTCGCAATTCCTGTGGCTGACACAGAACTGAAGTCCAGAGAACTAGTCCCATCAGAGAAACGTAACATTCACCTGATTACGCGTAACGATTGGACTCTGTCTCCAGCCGCTGAAGCCATGATTGAAACTATTATTAATGAAATACCCGCGCAAATAAGAGCGCTCGGACTGTCACCATCGCATGACGCCGAGTCCGAATAAATCAAGCGTCTGAAAATCGCTATTTAGCGGTTTTGGTAAACTCAATACAGCTAGCATAAACAGATTCTTTAATAGCAATTCCATCGACCAGATGCTTTGCTCGGTTAGCATAGCGTCGATTGCCGGGGATATGTGCGCCCTCCATAGCCGCTAGACGGGCGATAAACTCTTCTGAGTGTTGTAACCAGTTATCGGCATCACCAAACTTATTAGGATCTATGGCCAGCATAAACTCACCACCATTAGGTGGACCACCGTCATTATTGTCATTGACTTGGGCTTCATAGCTAAAATCCATCCCGGTAAGACCTGCTACCAATAATTCAATCATCATCGCTATAGTTGAACCCTTATGCCCGCCAAACGGCAGTAAAGCACCGCCGTCAATAATCTTTTTCGCGTCCGTAGTTAAATCACCGTCAGCGTCAACACCTGTGCCCATGGGCACAGGATGCCCATCACGCGCCGCAATCATTACTTCACCTCGAGCCATCGATGCCGATGCTTGGTCAAATACTAATGGAGGTTTATCACCTCTAGGCCAACCAAAGCACATAGGATTAGTGCCAAACAAAGGTTTCTTGGCGCCCGCAGGAACCACCGCAGGCTTATACGTGGTAAAGGCCATTGCGACTAAACCTGCCTCAGCAATCGGCTCTACTTCTACCCAAAGAGATGCAAAGTGATGGACATTCACCAATGCCATGGCCGCAATACCATTTTCACTAGCCGCATCAATAAGAGCCTTACGCCCTTTTTCTAATGCAAGAGGAGCATAACCCCGCTTTCCATCTACTCTGACTACCGATGGCGAAATTCTCTCCACTGTCGGCTCAGCACATCCATCAACTTTGCCACTACGCAATGAGGCAATATAGCCGGGCATACGAAACAGACCATGAGAAGCACTTCCATCTCGCTCAGCAGCGCTTATAGTCCGTCCAAGCGCCGCAGCATTTTCACTGTTGCAGCCATTAGCCATTAAGCAATCACTGACTAATTGTTGTATTTCTATTTCGGTCATTACTAGGTCTGTCATGGTGTTACTCCTGCTGGGCTGCATGGATCATTATTGAATCGGGTAACGTTTCAATACAGGACCAAGCGCTTTTTTTAGGGGTTCAAGATTCGCTTCAAAATTTTTCCATTGATCGACACCACTCTGATAAATAGGTTGTCGAACTTGCTCTGAACTGGGGGTACGCACAGACCGATCGGTATCATAAAAACTGATACAACTTTCTTCAAAATCAAGTCCGCAGTAATCTAGGATTCGCCTTACTTGAGTGTCTAAATCAACAACCACATCCTCGTACTGAACCTTCAGGACTTTACCAGGGAGAACCTCATCCCAATGATCCATTAACTCGACATAGTCTTTGTAATAAGTCCCCACCTCCTCCAGACCATAACTAAACTCTTGCCCCTCATGGAATAATTGCTTAAAGGCGCTAAAGCAACAACCCATCGGATGTCGTCGAGCGTCGATAATTTTAGCATTAGGAAGTATTAGGCTGATCAAACCGATATGTCTAAAGTTATTAGGCATTTTATCAATGAAAAAGGGTGCATTACCTCGGTGGACTTTAGTATCGTTTATATAAGCCTCACCAAACTTAGACAGCGTTTCAACATCAATGGTCGTTAGCACCGATGGGTAATAACTAGTTCCACTTAACTTTTCTCCACGCCGAAGCTTTTGAGCGAGAGCTAAAATATTAGGCAACTCCATCGTGCCATCCACCTGACTGTGAGATGCCAAAATCTGCTCTAGTAACGTGGATCCCGACCTAGGAAGACCTAAAATAAAAATCGGATCCGGAGCATCGAATCCTGAACCACTACTCGCTTTTACAAAGCTTTTTTTAAATACCTCAGTCTGAGCATGAAATTCAGCTGTCAATTCACTAGATTTGTATTGACTTTGAGACCTCTTATAGCTGTTTCCTCTCTCATAAAAAGCAAATGACTTATCAAATTCACCCTTGTCTTCGTAAGCTTTACCCAACGCAAAGTCTAGGTATATTCTAGACATGAAGGAAACGCTTGGATTATTTTGTTGCGACTCCATAGCTGCGATTTCTGTATCAGAAAAACTAAATAATTTTAAATTGGCCAGAGAGTAATAAGCCTCGCCATGGGCTGGGTGCTTTTTAATAGCCCGTCGATATGAGTCGATAGCATCATTAGCTCGACCTTGCGTTTTTAATGCATGACCCCTGGAGGTCAATGTCACAGGCTCTTCAGGCAATATTTCTAAGATAGAATCAAATGTGGCAAGAGCCGTATCGTAATCTCCAGATTGCATAGATTCAATAGCAAATACCGACTGAAACTGAGGATTGTGAGGGTCCTGCTGAATCAGAATTTTGGCATGCGCCAAAGCCTCCTGATATTTTTGTTGCTTTCTTAATACCCTAATATAGTCTATTCGTGATTTAGTATTTTTAGGGGAGAACTCCACTGCGCTTTCAAGCAGAAATTCAGCCTCCTCTAAAACACCCAGACGGACACCAATATCGGCCAAAAGCCGCATACCTTCAATATTTCTAGGACTCTTCTGCATGAAAGCTTTGCATAGCTGTTCTGCTTTGACTAATCTTCCTTGAGAGATCAAATCTGTAACTGCTACAAGCGGCTTAGGCAGTCTCTGTAGTTCTGCTAACTGCTGTTCTAAGTCAGCTAAACGAGCTGCTAAATCAGGGCGATTAACCACCCGTAACATATCTATCTGACATCGAAAGCTTACTTCCAGAGCAGGGTTAATAAGTATTGCCTGACTGTATGAGTTAAGTGCTGCATCGACCTGATCCATTCCACGGTAAACATGCCCTATTTCTTGATAGGCCCTGCTATGGTCAGGAACCAACATCCTGAGTTGCTGTAGAATTTCTAGCGCCTCTGAGTATTTTTTTTGATACCGCAGACATACCGCCATCATATAAAGGATATCACTATTCTTTAAAGACCCAACGAGCATGGCTTGTAAGTGTTTTTCAGCTTCAGCAAACTTACTGGCTTGCATTAGCTTTTTGACATCATTTAGCTGTGATTCAACAAGAGATGCTTCTGGCATCAAATACTCCACAAGTTAATTCGCCCTATAAAAATAATGCCCCTCAAGAGGGGCATTAATATCTAGCTTTTTCTAACTACTAACAATCATTAGAAGTTGTAAGACATACGTACGCCCATGGTGCGTGGGGCGGCATATGAAATACGCTCTCTGTCATTGATGTAGTTGCGTGACATCTCTGCACGCTCATCAGTCAAGTTGTTGATATAAAGCTCAGCACCCCAAGTATCTGTAGTAATACCGGCGGTAAGACCAAGCATAGTCCAGCCGTGGATTCGATCGCGGTTAATGCGAATGATATCACTGTAGGACTCAGCCGAGTGTGCCAAATGAGGCATGATGTGAGCCGTCATTCCAGACTCTGTTTGCCACTCATATCGCGCTTGAAGATTACCCTGTAGCTCTGGAGCAAATGCTAAGGAATCACCAGCAACAACATCTGTAGAGGTAGTAAGTGTTTTAGTGATCTCAGTGTCAAGCACGGACAGTCCAGCACTAATCATCAGACCTTCAATACTCTCAGGAGCCCAGATCAAGTCAGCTTCCATGCCTCTAACTTCAGCGTTGGCTGCGTTATCAGAGAAGAACAAGTTAGCAATACTCGGATCAAAGATAGTTGTTTGCAAACCATCAATTTGAGCTAAGAATACACTACCATTAAAGCGCATGCGCCCGTCCATCAAATCAGTTTTCCAACCAAATTCAAAGTTGGTCATATCATCTGAACCAAACTCATAAGGCACTGTGTAGAGTCCATCTTTACTCGTGTAACCACCGGGACGATTCAAGAAACCTGCTCTATAACCTTCAGATATTGTTGCATACAGCATCATATCTTCAGTTGGCGTATAAGCCGCAGTGACCTTGAAAATTGTACCATCATCGGTTGCCTTGTCAGGAATACCTTCCACTGCATTACCCTGGTAAATACCATCGCCGTCATAAAGATCCGCAATGTTAGTACCAAATACCTGTGCATCAGCAGATCCTACACCGTAGAAGTTATAGAAAGAACCGTTTGCGCTTCCGTCAAAGTCAACTTCGATATCGTAGTATCGTGCACCTAAGGTCACAGATAATGTATCACTCATGTCGTAGCTCAACTCACCAAAGATACCGTATTGCTCATCAGTTCGTTGAATATCATTACGGAAAATCTCACCAGGAGCGAAAGGCTCATTAGTTGAAAGATAGCCGTCTTGGTAAGACAAATTGTTTCCAGAGAAGCCCGGTCCAGCAGCTAGACTCCAACCCTGTGCCTTAATACTACCTGGGTAAGTAAAACTTACGCGCTCTTGTAACGTAGTATCACTAAAGAATGCACCACCAGTCAGACGAGTACTCTTGTCTTGGTCAGTAGTAAATCGAATCTCGTGAGTAGACACTTCGGTTTCGGAGTGACTAGGTGCTGACATATCAGGACCATAACATGTTCCCGTAGGAGCATTAGCGCCTGGATAAGTAACAGTCTGATCACAGATATAATAAGGTAGATACTGACCAACAAACATGTAATCAGAATAACCAATATTTTGATCCGCAGTTCGCTCAGTGAACGCACCAGTATAAACAACATCCAGCCCAGCAACGCGGCCTGTCAACGTCCAGCTTGTGTTATCAAACTCATCCTTAAGGGAATCATCAATATAGCTCTGAATTTCAAGATCACCCAAACCAGGATCGGCGAAGAAAACGCCGTCTGCAACAAGCTCCTGAGTAGTGTGTGAGACCAAAAGATCCCAATCATCACCCAAACTAACTAATGCACTGAGACGACCACCTGTGTATTTACTCGTATTGAAATCTTCCTCTACAAGGTCTGAGTTATCAGCCGCTATAAATGTCACACCCGAAAGATCAGCTCCTGCTTGGAAACCAGCGCGAGCGGCACTAACAGGGACGCCATTACTTCGCATATAACCTTCAGAACGGAAACGTGCACTTTCTTCTACAGTACGCGAACCTTGTACATTATCAATGTAACCGCCTTTGTCATCGCTATACACAACACCACGAATAGTAATGTTATCGCTAATGGGCAGGTTGTACATTGCTTCGAAGTTGTTGTTTGTACCACCTTCATTGATCGTAGCAAAACCAACTTTTAACTTTCCATATGCGCCAGAGGGATCTGGTTTATTGGTGATTAAACGAACCGTACCTGCCTGAGAGCTTGCTCCAAAAAGCGTACCCTGTGGTCCAGCAAGAACCTCTACTCGATTTAAATCAGCTGCGTAAACATCTAGGTTACGACCTGGCTGAGCCAATGGCTGCTCATCTAAGTAGAACGCTACGTTGGGTGAAAGACCAGCAACACCAGCAATAGAGATAGCTGGAGTAGTCGATGCTACACCACGTATATAAATAGTATTTTGTCCAGGGCCACTACCACCGGCCGAAACACCTGGTAATTGGATAAGATAGTCTTGAAAGTTAGAAACACCCATTTGATCAAGCTTTTCTGATGTTAGCGCAGATACCGCAACTGGAATATCCTGCGTACTTGCAGATGTCTTAGTCGCTGTTACGATAACTTCCTCAATAGCTTGAGACGCCGCAAAGCTTGCGCCTGAAGCGGCAAAGCCTGCTGCAATTACGGAGGCAACTGCCCGATTTACTTTTGTCTTATGAAACATATGTTTCTCCCCTATAAAATAAAAATGTAGTAAAACCAATTCGTTATACTCGTATCACTGAATTAGCATACCACTAAATAGCTTTGTTTTCAGCTAATGCTCCCGGATCGTGTCCTACAAACTCACTTCAGACAAATTAATAAATTAAATCGATTGATTAGTTTTGTTAATAAATTTTTCTAAAAAATGCGCATAGCCACAACGCTAGGTGCTCACAGCCTTTATATTTAATCAATTTATGAATAACCAACCAGCAAAACTAAAACCAAAAGTCTCGACAATAAAAGTTGCTAGCCGGGATTTATACATCGCCTACTAACTCAACCTTCCCCGATGAAATTAAAATAGTCTTGCTCTTGTAAAGATTGCCCAGCGCTTGCTTGTATTTTTTCTTAGATACTTTAAACGTTCTGTAGATTTCTTGAGGGTCACTTTTGTCAGTCAATGCAGAAGATCCGCCCTGCTGAACAAGATACTGGACAATCTGCTGAGACAGATCATGGTCCCCTTGAAGCGTAGCCTGCGATATAAGCAAATCAACTTTCCCATCGGGGCGAATAGATTTAATAAATCCTGGCAACCGCTCGCCAATTTTGAGTGGCCGATAGGCATCCACTCGAAAAAGTAGGCCTAGGTACTTATTATCGATCACAGCTTTGTAACCTAACTCAGTCCGTCCGGCAATTTGCAAATTGACACTTTGCTGGGGTTTTAACCAAACAGGATGCTCGTCCAAGTGGTGACTAAGCTTTGTCGAGGCTGCAATGCGATCTGATTGCTCATCATGATACACATGGACAACGTAGGAATAACCCACTTCCATAGGCTTCTGCTGCTCGTTGTAAGGAACTAATAGATCTTTAGGCAACCCCCAATCCATAAACGCGCCAGCATGGTTGATATCAACAACGGTCAACATCTCACAGTTCCCAACCTCAACCTTGGGTATCTCTGTAGTGGCTATTAACAAGTCATCGGAATCAAAGTATAAAAAGACACTTACCCAGTCTCCGACTTCACAACCATCCGGCACATAGCGTTTGGGCAGTAAAATATTATCTAGCTCATCACCATCAAGATAGACGCCAAAATCCACTTGCTTTAACACTTGAAGTTGGTTGAACTTACCGACTGTGACCATAGAGATAAACCATTTAAAGAGAGTTGTTTTTTTAGTGACGCTATTGTACAGGAGTTCTCAAGGTTGGATCACAGAAAGGTACCGCACACTATCAACAATTCGTTTATGATTACTTTTTCAAAAATGACATTCAGTCTTTACATCAAATCTGACGAGAAACATCGGAATGAGTACCATTTTTTCTAAAACGTATAAAAACGCCTGGATATTGAGTTTAAGTAATGCCGTGGCTGGTTCAACATTACCCCTAATGCATTTAGCCGGAACGTTGGCGGGCAGTCGACTAGCACCCTCTCCTGACTGGGCAACTGCCCCCATTGCACTAATGATACTTGGCACAGCATGCAGCGTGATCCCTGTTAGCCGAACCATGCAACATTTCGGAAGAAAGACTGGTATTTATCTATTTTTAGCTGTCGGCATAATGGTGTGCATTCTTGCTATGACTGCATTAAACATTGGTAGCTTTACATTATTTTGTATTGCTTCGTTTATTCTTGGTTCTTTTAATGCAACGCTACTTCAAAGTAGATTTGCAGCTATGGAGTCTGTTGGAATCGCAGATAGAACAACTGCCGCATCAATGTTTATGGGTAGCGGAATCATTGCAGCTTTTGTCGGCCCCGAAATAGCTCTAATGGGAAAAGACCTTTTTGTAACGGCTTATCAGGGCTCATTTTTGATGGCTGCAACGTGTATTGTAATCTCTGGGGCAATGCTCAGCTTTTACAAGCCAGAGTCGCTACCAATAGCCACTGAGGCAGGCACAAAAAAATCTGGCAAACATCTATTTCTGAACCCAACATTTTGCCTCGCACTTGCCAGTGGCGCTATTGCTTATATTGTCATGTCTTTTATCATGACAGGAACACCCCTCAGCATGCATGAAGTTCATGGCCACTCACTAACCGACACCAAATGGGTCATCCAAAGCCATATAGCCGCCATGTTCTTGCCATCATTTTTTACACCTCTTTTAGTGCGCTATGCAGGCCTAAGAGGAATGATGCTGGTAGGATTGGTCTGCTACTGCATTGCCACTGCCATCGGTTATTCTGACAACAGCCCTCAAAGCTTTTGGATGCAGCTAGTACTTCTGGGAGTAGGCTGGAACTTTTTATTCATCGCCGGAACAACAATGTTGCCAAGCACTCACCAAGAAGAAGACCGGTTCAAGGCCCAAAGCATCAATGATCTTACGGTGTTTTCGTTTCAGGCGGTTGCCGCACTCTCAGCAGGATGGGCACTCCAGCTTATCGGCTGGCACCAAATGGTTTTGTTTTGCCTAATTCCTATAGCTATTATGATTCTAGTATTAGTTTGGGAGCGAATTAGAACACGTACACCAAAAACCAGCGGCTAGAGTTCTCCGCGATAGATACAGCCACTAGTGCAGGTCTCTTTTATTTCAATCATGCTAAGTAACGGTAATTGTGGCTTGAGTTTTTGCCAAATCCATAAAGCAAGGTTTTCACTGGTAGGGTTTTCTAATCCTTTTACATCATTCAGATAATGATGATCAAGCTGATCATAGATTGGAGCAAAGGCTGATTTAATGTCACCAAAGTCCATTATCCAGCCAGAAGCTTCACCAACAGGCCCTTCGACATAAATTGACACTTGAAAAGAATGGCCATGCAGACGTGCACATTTGTGCCCTACTGGAACGTTTGGAAGACGGTGCGCCGCCTCAATACTAAACTCTTTATAAATTTGCATTTATCATCAATAAAATGTCGTTGCTGGGGGACTTATTTTAGAGCTGTGGAAGAGATATGTATATAGGCTCAGAAAATGTTTGACAGTGTCATCCAGTTCGGTAGAATGCGGCACTCTCTCAAGGGGTGGTTAGCTCAGCTGGTAGAGCATCGCCCTTACAAGGCGAGGGTCACAGGTTCAATCCCTGTACCACCCACCATTAGAGAAATTGCTTTCACGGACCGGTAGTTCAGCTGGTTAGAATGCCGGCCTGTCACGCCGGAGGTCGCGGGTTCGAGTCCCGTCCGGTCCGCCATAAGCAACAACTAAACCTCTGTTTTTACAGGGGTTTTTTTCGTTATGGGTCTGTTTTTTTAATAGTTACACCTTGAGTTACACTCAAGCTGTCCCCTACATTTAATGGGTGGTACCACCGCCTATGCCGAATCGCCAATATAAAAGATTAGTTGACACTACGATCTATAGATAGAATTGCCAAAACCTATAGTCTTGTTCTTAGATACAATACTTGCAAAAAGTTCTAGTACCCTCTGTAAAGTAGCTCCCACATTAAAAGTAAAACCCACATCAACCCAAGTACCCAATAGATTACTCTGTGCCTGCTTTGCTCT
>Ga0307997_10000133_pt1 | contig 32130 bp, 45 predicted proteins | sample Davwhametageno36_FD_203165 | JGI IMG/M metagenome (GOLD analysis project Ga0307997, IMG submission 203165) | Marine microbial communities from Davis Island wharf, Antarctic Ocean - #36 | ecosystem: Environmental > Aquatic > Marine > Unclassified | place: Antarctic Ocean: Davis Island wharf... | reverse complement strand
ACAAACAGGCGCATTAACAGGGATAACTTTTAACAACAGAACGAATTTATATGTTGCAGGTTCATTTAATAGTACCGCAGGAATCTATGGCGTACAGCTAGATACTGCGGTTTACGGACGTTCGTTAGGTTTAGATTTTTACACAAGTACAATCGACGGCACAGCAACAAGCAAGTTAAGAATCGATGGGGCAGGCGCAGCTACGTTTGCTGGTCAAATACTAGCCAAAGGTGGCGACGTAGCTAACCTGTCAATTACTAGTTCGATAGACCCCGACACAGGTTTTTATTGGGGTGGCGGTAACATTTTAGGTGTCGTGGCTGGCGGTACAGAGAATGTAAGGTATAAAGCTTCCGAAACTATTTTCAACGAAGGCAGTGCCGACATAGACTTCCGCGTTGAGTCAAACGGCAACGCTAATATGCTGTTTGTGGACGGTGGTACGAATCGGGTTGGGGTTGGAGTTGTTCCAGAAAACCCTTTGCACATTAATGATACTTCTGCAACATCGCAACTTTTAATACAAGGTGACAGCAATGATGCATCAATTAAATTTAACAAATCAGGACAAACATTTGTTGCAGGTATTGATGCGACAGACAATAGTTTTAGAATTTCTGATGGTACTACTCTAGGGTCTGGTGACAGGCTTACAATAGCCTCTTCAGGCGCAGCTACGTTTAGTTCTACAATTACAGCCGCAAGTCAAATAAAAGTTAGCGGCTCAAACGCATCCACCGTTGCACTTTCTGTAGGGGATACAGGGACTGGTTGGTTCAACACAGGTTCTAATTCAATTGGCTTGGCTACAGCAGGGAGTGAGAAGCTTAGGGTGGTCGCCTCAGGCAATGTCGGTATTGGCGAGTCGCAACCGGACGCTAAATTGCATATTAGAGACTCAACGGATGGTGGTTCTAGCAGTGTAACTTCCGCGATTCAATTTAGTCGCCGCAACGGTGGTTCTAACGATGCTGCAATTAAAATGCAGCATAACGGCAGCGATGGCGTTTCTAACTTGCAGTTTCATTTCGGCAACACAGAACGCCTTAGCATATCCGCAGCCGGAACGACCACCATAACTGGATCACTCCTATCCTCTGCATCTGGCGCGGGTGCTAACGCGTTCTCTGCTGGAAACAGTGCGGGTGCTACAACTCAAGGCGCTAATTCTGTCGCTATCGGCTTGCAAGCGGGTCAAACAAACCAAGGGGCCAATTCTACTGCAGTTGGTCATGTGGCAGGTCAGTCATCCCAATCAGCTAATGCAGTCGCTGTCGGCTACCTCTCTGGACTTATAACCCAAGGCGGTAACGCAACTTCCATTGGCTATGCTTCTGGTTATAGCGCCCAAGGGAGTTTCGGTGTTAGTGTTGGCTTCGCTGCTGGAGAATCAAGCCAAGGATCTAGCTCTGTCGCCGTTGGTAATGGCGCAGGCAGAACAACACAAGGCGGTGCCGCTACGGCTGTTGGGGTTAGCGCGGGCAACTCACTACAGGGCGCTTCGGCTGTCGCTGTCGGCCCTAACGCTGGGCAAACGTCACAAGGATCTAACGCAGTCGCTATCGGTAACGCTTCTGGCACAACAAGCCAAGGCGTATCATCTGTCGCTGTTGGTGTAAATGCAGGTAACTCAGGCCAAGCCGCGTCAGCTACTTCAGTTGGACCATACGCTGGACAAACGTCTCAAGGCGCTAGCGCTACGGCTGTCGGACAGCAAGCGGGTCAAATATCCCAAGGAGCCTATGCTTCTGCTGCTGGCTACTATGCCGGAAGATCAAACCAAGGCACCTTTGCTACGGCTTTCGGCCCTAACGCTGGTACAACAAGTCAAGGTGCCAATTCCGTTGCTATTGGCAGCAGTTCAGGTAACTCAGCTCAAGGAATTTCGGGTGTTGCTGTCGGTCGCGAGGCTGGTAACAGTAATCAAGGTGATTACAGTGTTGGTGTCGGCCAGTCAGCAGGCCAGACCACCCAAGGAGCCTATGCTTCTGCTGTTGGCCTCTATGCGGGTCAAACAAGCCAAGGCGCTAGTGCTACGGCCGTTGGTAACGGCTCTGGACAAACAAGTCAAGGCGCATCATCTGTTTCTGTCGGCTATCTCGCTGGTAATGCCAGCCAAGCAGCTAGTGCTGTCGCGGTTGGACCATCCGCAGGAAAGACAAGCCAAGGACTTACAGCTACGGCAGTTGGTAATGGCGCAGGCCAGACCACACAAGCCGCTGATGCTACCGCCCTTGGTAACTACGCAGGTAACAGCCTTCAAGGAGCTTCTGCTACGGCTGTCGGCTATCTTGCTGGACAAACAAGCCAAGGAGCCAGTGCTACGGCTGTCGGAACCTATGCGGGTAACTCATCTCAAGGTATTAACGCTTTGGCTATTGGGCGGCAAGCGGGTCAAACAAGCCAAGGAAATAGCGCTGTAGCTGTTGGCTACCTCGCGGGTAAAGTAACACAAGGCTTTTATGGTGTTGCTATTGGTATATCGGCTGGGCAAACAAACCAAGCAGATAACTCCGTAGGTATCGGACGGGACGCTGGTAGCTACAATCAAGGCGGCAATGCCACTGCTGCTGGCTACGGTGCCGGAGCTACAAGCCAAGGTGTTAGTGCTGTTGCTGTCGGACAGCAAGCGGGTCAAACATCTCAAGGCGCATCATCTGTCGCTGTCGGGGTTTATGCAGGCAACACAGGGCAGAGTGCTCGAGCTGTTGCACTTGGTAGATCCGCTGGTCAGACGAACCAAGGCGACCAATCTGTTTCTGTGGGCTACGCCTCCGGCGAAACAGGTCAGGGCGATAACAGTGTTGCGGTTGGCAATGCGGCAGGTAACAATAGTCAAGGATCTGGAGCTGTCGCTATCGGTTTGCTTGCGGGGCAGACAAGCCAAGGCGCTAACGGCATCATAATAAACTCATCCGGCACAGTCCTTAACGACACAAGCACAGGCCATATCCGATTGAAGTCTAGCACTGGCGAATTAGCGTTCACTACTGCTGCTGGTTGGAGTGTTTCTGGTGGCAACATCAGTTTACCTACAACCAAGAAGCTCGTACTAGACTCAAACGCTGGCAGTGACTCATTCTTGTGGGCATCAGCTAACGATACGGTTGAACTTTGGGCTGGTGCTAAGGCGATAACAGCAATCGGCGCTACTGTGTCACTACACGGAAACCTTAATGTGGCGAGCTGGTCATCATCTGGCGCAACTGTGGGCATGAGATATGTAGCGGCTGATGGTGTCATAGATAACTCAACAAACCTTACTACAGCGCGTTCGAGCTTACGGTTTTTCAACCCTAACGGAAACGTAGGTAGCATCCAAACAAGTGGAACCGCTACGAGTTACGTTACATCTTCTGATCCACGTTTGAAATCCGAGTTCAAACCTATCACTGGTGCGTCTGAGATGATTCTAGAAGCTCGTGATCAAGGTATGATAGGTGAGTTTCATTTCTTATCTGATGATACTCAGAAGGTTTGGGGCTACAATGCTCACAAGGTTGCTGATCTACAATTAGGTTTCGGCGGCAGTGAAGGCGATGGCCCAAGGGATGCTGAGCTAGGAGCTGTCTACGAAGAATCGGTTATGAGTGAACGTGCAGTAATGGTTGCTGAGTTAGATGATGACGGCGAACCCACTGGCGAAATGATCGAGTCTGGCGAGGTGGAAGCCTACGAAGTATCACCTGAAAAGCGTGTTACTCCAGCCGGTATTGACCAGTCTAAGCGAGTACCTTTGCTTGAAGCCGCTATAGGTGAACTACTTGACAGAATCACAGCACTTGAAAACGCATAAAGGAGAATGAAGTGACAGTAAATTGGACAATCTTACAACTAGAACGCAACACATCTGACGATGGTGTAGTTGTAGCGCACTGGCGAGCATCAGACGTAGACGGTGATCATTTAGGTATCAATTACGGCGCTTGCAGCCTCACACCTGATTCAACTGATGAGGCTTTCATACCTTTCGAAGATTTAACAGAAGCAGATGTCTTGAGCTGGGTAGAATCTGAACTGGACGTGGAAGCTATCGAAGCCTCTATTGCAAATCAGATTGAAGAATCAAAAGAGCCTGTTGTATCAGTCGGAGTGCCTTGGTAATGGATTTCTTGATGGAACACTATTTAATTATTTCTGGCGCTCTTGTAACGATTATTTGGTTAATCGTATCGGCCACCTCAACCAAAAAAGACGACAAAATCTTTTGGCTCATCTATGACAGACTGAAAGAGATAATGCCGATGCTTCCGAAATTGAAGCGAAAAGACGAGAAAAAATGATGGGCTAGAATCGTTGGAACTTAGCTGTATAATGGAAGTTCAAAAAAATGGGAGAGAATAATGATTACTATTGATGATGTATTGTACGAAGAGGATGATTTGAGCGATGCAGCTAAAGCGCAGGTTGAACGAGTTAACCAGCTAAGACTGCAACTGGTTCAATTGAATCAGCAGGAAAACGAGCTAAAGGTATTGATCTCAGCTTACGCAAACGCGATTAGCGAGTCTGCAAAAGAAGAAAAAGATGAGGCCGAGGCGGAATAATGCTTGAGCAATTGATTGCGCCGATCACTGGTTTGCTGGGTAAATTTATCGAAGATAAAGACCAGAAGAACGCGTTGGCGCATGAAATTGCAACAATGGCTGAGAAAGAAGCGCATAAAAATGCAGCCTTGCAGCTCGAAGTAAACAAAGCCGAGGCCGCGCATAAAAGCCTATTTGTTGCCGGGTGGCGACCCTTTATCGGGTGGTGCTGTGGCCTTGGGTTATTATATTCTGTGTTAATTTCGCCCATTTTGGCGATTTGGCTTGTAATGCCGGCCATTGATTCAAGTTTATTAATGCCAACCATGACTGGTATGCTGGGTCTTGGTGCGATGAGAAGTTACGAAAAAGTTCGCGGGGTCAGCAGGGAAAAATGATCAACGATGAGGTTAAAGCAACCCTTGATTTTGTGTCCATTTCCGCCACTGTGAGCGCTTTAATGGGTTGGCTACCGGCTGTCGCAGCGGGTCTGTCGATAGTTTGGACACTGATACGGATATGGGAGACTAAAACGGTTCGGAAACTGTTCAAACGAGGCGAATAGCTGTGGATGTTCTCGAAGTAATTGTGTCGTTGTGGCCCATTGCAGCAGGTCTGTTTATCCTTGTTTTGACCATTGGCAGAATTCTCAACCGGCTCGAAGTTTTAGAGGCCAAGATGATTGAAGTTTGGAAAGCCATCAACGAGTTAATCAGAAAATGATTCTTCGCGAACTTATAAAATTGCACGAAGGCGTTGAGTCTCACGCGTACAAATGCAGTCAAAACAAGATCACGATTGGCGTGGGGCGAAACATTGACCCAACCGGAATAGGTCTATCGCCTGATGAGATCGATTATCTACTAGACAACGATATCGATCGCTGCATCACCGAATTAGATCAATTTTCTTGGTTTGAAAACCTCAGTGAAACAAGACGATTTGCTGTGATAGACATGTGTTTCAATCTTGGTATCACTCGCTTCAAAGGCTTCAAAAAAGCCATCGCCGCAATGTCAATCTCAGACTTTGATACCGCAGCCGACGAATTCTTTGATTCACGCTGGGCCAAGCAGGTTGGCAACCGGGCGATCACAATATGTGAGATGATTAGAAGTAATTAGTCGTGTAAAAAGTTGATTAATTGCCTGTAAGTGTTAACATTGTATCTCGAAAAAGGGAGAATACAATGGAACAATCAGATTCAATTAATGAATTATCCGCATCGCTTGCAAAAGCGCAGTCAGAAATAAAAAACCCCGCAAAAAACGCTACAAACCCATTTTTAAAGAATCGATATGCAGATCTTGGTTCATGCTTGAACGCTATTCGAGTAGTCGCAGCGGTCAATGATTTGTCGTTCGTTCAGTCGGTCGAAATGTTCGGTGATAGCGTGACCGTATCCTCGCAGATTTCTCATTCATCAGGGCAGTGGATGAAGCAAACAGCCACCACCGGCGTACAGGCTGGCGGCAAGAATTTAATGCAAGACGTTGGTGCAATGTCAACCTACCTAAAGAGATATCAAGCGCAAAGCATGTGGGCAATCTCAGGTGATGATGACACTGACGCGCAGGAAATAACTATAAGTGGTATTGACGACAAAAAGGCCGCTCATATTGACGCGTTACTCGTTTCTACGGATTCAAACAAGACTGCTTTCTTTAAACTGTACAAAGTCAGCAAAACAAAAGAGCTGTCGGAAGACAACTACAATAAGGCTGTGAAACAGCTACAGCAAAAAAAGAAACAGCAAATCAAATGAAGATTCATGATGTGGAACAAGGTACTGAGGCGTGGTTTAATCTTCGGTTGGGAGTGCCAAGTGCATCGAGGTTCAAAGACTTGCTAACAACGAAGGGAAACCCTTCTGCGAGTGCGGACAAGTATCTAAACGATCTATTATCTGAACGTTTGAGCGGTAAGCGATTCGAGACGTTCAAAAGTCATTGGATGCAGCGCGGAAATGATCTTGAACCTGAAGCGGCTGATGTGTTTTCTTTTCAACAAGATATGCAATGTCGAGAAATCGGTTTTGTAACGAACGACGATCAATCTGTAGGGTGTTCTCCCGACCGGATTGTGGGGAAAGGCATGACAACCGGCTTAGAGATTAAATGTCCTTCGCCGGCGGTTCATACGGCTTATTTGAGAGAATATGCTAAAAGCGGTGCAATGCCGTCAGAATATTATGCTCAAGTCCAAGGGACGATGTGGCTGATGGATTTTAAAGACTACTATTTCATGTCTTATCATCCTGACCTACCAAATCTGATTATGAAGGTTGAGCGAGACGAAAAGTACATTGCTGCACTTTCAACGGCAATTGAAAAACTATTGGAGAATCTAAAAATCAACTACGAATTAATAGGGAACATCTATGCAGTATGATAATCGAGGTCAAGTAAGTCTGTGGAAAAATGACGGCGGCGAAAGAGCGCCAATTCTATCGGGTAAAGTAGTCGCGCATAGAGATATCAAAGAAGGTGAGACAATTGATATTTCACTCTGGAAAAACGAATCGACGGGCAACCAGCCAGCGTTGAAAGGAAAAATTGCAGACGTTTTTAATGGCAAAAGTTCGGAGCCGGCAAAAGACAAGAGTTTTGATGATGACCTGCCGTTTTAACTTCGGGAAATCTCTGAAACTTGCTCAGATTAAAGCGGGGGTAAGTTCAACTGAGCTTGCCGCCCGGCTTGGGATCACCAAACAGCAAGTTAGCCAGTGGCGCTATCGAGAGGACGCAAAGCTGTCTTTAGTTGAAAGAGTTTGCGAACACCTATCAATCACGCCTGTTAAATTCTTGGAATTGTCAGATGATTAAAGCATTGAAAAGAGTTTGGTTAGAAATTAAGCTAATTCTTGATGACTTGATTGATGAATTCAAAAAATGAACGGTGAATTTTGGCTTGTTCGACAGCGCTCTGAGATCGACGGAGCGCTGAAATTCTTCAAAAAGCAGCTTGAAGATTGGGACTTTGAAAAGCCTGTCGCTTGGAAACTATCCCCGTTTGCAGATCGTAGATCGATCAATCAAAATTCACTATTTCATCTTTGGTGCGCGGAGATGTCGATGCATTTTTCTCAAAAAGTGCCTGTCAGCGCTGAAGATATGAAAACGATTTTAAAAAACAATTTTCTTGGTCTTGAAGATGTAGTAATCGGTAAAACAATTATTCCTGCCCAACTTAAATCCACGCGAACACTTTTAAAAGGTGAAATGCACCAGTTTATGGAGGAAGTTTTCCACTGGGGTATCGACCACGGTGTTACACTAACCTATCCTCAAGAATCGGAATTCTATCGTGCCAGAAACTCTGCGGGCTAAATCGCTGAGACTGTTTCAATTACTGAGACGGCTAGAAGAGGCTGACGATGATGGATTTTGCGAGTGCGTGACGTGCGGAGAGGTGCGGCATTATTCAACTGTTCATGGTGGTCATTTTCTTCCTAAAGGCAAATCAAGCTTCTGGGCGCATTCTCCTGATAATGTTTTCCCGCAATGCCCCGCATGCAATTTATATGGGATGAAGCATGGTTCAGCAGCGCAAGTCTACACTATCTTCATGATACGCAAATTCGGTCAAGAAAAAGTTGATCACATGATTGCGACTCAAAAGCAAGCAATCAAGATTTACGCACAAGAATATCGTGAAATGATTGCGGACTATAACGCAAGAATCAAAGTAGAGAAAAAGCGCATTGGTGTGCTTTGAGTGTTCAAAAAAAGCAGACCACGCGCACCATGTTGTGCCAAAAGTTCATGGCGGCACGAAGACCGTCCTATTGTGCGTCAAGTGCCATTCAAAAGTTCACGGCGACCACTTACTTAAAGTATCAGAGCTAGCAAAGGCGGGGCTTAAAAAGGCGCGAGACGCTGGGTTCTGGTGCAACGGTGCGGCTCCATTTGGACATGATTTAGTTGACGGCAAACTAAAGATAAACAAACGCGAGCAAAAGATAATTTTAAGAATGGAAAGTTTAAGAACCAAGGGCTGGACGCTTCCGAGAATTAAAGAAAAAATACATAAAGCGTACGGAATTACGATATCGAACACATCCATTGCACGACTAGTAAAGAAGGTGAGAAATGAGCGGATTAATTAAAGACACAACACCGGAAGATTGGGACGCTGTAAACCGTCCTGAACACTACAATTCTGCGGGTGTAGAGTGTATTGACTACATAGAACAACAGCTTGGTGAAGATTTTAAGGCGTATTTGCTTGGAAACTGCATGAAATATATTCATAGACACAAGTACAAAAATTCACCTAAACAGGACTTAGAAAAAGCTAGTTGGTATTTAGATCGCTTGATTGAATTGACTGACTAGTTTAAAGTAAATGTGTCGGCGGGTTGCGAGCCCTGAAGTCCGGCAGAAGGGAGAGATAGGGAGAAAAAATACCGGGCCATCCGACTTGGTTATTCTCCCATCTCTCCAATCAAAAAACAACTTCAATAACAACTGACGTGAGTGGTTGTCGCAAAGAACAGTGGCGCTTTGGCCGTGCGTCCATTTCAAATAGCGAGCCTCCGACCGCCAGCCTGTCGGGTAAGATCACGACCCAATATGCAGTAGGCCCAAATGGGTTGATTAATTTTTGCAGTTAATCAGGAAAGCGAAAGCAAATTAGTACCGCATCTTAGGATGTAGCTACAGAAAACCTAAACAGACTAATGATCTGCATGGTTGTAGCTTGCAAAGGGAAAAGGCTGCATTGCGCCCAAAATAAAAATGGGGTTGGAAATGGCTAGAAAGCGATTTGAAACGAAAGAAATGCTTGAGCTTGAAAACGCTGCACGTCAGATCATGATAGACAAGACAGGGAGAAGAATAGACAAACTGTCAGACATGCTGTGGGGGGTTGATTGGGTAATCTATACCGACAACAAGGTGAGCCACTTCGCAGAGTTTAAACGCCGTTATAACAAGGTCAATAAGTATCCAGACGTAAGACTTTGCGCGATGAAATATTCCAAGCTGAAGAGGTACGCCGAGGAATTCGAGCTAAGGTGCAGCTATTTCATTGTTGAGTTTGATGATGCGTTTGTGGCGATAGAAATAGGCCCACAGGATAACATCCCTAAAGACCTCGTTCCGTTCGGACGATCCTCGAACCATCGTGATGAATTTGAAGTCATGCCCTCCGTAATTATTCCCAGATCCCATTTCAAACTCGTTCAAACTAAATATAGTTAACAAAAGTGTTTACTATCTCAATGTAATGAGTATACTGATACTCAACAACAACGAGAAGGGAACGACAGCATGAGTATCCAAGGAAAATTAAATCAGCAAGCAATTTCTATGCTACCTAAATCAAAACAATATATTGATTCGTCTAATGATTATATCGCAAATGAATTTAGTCAAATAGCGATTAGATGGATCTGCGATAGCCTCACACCGCTAACGCAGATGAGCGCCGCAGAGCTGCAAGATTTCGACAATCAATTGGTTGATACATTTGCGTTTATTTTGGAATAGCATGAGCGAAATCACGGGATATACAGATGACTAACACTTTGCAGAATATCAGAACCAACAGGGTTAACCTGAATCAAGACGACAAGGCTATCCTGCGTGACGCGCTTCATTGTTCTAAAGTCGTCGTGTTGAACACTCTTGAAAAAATGGAGGCAAAAGAAGGTGGAAATGCACCTGCTATTAAGATGCTTCTAAGAGGAAGGATTAAAACGCTCGCTAAGTTAAATGAAAAGCTTGACTTACTATAACCCAAACGGGGCGAAAGCCCCCAACCAAACAAAGGAAACGAGAGAATGACAACTATAACGCTAAATGACGACCAGCTTTTACTTTTGATGGACATTATCTATAGAACAAAGGACGACTTTGCTGCACATCTTTACGGGGAATCCGATGTTCAGGGATACGCTTCTGTTTCTATGCTTCAAACGCATTCAAAACTTGAAAATATAGAGAGTTTACTGAAAGACTCGCATCCTATACCTGTTGAGTTTTGTGATGTGACTCAATCACTACAATTTATAAAACCTTGGAGAGTTTAGTAAAATGAAAAAAAAGAAAAAAACAATTGAAGAGCGCCGCCAAAGCGAAAAAGCAGGATACCAGCAAGGCTTTAGCGTCGAGGGTGCGGCATTACTGGCTCGCCCTTGGTTGGTACCTGAACCCGCCGAAAGGTTTCAAGACTTTACACTGGCAAGCTTCATAACAGACAAAGGATATTCATGAAAATTACATTCTCAAACGGCGACGAATTGCACTTTCCTAACATACCAGAGGTCACAAAAATTGAAGCGGCCCGAGTAGAAAAACAGTGGATACGAGATGCAAAGACTGGCAACTGGGTTCGTGAGTCATAAATGCAGTCATTGAGACCGCATCAAGAAAAAGCGATTGAAATGATCCGGGAGTCAATGCGGCGAGGAAACAAAAGGGTTGTTTTGGCTGCGCCCTGCTCATTTGGAAAAACGCGGGTTGCCGTTGAGATTCTGAAATCAGTCGCTGAGAACGGAAAACGTGGCATTTTCATTTGTGATCGAATCAAGCTGGTCGATCAAGCTCTGGCTGAATTTGACAGGGCAGGGATAAGGGTTGGGGTCATGCAAGCGTATCATTGGCGAAGTGACCCCAGCGCACCTATTCAAATTGCATCGATCCAGACCATCGCTAGACGGCGTTACAAGCCGTTGTTTAATCTTGCGATTGTTGATGAGTGCCACACACACTATAAGGCCACGACGGAGCTGATGGAAACGTCAAGGAATTCTCTCTTTGTGGGACTAAGTGCAACGCCTTATTCAAAGGGGCTTGGAAAACATTATTCAGACCTGATTGTACCGATCACAACGAAAGAACTGCTAGAAAAGGGCTATCTATGCCCGGTTAAATATTACGGAGGAACTCACGCAAACTTAAACGGCGTTAAGACCAAGAGGCTATCGACCGGCGCTTCCGATTACGATCCGAAATCTCTTTCAGATGCCGTTGAAAAAGACCCGACGTTGGTTGGTGCTATCATCGAAAACTTTAAGCGATTCGGGAAGGGGCAGACAATTGCATTTAGTCCTTCGATAAAACACTCACAGAAGCTTGTCGAGATGTTTAGAGCGGAGGGCTTTAGCGCTGAACACATTGATGGGTATATGGAGCCAGACGAACGGGAGGAGCTGTTCGAAGGCCATGACAACGGCGACTTTCAGATACTTTCATGCTCACGCCTATTAAACACGGGGTACGATGCCCCACAGGTTCAGACGCTGATTGATTGCTTCAGCACCAAGTCAAAGATTACATTCGCGCAGCGTGCTGGGCGTATAATGAGAAAGCACGAGAGTAAAGAAGAGGCCATATATCTTGATCATTCGGGTAACGTGCAGTGGCATGGATGGCCGGAGGATATCGTCCCTGAGTCATTGCATTGCGGTGAAAAGGATTATGCGGAGAAGCAACTAACCAAGGAGAAGACCGAGGGCGAGCTGTCAGTTTGTCCGCAGTGCTTCCAGCATTATGTGGTTAGGTGTGTTTGTGGTTATCAGAGGCCGTCGAAAAAGGTCTTGGAAAGCGACGGACAGATACTGAAAGAGCTGAAGAAGGTTAACAAAGAATGGTCAAACGATGATAAGTCTCGATGGCTTGGAGAACTCCAGCTTCACGCTAGAATCAAAGGGTTCAAAGTTGGCTGGTCAGCGTGGGCGTATAAGGGCAAATTTGGAGTATGGCCGAACAAAATCGACCCGCTTCATAGCAATGAAATATCAAAAGATGTGAAAGGTCACATCGTTCATTTACAAATCAAGAGGGCGAAAAGTGCTGGATGACATATTGCCACACCTACAGCAAGTAAAACAAAGAGGCGACAGGTGGTGGGCGTGCTGCCCTGTTCATGATGATAATTCACCTTCGATGACTCTCAGAGAAGACGGGGAAAGGGTATTGATACATTGCTTTAGCTGTCAAGCGAACGGAATACAGGTGGCGGAAGCACTTGGATTACCTGCCTCTGTGTTGTTTTTAAAAGAGAAGGCAAGGCCACCGATCCCAAGAAAAGTGCTTGAGCTGGCGAAAGAAGACAGGTTCTTTATTGCTATATTTGAGAGCGAAATTGAAAGTGGCAACCGTGTCACGTTCAATGATAAGAAACGTTATCGATTAGCGTTGGAGCGGGTCAAGCTCTTAGATCGGAGAGGTTAACAAAAGAGTTGATCGTTAGTATCGAATGTGGCATATTGTTGATCAATCAAACGGAGAGAGTAAGATGGAACCTATTGAAATGACAGTTTTGCGGATTGTATGCAGCGCCCTTCTGATTTGGGGCGCGGTCGAGCTATTCATTGCGCTTGTCAACGGGCCAAAAAAGAAGCTTATGGCGACAAAAAACAAGGTTACAAATGCTGAAAAAACTATAGGGAGCGAGCAAAATGAAGGGATTTGATAACGCTATGGCGCAATATGAAGCCAGCATGAATAAGCTTCCCGGAGGCCCGGATTACGAAGAAGAGGAAGAAGAGGAAGAAGAGGGAGAAGAGGAAGAAAATGAAGAGGAAGAAGAGGAAGAAGAGGGGGGCGAAGAGTGAAAGAGCTGTATAGATTTCTGTTTTTAGGCTGGGCGTTAATCTTGCTTACAACAGTGATAATCGCTATACCAATGTTTATGCTATTATTTTTTGAAGGCTATATAGCCAACATATTTAGGAAGAAAGCACATGCACAATGTGACTCAGATGAAGATCAGCACAATGGAAATGGGGCTGCGACAGATATTGCGGGATGTCAGACAGGGTCGAATCACTTACATTGAAATGGCGATTCAGCGAGAAGATGAAGATGAGTTTGTTGAATGGGACACTGTTACAATGGGTGATAAGTCTCACAACACACAGCACCTGCTTGCTCAGATAGGTTTGATGTATCTATCTAGCCAAGAAATAGTAAGCTACATTATGGAATATGCAAATGAAGATTAGCGTCAAAAGTAATATCAAGGAGGTGACAAAAGGACTGTCGCGAATCCAGCGGAAGCAGATTCCATTTGCCGCATCTCAAACGCTCAATCAGTTAGTATTCGACCTGACTAAGCGGAAGAAAAAAGGGGTGCTTGGAGCCGCAACGGCCACCACATTTAACAAAAAGAAAGGCAAAGGATCTACTGAATTTACTCAGCGGAACTTTTTCTTTGAAAACTCGAATAAAAGTAATTTGACTGCTTTCGTTTTTTGGGACAGCAGAAACGCGGATTTTATGAAATTTCAAGTTGATGGAGGTAATAGGTCGCCACGTTCTAGAGCCATCGTTGTACCTACGAAGCACACAAAGAAACGTTTAAACAAGTTTGGCAATATCGGCAAGGGCGAAATTAGTAAGTTGCTTGCGGATAAAAGTAAAAACTTCTCAGGCAGTCCGAACGGTGCAAATAGTAAATCGGAGGGCATATGGGAGAGGTACGGCAGATCAACTAAGCGAGGCGGACAGAAAATCCGAAAGATTATTTCGTATGCTAATAAAGCAAGCTATCAACCGAAGTTTAAATTTGCCCAAATAACCGCCGATTTTGTGGCGAGTGAAAAGGGTGGGTTTGATACTAAATTTCGCAAGAACCTGCGGAAAGCTATCGCAAAAAAGAAGAAATAAAGGATACTGTTGATTAAATCCAGCGAATGAATGATACTTGCCGCAGGGGGGGGGGTCGCGGGTCCTGTCTGGGCCTTTCGTGTAAGGGTAATTCGGAAGCACTGCGTTCAACTAGCGACAGAATATTTCAAAACTAATATGGGGGACTAATGGCAAGCACTGGCGGCGTTAAGCTGGGATCAAGTTATGACGAAGCGAGAACGCGAAAAGTCAACGCAGAGGCCGAAATATCCGAATTAGAGCTGGCAAAAGTACGCAGTCTGCTAGTCGTCGCTGAAGACGTTGAAAAAGCGTGGACGGATACCCTCTCAAATTTAAAGGCAAAGCTAACAAACATTCCCTCAAAAGCCGCGCCGCTAATAGCGAGCGAAACCGAGGCCGGTATTATACAGGCGATGCTGGCTGATTTAATCAACGAAGCACTTGAAGAATTGAGCACCTATGACCCAGCCATTTCAGCGGAAAGGACTCGCAAACCTAAAAAGCCATCTGAATCAAGCGATGCTGGCTCTGAAGCCTCCACCGCGACTAAGCGTAAGCGAGTGGGCCGACCTCGAAAGACGGCTAGACTCACAGACTAGCGCAGAAGCTGGCATCTGGCGAACGTCTCGCGCAGAATATCAACGCGGCATCATGGATGCTTGCAGTGATCCCGCAATAAAAGAGGTTGTTGTCATGGCCGGCGCTCAACTTGGCAAGTCTGAAGCGCTGTTGAATATTATCGGATATCATATTTCTCATGATCCATGTCCAATTTTGATGCTACAGCCTACCGAATCAATGGCGCAGTCGTTCTCAAAAGACAGAGTAGCCAATGGTTTGCTGCGTTCAACGCCTTGCTTGTTTGAAAAGGTAAAAGACCCACGGGCGAGAGACTCGAATAACACCACACTTCACAAGGTCTTTCCGGGCGGTAGCCTAAGTTTGGTCGGTGCGAACAGTCCGGCGGGGCTGGCTTCTCGACCGATCCGCTTGCTGCTGGCAGATGAGGTAGATCGCTTCCCAGCTAGTTCGGGTACAGAAGGTGATCCGCTATCTCTTGCAAAAAAGAGGACATCCACTTTCTGGAATCGCAAACTGATCGCCGTTTCGACCCCGACCATCAAGGGCGTTTCACGAATTGAGGACGCATACGAGAAGAGCGATCAGCGCGAATATTACGTTCCCTGCAAGCACTGCAAGCACGAACAAACGTTGAAATGGGCGAGTGTTCGATGGGTTGACAAAGACCCAGACACGGCCAGCTATCTTTGCGATGAGTGCGCCACACTGTGGACAGACGCAGATCGAAGGTGGTCTGTCCGAAACGGTAGTTGGAGCGCAGGGGAAGAATTTAAAGGCGTTGCTGGCTTCAAAATCTCTGGTTTGTACTCGCCTTGGACACCGCTTGCCGATGGTGTGCGAGAGTTTTTGTTAGTCAAGAAAAATCCACAACAGCTCAAGGTGTGGACGAATACATATTTAGGAGATGTGTTTGAAGATCACGGCGAGTCGGTTGATGAACTGAACCTGATGGATCGGCGAGAGCATTTTAACAAGGTACCCGACAGCGTTGTGATGGTTGTGTGCGGTGCAGACGTTCAAGACGACAGACTTGAATTAACTATGCTGGGTATTGGCCGAGACGAAGAAAGCTGGGTGCTAGATCATCAAGTTCTCTGGGGTGATCCTTCAACGCCACAATTATGGACGGCCTTGGACTCGCAGATTGCCAGAACATTCGAGACTGAAAGCGGGCGCGAGATGGCGGTAAGGGCGACAGCGATTGACTCAGGCGGCCATTTCACAAACGCCGTTTATCAATACGCAGCTAGAAACTTTTCTCGACGGGTGTTCGCAATCAAAGGGGTTGGTGGAGAAGGTAAACCAATCGCTGGCAAGCCCTCAAGAAATAACACGGTCAAGTGTCGTTTATTTCCAGTAGGCGTGGATACTGTGAAAGATTTGGTATTTGCAAGGCTTAGAATTCAAGAGGAGGGAGCGGGTTACATCCATTTCTCTGACACGCTAAACGACGAATACTTCCGACAGCTCACGGCAGAAAAAATAATAGTCAAATATGTGCGCGGTTTTAAGCGCCGAGTGTTCACTAAAATAAGACCAAGAAATGAATCGCTCGATTGCTATGTTTATTGTCTGGCCGCGTATTCCATAATAAATACAAATGTCAATAGCATTTCTTCAAGAATTCAGGCAAAATCGGTTGAAATCGATCCTGTTGAAACAATAGAGCCAGCTACTTTGCGTCCAAAGCGAAGAGCGGCTCGCAGGACAAATCAAAATTACATGAACGCATGGCGGTGACAATTTTGGCGAATCTGTTTGATCGTTCAAACTATCCTACTCAAGAGCCAGCATCGCTTGCGGCTGGCGACAGATGGACATGGAAACGGCCCGACCTTGTTGGTTCTTATCCTACAAGCTTATATTCTCTTTCTTATGAATTTCAAGATGACGCCGGCGGTGGCTCTGCAAACAATTTTACGATTACGGCACTAGAAACAACAGAGGCTTATATCGTAGAAGTTATATCGGCAACCACCGCCGCGTACTCGCCAAGCACTTATCGCTGGGCGGCTTTCATTACGACTTCAGACTCTCAGCGCGTCACGGTTGATTCTGGCTTTTTGGCGGTAGAGGCTAACTACGCAATCACAACAGCAGATCAAAGAAGTCACGCGAAAAAGGTGCTTGATAATATTAAGGCGGTGATGGAAAACAGAGCAACAATTGATCAGTCGTCATTTTCTATCGCCGGCAGAAGTCTTTCGCGAATGTCTGTCGATGAGCTTTTCACATATCGAGATCGCTATCAAACTGAATACAACCAAGAAATTAAACGAGCTAGAATTAAAAACAAAAAGCCCACGGGTAATACGATTGGGGTGCGCTTCTGATGGCTTGGTTTAACCTATTTGAAAGAAAAGCAGATACAAAAAAAGCAATACCTTTGAGGCGCTCGTTTAAAGGAGCGTCAGGCGGTCGTTTATTTGCCGACTTTTTCAGTTCCTCTGCTAGTGCCGACCAAGAGCTAAAACAGGCGCTGGTTACGTTACGAAATCGCAGCCGTGAGCTTTCAAGGAACGATGCTTATGTTTCGCGATATTTGAATCTTCTCACGTCAAACGTTGTTGGTGCTTCAGGGATAAGGGTGAACTCTAAAGCTCGCGACCCGTCTGGTACTCTCGATCAAACCGCCAACAGCTTAATCGAATCGGCGTGGAAGAAATTCAGCAAGCTTGGGAATTGCACAGTGGACGGTCAGCAGTCAATGATTGACTGTCAGAAAATGTTTATCGAAGCGCTGGCGCGTGATGGCGAGGTATTGATTCGACAGATAACAGACCCTTCAAGCGAGTTTGGTTATCGTATAGAGTTTCTGGAAGCAGACCATCTTATCGATATTAAAAACGAGACGTTTACAAACGGCAACCGCATCGTGATGGGTGTCGAGATCGATTCAAGACGCAAGCCAGTCGCTTATCATTTATATAAAAACCATCCAAGTGATCTTGGCACCGGACAAAGTAACGAAACGATTAGAGTCCCAGCCGAGGAAATAATTCACGCGTTCATCAGACAGAGACCTGAGCAAACACGGGGGTACCCTTTTGTCGCGTCCGTCATGTCGAATATCAAAATGTTGAACGGATACTATGAAGCAGAAATTGTTGCGGCTAGAGTTGCTTCAGCCAAGATGGGTTTCTTCACTACGCCCGCAGGCGATGGTTACGTTGGCGATGATTTACAAGACGATTACACGCCGATATCAAACGCAGAGGCGGGTGTGTTTGAACAGTTGCCAGCCGGTATGGATTTCACTCCATTTGATCCAGCTCACCCTACTACAGCATTCGACAGCTTCAGCACAGCCGTTTTAAGATCGATTGCTAGTGGTTTGAATATATCATATCACTCTCTTTCTAACGACCTTTCAAGCGTCAACTACAGCTCCCTGAGAGCTGGCAGCCTTGAAGACCGAGATCAATATAGGATGTTGCAGAAATTCATGGTCGAGCATTTTGTTGAACCTGTTTTTAGGTCATGGTTAAAAAACGCAATGACAAAATCAGTCAACTTGCCCATCGACAAATATGACAAATTTGCAGACGGCGCATCCTTTATTCCAAGGTCGTGGGGCTGGGTCGATCCTCAACGAGAAATGAATGCCCACATTGCAGGACTTCAAAACGGAATCGTTACCTATCAAGACATCGAGGCAAGTTACGGCCGAGACGTTGAAGAATTGTTTGAGCAGCACGACAGAGAGCAACGACTCGCAGAGCAGTACAATATCAAAACGGCATTCCAGCCATTTGGCGCAAAATTACCAACACAAGCAGAAGTAAATGGAGTCATTCCCGATGACGGATCAGACTGAACAAAGACACGTTATTAATTTAGAAGAAACAGACTCGTCAATAATTATTGAATTGGCGAAAGAAGAAATTCACGAGTCAGTTGAAGAAACTGAAGATCCGGTTGAAGAAACTGAAATAGAGATTGAGATTGATGAAGAATCAAGAGTTGATCCGTCTAAGGTTGTCTATAGAACAGTCGATCTGTCTCGTGGATCGATTGATGAAGAAAAAAGAATAGTTCGCATAGGTGTTTCATCAGAAACGCCGGTTGAACGTGATTTCGGCTCTGAAGTATTGAGCCACAAAGCCGAAGACATAGATATGGAATTTATGTCTTCAGGGCGAGCGCCACTGCTGAACAACCATAATATGGATGAGCAGATTGGTGTTGTTCGCTCTTTTAACCTTGATGAGAGCCTACGACGCACCGTAGCGCTGGTAGAATTCGGAAATTCTGCACTGGCTCAAGAGGTTTTTGAGGATGTTAAAGCCGGTATAAAACAGAACATTTCTGTCGGTTATAACGTCACTAAGATGGCGCGAGCTAAAGACGACGAAGGAAAAGAATACTACCGGGCATCATGGACACCGTTGGAGGCTTCTATTGTAAGTATACCCGCAGATTCTTCAAAATTCGTTGGCGTTGGACGTTCCAAAAAAACCCTACTAAATAATATTAAGGATAACAAAATGAGTGAAGAAAATATTGATGTACGTCAAGTTGCTGATTCTGCAAAAGCGGAAATGCAAAAATCTGTAACTGAAATAATGGCTTTAGGAAAGCATCATGACCAGCGGGATTTAGCAGAAAAAGCTATCGAACGCGGTGTGAACGCTGAACAGTTTCGCGGTGAGCTTTTAGAAGCTATTTCTAACGCCCGACCACTAGAAACTCCGGCAGCCGTTGTTGACGTTCCAAAGAATGAGCAGCGATCTTACAGCATCATCAGAGCCATAAAAGCTGCATCTTCTGGCGATTGGCGTGAGGCAGGTTACGAGCGCGAAATTTCTGACGAGATTGCACATCGTTCAGGCAAAGAAGCTCGCGGTTTTTATCTGCCGGGCAACATTAGCTGGGGCCAGCGTGATCAGACTGCCGGCACTGATTCAGCGGGTGGATTTTTGGTTGGTACTGACCATTTGGCGGACCAGTTCATCGAAGCACTACAGGCTCGTTTGACAATCACCAGTCTTGGCGCGAGAGTTATGCAGGGATTGAAAGGCGATGTTGCGATACCTAAGCTTTCCGCTTCTGTAACTAACGCTGCATTTGTTGCTGAAGGTGCGGCACCAAGCGAAGGCGCTGCTACATTCTCACAGGTAACTATGTCTCCAAAGACTCTGGCCGCATACGTCGATGTTAGTCGTCGATTGATTCAACAGTCCGATCCTTCTGTAGAACAGGTTCTTCGTAACGACATCATCAACACTTTCGCACGAAAAATCGATGCAGCCGCTATTCAAGGCGGTGGCAGCAATGAGCCAACAGGTATTATTGGTAACGGTGCAACTAACGTAGTTGCAATGGGTACTAACGGTGCTGCACTGACTTACGCCAAAGTGATTGAGTTGATTAAGTCTGTTGAAGAAGACAACGCTATGATGACTACCGCCAATTTCCTTACGAATCCTAAGGTAATCGCGGCTATGCGTACAATTGGCAAGCAAGCTTCCGGTGTTGAAGGCAACTTCATCATGGACGCGCAAGGCACAGTCCTTGGTTCAAACGTGGCATCATCAACTCTAGTTCCGTCTAACCTTGCAAAAGGTACAGGCTCGAACTTAAGCGGAATGTTGTACGGTGACTTCTCTCAAATCATGCTTGGCTTCTGGTCAGGTGTTGATGTTGTTGTAGATCAGTCAAGCTTGTCAACTTCTGGCGGAACGCGTCTAGCATTCTTCCAAGACCTTGATATTGCATTAAGGTATCCTGAATCATTTGCCGTGATAAAGGACATCATTGCGAGCTAAAAAAAATGATTAATGGGCGGGGAGGGCTTCGGCCTTCTCCAACTTTAGGAGGTAGTATGCAGATAATTATTGAAATACCTTGCCATGTTCGCGGAGTTCCGCGCACGAGTGGTGACGTTATTGAAGTTTCAGAAGCGGAGGCGAAGCAATATTTAAGCTCCGGCCACGCTATTAAATTTGAAGTGAAAGAAAAGAAGACCTTAAAAAAGGCAGTCGAGAAAGTAATTAAACGATGAGCTTAGAATTTGACTCTGATTTTGACGGATACTTTGATGCATTATATGGTCACGGTGAATCGTGTACGTTCACGCCTGAGGGCGGGGCATCTGTTGCGATCAAAGTGATATTAGATCAGGAATATTTCGAGGTTCCCGGCGATACGGTCGGGGTCAATAGTACAACGCCAGTAGTTTATGGAAAGGCGAAAGATTTAAAGGCCGCGAAATACGGCGATCAGCTAAATTTTGCAGCTATAAAAGACCTAAGTGGCAACACAATAAAAAATGCGACAGTTTACAAAGTAACAGGCGTACAGCCAGACAACACAGGTTTGATCGTTCTAACGTTAACAGACACGACTGCAGCAGGTACTCTGAGCAGAGAAGATATTAACGTGGGTGGCGGATAATGCACGTCAGACAACAAATTAGAGAACACGTAGGAACGATTCTGTCGGGACTAACGTCAACTGAAAACAGGGTTTATCAGTCGAGAGTATGGCCCTTGAACGCGGATACCATGCCTGCTTTGCTTGTTTATACAACGACCGAATCATCAGATACTGACACGATGGGGCCGACACTAACATTGAATCGAGAGCTTGTTTTAATTGTCGAGGGATACGTGCGCGATATCACGGTTTACGATGACAAAATAGACACGATTTCAAGTGAAGTAGAAGTGGCAATGGCCGCAGATAGAACGCTGGGCGGTAAAGCAAAGTTTTCTTTTCTGTCAGGAACGGAAATTAATTATAATGGTGAAGGTGACCAGCCGATGGGTATTGTAAGTTTGCAGTTTACGATACAATATCGAACGGCGGTTAACGACCCGGATACAGGTGTATAATATGGAATTAAAAAGTCCAGATGGAAGCACGACAATCAAGGCTCACCCATCAAAAGTTCAATCATTCTTGGCTCGCGGTTGGGAGCCGGTTAAACAGGTGAAGCATAAAGCCAAAAAAGCTAAAGCAGAACCACATCAGGAGAATATATAAATGGCTACGCATACAGGTTCAGCAGGAACAATCAAAATCGGCTCAAACGCAGTCGCAGAGCTAAGAAGTTTTAGCATCGAAGAAACCGCCGACACGGTTGAAGATACAGTGATGACCGACACGGCTCGGAGCTTCAAGCCTACGCTGACATCGTTTAGTGGTTCTGCAGATGTTTACTGGGATGAAACTGACACAAACGGTCAGGTTGCATTATCTGTAGGAGCCGAAGTCACAATAGGCTTTTACCCAGAAGGCGCTGCGTCTACATCAACTTACTATTCCGGTAGCTGTATCGTTACCGGCGTAAGTCGCTCATCATCTTTTGATGGAATGGTAGAGGCATCTATTACCTTGCAAGGTAATGGCGCACTTACTACTAGTGTTGTCGCTTGAGTATTCTGTCAAAAGCCAAGACGCATTATCAGAGTGTTTTGGCTGCCGATCCTAAACCGATCGAGATTGAAGAATGGGGTGGGCGTTATTATGTCCGACCTCAAATTTCGGTCAAAAAGAAGATGGAAATTCAGCAGAAGCTAACTTCTGACAAAATGGATGAGGGGCTGGCGCTAACGGTCATTTATTATCTTTGTCAGGAGGACGGCGAGGGCTGTTTTACTAAACCTGAACTAACTGAAATCGTTAGGTCAGTTGATCCAGATGTTCTAATTCGGGTAGCTGGTGAGATCGCTGATATGCAGCCAACAGCGGATGATTTAGAAAAAAACTGATAGGCGATGATGCCCTACTTTTTTCGTTCCAGCTTGCGGAGCATTTGCACAAGACACAAAGCGAAATATTAGAGATGGGCATTATCGAGTTTGAAAGCTGGGTCGCATATTTTAAGGTGAAAAATGGCAAATAATCCCGTCAAAATTCCGATTACGGCGACCAACAAGACCGGCCGTGCCTTTTCGTCGGTCAATAAAGGCTTGAAGTCAATGGGCGGCTTCGCGAGTGCGACCGCCTTAAAAGTCGGAAAGCTTGGCGTGGCGTTTGGTGCTATGGGTATAGCGGCGGCCACCGTCCTCACGAAGTCTTCCATGCAAAGCATTGATGCTTTAGCGAAGACCGCTGACCAGCTTGGTGTTACAACTGAAGCGCTTGGAAGTCTTCAGCATTCAGCAAGTCTTGCCGGCGTTGAAAATAAGACGCTATCAAAATCACTGCAAAATCTTGCAATCGGCGTGTCAGACGCTGCCAATAACACGGGCATTGCTAAAGAAGCATTTCTAGAGTTAGGTATTAGCGCACAAGCGCTCGAAAAGCTGCCGATAGACCAGCAAATGATGGTCGTTGCAGACGCAATGAAAGACGTTAAGCTTCAGACAGATAAAGTGCGAATAGCAGCGGATTTGTTTGGTACGCGTGGTGTAGCAATGCTAACCGTGCTTGCAGGTGGTTCAGCCGGCCTTAAAGAAATGGCAGCCGAGGCAGATCACTTAGGCATCACAATATCTCGCGTTGATGCCGCGCAAATTGAGGTGGCTAACGATGCTGTTACACGCGCAAAAGGCGTGTTTACCGGGTTAGGTAATCAACTAGCCACAGCATTCAGTCCAATTATTGCCGGTGTAGCTGACAGTTTTAGACAGTCTGCATTAGATAGCGCGGAGTTCGGAAATACAGGGCAGAGGGTTGCAGACGCTGTTGTGAAAGCTTTCGGTTCAGCGCTTGATGTCATTTATGTTTTGAATCTTGCGTTTTTAGACGCAAAGATAGCATTGCTAGAGTTTGGATCGTCTATTGTTAAAGGTTTGGTACCAAAACTTAAAATTTTCATTGATGCTTACAACGCAGTGGCGCGGTTTGTTGGAGACACTGAAATTACAAACCCGTTTGGGCAATTTCTTGATGATAATAATAAGGCCATAGCCAAAACAAAAGAAGAGCTACAATCGTTATACGCAAAAGGCCCACCAAGCTCAGATGTTGACGCGTTCTATGAGCAAATAAAAGTTAAAACTAGAGAACTAGCCGAGGAAATCGCGAAGAACGCACCGGCCAAAGTTATGCTTGACGACCTGAATACTAACGGGGAGGCTGTACTTGAGCGGTTATCATTTAACGAAGAGCAACAAATTGCAGGCGAAAAGAAACTAGCCGCGTTTAAACAAAAATCATCAGTAGCTCAGACCAGCCAAATAGTCGGAGAATTATCGACTCAATTTTCCGCCATTGCTGGCAACAACAAAAAGCTATTTGCAGCAAACAAGGCGTTTCAGATTGCTAACGCGGTCATGCAGACTTATAGCGCGGCAACTTTAGCATTGTCATCTTACCCACCACCGTTTGGTTTTATTATGGCAGCAGCATCAGTTGCAAACGGTCTGGGTCAAGTCGCGCAAATTAAATCGCAGTCTTTTGAAGGCGGTGGATTTACCGGCAACGGTTCTCGATCAGGCGGCATTGATGGTAAGGGCGGATTTTCAGCAATACTTCACCCGAATGAAACAGTAACAGACCACACGAAGGGTCAAGGTTCAGGCGTGACAATTATAAATAATATAGACGCTTCCGGTGGCGGTGATGTTGATCTCAAGATCAGGCAGGCAATGGAGACTACTAGCGCAGCGACCGTGGCTCAAATACAAGACCTAATGCGCCGGAGGCGGTTCGTATGACAATATTTACGTTTCCGAGCATAATACCGACAAGTAGCAGTTGCGAAATCGTAACGAATACCAAGACGTTTAGAAGCCCGCTCACAAATTCGGTTCAAACCTCTGGTCGAGGCGGGTCGTTGTGGTCGATAAAAATGCAGTTTAATAATCTCGCGGGTGGCGACAAGGCGACTTTGCAAGCTTTTCTTGCCAAGCTAAACGGGCAAGAGCATCGCTTTTTCTTACAAGACCATGCTTTTGTTAGACGCGGTGCTGGGGGAGGTTCTTTGTTGGTGAAGGGCGCAGGTCAAACTGGTTCGATTCTTTTGTGCGACAATGCAACCGCTAACGTATCCAATTATTTAAAAAGCGGTGATTATGTTGCTTTTAATAACGAACTTCACATGATTACATCAAACGTAAACTCAGACGCGGGTGGCAATGTAAGTCTTGCAATAGCACCGCCGATTCGGAAGCCAACAATCGACAATGATTTTGTGATTAATACTGCGCCTGTTTTTGGCGTTTTTATGCTTGCGTCTAAGGCTAGTTGGAACAATCAGCCGGGTTTGCTGTCGTCTTTTAGTCTGGATGCGGTCGAGGATGTTTTGGCATGAGTAGACCATTTTCAGCAAGCACACTGGCGGCTTTTAACTCGCCTTTTGTTTCCGTTCTTACGTTTGTAAAACTCGAATTCGCGGCAAGCACTATATACGTTCACAACGGTATAGGTACTTATACGTGGGGCGATGTTGATTGGCTTGGCGTAGGTAATCTTGGTTCAGTTTCAAAGCTTGAGGAGGGTTCTGATGTTTCGCCATATTCAATTACCCTCACCCTGTCAGCTTTAGACGCAACAATGGCAGGAACTGCACTGCTAGAAGACTATTTCATGCGACCCGTTTCGATATATATCGGAGTCCTTTCGGCAGACGATGAGCTGCTAGATACGCCGCTTGAAATGTGGGCTGGTTTCATGGACGTTATGTCAATCAGCGCTGGCGAAGAGGGCGGTGATGGTGATCAGGTTTTTGTAACATGTGAATCTGAACTGGCCGCGTTCGACCGAACCGCCGGGCTTCGATACACCAATCAATCACAGCAGCAGCAATACCCGCTTGACACCTTCTTTGAATTTATGGCTAAAATCTCAGGTCTAAAAGTCAAGTGGCGTGGCGATTCAGATGCGGCAGGAATAAATACAATAGGTAACATCGTCGGCGGCGAAGGCATGGGCAGCGGTGGATTTTAGTGCAACTGATGGTGATTCAAGCATTGAATTCTTGGAAGCGCCGGCAGTTTGAGTACGGTGATTCTGATTGCTGCCAGTTCGTCTCTCACGTCTTGTTGGAGTTAACCGGAAAAGATTATATTCAGAAATTCGGGTATGATACCGAACAAGGTGCGGAGCAGATTTTGGCCGAGCATGGAGGGCTTGAGGGGCTGGTTTCTTTCGCGCTTCAAGAAATCCCAAGCTCTGACTTCGGTGATGGTGATCCTGTTATTGTTGAATTGCCTGTCATTGGTCAGGCGATGGGTATTAAGCTTGGCGACAAGGTTGTTTGTCTAACTCAAAAGGGTATGACGAAGGTCAGCGACCGATACATTTTTAGAGGTTGGAAAATATGCCACCAGTAATTAACGCCGTGATCGCGATCGGAGCGGCCATTATTGGCAGCACTGCCGTTGGTACTGCTTTTTTGGGCGGTCTGTCACTAGCTGGTTTCGTAGGCGTTACATTGCTGGCTGGTGCTGGCGCGATTGCTGCCGGCGTTATGCTGGTTTCAAAACTGATGAACCCAGATGTGCCGGGCGTGCTGGATAACGATCAATCCCGACAAGTTACAACAAAAAGCACGGTTGAACCTTTAAAAATTGTCTACGGTGAGGCGCTAGTTTCAGGCCCGTTGGTTTATGTCGGTGTCTCAGGCACAGATAACGAGGACTTAGCTCACGTTATCGCTTTGGCTGGGCATGAGGTCGAAGCAATTACAGATATTTATCTCGATGATGAGATAATTGTCAATCCAAGCGGCGATGTAACAACCGGGATATTTGGTCCGATTGGTGGCCGAACCATGTGTGAAGTCACCAAGCATCTTGGCAGTGCGGATCAAGTTGCTGATGCAGGATTAGTTTCACGCTTTGATGAATATGGCGCGGCAAATCGAGGCAGGGGGATAGCTTACATTTACACAAGCTTTCGTCTTACCGCCGACAGTCAGGAATTGTGGGACAAGTATCAACCCAACAACATAAGGGCCATCGTCAAAGGCCGGAAGATTTACGATCCTCGTTTAGACACAACCGCAGGGGCTAACCCAACCAACAGCAGTTATATTGCATATTCGGATAATCCGGCTTTATGCGTAGCTGACTATTTGATTAACACCCATTTTGGTATGGGCGTGTTGGCTTCAAAAATAGACTGGGCGAAAGTTGTTATTGCCGCAAATGCGTGTGATGTTTCTGTCGTGGTTCCAAACGGAACACAGAAGAGGTTCACTGCCAACGGTGTGCTTTTTGGTACTGACCCACACATGACCTCAATTAATAAATTGTTGTCAAGTTTCAACGGCTCGTTAATTTATTCCGGCGGGGAATACATCATATCCGCTGGTGTATACGCAGCACCTACACATACGCTGGACGAAAACGATCTTGCAGGCCCGATTAACGTCAAAACTTCTGTCGAAAGGTCGGACAGATTCAACGCGGTTAAGACGATAATCATAGACCCGCTGCAATCGCACAAAAGTGTAGAGGCTCCAAGGGTTCAGTTAACCGCAGCATTGAACCGAGACAACGGCGAGACTTTCGAGCGCGAACTTAACCTGCCGTTCACAAACTCAAGCTATATGGCTCAGAGAATTGCAAACAAGCTGATTCAGATGAGCGATCAACAGAAGTTGATGACATTTCCTGCTAATCTTTCAGCGATGGCGATTTCAGTCGGGGATAGGGTTAACGTCACGGTTGGCGAGTTAAACTTTTCGAATAAAGTCTTTCGATGTATGGGTTGGCAGTTTACAGATTCAGGCATTTCGCTAACGCTCGCTGAAGATGACGCGGGAAGCTACGCTGATCCGGCTGTAATTGAATACTCTACAATTTCAGCGGATGGGGTAATTTCAGTTGGTTTTCCGGGGGTGCCAGACCCCCAAAGCTTAAGCGCTGTTGCTGGGATAAAAAGCATTGACCTAAATTGGATTAATCCAGCCAAAACGAGCAAATTCTCAAATATAGTATTATACGCATCACAAACAAATCAATGGTCTGCGGCTGTTGAAATTGGGCGAGGATTAATGACCTCGTTTAAGCACGATGCAAGTACTTCAGCAGACCCTATCACGGCTGGTAATCAGCGATATTACTGGGTAAGAGCATTAGGCGTAGGCCCGACCGCTCTTACGTTCGGTGATAGAAATCCCGATAACGACACCTCAACAATACAAGCGACTGCGTTACTTAATGCGCCCGGTTTTGGTGATATTATTGACGACACGCCGGCTCAAGTAGCGCCCACAGCATTAACGCTGGTCGAGACTACCGTACTTGGAAATGATGGGTCGGTACTGCCGGCAGTCAGGGTTAGCTGGACTGCACCAAGCAACAGCCAGTACGTTTCATTTTTCGAGGTCGAGTTTAAACAGACCAGTCAGGGTGAGATTGATTATGGGCTAATTTCTGACGCATATACTTCAACAATCAATTACGGATCAGTGACTGACTCGACCACACTAGAACTAAATTACGGTGGCGTTAATGAGGCTGTGGTGGGCGGTGATGGCCCATATTCGAGCGTAAATGTCTATGGCGTTTCTACTGTGATCGCTGGGATGCGTGAGCTTGAAGAGTTCACATTTAGAGTCAGAGCTGTAACGCGAACAGGTAAAGTTTCGGATCAAATCGTTGCGGCGATAACTCTGCAAGGCGATCAGATTGCGCCGGCGGCGGTTTCTTCAGTTACAGCAACAGGTGGCATTCACAGTATCAAGTTGAACTGGGAAAATCCTTCAGACTCTGATTTGTCATTTATTGAAATATTCGAGAACACAACAAACAATCTTGCAACTTCTTCGCTAGTCGTTCACACGTTTTCGGATCAGCATACGATCACAGACCTCCCAAACGAAGTCACTAGATATTACTGGCTTCGAGCCGCTGATAGGTCTGGGAACTTGTCGGGCTACAGTTCACCCGTGCAGGCAACCACGCTTAAAATTGGGCTTGATGATTTAAATCAAGGCGTTATAGATCAGTTTGCCGCCGGCGATGCTTTTGGTATTGAGCCTGTGAGTACTTTGGTCGGCGTTGTTGGCGATCACGTTGGTCAGGTTAAGCTTTTAACCACGACTGACACGCTTTACGTCTGGACAGGAAGCGCTTGGTCTACTGAATTGTTCACCGCGTCAAATGTTGATCCGGGGGCTATTACAGCAGCCAGTTTTGCATCAGGCGTTGAGCCAATATCAGCAGTAACAAGCCTACCATCACCGACTGGATACACTGGCCCAAACATTGTCTTTCTGACGACCGACAAAAAGCTTTATCGCTACGATTCAACGGTTCCTGAGTTCACATCACTAATCAGCACCAACGACATCGAGGGAACTCTTGGCGATAATTTGTTCAGCGATACGCTTAGGCCGATTGAGCGGGTTGATGTTTTACCAACAACGGGATTAGTGTCGGGTCGAGTTGTTATGCTCACCACCGATTCTAAGCTATATAGATACACAGGATCAGCATGGACTAGCGCTATTGCTGCGGCTGACATGACCGACCAGCTTAATCTAGCCACACAAGCCGCTGGATTGCTTCCTGCGGCCAACGCGGCGGCAGAGCTTATCAACGGCAATATCACTATAAACGCTGATGGTACGTTGTCAGGAGGCGGCTCTGGGCAAGCCACACTGGGTGGATTGGGAGCAGGCCAAGTTGCAAGCCTCGACACGATCACGGAAACGTTCATTGATGATAATGCGATTTCGACCTCTAAAATTAAAGCTAACGCGATAACTTCAAATTTGATTCTCGCCGGTCAAATAATCGCCGCGAAATTGGCAGTCGGATCAGTGACGGCAAATTCTATAGCAACTAATAGTATCTATACGGCGGCACTCCAAGCCGGTTCTGTGGTCACAGATAAACTCGCAGTCGGTGCCGTAATCGCGGATAAGATTAGCGCCAACGCCATAACCACCGAAAAGCTAAGTGCTAATTCTGTAAATGCATCAAAAATTATTGCGGGAACCATTACGGCTAACGAGGTCAATGTTAGTGCACTATTTGCTGACACAGCGGTTATCGGTGCGATTCAGTCAGGCTCAATTACAACTTCCGCAGTGGTTGCCGCTATCGGCACCTTTGAATTTGTTTCAGCTTCAAACATAGTTACGGGAACAATTCTCGCGTCTAAATTGGACATAAACGAGATATTTTCGAATTCAATAGTGCTTGGAAAAACTTCTGCCGCAGCACCTGTTCAAAGTGTTGCGGGAGCAACCGGCAACGTAAGCGCAAGCACACTTATCAGCGCTGGTAACTTAGTCGTTCAGGGTGATATTTCAAATCTTATCACCGGCCCACAAGTTAATCAGAATGTGACCAGCATTTCAGGTGGTACGATTACAACTGGGACGATAAACGTCAACAGAATCAGCGTTGATGGGGTCACAATTTCAAGCAATGGAACGAGCTTGATTATTAAGGCTGGCGGAGTCACCACCGGCACAATAGGTGCCAATGCGGTTACCACACCCGCTAACGCATATTCAGCATCATATCTTAATACTATCAGTACATCTTATGTAACCGTTCAGTCGGTATCATTTACTGCCACTGGTAGCTGGGTGGATGTTTCTTGTATGGCTTACCTAAAAGCAGTAAGCGGCAGTGGTGGTCATGGTTCTTTTATTCGGGTAGTGCGTGATAGCACAGAGTTGGCGCAAATTGGCACTATATACGTTCCGGGTAGCAATGGCACAACTGTATCTTTAATGATTACCGACAAGAGTGCGGCAGCAGGGCCGCACACATACTATTTTCAAATCAAGCGAACTTTTGGATCGGTTAACTTGTCAGCGGGAAACAGGTATATTCGTACAGTTGAGATAAAAAGATGATTGGATTTGCGGTAGTGCGAGAAGAAAACGGCGAAATATTGAGGACGGGTTCTTGTCCAGATGCCGATCTAGTGTTGCAAGCGGAAAACGGTTCTGTCGCTATTGCTTTGGAAGATGAAAATGTTTCGGAGCTTACACACTATTACTTTAAAGGGGCTTTTATATCGAAGCCCCCAAAAGGTGATAATGAGTTAACCGAAGAGGCCTTGCGGCTATTGCGAACAATACAGCAGCAGGAGCTGGCCGATACTGACTGGACTCAACTGTCCGACACAGATTTAACAAGCTCGACAAAAAGTGAATGGCGAGAATATAGGGCGGCAATTAGAGACTTGCCAGCGGTTTATCCAGACATCATTAATATTATTGAAGTCGTATTTCCGACAAAACCTCTTTTAACAAACAAATAACGGAATTATATAATGGCTACTCAATTACAAATTAGGCGGGGTACGGCGGCACAGGTAGCAGCATTTACGGGTGCTGAAGGCGAGATTGTCTATAACAGCACGAATGACTCTCTGCATACAAATGACGGCTCGACAGCCGGCGGTTTTGAGCTTGCGAGAGCTGACGGATCGAATTTTGCTCTTACTAGTGCAATTTCTACAACTGCAAATTTTAGTTTTGGAGACGGTGACAAGGCGATATTTGGGGCAGGGTCTGACCTACAGATTTATCATGATGGAAATAATTCTTATATTACAGACGTTGGCACAGGTAATCTGAAAATTGGCGGTGCTAATGTAGAAATAACAACGGCTGGGGGTACTCTATATTTTCAGGGTGCAGCTAACGTAGCTAAACTTTTTCACACTGGAAACCAAAAACTAGCCACTACCGCCAGCGGAATTTTGGTGTCTGGATCAGTTGTAGCCGATGGGTTGACTATCAGTAACACTGCATTCGCAGGGATGAATATTCAAGCAGGTACTGGCTCAGTAGCCGCTATCGATTTTGGAGATTCCGCTGATACAAACATTGGTGGAATTAACTACAACAACGCTGACGATACATTGAATCTGCGTTCTGGAAACCTTAACAGACTTACAATAAACTCGTCAGGCCATACTCTGTTAGGAACAAGTGGGTCTTTTGGAACGTTAGGAACACTAGTTGTTCAGCAAACAGCAGACTCAAAAGGTATTGCTGTTGTAGATAGTGCCGCAGCAAATACGTTTTTTATTGAAAATCAAGGGGACGAAGTAAAGTTAAGAGTCAACGCCGCAAGTCCTATAACATTTCTGCAAAACTCAGCAGAACGCTTCAGCATTCTTGGTAATGGAAATATCACCATAAAAACGGCTGATGCTTTTTTATACTCACCTGCAAGTACTGGTGGAACATATATTGATGCTGGACTTAAGTTTGAGTCTTCTAATAAAAGATTAGAATTCTGGACGGCAGATGCAGAACGTATGTCTATAGACGCAGCCGGTGCAGCTACGTTTAGTTCTACAATTACAGCCGCAAGTCAAATAAAAGTTAGCGGCTCAAACGCAGCCACTGTAGCTCTTTCTGTGGGGGATACAGGGACAGGTTGGTTCAACACAGGTTCTAATTCAATTGGCTTGGCTACATCAGGGAGTGAGAAGCTTAGGGTGGTCGCCTCAGGCAATGTCGGTATTGGCGAGTCGCAACCGGACGCTAAATTGCATATTAGAGACTCAACGGATGGTGGTTCTAGCAGTGTAACTTCCGCGATTCA
>Ga0307997_10000126_pt1 | contig 32378 bp, 25 predicted proteins | sample Davwhametageno36_FD_203165 | JGI IMG/M metagenome (GOLD analysis project Ga0307997, IMG submission 203165) | Marine microbial communities from Davis Island wharf, Antarctic Ocean - #36 | ecosystem: Environmental > Aquatic > Marine > Unclassified | place: Antarctic Ocean: Davis Island wharf... | reverse complement strand
AGGCTCTGTCATTGTCATGACACCACTTCATAAAATAGAACAATATAGTGGTCTCCGTCGTTTATTAGGTCACATAACTAATATATCTGTATTATGGACTAATTGTTCTGAAGGTCTACCATCAATCGATGACGAACATGTCATCAACTCAATTATGACAGAGGAAGAATGGACTAAGCATCGCCGTGCTGGTAATTCTGAAAATGCCTATCTCACTAAAACTCGACAAACATGCAATTGTGAAAGTAAATGGGCTAGAATGGAGGCCGAGCTCCTGAAACACGTTGTAGAAGTGGCGCCTGTACGCATAGTAGTATATTCTTTCTATCGACATCATGGTGTCGAGGGATTTTTCGATTACTTAAGAGACAAATGGGAATGTCCTACAGACGGAACAAGAAAAACCCGTCTAAAGTACCAAGTCAACGGTGTCAAGGTCCGATGTAGTCTGAAGTATGACAAAACATTGAAGTGGTTTAACAAAGATGGTCCAGAAGCAAAAATTCTATTACTATCAAGTAAAGACGCCATTGGTATTTCGTTGAAAAATGTACGATGGGTTCACCTTATGGAGCCACAATGGTCGGACGCGACTGACCAACAAGCTATAGGACGTGCCACACGCAAAGATTCCCATGACCTGACGGAGTCTATTGTACATGTCTATAGATGGATTTCCAAACCACTGAGAGGTTACACAATGCAACTGAGTGCGGACAGTCGTGTTCGTTTGAGCATGTTGAAAAAAAAACAAAGCAATGATAAATTGCTGCGGAAGTTGCAAATTTTAGGAGGACGATATTTGCGGAAGGTATTTAAAGCAGTTACAATAAAAACCTATTAAATACAGTTGACAATCCAAAAATGGAACAGTTTAAAAATGAATTAATTCTCTATCACAAACAGTATAAACTTCTCAAAAAAAATGGTTGTGTAGAACAAAAGAAATGGCGTGACATTTGGTTAGCATGTAACAGTATTGAAAAAAGGGTTGATGATGTAGAGTTGTTTGTAATAAAAGATGCAGTAGTCCGTGAAAATGAACACATACAACGTAAATTAATCTTAAGAAGACTTAATGAACTGCGTAAAAAGGCGTTATGTCGCTACAATAAAAAATAAGGATATTTTATTGACTAAAACCACAAACAAGATTGTTTTCTGTATCTCTTTCAACTGCTTCTGGACCATTAAGCGTCACCACACCTTCTTCGTAACCACTACATTGAGACAATGCTAAGACCACCTGTTGTGAACCAAAAAATGGGTGGCTCGCAACGTCGTCGTTTTCGATTCCATGCGCAAGTCCAATACACTCAATACCTTCAATGTAACAGGACGGTGTGGTTAAAAGAAGCGAATACACCGCTTCGCATTGAATATTTTCGGATTTGCCAATATCCGCTGGAAAAATCCATTGATTAGCAATCTGAATCGGATGCCAAGGTGTGACAGCAAGAGGACCAATCTTCACAACTTGTGCATGACCGTCAGGACACAATGTCTTGAGTACACAACAAACTTTACCAACACCTGAACCTGAAGGAGTTTTGATTAAATCACCCTTTTGAAGAGTATCTAACGGCTTTTTGTCTCCATCTTTAGTCTCAACGTTGCACCAACCTGGAAAACAAGGCCCTGAACGACAATTATAGGAGGACATCGTCACTGGAGCTAGACGCATAGATTGTCCTCGACTTGTCATGCGTTGTTGAACCCGTGCACGATGGCTGGCTGCTGGTGCTGCCATAGCGTTAAAAATACGGTCGCCCTCATCACGCAACACTTTAAAACGACAACCACCGTACTTTTGAATACCTTTGTCCATAAAATTGTTACAGGTCTGCGTTAAATGACACCCACCTAATGACGGTAAATAGTGTTTACCCCAACGTTGAAAAGCTTGGACCTCCATAGCTTCAGACCATTGGCCTTTAATGTCTTCTAATAGACCCAAGTCACTGACAGTATCCATAATAATGTCCAAAGAGACGCGAGACTGCAGTGAATCGTACATGGCCAACCCTACCCGCTGTCTCTCGTCCGATTCAGGTACACCATCCACAATTGTAACGGCTTTACCATCAATAGAAAAGCTCATCGGCTCAGTACATTGTAGAAAATAGTCGCGGCGCTGTCCATAGGTCAATGGACCAACTGGAATGTGATAGCCCCAAGAAGTTTTGGTGTGTGGTCCAATGTTTTGGATAATACCGTCTGTTTCGACAGTCAAGACGTAATTAGCGGTGTGTGTGGTGCGAATGTTAGCCATAGCATGTACAAACACCGCACCTACCATGGCACTGTCCGGAATAAAGGAATAGGACCCGAAACCCATTCGGGCAATGTCCGATAACAACTTAGAGTCTAAACTATAACCAAAGCCAAAAGTATGGATTTGACCGTGCCAATTTGGATGTTCGTCAATCCAATTGGCGAGCATTTTCAGCTCTCCCTGCATTGGACGGATTGTGGGAGCACCGTCGGTAAGAAGACAGACAATACCGTCAGCAGGGAGCATTTCTAGCGCACGTTTGAGACCGTCCCAGAGATTGGTAGAACCACTTGGTGTCAGACCAGCCAGAGAAACTTTAGACAAACCTTTATTACCGACAGACATTTTTTGCAGTGGACAAACCACTGAAGCAGATGAGTGAAAAGACACAACGCCGGCTTTATCAGACCCACGAAGACCAGCAAGACAGACATTTGTACCATGACAGGCGATATCCAGCATATTGTAGCCGTCAGATTCGCCATCAGCAGTAGTCACTTCAGTAGTCATCGAACCAGATGTATCAATAACAAAAACCATGGACATTGGACCAGTCTCACCATCGGGAATATCAACAGAAAGTTGTGCTCGGTCTTCAAAACAGCGTACAGATGCAATAGGTACTGTTTTTTCGTCGTCGTCGGCCATTTGGTCCAATTCTTCCGTCGTTTGGTTGGACATTAATTCTTGAATTTCTTGACGAAGTTCACGATTTTCAATGAGTTGGTCAACACGGATGGGTTGGCGGGTCATCGGGGAGATAGGATTGATAGCAAGGGCATAGACTATCGCATCACGCTCGTAGTTATGGGTATCGGGAGCAAGTACGGGGTCAACCATGAGTTCGTGGGTAATTGGACAACGGTGTTTATCTAAAAAGGCAGACATTGATATATTTCTATTTAGATATTTTCTATTTAGAAGTGTTAATAAAAAATAGATTATTCTCTAATTTTTCGGGTTAATGAACTATATTTAGCCAAAACACTGATGTATAGTGAGAAATGCATTTCTCAAAAATCTGGAACTTATGAGACACTTGTTAAAACAACCTATTTAGCATGTCATTAATAATCATAAATGTATCTATTTTTTTTACTTATTGTTGCGGCTCTTGCACAAATACAACCGACACAACAAGACATTAAAAATATATACGATAACGGCGAAATCTGTAAAAATTCGGAGTTTGAAAAAAGGGTCAATGAATATGAGTTATGTGGCGAGTCGTTGACATGGGATGACGGTAAGTGTGTGGTTGGATATCCACCATACCAGCCAAAATATTCAGACCTCAATACAGCATACATTAACGGCTGTTCAGACAATCCGACTGCTCCCGTCAATATATGTGGTCATGGTACATCTTGGGCCAACGATAAATGTACAATTGTCCCTATTACATTCTACAATGTAACCGGGTCAGTTAAAATTGCATTTGATAAATATGACGAAGATGGCAGTGGAACGATGGAAATTGATGAATTGGAACAAATGTTGAGACATGAGTTGCGGGAACCAGTTGCACCAGAAGATTTTGCACAAATGGATGCCGATGGAAATGGTGTACTTGATTTTGAAGAGTTTTTAGATTGGTTCACATCAGAAAAAATACTGGCTTTGTGATGGCCATGCACCAATATTACAGTATGTTTCCATGGACCACGACCCAGATTGGACGACATCTACATATGATAGTTTAATGACATTTCGCAATACGAATAGTCGCGAAGAACATTTAATACATCTGGCCGAAATATGCAGAAAGTATATTGTGAATGATGAGCTATTTGGTGCAATTTATCCCATAGGATTCCCGTTAACTCAGTGGAGAATAGGTGTCTATAACATATCAGACTCAAAACAAAGCTATTGGCCTCCTTCTTCAAAGTCAGAATACTACGACAGTAAGAACCAATATACATTTGGAGAATTCCCAATGATTTGTCATAGAGGCTATACACCAAACACTGAATGTTGTGACAATAAATACAGTGATAACTGCCATGATGTGACATCATGGTCTATACATTAATATATTATTTTTATTATTTTTTTGTCCTAAATGTTCAATGAATTGAAAGTTCAAATGTTTGAAGAATAGAGATATTTTTTATTTTTTTATATTTTTTTGTCTAAATGTTCAATGAATTGAAAGTTCAAATGTTTGAAGAATAGAGATATTTTTTTTCCTAAATGTTCAATGAATTGAAAGTTCAAATGTTTGAAGAATAGAGATATTTTTTTTCCTAAATGTTCAATGAATTGAAAGTTCAAATGTTTGAAGAATTAGAAGCTTTTTTTCTCCTGATTTTTTCTAAAAATTCTCCAATTGATTGAATGTTCAAATATTTGAAGAATTAGAAGCTTTTTTTCTCCTGATTTTTTCTAAAAATTCTCCAATTGATTGAATGTTCAAATATTTGAAGAATAGAGATATTTTTTATTTTTTTATCTAAATGTTCAATGAATTGAAAGTTCAAATGTTTGAAGAATAGAGTTTTTATTTTTTTTTCCTAAATGTTCAATGAATTGAAAGTTCAAATGTTTGAAGAATAGAGATATTTTTTTTCCTAAATGTTCAATGAATTCAAATGTTTGAAGAATTAGAAGCTTTTTATTATTTTTTCTAAAAATTCTCCAATTGATTGAATGTTCAAATATTTGAAGAATAGAGTTTTTATTATTTTTTTTCCTAAATGTTCAATGAAAGTTCAAATGTTTGAAGAATTAGAAGCTTTTTTTTCTCCTGATTTTTTCTAAAAATTCTCCAATTGATTGAATGTTCAAATATTTGAAGAATAGAGTTTTTATTATTTTTTTTCCTAAATGTTCAATGAATTGAAAGTTCAAATGTTTGAAGAATTAGAAGCTTTTTTTTTCCTGATTTTTTCTAAAAATTCTCCAATTGATTGAATGTTCAAATGTTTGAAGAATTAGAAGCTTTTTTTCTCCTGATTTTTTCTAAAAATTCTCCAATTGATTGAATGTTCAAATATTTGAAGAATAGAGATATTTTTTATTTTTTTATATTTTTTTGTCTAAATGTTCAATGAATTGAAAGTTCAAATGTTTGAAGAATAGAAGATATTTTTTTTGTCCAAATGTTCAATGAATTGAAAGTTCAACTGTTTGAAGAATAGAAGATATTTTTTTATATATGTAAGTATTTATTTACAATGTGCACTAATATTCTATCCAATACAACTTTCAAATTCTGAACAGTCGGATACTCTTCTAATATACCGCTCATTAATTCATCAAAAAACTCTACATCATTCTCATTCTCATATTCTATTTCAAACTGTTCTAACACTGCTTTAATTTGCAGATGATTATCAATATCTTTGTAAAAATCTACAGAGGTCATATTTTTTGTGAAGTTTTAAGTGTCTACTTATAGAACTTCACAGAGTATGTGTATCTTATGTCACAATAACACATATGTCAGTTTAAAATTGCATCATATATATTTGACTGTCAAAAAATGGAGGAAATAAACTGTTTTATTGAACCGACTGCGGAGCAGCTATGTGCATTAGCAGGACCTAAAACCATCACATCTTTACTGGCGGCTGATTTTCTGGGTCGTCAAAAGTATATTGATGACTGGATACATCATTGGACGCAAAGAACCGACATTTTACCTGTTGAATTGCCATTGTGTGTGGTGGAGTCGATTCGATGCGATAAAAAACTGACAAGCCATTATCATAAATATGTGAAGGCGGCAATAGTCGATAATGACGACAAGTGGCTTTCCAATCACTATATTTTAAATTATAAACGAGCCTGGAACTACGCTATGTTTGAGACTATGACTATGAAAATTTTTCATATATTGTGGGCTTCTCGACCTTGCGACTTTAATTTAATTTCATTCGTGGCGTCTGTACAACGTCTTGACATCTGGATACCGTTTGTTCAGCTGTATGGACCAACAGAGTGTCTGTCTACAGTATTGAAACAAGGCTGGACAGAAGGTGCTGAACACTGCTTATCAATGGGGGCTGACCTGGAGGGCTATGATTTTATCTACGATGCTATAAGAGCTGACCCCTCAATATTTAAGGCCATTGCAGACTGCAACCCACCGGCTACGTTGAAAGCTTATAACGAGTTTAAGTTGCAGGTTTGTTTACGGCGTATTCGAGATGTACCGTTAGTGGAAGAGTTTTTTTGGATACGCGGATTTAAAGAGGAGGTCTAAAAACTACTATATCTATTGTTTTTTTTTAATAATATGGCTACAAATATTAGGGCGTCTGCGTCCTGTCTTCAAACTCCTGCTTCTGTGAAAAGTCAACTGCCTTTACGAACTGATTTGGCTGAAGCTGTTGTCAAATGGCGGCGTATTGTGGTCAATATTCTCGCTGAAAAAGACCGGCGTCTATTGGTTGTGATTGGACCCTGTTCTGTTCATGACCCTATTGCCGTTCAAGAGTATGCCTCACGCTTGTTAGTGTTGCAGCGACAATGTCCCAACTTATTTTTTGTGATGCGTACTTATTTTGAGAAGCCACGTACGCGACAAGGTTGGTCCGGCTTTTTACATGACCCAGCCTTAGATGGTTCTAATAACATGCAGGATGGTCTTCTATTGACCAGAAAATTATTAATACAACTCACTGAGATGGGAATACCTTGTGCCACGGAAACGTTATCCGTTATTGCGCCTCAGTACATCGACGACCTTCTCACTTTTGCTTGTATTGGTGCACGGACTACGGAGTCCCAACCACACCGAGAGCTGGCTAGTGGTCTTTCTGTCCCAGTTGGTTTTAAAAACTCTACGTCTGGCTCAGTTGTGGCTGCTATTAATGGTATTCACTCTGCGTCGGAACCCAAAAGTTTTATGGGTATCACTCAAAACGGTAGAGTTGCTGTTATCCACACTAATGGTAACCGTAATTGTTGTTTAGTTCTCCGGGGCGGAATCCTGCCAAATTACGAACGAGATGCGATACAACGCACTGTTGAAGAACTGTCTCTGGAAAAAATGGACATTGGTATTGTCGTCGATGCGTCGCATGGGAACTCTGGGAAAGACTGGAGAAAACAAATCAATGTCATTGACTACCTCACTAGAGCTCGTCATCCGTCGATTCGCGGCATCATGGTGGAAAGTTTTCTCTATGATGGTAGTCAGTCATTTACAACAAGACCGTTAGTATACGGCGTCTCTGTGACAGACTCTTGTATAGGAATGGTAAAAACAATAGGCTTAATGAAAGAATTAAACAACTCACTTTAAATTTATTATTGTACTGATTGACACGTCTCAGGACATTGTGATATGTATGATGTTAGTGCCTTTTGACAATTATCACGTAAATAGAGACATCTACCTACACTACCTACATTGATGGCACTTGAATCAGTACACTTACTAGTGAAATGCAAGGAGACTAATTTATTGAGATTCAATCCTTCTAGATTTGTGATATCGTTTTGATAAATATGGAGAGTTGATAGTTCGATGTTGTTACTAACATCCAATGTCGTTAAGTCATTGTTGCCAACTTTTAACAGTGATAATTTAACGTTTTTAGTCACGTCTAATTCAGTGAGTTGGTTCTCTGTCAGTTCTAGTCCTTCTAGAACTGGATAACTAGTAACATCAATAGTTGTAAATTGGTTGCTACTAACATCCAATTTTCGGATATGTATGAGCAGTTCACTACCAATCAATTGATTGAGTTTATTACTATGGGCATCAATCTCCATTAGCATTTTATTGTCACTAACATCCAATGACGTTAACTCGTTGTGCCATGCATGTAATAATTGCAATTCTGACAAATTAGAAATGTCTAGCTCTGTCAATCCCAAATGATTAACCCAGAGAACTTCTAAAAGGACATTCTTGGACACGTCAATGGTTTCCAATGGCGATGATGTTAGTATTAATGTTGATAACTTTACATTTTTGGACACGTCTAGACTGGTCAGTGACGTACAAAGTGTCAAATCCAATGCGGCTAACTCTGTATTCTGTGTGATATTTATTGAAGTCACTTTTGTACCACTCAGTAACAAATCTGTTAGCGCCTGATTATTGGCCAAGTCGAGACCAGTCATTTTTTTGTTTCCAGACGCTGATAATATTTGTAGTTTTGAATTATCAGCCAGAGCGGACAACGTCTCAAGCTCCGCATTTTGTTCAATTCTTAGTTCAACTAATTTAGTGTTTGTCGATAAATCCAATGTTGTTAGCTTGTTATGACTTAAGTCTAATGAAACTAACTCAGTGTTATTGAAGAGAGTAATATCTGTGAGATGGTTATTTGAGGCAGTGAGAGTTTCCAATAATGTATTCCTACCTACGTTTAATTCTTTGGTGGTGAGTTTGAGATTAGAAATGTCTAATGTGGTCAGCTTTGAATTTTCATCAGTGTTTAATTGGGTAAACGCTGCACCATCCACCAGCAAGACTTCCAACATTGTATTTTGGTCCACCAAATCATTACTGGATATCTTAGTACGAGCGATGTCTAGATGTGTTAATTGAGAATTTAATGACAAGTCCAACGTTTCTAATTGTTTACAGGTATTAGCTTTCAATGTTTTCAAGTTAGCGTTGAGCCCGGTCGCTAATGATGTCACTAAAGTTCCACTAACCTCTAAATATGTTAGTTGTATATTTTTAGAAACGTTCAATTGTTGAAGATGAGTCCCACTAACATCTAGATGAGTTAGTTGTATATTTTTCTCAATGTTCAAATTGTTGAACGTAACAGGTCCACCTCTCACTACTAATGATGTTAATTGTACATTTTTCTCAATGTCGAATGTATGAAAGCCGAAATCATTAATTTCTAATCGTACCAAGTTGACATTTGTGGAAATGTCGAGATGAGTCAACTTACTATCTGTTATCTTCAAATCTGTGAGGCTGGAAAACGGACTTAGGTCTAAAGTCTCAATACCTAAGTCGTCGAGCACTAAATTGGTAGTTGCAGCGACCTTACTGGCGTCCACTAATCCATTATATTTGAAACCATCACCAAGGCCTATTAACTCTAAGTAATCCTCAAATTGTGAGTCCTCAATTGCAATACCACACAGATTCAACGAACATTGTTGAGCATGACTGTTTGCGAAAGTCAAGAGTAAAATAGTCAAGATTAACATCTATTTTTTTTACAATTGGTATTCTTTTATAGTATTTTTTTCCAAATATAAGACTTCCATTTTTTATGGACGTATTACGAACTCGTTCAAACATTGCCTCCACATCACTGTAAAAATGATGGTTTAGACCGGTCACTCACTTTAAAGACTGTAAAATCACCACACCGTTTACAACAACGGTGTCCAACACTTCGAAAAAAAACATTTTATCCTAGTTCCTCTCTCGTAGGTATCTTGTAAAGAGGGGAAGTCATTTCCTGACGGTCTATCATTGGCGTTCGGTCCATGGCTACAATTTTCAATGGTTTAAATTTAGTTATATCGAGCGGTCCTTTACCTATGTAATAATGGTCATTTTTGCCAGGTATTCGTCGTAACTCACTGAGCTGTCGTCCTTTCGCAACTGTCAAACGATATTGGCCAAGATGACCAATAAATACAAGTGCTGTTCCCGCAATCTGCCACACACGAAGAGATAAAGCTGTTGTCTGACCCGTTACTGCACCGCACCATTTACCCTCCCTTTCTTTTCGAAGTTTGAAAGGACTATTTCCCAGAAAAAGTACCCGTATTTTATGGGGCCATTCTATTATTTTTTTTTTTTTAAAGTTGTAGCGCCAGACGTTGTTGAAGGGACATATTGTTTTAGTTTTGGTACTTCCATCTGGTAAGAAATCCCATTTGGTACCGATTTTACCTATCAAAACACCTCTTCGGTACCGATTACTAATACGGACGTAAAGCACTATTTTTTTTTTCCAACCCTGTTTCATTATTTTTTAGAAGATTCTAAATGTCAGTATTTAGGCTCCTTTTGTGAAATAAAATGAAAAAGGCACTTTGGCGCCTATTTTTATTAGGACTGCTTTTCAATAATACGACTGCTACCGTTTGTACAGATACAACCGGGACAGGTAAAAACGTAGACAGCCTTATAGACTGTGTCTGTGGTACTACAACCTGCATACCTAGTCAATATTGTAACAGTGAACATAGCATCTGTTCCGCAACAGCGATTCATGCTTGTAGTTATAAAGATGGTACTCAAGTTAATGAATATCCATGTATTTGTGGTGAAGGCTTATCTACAGAAGCCTGCGGTGCTGGTGGTTTTTTCTGTAACGAAGTCCACACTATTAATAAATGTCACAAACAGCTATGTAGTACATATAGTGATACTGAAGCACTGTGTGACGCTGACGGTTATGGTGCCGGAGTGTTCCCGGACCGGGCCTGTGCCCAAACCACATGCTACGAGTCAGATAGGGATTGGTGCTGCAAAACATGTGCTCGCATGGATGGATTCGCTACTGTATATGGAAAATGCAGAATGGAATGCCCTCAAAACGGCGATGTTTGTAAGACGACAAATACTATCTACAATGCCGCGCCACCAACACAGTACGAATTTAACGGACTACTAGCGCACCAAACAATGGATTATATAACATTTATTGCTGACCTGAATCCATATTATTTTGGATATTGCAACAGTACCAGCTGTGCAATATCTGACGCTAAAACATGCTGCCTCAAGCAAAAAACATGCGGCAATGAGAACGCAGACACATTGTGTGTAGGTGGTAAATATAACGGATTAATTAATAAAGACGCCCCATGTCCTACGTTTGAATGTACAGCCGTAGATTGTTGCAATACTCAGACATGTACATGTGTTAACGGCACAGGCGCCATCGGTACCAACTGTATCGACATAACGGTGCCAAAATGTACGTCGTGTCATAGTGAATTTTGGTTAAATGAAGACACTTGTATACCGGCCACAGTCTGCAATGATGAACAATGGGAATTTAAAGTGTTAAATGAAACAAGTGACAGACAGTGTCGAATATTTGACACTTGTGACAGTGATGAATATATAACAAGACATAATACCACCACGACTAACCGTGAATGCGCCACAATTCGTCCCAAATGTTCATTAAACGAATATCAAAGCGTAAAACCAATCGCATTAAATGGACAATTTGTCAACAATCGTGAATGCGCTACGCTAACACCCATTTGTAATATGACAATAGGTAAATATCAAAGCATAGCACCACTTGAATTCGACGGACAATTTCTCAACAATCGTGAATGCGCTACGCTAACGCCTATTTGTAATATGACAATAGGTAAATATCAAAATGTAACACCACTTGAATTCGACGGACAATTTCTCAACAATCGTGAATGCGCTACGCTAACCTCTCCTTGTAGTGGTGATACATATCAAAAAACAACACCAATCGTATTAAATGGACAATTTATCAACAACCGTGAATGCGCTACGCTGACCCCTCCTTGTAGTGGAGACACGTATCAAAGTGTAGCACCAAACAAAAAAGACGGCCATTTTACTTCAAATCGCGAATGTTCCAGTTTGACAATATGTAACTCGTCTGAATATGAAAAACACACATTTACCAACGTGTCAGATAGACAATGTCTAAATCAAATCACGTGCAAGTCATACGAATATGAAAGAATTCCACCAATAGTAATAGAGGGCAAAAATGTGTCAGATAGAACTTGTACAGATATTACCGTCTGCAATATTAGTGAATATCAAAGCATAGCACCAGAACCTCATAAGACGAACCGTATATGTAGTACATGCGACAAAGACGACCAAAATTGTGCAGGATGTAGACAAAAGGAGAATTGCGCATACAATCCACTTTCTCTTGTTAGCGACGTTAGCAGCTGCGCTGGTAGTGTTTGTCACATCATCATCATTAATGAGACTACCATTCCGGTCTTAAATTATATGCAGTGGGTTCGGTTTGAACGTCAGTCCGGTTCGCCAACGTTCAGTCTGATAGCACCTGACGTCATTAGTACTGTCAACTATTCCTACTTCAGAGTTCCCGAAGATTATTCGGGAGACATTATTCTAAACAACCACACACTCGTAGTTCGTCAAGACTGTGAATATGGAGAGTATACATGTGATATATGTGACCGTCAATGTGGATTAGGAAATAAATTTTGCATTAGAGGGGACCAAACAAAACAAACAAAAAATGGTGGAAAAACATGTACACAAGTTAGCAAAGAAATGCCACGATTTAAACCAGAATCATGTCTCGGAAAGCACTGTCCGTCAGACTGCGAATACACATGGGAAAATAAATATGGACAATGTAGTGCCTCCTGTGGACAAGAAGGTCTTAAATATAAAATATATACCGTTCACGAACAGCCGAAATATGGAGGAAAAACTTGTCCACAAGAATATGTAAAATGTATAACGCCTTATGCAGACAAATATTGTAACTGTCAGAATCAAACACAAGACAACTGTGGCGTCTGTGGAGGCGACGACTCCACTTGTAAGGGATGTGACGGAGTACCTAACTCACACAAGATACTTAATCCATGTGGTGTCTGTACATCGCGCAACACACCGTGCAATCTTGCCACCAATTCAAGAGCAATCAAAAAAAAAGCACGCAGTAAAATGCTTAATTTTTGGTTACCGACTATCAGTGCGATACTTCTTTTTGCCACAAGTCTTGCAATAATCGCCATATGCACTTGTGGTAAAACAGAAAATAGAATAGAAAATAGAACAGAAATTAGAAAAAAAAGAAAGTTATAGAATATGTTAATAATATTTTTAAAGTAAATGTCAAACAACGATACTATTAACTATGACATCATGTGTTGTTATCTATAATATACACAATGTTACTTTATGGTCATGTCCAAACACCGTTTCATGTCCAACATTAAATAAGTCCTCGTCAGCACCAGCAGCACCAGCAGCAGCACCAGCAGCAGCATCTTCAGCACCATCTTCAGCACCATCTTCAGCATCTTCAGCACCATCTTCAGCACCATCTTCAGCACCATCTTCAGTGCCATCTTCAGCATCTTCAGTGCCATCTTCAGTGCCATCTTCAGCATCTTCAGTGCCATCTTCAGCATCTTCAGTGCCATCTTCAGTGCCATCTTCAGCATCTTCAGTGCCATCACCAGCAGCACCAACGGAGTCATGGATTATTGCACCATCCTCGTCAATGTTGAGAGGTAATTACACTTCAAATGCTACGATTGTTGAATGTTGTGAATGTGTTCCAGGTCCAGAGTTAGAATATTTACATATACTGTGGGTGATTCCGTTTATATGTTTATGTTGTTGTTTTTGGGCGAAGTCACGGTCTGGTCCATATAAAATATTTACAATGGTCCGTGAAAAAAGAGGTTTTGTAAGGTCGCGGTCGTGGCCACAGATTTCATCCAGAACTTCACCTGTGCAAAACAGGGCTAGGTCAGAGCCTGTTTTTGACAATATTGTGATTTAAAAGAGTATTAATCTAAAAGGGATAGTGTTTCTGGCTCTGTTTTTTTGTTATGAGGGAGTAGAGGTGGTGACCATGCACCCATCGTGGACGGTGTTTCTAACCATTGTTTCCAACATGTTTGTGAGCAGAAATAATAGATTGTCTTTTTGTTGTAAGTGACAGGTATCCAGTCAGAGAGGTCATTTGTATCCGAAATACAACACAAATTGCTACATATGTATTGGTTCAGAAAGTCTTTCTTAAACGGAGAGGGCGACTGGGGACGTTTATCCACTTTGTCGGTTTTCCGGGTTTTCCGGGTTACAGTGCTATAACAAAATTCAATGAATGAATCCATATAATAAAAAAAAGTTATATTTATAATGTATTTTCAACACCTTAAAATTTAAGCTGTAGTTTGTTTACCACCTGAATCTTATCCAGTTTTCTTAAAACTGATTCAAAGTGGGGTACTTGTTGACTATTTAATGTGGAAGACTGAACTAAATGTACAAAAACGTCCCTGTTAATCTTTTGTTTTTTCTGATGTGCGTTGTCAATGAACAAGTGTGAAGCTTCTTTACCCTGAGTTGTCATTGTATGTATTAAATCAATTTCCATAATGAACATGTGAACATGTCTATAAATACTATCTTTTCAATCGTCTTTACAGACGTGCCAACAATGTTTTAATGCGAGATTTATTATTTAAAAACAAAGTAAAAAACCTTTCTACAATTAGAGTATTTTTAAAATATTTCATTGAATATTTAGAGGTTATATTTTTCCATGTCTCATTCGACTAGCAGCTCCTGTGAATTGGACTGTGAAAGTCGGCTGAAAGTTACCTATTTAAAGTGTATAACAATTCTCGTTATGGAGAGTATAGTACATGCATTGCAAAGATTGAAATGTAGCAAAGCTAGAAAAGTGGTCCGGAAACCTAGCAATGGTGAGATGAAGAAGGGAATTCCTGCCTGGTTTATGGTCATTGTAGAGGGTGATAGTATTCAGTACATGTCTTTAGATGATAAAATATTTACTAGTATTGCTTCAATCAATGAATGGAGACAATATGGACCATTTGAAGATGTAGATTGGTCTATACCTTCCTTTTAAAAAAAAAATATTGTTTGAACACTCTCTAATGTCTTTAGTCTAGTATTTGATAAGAGGCCATGCCGAATCAGGTACGCCTGTGTATTTGGTATGTGTTAAGAAATTTCTAAATAAAAAATCTCCCAAATTGTACACCATAGTCAAAAATAGACTCAATCAGAAATGTCCAAAAGATACCCTGTAGCAAATAGTCAAACCAATTATCCAAAGAAGTCGAAGACAATAAAATCAACACAAATCCAAACCACCAATGGTGTAGATGATAAATACAACTGTCATCACTTGAACACAACAAGTATGAAATAACGAAAAGAAGACTAGTCAATATCAACACTCGTATGAAAATAATTTTGCGGTTCATAATTTTGCGGTTCATTGGTGGATTGTAGATTTTCTTGCAACGTCCACAAGGACACAACTTACTAAACCAATAGATAATAATTAGACCAATCGTCGTGAACGCACCACCATACACAGCTTGTTGACCAGAGGTTAGCGTTGACCAACTGTCCAACGATGTTTGAAAAAGGGGATGAGTACCCATAAATCCATATGTTAAAAAACCAATAATGGTGCCCAACCACCAGACTAGAAAACGACATGCACCAGCACAGTCACGAGTCTGTATATAGGTTAATTTCTCCCACTGGTGCCAAGGCAACGCTACAAAGCCTAGAGAAAACCACCCAACAGTAACAATATCACCGAACACGCGGACGGGTGAGTGTTTTTCAGTTGTCCATCCTAAACTGCGGTAAATTCCGTAATAACCGATAATGTAGTTGAGACAGCAAACAGAAACATAGACAAATATACCTAGCCATGATGTTTGAGACCATTTGATATTGCATGAGGTTAATGCTTTCATGAGTAATTTTTTTAAAGAGATATTATGTGTTGTCTTTTTGTTCAAATCTTCATTAAGGTCGAAATCTTCATCAAGGTCGAAATGTTTACGAAGAAGAGCATGCTGTTCCATGTTTTTTTGAACTGGAGTTGTTTTATATAGTAGAATTGTTTTATATAGTAGAAACATGTACTACTTTTCTGACAAGCATCAGATAGGTGTGATTAAACAAATACAAGAGTTATTTTATTATTTTATTATTTTCCATTTCTTCTAACAGACCTGTCTGAACCATTTCTTCTAACAGGCGCATGCGTTTTATGTTCTGACGTTCCCTCTGGACCAACTGATGTGCCCAGACACCTTCTACACTTTTGATATCCATAGAAGGGAAAGTTACAGGTGTAATATTAGGTTCGTCCATTTTAGAATTTTTTAGAAAATATATTTAGAAAAAGTTTAAAATAATTTTTGGAGGGCACCTATTAAATTTTGGTCTTCTTCTAAATGGACCATTGTCGTCGTTTTCCCCTGAAATGTCCGGTCATTGCGCTTATCTACAATCGAGTCCAAAATCTGCAATTTTTTACACAATGCTGGATGAATGTAAGTGTCCAGTGTTTCAGTACCGAGCAGATACTTAATTTCAACACGTGATGTCTGCGATATCCGATGTAAACGGTCTTCAGCTTGAATGAGCACCCCCGGTACCCAGAATAACTCTCCCATCACACATTCTGAGACGCGGGTAAGTGTAATACCAGTTCCCGCCGCCATAATCGACAGAATAGCAATGCGCATAGTGTCGTCCTGTTGAAAATCTTCTACATTTTGCTGTCTTTTAGCTGCAGGTGTACTCCCGTCAATGCGCATGTACGGATACCCAGCTTGTAGAACTGCTTCTTCCACAGCGTTTAAAATAACTTTGTGGTAAGCAAAGAAAATGAATGAGCGACCTTCTGACAGTGCTTGGATAACCCAATCAACCACCGCTTGACATTTTGCTATTGACGTAGCATTGAAAATATCCGAGATTGTTTTTTGTCGTTCAAACATCTGGAGCCGTTGCTGTTCAGAACCAGAAGGCAACTTGTAAATGGTGTCGTTCAAGCGTTTCCACTTTAAAAACCCAGATTTCACATCTTTTAAGGCTGCGGTCCTCACTTCCAACCATATCATATGTCTAGTTTTGGGAGGAAGTTGCGTTAGAACGTCTCTCTTCAATCTTCTGACCATAAAAGCAGTGTTTAATATCCAATTCAATTCATGCGCGTTGGAAGAACCTCTATCGTCATATCCGAAAGGTGTTGACTTTCCGTTACAATACCGAGCCGCATAAGAAGTGTAGTTTTTGATATATGAAGGTCTTAACATGTACAATTGGGAGAAAAGTTCAATGGGTCGATTAAGTGCAGGTGTTCCTGAAATAAGAAGAGCGAAACGTGCGGACTTGACTAACGGTGTCAATGCTTTGGTTCGTTTTGTTTTCCTCGACTTCACATAGTGTGATTCATCACAAACAATGACGTCAAAAATACCAGTAGAAATGCTCAAAGCATTAAGCATGTCATAGGAGCAGATGCAGATGGCGTCATCCAAAGTTTCACTTCCCTTTTTAACCAATTGACTCTCTTCATCCAACCATGATAAAATTTCATGTTGCCAATGATAACGCAAGTAGGAAGGACAGACTACGAGGACGCGATTGGTACTGGTTTTACAATGACTAATAAATGCCAACGCCTGTCTGGTCTTGCCAAGTCCCATGTCGTCAGCTAATAAGCACCGAGCTCCATATTTATTAAATATATCTCGAATACCCTCTTTTTGATAGACAAATAGAGAAAGCCAGAGTTTAGACGGGATTTTTTGGGAGTCAAAGGTGTCTTGCGACGTGATAGACATTATTCGTGCAATATATGAAGGCACTGACTGTATAGTATAGTTATTTTGAAAGTTCATTAATGTCCTGACGTCAACACTAGCCATCTCAAAGCTTTTGCGCTTGTCAATGACATGACAAGCCTTTTTAACGATGTTCAAGTCTGACACCGCCATTTTAGTTGTTTTTACATGAACTGTATGCTTGTTGACAATAGTCAGGACAAACTGTTTTTTCGGCACTTTTTTACGAAAGGCCATTTTCTACTCAACTATAATTCGATAAAAAAAAGTAGAATATGCGCAAAGCACACTTTAGATTTTTGACACTATTTAATATCATATTTTTTAAGGAAACAATGTCACGAATTCAAAGGACACCTATTGCTGCTATTATTGAACCAGAAGTATTTGAAGAACAAGTTCTTGTCTCTTATTCTCCACAACATCCAGCCCTTGCATACCATGCAGAATTAAAAGCGTTCACTACCCCCGACCATCTAGACAACTACGTTGAAGTACAGCCTCTTGAAAATAGACAAAAAAAGTAAATCTTAAATAATTTTTTTAAATCGAACATGTTACAAACAAGTGAACTCTATATTTTATATCCTAATAACTATTAAAAACCATGTCAGCTTGGGAGATAATAACTCGCTTTAAAGAGTTATCGGCCCCGTCCAATGACGAAGTTAGAACTTTCGAAGTGGCCTGTCTAGCTATTCTCAATGCTAATAACTCCAACAGTGTCCATGTCAGTGAAGGATATTCTGAGACACTTCCCAGATATAAAACAACACCAATTGAATGCAAGAAAACACTTAAACAATTGAAAAAACACCTCTGGACACGCCAAAAACAACTAATTGAATTGGAACGTATAGTAAAAAGAGTGGAATCTGCGGTTCAGAAGAGCTGTGAACATGAATGGGTTAAGGATTGGGAATCGCGACATCGTAGTCATTACGATTGTGCTAAATGTGGAGCTTATAGGTAATTTATTGTTTAATATCGTTTATAGAAGGGTTAGAGCGACCGGTCATAAATTGAATGCTCCAGTAGAGTCCAATAATGAACGTCATAACTAAATCATCATTACCTTGCTCTTTACCAGTGTAAACTACCTTTGGAAGATTGTAGTCTTTCCCTCGTGAGACCACAATCTTGCTAAAAATGCCTAACTGTTTCCTAAACATTTTCTTGACTCTTGCTTCGCGACTATTTGCATCTCCGTATGGGTTGACACAGACAAATTCTTGTGCGTACCAAATCCCTTCTCCAGCAAACCTCTCAACTGCAGTATTTGTGTATAGTTCTTTCCGTTTATGGGTGGTATTGACGCCCGGTTCTCCCCGCTCCATTAGAGACCGACATCGAGGTATTTCTCGTAACATATGGGACATGTGACTGGCCTCGTGACCTAAGTTGGATTCTGGAATAAAAATAATGAAGGCTGAGGGAAATGTCGCCCGTAGTGCTCGGACATGTGTTTCTAATAAGTTACGAATCTCGCCGTGACCTTTCACTGCGTGCGATTCCATCCCACAGACTGCAAAGTTATTGGCATCTTGAAACAATGATACAATTGCCATTTGTGATGAGCCACCTCCGTTCGGGTCACAGGCACAAAAGATGACAGTGGGCGTATTTCTGGACGTGTATGGTGACCGACGCGCAAAGACGTTAAGCCATGAATCTTGAAAAATTGCACAGGATTCATTTGTGGTGACGCCCATTGACTCTCTCAACATATCTTCTGTATTATCGCCATAAATTTGTCTAACCATGTCCTGCTTACCACCGGATTTCCATTTAGGTAAGAGATGTTTCATGTGTGTGCATTTTTCCGGATGGGCCGTCATCTTACAGTCTTCACAGACCATCGATATTTGAATTTGGTTGAACAATTTCTCCCCACCTTGGTCCACCATCTCAAACATCATAGAATAAAAATTACTGGAATCTTGAGGTGTACTAATACAAATAAGGGCAGTCGTCTCCAGCTCTAATAGTGGGACAATGACTTCATGAAACATTTTAATCGGCATAAACGCAGCTTCTTCTAATAAAATCAGGTCGCCACCTACACCTCTTAGCTTATCGGAACCAGAAGGATAGGAAGCTACTTTACGGACGTCATTGGCACCCTCTCCGTAGTAATAGAGGAACTCTCCTTTTCGCTTACAAGTTGCAGCGTGATTCGTCCCCAAATCTTCATCTATTAATTTAATGAATTCGTGTATTTTGTCTAACATTGCATCGGAAGCGCGTTTTCCGGTCGAAAAAATACATAGTTGTGCTTTTTCGACTGATAAAAAATAGGCAGCCACAAACATAGCTACTGCTGTAGTTTTGCCGAAACGACGCGGGGTCAAACATAAGCATTGCTGTTTCAAGTTCGGCCATTCGTTCATAGAGCAGATTTTGTCCATGTCTACTTCTGGGTCGTCCTTGTACAAGTGCAAAGCCACTGCCTGCAAGAAACTTTCATGAAATTGTTTTTGCATTTCCGACCGGTCATATCCTTTGACATGGTCCAAGAACTTACGAACGTTAGCAAGTCGTACATCTCCGTAGTTTTTTTGCTTTGTTTTGACTTGATTTGTCACTGTCTCGTAGTGAGTTTTAGGCTTTAAATTTGTCAAAGAATTTAACATTTCCTTTTGATAGTATTCATAAGCACCCACCAACAGTGGTCGGTACGACACGCGAGAAGGCATAGTCTTCCTACGTTTAGACATTGAAAAACTGCAGTGAGCGGTTTATACTCCTTTTTAATACAATATTAGATTTAAACAGTTGGCTTAACCAAAATATTTATCAAATCAATTGCATTATGCGACTGTTTTTGTTGGACACTTTGCCATTGAAATCTTAGTTCTTTCAATGTCAGGTGCCGGGGCAGATAGCTGACTAAGGTCTTCGTTGGAACGGTCCAAGCGTTCAGTAACGATGCCGTCCTGGCAATCACACAAATCGTTTCCCAAACCGCTTCTTTACTAGTCAGTTTTTTAGGCACCGTACCAATATCTTTTAATTTAATATCCTTTAAAATCAATGTCATATCGTTCAGAGGTGATAAGCATTGCTGCTGTTCATCTTCGGACTCTACTTTTAACATGAGTGTATACGCTTTATCTCGACGTATAATTGACCGTGGAATCATCGACATGTTTTTAGAAAAAAAAAAAGTGTTTATATACAGAACATTATTATTTTTTATACATTTGCTCAAGCAGTTGTGCGTAGAAATCAACATCTAACTGTTCGACACGGGAGAAACTCAGAGTTAATGGAACTCGTTTCGGAATCCAAGTACCATACCATCCTAACATAAGTGGAAATACGAAGGGGATATTGAAGCGCCATGACAACCACACCCTTGCTTGAATAAATGGGGCTTGAAACATGTTGTAAGTACTGCATTCTCCCTTCACTGTTACAGCATGAAGTGTATGACCAGTGTCTTTGGCCAATCTTAAAAACCCATGGCGTTTGAAACGCTGGTGGTCGTCCCCAGTCTCTGCTAAGACAATCTCAGGGACACCGCCAGGAACTACCAATACTGGATGACCGGAGTCAAGGGCTAACCGCATATGCTTCAGGTCTGAAGGTATACATCCTAACAAACGGGCGACCCATCCAATCACTGGGATATAAAAAACAACAGGAGCAATGCACAGGCAAGTGGTGGACCCAGGAACGAAATGAATACCGGCTAATGTCCCGCAGCAAAGTATGCCATGTGGATGGACTGAGACAACTCCACTTTTAAACGTTAACTGGTTACAGGGAAACCAGTCGTTCCAAGGGATTGATGAAATAAATCTTCTAAGCCAGTGATTTGGAATAATGAGACCATCGTCACGGAGCTGTAGGTAAAATGTCAAAAAAAAACAGAAGCAAGTGCCAAGACAACAAGGACCTGCTAGAAGAAAAGACCCTAAAAGTAGCAAAGGTAGTGCCCATATCCAACAAAACGTTATTAGTGCAAATAGAACAATATGCAAGACTCGCATTTCAACGATTAAAATGTCCTAAATACACTCTTTATTAGTTTAATGGTTGGTGACTGTCAAAAGAAGCAATTGAAGAGGAAGTGTATATAAGTCATGTCAATCATTATAATGTTTTTTTTATATATTCTATTTGTTTGCTCTTTTGCGTATCTAAATACCGACACATTGCTGAAAGAAGTACAAAAAGAAGTACATCCGAACATTTCTTTTCGAGTTGAAGAAGATATATTACTGGTCGATTGGAAAACGGCATCACCACATCACGTTTTACTAGTCTTCAATGAACATGCCCGAGAACGAGTCACTGGAGAACTGGGATTGCGGGTTATACAGTCATTGAAGGAATGGAACCCGGACATTTCAGTCACCATAATTCCGGTGTTGAATGTTTGGGGACGGAAGCAGGTGGAGAGTGGACGTCCATGTGTTCGAAAGAATTCGCGAGGTGTGGATACAAATCGGAATTTTCAGACACGTCATGTGCAACACTACGGCCGTCGTTCAGAAGAATATGAAGGTCCCTTCCCACTTTCAGAAAAGGAGTCTAAACTGGTCTCTAACGAATTAAAAGATGTGACGCGATATGTCAATGTTCATAGTGGTGAATATTCGTTATACATGCCGTATGATGCCTCTTTAGAAGCTCCACCTAATTTGGCCCGGATGTCCGCTCAACTGCGTAAGTGGTCCCAGCATTGTCCACAATGTGTAGTCGGTTCAGCAGCACGCACTTCTTCTTATAAAGCGTATGGTACATCTGTGGATTGGGCCATCGAACACAATGTCGCTGAGGCCTATACCTTTGAAATTTATGGTCGAGAGACTTGGGATTGTGCACAAATGTTTAATCCAAAAGCAAAAGACTTGGAAACTATTTTAAAACCATGGCTCCAAATTATAAAAGAAGTTCTTACTTAAGATTCTAAGTCAATTTCGACCTTTGGTGGTTCCTTGACCACAGAGACCGCATAAACATAGAAAAGAGATGCAATGGCTGAAATCTGCAGTCCAATGAAATTAACCCATGTAAAACTGTAAGTAGGGTCAAACAGTCCTGCTACAACAAAGAGTCCCATAATAGCGGATTTAGTAGAACCTGCTACGGCCAATGTCAACGCGTCATTTTTTTCAATTGTCCAGGAGGCTGACCAATTGATTACAAATCCAAGACACATCGAAGACAGAAATGCAATTTGAAACGCTTTATTGTCCCATGAATCGAACGAATTCGGATTAAAATTCACCAGTTGTAATCCAAATAACGTTGTTGATAATGTTGCGGACCAAAACAAGATAGAAGTTTTGGTCCAGTCGTTCTCAATTGCCCTTTTGGTCTCTATCTGCACTCCTGACGTGAAACAGTTGTTAAGCATGACAAATATATAACCATTAACGTTAAAACTTAAATCGTTGGATGCAGCTACGATTGCTCCCAAAATCATACATAGTACAGAAAAGACAACACTTTTTGTCGGCTTAGTATGTAAAAAATACCACTGTCCGCACAACGTTGTAAATATAGAAATGCGACGCAAAGCTGAAAACATGGCCACGTTTAGAGCGCTTGCGGCTGAGATTCCACAATAAATATTTAGTATATTTAAAATGCAAATCCAAAGAATCGAGACGGAAGGACGTTGTATGACGCTCCGTCGTGCCAATAATACGACCATGGTAAACAATGATTGACAGAATAAGATAAATGGAATAGAATTGAAGGAAAAAATAGTCAAGACTATTTTGTTAAACACTACAATCATGAATGATGACGCCATATAAGATAAAATAGAAGTCCAGTGCATATTGGTGGAAAAAGACTCTTCACTTATACTGAATCGAAAGGGAAAAGTACGGATTAAAACTCGAGTATATAAAATGTTTTGTCTCAATGGAATGTGGTCTCTTTTATTCTTTGCGATAGTTGGTTCTGCCTATCAATATGACTGGGACCGTTTACACCGATGTTTGACTCCAAAAGAATTGAACGATACCGTACAAGATTATAGAGAAAATTTCCCCTGTATTGATTGTCGCCAACACTTCCAATCGTTGCTGGAAATTCACCCTTTTCCGCTTCACAAGGTCCAAACATCCGAAGACGTGCGTGTTTGGACTTGGTTTACACACAATTTAGTGAATGAGAGATTAAATAAGTCTTGGATATCATTTGATATTATGTTAGAATGTTTAAATTAATATTTATTTTATTTACATACTGTACGCCATACACTTGGTGCTGTATCACAGTCAATTTCGCACGTTTCAATAGTTATTGACCTACTATCTAAGGTTTGCACTGTACCAGTCAATGATTTAGTACCTTCTGTACATAACTCACTAGTTTGTCCACTGTGTTCTTCTGTTGGACACTGGTGACATTTTAATGCAAAGGCGTCTTTAGCGGTCATGCATGACAATTCACATGTCCCACTGGCATGCGTCCATTCTGTCCCACTTAGACATGGTGTTGGTATACAATTTTCACGTATCATGTCTTTGACTAATGTATTTGCTGGAAATATGAAATGATTGGGGCAAATACGACAATTGGATTCTTGTGTTGAACCAGGTTGTTCTGAGTGTAGGCCCTGTGGACAGTGAACACACTGAGCGGATGCCGTTCCAATAGTGCCGAGACCCTCCTTCGACGAATATCTACCAGCTATGCATTCTAAACATGCGCTTTTGTCATCTCTTCTGATTTTAGTATTATAGGTGCCTTTTGGACACAAAGCACATTGTGCGCTAAATACTAATCCAGTTTTATCTGAATATGTGCCTTTTGGACAATTGAAACAATGTGATGCGCCAACTTTTCCTGAAAAGGTACCTTTTGGACATGGTTCGCAACGGAAACTGGGTTGAATTTCGACGGTTCCGCGTGATAGCGGTGCGTCGAATAATGTCTCAGTACCAGGTGGGCAATTGTCACTAAGTTCCTTTTTCCATCCCTTATTACACTGATGACAAAGTGGGTCAAAACTTATAGTAACCGTCTCTCCTCCACCAATTTTATTAGTGACAGTAGCACTTATATCAGCTTCAACCACCATGACTCCAGCAGTAGTGTTTAAGAGGTTTAATGTTAACACATCGCTTTGTAGTTCAGACCAGAGATATTCACCGTTTGTATTCGGTGAAATAAGCCCACTGAACGTGGACGCGGTCTGTAGTGCGCCCCACCAGTTCATAAGAACACCTTTTCCATTTGATTGGATATTTATACTTCCGAAAGAAACATCGATAAATTCAAGAGTCCCGTGAGTCTCAACATTGCCTGAAATATGACCATAATTGAGGCTCATCTCTGACAAACTGTCAATGTCAATGCCATTAACGTTAACACGAGTACCGCTAACATCAACACCGTTATCTACTATCAGCTTCCCGTTAATGACCACGTCAACCATGTCAACATTCAATAGTCCACTTAAGTGAACATCGCTATTAAACTGAACATGATTTAAGTTAAGATGTTGTGTTCCATTTGCCAAAAATGTAACTTTTTTATTGACGATTGTTTTGCTATTGGACGAACCAACGATAGAAAGAGCAGCATTCTGATTGATATTTAATTCTGCGCCGTCGATGCCAATTAATGGAACTCTGTCAAATTCGACCACAGCTGCAATTAAAAGTGTATTAGCTACTTGAGTTTTAATGGTTATTGGGCCCAGTTTACTAACAAAACTTTCAGGAGTTACTAAATCAGTGTCAATGATGTAACCAGCCCCCGGTGAACCTGGCTGTACAATGGCATAGTTCACATTTGCTCCTGTAAACATATAATACGGCGTTAGGTATCCCACTAATGGTGCAATCATAAAATCAGGGGCATAATCTCCGAAGGGTGCTGGTGTCCTATACATATAGGACAATGACGCTAGTTTAGCGGTGTTGCTGGCGGTGTTGCCCCATAAAGACCCTTGTCTATCAACATTTAGATTAGAGTTTTTCGATATAGTGGACCCCAAAAACTGAAAGTCGAAGGGTGCTGAAAAAGCATGAGTACATGCGCTGTTCTCTTGGCTATTTTTACAACGGTGTGACGTAGGATAGCCATTGTATGTCCCGGAGATAAAAGTTGTCTGACTTTTCACCTTTTGCCAACTTGCTTTAATATTGTCAATGGTAGTTAGTCCGAGTGGTCCCTTCTCTACTTCTCCGTGTTGACCCTCTTCTGTAAACACTCCAAAATTAAACATATCTCGTCGTCTACTGGACCAACTACCACTATCATCATTTTTTCTAAATTCCACATGGTTGTTGGTGATTTTGTTTTGAATTCCTGAACGTGTATAATCCCAATATAACAGGCAATCCTCGTCGTATTTAATCTCTATTTCTCCAATGTCATAGATGTGGGCTTGGTACGTACACTTAAAGTTATCGTTGTTGTTGAAAGCCATATTTTCCCACTCGACGACGAATTTACTGAGCGAGACTTTACGAATAAAATTCCCATGAATTGTTCTGGTTTTACCCAGTATATCGTCTTTACCAACTACGTTAGTATAGCCGTTATCGTTTGCAATGATAGAATATGTTGCACTTGTTGCATCCCCCATATTTATATCGGTGCTCCATACACATGCCACATACTGACAGTTGTCAAGCGAACCGGAAACGGGTGTCATATACTGTTTTGTATCTGTTGTATCTCCGTTTAAAAATGTGAGCGTTACCGTGACAAAGGGTGCATCAGGTCCACTTGTTTTTAACCCGACAGGTCCCGTATAGTCTTCTGGTTGACCCATGTCTTGTATTTTAGCTGTAATCGTTCTGTTTTGTCGCACTGAATCGCCGATACCACTGTGGTCAATTTCTGGTGCAGTTATATCCGGTTTTTTTTTCACTGTCTCCAATGTATAGGACATACCAATTCGAGAAGGTTGGGACCCGTAATAACTAACACCGAGTCCAATAGCATTCATACTATATTCACCATGTAGATGATTATAACTGGGTTGACATGAATTCTGGTCCTGACGGAAAAATATTAGTCCATTATCGGATACACACATAAAACTGGCTACGGTTGTAGTACCAGTGCCAAAACTTAATTCACCGAAACTTCCCCCAGTTATCGGCTCAACATTTACTGCATACCCGCGAGCGTCCCCATATGAATCACCTGCTTCATAAATTTCATAACCAGGTGACCTTGGTGAAATAGATGGTACATCTCCAACACGAACCAGATTCCAAGAATCTGATTTGTACCACAGTAGTAAATTTCCTCCTGGTCCGTCCTTACCATCCAGAGTTAGATAACCACCATTTCTTCTCAATAACTCTAATTTTTGGAACCCCGTCGTCCCAGAATAGGATTCGTCCCAATGTGACTGGGCTAATTTTACATCTGTCTGCCACTTAACCGACCACTGACTCTGCATCATTGATGAAGACGTGCTAAAACATGTATTGTCACAGCGTTCAGTATCAAATTCAAAATAGTACTCTCCCGTAGTTTTATAGTATTGTAGTTGACGGTCAAACGTTTTTCCATCGCCACTGTTTGCCCGCAACTCTGGTGAGAAAACTGAAAGTTTTTTATCATCAGGATTGGCGTTTTCTGGGTCTTTTATTTCGATATCGCCAGTTACTTTATCATTTGTCCCTGCTTCACCTGAAGTGTCCGCCCATAACAGTTCATAGCCATATATTCCATAGTCTTTCGTGTTTGGAAACTCTGCTGAAAATCGGCATTGTTTATTGTTTGTCGTACATCCTATTTTTAGAACTGACTGTTCGACCCAATCGCCACTAGAAGAAGCCTCTTGACTTCGTGTTTGAAATTTTACGGTATCCACAGCTATTTCACTAAAACTATCTTCCAATGTAAAATATAGGGTACGTTTACCTTTAATATAAGAGACCAATGGGAAACCAGAAAATGTATTCACTGGTGGTGTTTTATCCACAGGACGGGGACTAATTTCTATCTTCAGTTTTGGTTTACCATACAACTCAGCCTGAGTGTCAATAATATTTCCACCACTATCTCTTAGACGTCCTATTATAGTCGTCGAAGTCGAAGTCGAAGTCCATTTTGATGCCACGCACGCTGGTCCACCAGGACCACACAAGAGCAATGTTTGAAGTGTGTTAGCTGATGGAACCGAAAAGTCCCACGCACTCCAAATTGCAGCAGTATTCCTTTCAAAAATATTGTTTTTGACGAAATCTTCACCAGTGATGTCTTTTTCAATACGATACTCTAATTTTGTCAACTCTTGGTCGTTGCCACCCACTGGAAATTCAATCCAGACTTTATTAACAGTAGTGGCTTCACTCATTGCTTGGTTACCTTCGTCTGTGAGACCTTTAAAACTGAACGTACTATAAAATCCATATCTATCATCATGTTTGTCAACATTTCCATAAGTACCGATTTTATTCTTGATTGAACTATAACAATTAGTATTGTACATAGTACCTTCAGGTCGATAACAATATTTTTCTGTTTCAAGTGTCGCCTCCAATTCAAATGTCGTCTGACTATGAACCACAGCAAAAATCTGGAGTAATAGAAACAAATGCGTAATGTTTATTTTCATTCTTTAACTAAAAATGCATTATATTTATAGTATATTTTTGAAAATGCTCGATAATTGAAATCTATCACCAAATGCGTAGTTTCGGCTTCGAGAGCATCGTTAAAACTGGGATTCATTCCATTGTACTATATAATATATATCTATTTGTTAAATGAGAGGCGTTGAATGTTTCATTTTGTTTCTAATCATAATTACAACATGCTCTACCTATTATTTACACTGGGCACAAACGACTATCGAAGATAAGACAGTAAGTAAAGCTAGGTTTCGAAGTTCTTCCGATAATCGTCTCGTTTCAACCGTAGGAAATCATACAATTCCTTTCAAAAAAGTGCTCACTATGTATGTGCTCACAACTGGTGAACGAACATTCATATCTCCGACATGGGCCACCGTAACCATGGTCTATGGCACAGTCCAAAAAGGCACGGAAGCACCGACGTTCGACGAAGGATATGGTCCAAAGACCTGGCCAGAAGGGGCTCGACACGTTGCAGATGGCCATGTCACCATCTGGAAAAAGATTGCAGAAGAGTGCGATGGATGGTGTCTAGTAGCAGAAGATGATGCAGTGTGGCCATCTTTACCACCTCCACCATTTCCCAAGTCCGGCTACGTCTCCCTTTTTAAAGAGTCTGTGTGCTTGGCAGCGACCCAAGATTATTCACAAGACTATCGACAAGTGGTTAAGACGTCTATTCCCGGAAAATGCATGCCTTATGGCGCTGTGGCATATGCGATGACAGGTGCCTTTGCAAAGTCATTACTTTTGAAATTGCCAATGTCGAAACCTGTGGACCATTACATCTGGAAACGTGCTGTTGTACAAAGTCAGGGATATGTCTCTACTGTCTACACAGTCCAGCATAAGAAAGGGAAGTCATTGAGACAGACAGTGAAAAATACAAAGAAAAGGCAGCAAAATAAATCAGTAATTGCCAAACGAGTCAAGCTGTTGACTGTTGAAAATTTCGAACAGGTCTTGTCAGGTCCTAATGAAGGGGAACATACAAAGAAAAAGCTGCAAAATAAATCAGTAATTGCCAAACAAGTCAAGCTGTTGGCTGTTGAAAATTTCGAACAGGTCTTATTAGGTCCTAATGAAGGGGAACATATCAAGTTTGACAAAAGTTGGAGTAGGCTAAATAAATTTATAACATCAAATGGTTCCTTTTTGAAATTAGGAACAGAGAACATAGCACACGAGTTTCTATATTGGAATATTGCAGACGTACTTGGCATTACTGAAATCATGTTAGGAACACCGACTATACAGGTCGAGTGTCATGACATGAATCGTTTAGAGCAGCAATTGCATGAAACATATCAGTATAAACTGCCTATATTCGGTATTACGACACCTTTTGTCTCAAATGTCAAGAGTGGTTGGGAATATACTTCAAATTGTCATGATTTGGACGACTTACGAACATTGTACATGTTGTTTATTGATTATTTAGTGGGTCATTCTGACAGGCCCAGTAATTGCCATATGGTAAATGGCATTGTCTATGCAATCGACAACGATGGTATTACATTAGATTTAGAATTAAAGACTTGGAACAATAACATACAAGAGAATATACTGAAAAGGGCACTCAAGGACAACAGTCAATTCATACATGCTAAACTTTCTCATTTGCCATTAACCTCCCTAACTATGTCATCATTAACTTCAAGAATGTCTGTCTTTGCAACATGTGACTCTAGTCTCACTGAACATATTCAAACATTAATACAATCAATATTAGGACGCCGTGACCATTTTTTAGAGCCATTGAGACAAACAAAGCTGACTATCTATGAAAAATACCACGATGAGTTGTCATTGTCGGTTCATCATCGTTTAAAAAAATACTCGTTTGGACCAGAATTACACGCAAATGCATTAAAAAACGTCTTACATGAGTTACTAATACACGTTGATGTTACAATGAAAGAGTCAAATATAGATTATGTCATATATTCTGGAACACTTTTAGGAGCTTGGCGCCATCATGGTTTTATTCCTTGGGATACAGACGCGGATGTTATAATACTCTCAAATACATTAGTCACCCTTATTGAATATGTTGAGACCGTTAAAACAAACAAAAATATACGTTGGATTATTCGCCATGGTAAACACAGCGACATTATTCCTATTAAAGTTGTGGATATTAAAACTGGTTATTATGTGGATATATTTTTATGTCACAAAGACGGTAAATATTGTCACAATCGTTTTTCGAATCGATTGAAACATTCAATTAAAGACTTATTCCCTTCACGGACTTGTCTATTTGATAAGTTAAAAGTCCAGTGTCCACCACAACCTGCCACGGTTCTAAAAACAAATTATGACAGTTTACAGGTCCCAAACAAATATAAAACCATATATAAAAATATGAAATTGTTTTCAGATGTGATTTGGGCACATGTTTTAGAGCCGAAAACATCGAAAATAGCAGTAGCTATTCCCACCTATAATCGTAAGGGCTATGTCCAATTATGCGCGACCGCCCTACAGAACACAATTACATCAGAAGACATTTGGATTTTCGATGACCATTCATCCACTTATTCCGCAGATGAACTAAAGAAGTGGTTTCACACCGAACATGTACAGCTCAATACGGAACGTCAGAAGGCCGACAAACAAGGAAGAGCCATTTTAGAATGGTTTATCACCTCTGAATATGACTGGCTCGTCACTCTCGATTCTGACTTAATCGTTCGACCAGACTGGTTCCAGTCGTTACAGGAAATGCTGCCACAAACCCAAGGTGTCATGTCGTTGTATCATTCCGGTAACGCAAATCATCCAACATTAACATGTGGCAATAGTTTGTGCGAGATGCAATCTTTAGGGAATGCAGGGATAGTCTGGTCGAAGCTGCTTGCTACCAAAATGCTGTCAGAAATGTCTCAATCAAGTGGTTTTGATTGGGGATGGTCAGCTTGGCTTCAAAAGCAACACATTTCACAATACGCGGCCAAAGATTCATTAGTATTACACGTCGGTATGCATGGGACATGGGGCACTGATTCTAAACGAGAGAAATCAGTCGGTTTTGATATGTCAATGCTAACAGACACTGTAAAAGAGTTGGCTGAAATTTATTTAAAAGGAATGGACCCTAACCAACGTCCTGAGATTTCAAAAAACGATAAAATCACGGTTGTTCGAACCGTTAGCGACTCAACATCGGATGCTGAATTTATTTTATTTGTCCCTGAAAACGTGGCTACTCCAACTCAGGAGATTCAAAAGACACTTGCAAGAGCATTAAAAGAACATCCATCGTTCGACGTTGTTGGTGGGTTGGGATTTTCAGAGAATCGTATTTCACACACCTGTTTTAACATACAAATTTGTCATTGGTCACTATTATACCATTATGAATATTCATGGTCGAAAGGTTCATTTATGCAATGCGACACGACTTCTCATGTGTTTATGACTCGCAAAAAGTGGCTTTCACATATAGACTTTGCTCTCGGTGTCCTCACACCGGTTGACTTCTTCATCAAGGTCAAACAGATGAAAGGTCAAATCGTGTCTGACGTGTCTCAGTTATTGTCTATACCGCCGCAGCTGGTAAAGAGTGGACAATATACACGCTTTGTACAAAAACACGGTGTGGACCAAATACGAAACAGATACACAGACGAAGTTACCGATTTGTGTCAGGGTTGCGATGCGAACATTTTAAGAGATATTTTAAACGGTCACAGTTGGAACAAGTACGGAATATCAATGCCAAATTTTGCATATAAATCATATGTTGAAGGATTTAAAAAGGCAATACAGTTTTTAAATCAACATCAGATGGTATATCGTCTTGCTGGTGGGTCACAACTAGGACTGTTGAAACTTGGACGATTATTACCATGGGACGCTGGAGACGTTGATATTTACGTAGATGTGAGCCCAATAGGATGTATAAAATGGTTGAAACTCCTTAAACAATGGGCGGACCAAAACGGTTATATACATCCTCATGTAGACCCGGCAGGAAGAAAATGTAGAAATTACGGGGTCTATGCTATGCCTATTGGGTCTGATGTGAGAGACCCATTTTCTTTGGGTCTGCTCTCTTTCATGGGGCATTTAAATGATAAACACATTGCACCAACAACAACACTCAGTGCTCATGGTGTTGATGCCCAAGTCTCTCTCCACCTGTGGGACACACTTCAAAAAAAGTATGACACCGAATTATTATCCCATAAAAAACATAATCGGTATGGAAATAAATTAACCAATTG
>Ga0307997_10000125_pt1 | contig 32539 bp, 31 predicted proteins | sample Davwhametageno36_FD_203165 | JGI IMG/M metagenome (GOLD analysis project Ga0307997, IMG submission 203165) | Marine microbial communities from Davis Island wharf, Antarctic Ocean - #36 | ecosystem: Environmental > Aquatic > Marine > Unclassified | place: Antarctic Ocean: Davis Island wharf... | reverse complement strand
TAAGAGAGTGTTCTTGGCTCATCGTAACCACTGAGGAGTGGAAGATGAGACAGACAACTGGAACACGCAAAAGCCCTGGCGAGAAGATCGTCAAAGACATCAAGCGAGCGACCCGCAAACACTATTCGTCAGAGGAAAAGATCGGGTTTGTTCTGACTGGAGTAAGGGGATGCTCGACCATCAGATGCTTATTAAAAAGAAAACGATTGGTACTAGAAATCTACTTTGAGATCCAATGTAAAGATGAATTGGACAGCGAGCGCAAACGTCAGAAACGAAATTCTAACAAATGCCATTTCCGGGCCAGTTAGGCCTAGTCCGTAGAGCGGGCCCTGAGGCCACCCGCCCGCTCACGCAGTCAAAAAATGGCCTATTCGCTAAAGTGTTCTTGTATTGAATCTGATCAGTTTTGAGCACTATCTCAACAACTCTGACGTCGTCGAGCAGAACTGGTTGCACCAGCTCTCAATCTCCTTTCGCCGCGAACGAGCGGCATAATTTGGATGTTTACATTCGATGACAACGGTCACCGCAAATTTCTAACAATTATTCATTCAATAATTGTCACAACATCATTCACTGGCGCCCGTTCCGTCCTAAATCCATTTGCTGGGTGCTCCAGGTCTTCATACCCGAAACTAATAGCAGTCTGGATAAGGCGGTTCGTTGGAATTTCAAAGTGTTTGCGGACGGCCGGAGCATACCCGGTAACCGAGGCTTGAACGACAGAAGCTATCCCTTTTGCCCGTGCCGCAAGGGTGAACAATGCAATGAATCCACCGCTATCCATGGCACCGTAGGAACCCAGATCGGCGTCAGTTGTTATGATTGCAACGTGCGGCGCGCCGAAAAACCGGAAGTTTTCCATCATTTGCTGGCCGCGGCGATCACGATCTTCGCGTTCAATCCCTAGCGATTCATAAAGCTGGTATCCACATACCCGACGTCGGTCTTGGTACTTCCCAACATACTGAACGGGCCAGTCATAATCGGGCACCATTTCTGTCGTCGATGCCGCCTGAGTTAGAACCTCTGCAAACGCACGTGTCGCGGGGGGACGAGTGACAATGACTTGCCAAGGCTGTGCGTTACACCATGTCGGCACCCGTGAGGCCGCCGCGACGATTTCTTTGATGTCCAGATCATCCACTTCCTTTTTAAGGTATCCACGGCAGCTGTATCGAGAGTCTATGATCTTATTCAAAACTGTGAAGTCTTCAGCCATCGGGCAATACCTTTTTAAGTGTCAGATGTTACTCTGTATAATGACAGAATGATGCTTAACTTGTCAATTGCGGAGTACACTACCTTTATCGACGATAATTTGATCAAATATGCCGGAGCCCCGGTGATTCAGCTAAAGTTCCTACACTGGGAAGGGTCGATCCGGCATTCCTCAGTTGCCGATCGTACGGCCTCTTCAAGGGAATATGCATTTTCTAGTTTATTAACAGACCTCTAGGGGAATATGAGATTTGATTCGACATATTACGACGTATACTACATAATTTACCCAGTGGGAGCCGGGATTGTACGATCTGGAGGGATCAGATCTCGAGCCGATACCCGAAAAAACTAGGGAGAACGACAAATGAAACTATTCCAAAAAACAGTAGTCACAGCTGCGATGGTTCTAGCCACAACTGCATCCGTTGGCTTTGCTGAAGAATTGAAGATGCTGACGGCTTGGGGTGGCAACCACTCTGGGACCGCAAATATGGCTTACGGCTATAACACACTGGTTAATGAAATGTCCGGCGGGGACATTACGATCAAACCTAGCGGCCCCGAAGTCGTTCCAGCTGGGCAACAGTTGCAGCCCGTTGCAGGCGGTGTTTTTGACATCATCTATACGCACGGCCTGTACCATACTGGCGAAACAGGCATTGGCGCCGCAATTGATGCAGTCAACGGCGACATCGAAGCACGTCGTGACACAGGCGTCTGGGACTGGGTTGACGCTCACTACCAAGAGACTCAGAACCTTAAGGTTCTTTCAATTCCAACAGCGACAACCGGATTCCGGTTCTTCCTGAAGGAACCAATGGACGCAGAAGCCCGTTTGGACGGTAAGACTATTCGCGCCCTGCCATCCTACAACACAATTGTGGGTTCTTTGGGTGGTACAGCCGTCGTCGTTCCATTCGGTGAATTGTATTCAGCTGCTGAAAAAGGCGTTATTGACGGCTTGGTTTGGCCATCAGTTGGCGCTGTCGGGTTCAACTTCCACGAAGTTACGCCATACCTTGCTGAGCCGGCGTTTGGATCGGTCTCTTACCTGATCATGATGAACTTGGACAAGTGGAACTCACTCGATGAGGCGACACAAACGGTGCTTCTTGAAGCGGGTCACAAGCTTGAGCAAGATACCGTTGGTGTGTTCAACGCGCTGCTTGAAGAAGAAAATGCAGCGATGGTTGCCGAAGGCGCACAGATGACTTCAATCGGCTACACACTGGACGAGGCAAATGCTTTGTTCGCAGAGCGTGCGATGGAAGTAGCTGTTGAAGCATCCGGCGAAACCGGCGAAGCATTCCGCGATTTCGTCGCAGCTAACGGCATGTAAGCTCCGATACCAAAACTGCCCAGCATCTTGATTGGTGTCGGGCAGTTTTTATCGAGTGCTGCACTTTCCCTGAAAAATCACGCAAGCGAGGCCACCGATGCCAGCAATCGTTAAAGCGCTAACAAGAAGCCTTGATTTTCTAACACAAGCGGCCGCCGTTTTGGCTGCCATAGGTCTTGGCATGATTGTCTGCTCCTATGTGTTTGAGGTGATATCACGATACATTTTCGCGTCTCCGACGGCATGGGCTAGCGATTTTGTTGCATACGCACTCTGCGCGAGTGCCTTTCTTGCCCTGCCCCGTGTCACCAAAGACAAGGCCCATGTGGCTGTAACAATCTTGGTGGATATCGCACCGAAACCGATCGCAAATACTGTGCATATAGCGATCAGCATCTTGGGCTTTTTGTGCCTAAGTTTTGCGGCATGGGTTAGCCTGCAAGAGAACATCCGGCAATTCACACGTGGAATTCAAACGCTTGCTATCGTTCCTATCCCGCAATGGTGGGTCTCTTCATTCATCACCTTCGGGTTGGCGCTGAGCGCGTGCTATCTTCTGCTATACATCTCCCCCAAACACCGCATCGCGAACACTACAATCTCTGGGCAGGAAACCTAATGGACTGGTACACCACACTCATCTTCGGGATCGTAATTCTCTTCGCATTATTTTTGTCAGGGGCACCCATTTTTTTGGCCTTTCTCGCGGCAATTCTAATTGGGATCTACTTTATCATCGGCCCCGCCGGGTTTCCGATGTTTGCGAACTCCGTCCTCGATACGGCAACAACAACATCGCTGGCCTCTATCCCGCTTTTCATCCTGATGGGTGAACTCCTGTTCCGATCAGGAACCATGGATATTCTGTTTGACTCGATCGACAAGTTGGTCGGCAAAGTCAAAGGCCGCCAATACGTGCTTGTTGTCGTCCTGTCTGCGGTGTTCGGTGCCTTATCCGGTGTTGCAATGGCTGTGGCTGCAATGCTGGGCCGCGCGATTATGCCCGGCATGCAAGTCCGCGGATATGACAAAAAAATCGCAGCTGGTTTGATTATCGGTGGGGCAAGCCTCGCTCCGATTATTCCGCCAAGCTTGCTCGCGATCATTGTTGGTTCTCTTGCGGACGTTTCGATTGCCAAACTGCTGATTGCCGGCGTCCTTCCTGGTCTTTTCATTGGCGGCATTTTCCTTGTTTACGTGTTTGCGCGTATTGCTATGGACCCGACGCTTGCTCCGGAAAGTGTGCTTGGCGAGCGCGCAGAAGTGACAAGCGGCGAAAAACTCATGGCGCTTGTCCGCACCCTGCCATTTTTGATCGTAATCTTCTCGGTGATGGGTTTCATCATGCTCGGGATCGCCACCCCGTCTGAATCGGCGGCTACTGGCGTTATTGGTTCGCTTGTTACGGCGGCGATTTATCGCAAGCTGACCTTCAAGATGATCTGGGATTCTTTGATGGCAGCCATCACCATATCGGCGATGATCCTTGCGATTATGGCGATGTCTAAAATGTTTACGCAGCTTTTGGCATTTACCGGCGCGACTACCGAATTGGTCAGCCTTGTCGCCAACCTCGGGTATTCACCGACTGTTATGTTGCTCATACTGCTTGCGGTTCCTTTTGTACTTTGCATGTTTATCGACACCATCGCCGTTATATTGCTGACGATTCCGATCTATCAGCCTGTCGTCACAGCTCTGGAATTTGACCCTGTCTGGTTCTGGCTTTTGTTCCTCGTCAACATTACCTTGGGGGCGATTACCCCGCCGTTTGGTTACACGTTGTTTGCGTTCAAAGCCGTGGTACCGGACATGAGCATCAAGGAAGTTTACCGAGCAACATGGCCATTTGTTGGCCTGTTCTTATTGGGGATTGGCCTAATTATCGTCTTTCCCGCTATTGCAACGTGGCTCCCCAATCTAGTTGGGTGATCACATCCATATTTAGCGACAAGGGGGGCCGCCACGATTGGCTGCCCCCTTTTGCTTCTGACATTGCAGTCAATTTCGAATTATCCGAATGATGCCTCGCGGCGATCCTTGGCAGCATCTTGATAAAGCGTTGTCCGTTGACGTGACGGACGCCCCTTGCGCTGCAACAATGCCTCCATCGCGGACGGGGTCATCTCTTGGCCATGCGCGGCACCAGCTGACCGCGTAATGGTTTCGTCCATTAACGTGCCGCCTATATCATTAACGCCTGCTGACAAGCACGCCGCCACGCCTTCAGGGCCCAACTTGACCCACGATGCCTGAATATTCGTGATATGCGGGTTCAGGGCCAAACGTGCCACCGAATGGACCAGCACAGACTCGCGCCATGTCGGACCTTTGCGCGACCCGCCTTTAAGGTAGATTGGCGCTTCCATATGCACGAACGGCAATGGAACCAGTTCGGTAAACCCGCCGGTCCGTTTTTGTTGATCCCGCAGGCGCAATAAATGCCGCGCCCAATGCACGGGGCGGTCAATATGGCCATACATGATTGTGGCGGTTGTCTTTAGCCCCTGCTCATGCGCGGCATTGATCACTTCAAACCATTCAGCGGTATTGATTTTGTCATGACACAAGTCGCGCCGAACTTCGTCATCCAGAATTTCGGCAGCCGTTCCGGGTAGGCTCCCCAGCCCTTCATCAATCAACTGCGCCACAAAATCTTGCACGGAAACACCCAACGTGGCCGCGCCCTGATGCACCTCTAACGGTGAGAACGCATGCACATGCATGTCTGGCAGTTCCGCCTTAATGGCCCGCAGGATATCCAGATAAGTTTGCCCCGTGTATTCTGGGTGGATACCGCCCTGCAAACACACTTCGACCGCGCCACGATCCCATGCTTCGCGCGCACGTTCTACAACGACATCCGCTCCCAGATTATAAGGCCGCCCCCGAAGGTTTTCGCTCATCTTGCCCTTTGAAAAGGCGCAAAACTTACATTTGAAATAGCAGATGTTGGTGTAGTTGATATTGCGGGTGACGACGTAGCTTACGGTTTCACCATTGACGCGCTTGCGCACCTCATCGGCCGCTTGCATGACCTCATGCACTTCACAATCTCGCGCCGCCAACAGGCGACAGACATCAGCCTCGGACAAATCATCACCGGCGTCCGCTTTTGACAACAACCGCGAAAGACCCGTGTCAGGTATCACTGCAGGCGACTTTGGAAGCGCCGGTAAGTCCTGAGAGGCATCGCCCGGCACCCAATTGTCCGTTCTCGCCAAGCCATCAGCGTCGATCAAATCCAGCACTGGCTTGCGCAGGTTTTTTGCAAGCCAAGTGGTGTTTTGGTGGGCATATGTCGGGTATACTCCCAGCCGCTCGACCAAAATTTTACCACAACTGCCTGTGTCAGCGGCCAGTTGATCCAGATGCGGCCAAGGGGCCTCGGGGTTCACATGATCTGGCGTAACAGGTGAAACCCCACCCCAGTCATTGATGCCCGCAGCAATAAGCCCGGCACCGCCTTGTGACAGATTTGGGGGGGCCTGTATCGACATTTCCGGCCCAAAAATGATGCGGGCAACCGCGATCGTCCATTGCAAATCTGCAAGGTCAGGCTCAGGTGCATCCGCCATTTTTGTGTCGGGCTTGGCACGGAAATTCTGGATGATGATTTCTTGAATATGACCGTATTCGAGGTGCAAGTCCCGCAAAGCCAACAAGCTGTCGATCCGCTCTTCGCGGGTTTCGCCGATGCCTATCAAAATACCAGAAGTGAACGGTATCTTCAGCTTCCCCGCGTCGCGGATCGTTGCCAATCTGACGGCTGGGTCTTTGTCGGGCGATCCGAAATGGCACCCTCCGCGCTCACCAAGCCGCGACGATACCGTTTCCAGCATTATCCCCATAGAAACAGAGACTTCGCGCAACATTTCAAGTTCTTCTGACGTCATTACGCCAGGGTTAAGATGGGGCAACAATCCGGTCTCGCAGATCACTAATTCGGCCATGGCGCGCAAGTAATCCAGCGTGCTTGCATATCCCATTACGGCAAGCGCCTCGCGCGCAACACCGTAGCGAAGTTCGGGCTTATCACCGAGTGTAAAAAGCGCTTCTTTACAGCCAGCGGCTTGTCCTGCCCGCGCGATCTCAAGAACCTGATCTGCGCTTAAAAAGGGCGTTGAAATATTTTTTGGCGCTTTGGCAAAGGTGCAATAGTGACAGACGTCGCGGCACAATTCCGTGAGCGGAATAAAGACCTTGCGCGAATAGCTAACCGACCTTCCATGGCCCTGATCACGCAACATGGATGCACGGGCCAAAAGCGTGTCAATCGGTAGGTCTACCAGCTTTCGGGATTCATCGGGTGATATGTCGTTGTGAAAAGGTGAAACCTTTGGTGCATAAGTCATGCTACGCCTCTATTTCGTTGGTTGTCATTCGAGTCTGCAAAAGAGATCGACTTAAGAAAGTCCACTGTCGCCCCAGTGTGCCCAGACTGGGCAAGCGCCGATAAATCATCGGCACAGTCGATATCCAGTGCCATGTTGGCCAATGGAACTATCGTCGCAGTGGCATCAGCCTGGTTTGCCGCCCTTTTGTGGGCAGAAAAGCTGCCGTCCCCAAAGGACGGAACAATTAGGTCAGGCGTGGATAAGAATAGACCATTCGTCCCTTGATTATGGCGATCTGGAACAATGCCAACTGACGGGAATCCAATGTTGGATTGGTCAATCAGACGTTCAATATCAGACGGTTCAATCAATGGCAGGTCGGCAGGCAAGACAATAACCGGACGGCGATCCGCAACAGCCATCAGCCCAGTCGAGACCGCGCTGTTATATCCTTGAGACGCCGTCTCGCGGATCGAGGTCGCCCCGAATTGCGCACCAAGATCCAGCACAACATCGTCCGAGGCAACGAGCCAGATATTCCCGAGGTCGCAATGGCAAAGACTTGTCAGCAAGTCGTGCAGCATTGTCAAGACAAGGCCCGCCCGTTCATCTGGGCGCAGCACGCTGCGCAACCGTCCTTTGGCTTTTGTCAGCTCTTTGACTGGGATGACAACGTTTGTCACTGCGCAAGCTCGCGGGCAAAATCGAGCGTCGATTGCGCCAAAGAAACCTTGCTCTCAAGATCGGTCATAACGGTTTGTGTGACATAGGGCTCGATCCCCAATGCTTTAATCTGGGGGGCAAACTCCGCGTCGATCTCATCAAGGACGAGCCCGTCGATGAGTCCCTGATAATGCGCGGCAATGCCCGTGACCGACACGTCTTTACCTAGTTCGTTCATCATCTTGGCGGCTGGACCTTTGATTGCTTGTCCGCCAACAATCGGCGACACCGCGACAATCGGCGCACCCGCGTCTTGTAGTGCCGTGCGCAGGCCTGGCAAATGCAGGATCGGATCAACGCTGACATAAGGATTGGAAGGCGCGATTATGATGGCCTCGGGTTGTGTGCTCAATGCGTCCAAAAGGTGTGATTGCGGACTGGCAGGTTCGATTTTATCAAAGGTAAAGCCGGTCACACTTGGCTCACATTGCTCGCGTACAAAATAATGCTGAAACGCCAGGTCGCCCATTTTAGTCTGCACAATGGTCGCGACTGGATCATCGCTCATTGGTAAGATGGTCGCCGATATGCCAAGCCGCTCTGCCAAATTGTTGGTTACTTCAGTTAGCGATAGCCCCTGTTGCAACATGTCGCTGCGCAAAACGTGAGTGGCGAGATCACCATCACCAAGGTTAAACCAATCCGGACCCTGAAGGTTTTTGATGGCAGACATGAACGTCCAGGTTTCGTCTTTACGTCCCCATCCTCGGACGGAATCCGACAGGCCAGACAGGGCATAAAGAACTGAATCAATATCGGGACAGATGCGTAGATTTAGATGGTCGAAATCGTCCCCCGTATTACAGGCAACAACCAGTTTTTCGTCCTGAATAATATGCGACAACCCAAGCACCAGCTTGGCCCCGCCGACACCGCCCGACAGCGTGACAATCTGGCCGCTCATCGAAACATATCCTCTGATGCTTCCCGGATCAGGTCCGAAGATGGTCGAAGGTACGCAGACGCATGACCGCTGAAATCAAGGCCACGCAAGTGGACGACCGGAAGACCCTCAGACGCCTGCCCCTGCAAAAGTGACGCGGCTGTGGCAACTTCATCCGCAATGGCCTGCTGCGTAACTTGCAATTCGCGCCCGAAAAGGTCGTGCTCACCGCGCCTATCCCAAATACTTGGTAACCCTGCTGCGCCAATTGCCACACCAGTTGTTCCTAAACGCCAAGGCCGCCCGAAACTGTCTGAAATCACAACCCCAACATCGCTATCATGGCGCTGCATCAATGCGTCGCGCAATTCGGTTGCGCTTTTCTCGGGGTCAATTGGCAACAAAAGAACATTCTCTTCTTTGCCGTCCGAACCGACGTTCGAGGCATCAATTCCAGCATTTGCCATGATCCAACCGCGGTTATGCTCGACAATCATGACACCCAGTTTCTTACGGATGATTGATTTACTTTCCGACAAGATCAATTCTACGACACGGGGGTCTTTTTGAATTTCTTTCGCAATCTCCAGCGCACGCGCGCCAGGGCTGACGTCGTTCAGATCAACGGTGCGCCCTTCGGCTTTTGACACGATCTTTTGGGCGACGACGATGATGTCCCCTGACGCCAACCGAATGTTTTCGCGCGCCAAGCCATCCGAAACCAAACGGCTAAGATCGTTCCCGTCTTTAACAATCGGGAGGCCTTGCAAAGCGGTGAGAATGATCTGTTTTGACACGCGAATTCCTCTAGTGTTAGTCGTCGTTAAGAAGTTGTGGCTCGCCTACGATTTTGATTCCGGCACCTTCTATCTTGTATGTTCCATTGATGAAAATCAAAATAGACGTCAGTGCCTCTGCTACGGCAGAATTGTCAATTCGGCCCGCATGCCAAGCTTTCATATCCGCGTCTTTTGCCAGCTTGATCACCGTCGCGCGCGCATCTTTGTCATTCCCGCAGACAAGAACATCACAGTCAATGCTGTGGCCCAATTCGTTCAGATGTGCAGCGGCGACATTCTGGAATGCGGACACAACGCGCACGCCTTCGCCCAGTTCTTTTTGCACAGCTTTCGCAACCGAACCGCCTTCGGGTAATTGCACCGTGCGCACCTTGGGCGGCATCAGCGGCACTGTAACATCAACAAAAATTTTACCGTTCAAGTGTGGCTTGATGGTTTCCAGTGTAGCAGCTTGGCTGGCATAAGGCACTGCCATGACCACAAGGTCGCCAGATTGGGCGGCACTTGCATTGTCGGTACCAGAAATAACAGAATCTGCTTTCTCCGTGAGAACTGCAGCCGACTGGGCCGCCCGAGCACCGTCGCGAGATCCGATTGTCACGGTATGCCCCGCGCGCGCCCAGCGAAGGGCAAGACCTGATCCCAGCGCACCCGTACCGCCAATAATGGAAATTTTCATATTCGAGGAATATTCGGTCATGTTTTCACCCTTTGTAATCAAGTCTGAGTTTTATCGGACCGGATCGCATAGCACGCACGTCCGGTTACAACAGTCGCATCCGCATCGTCAGTGACTTCCACGTCTACAAACCCGACGGTCCGCCCAACACGGCGAACAGTAGCTGTCGCATAAAGATGTTTGGACACCGCGAGACGTAGGAAATCGGTACTGAAATTCAACGTCAGCATCGGCCCACCCGCCACGAGCATCAGCGCGTAACAGCCCGTAATATCCACCAAAGATGCAAGCACGCCACCATGCCATTGACCGGTATCTGGTTGGCGCTCGAATGTGTCACACATCGACACGCGCAATTTTAACGTCGCCGTTTCGTTGTCAACGTCGAGAACCTGCGGTGCGAACAGTTGATGATATTTAGAACGGCCGATCCGTTCCTGAATATCATCAACCGTCAGGTTATTATGACGCAATACCATATCAGGAGGCCTCTTCGGGTGCTGCGTTCTTAACGACTTCCCAGACGTGTTCTTCCAGAACCCCGCGCTGGACTTTACCAATTGCGGACAGCGGAATTTTGTCGATGCGGACCATAAATTCGGGCCATTTGGCCTTATCCAATCCGATCCCCTGACAATGCTCACGCAAATTGTCCAACGTCACCTCATCCGTTTGCACAACCACGGCTGCCAAACGAGACCCAAGGCGGTCGTCAGGGTATCCAATGATAGCAACGTCCTCAACACATGAATGGCTCAGCAGAGAGTTCTCGATCTCAAGTGGAGAAATGTTTTCACCCCCACGCAAGATGATGTCCTGTGCCCGGCCAACCATTTTAATATAGTCATCATCGCGTTGTTCGCAAGCGTCGCCAGTTTGATACCAGCCATCGGCATGCAAGCGCCCGTTAGGGTCGCCGCTCCAATAACCCTTCATCATTTGTTCGGGGCAATAAAGTTGCAGCTCATTATCAACAACACGCGTTATTGTTCCCGGCGTTGCGATGCCGTCAGTCTCCATCCGCTTGTCCAAACCAGCATCCAGCGGCACGGCAGTCACGGCTCCTGCTTCGGATGTCCCGAAATATGACCAGACTTGGCAGCCAGGTAAAGCATCCAACCCACGACGCACCAAGGTGCGCGGCACAGGTGCGCCAGCCGACGGGAAAAACTTTAGCGTCTTCAACTTATCGCCGCCGTTTTGTTCGGCATAAGACACCATATCGACAAGGAACGGTGTGGGCGCGACGGTGAAAGTGCAGCCGTAGCGGTCAATGAGGTCCACCGCTGTGTCAATTTTCCAGCGTGACACCAAGATCATTGGCGAATCCAGCAAAAGCGAGAACCGCACTCCAAAAAGCAGAGAAACAGCGTGGCCCACGGGGGAAGACACCAAAATCGGGTCGTCCTTGGTCAATTCAAAATGTTGCGCGAACATTTCTGACTGGCGTTGCCACGTCGCGCCGGTGTGCATTGCTGCTTTGGGTGTTCCGGTCGTTCCCGATGTGCACGCCAACCATGCCAATTCATCACCAAGACGGGCAATGGGTAGCTCTGGCCCTATATCCGCCGGCTCGTCCTCGCGAAACCTGCGATCCCCAAGTTGATCAAACAACGGATTGTCGCCAACCAAATGCTCGGTCAAAACCACGACTTTGGCGTCAAGTATATCGGCCAATTCAGTGATACTGGTGCCCGAGGACCAAGGTAGGTTGACCAAGACCGCACCGCAAAGACGCACGGCAAGATAATCCACAACGAACTCAATCACATTGGGTCGCGCCACGATCACACGTGATCCCGGTTCAGCCCCTTGCGCGATGAATTGGCCAGCCCGCGCCCGTGCTTGTTGGATCAAATCACCAACAGTGATTTCACGGTCGATTTCAGCCACCGCAAGCGAAGAAGGGTCACGGGCACAAAGCCTATCCCATTCCTCAGCAGCAAAATCACGGGCGTCGCTATTTTTCAGATAAGTCTCAGCCATTGGCATGACCCGGGATTTTCTTGATCTCAATCACAAGCTTTGCCACTTGATCATCGTCGAGACCCTCAAACCAAGTCTCGTCAATTTGGATCCGGTCCACCTTGCCGCCATAGCGTTTCGCCAAAGCAGACGGAAGGTCTTCTGGCGTCGTGATAATGGCATAGGCTTCAAGCATGTCGTCGGTAACAAGGTTGCCCATCTCGGACCACTTGCCCTGACGCGACAGGTTTGCGAAATCTTCTTGACTAACGCTCCAACCGAACATGCTAAGCATTTCAGCGTATTCTGGGGTCGATGCATAAAGCGCAACGCGTTCTTTTAGACCCTTGGCAACTTTGTCCAAACCAGCGGTTGTTGTCGCGCAGCCAATAAAGCCATAACCGCCAAGATCAAGGTCTTTCAACGTCCGGCCCGAGCGCTCCAAACCAATCTCGAGGTTTGGCAACATGACTTCTTCATGCCACTTCCAAGTGATCGGATCACCCGGCAGATGCCCGTCGGCAAGTTCACCGCACAGACGACACATCAGTTTGTTGATCGCCGCCAGATGTATCTCGGGTTTGCCCGTCGCAAGGGGACCGGGGTTATAATACGGGATCATCAGGTTGTGTTTGTAATAAATGCCGTCGTAATCCAGCTTGGTCCCGTCCTGCCAGCAATCCCAGATCGCGTTCAGCGCGTTCATGTAATCTTTCATCCGGCGGATCGGTGGTTGGTAATCCATGCCAAAGCGGCGGGTCAGGTGGGCCTTGATCTGGCTGCCAATCCCAAGCTGAAACCGTCCGCCACTAAGCTCATTCAAGGACCACGCATCGTATGCGGTCGCCATTGGACTACGTGGAAATGCCACGAACACACCCGACATCATCTTGATGTCCTTGGTCATCATCGCACCGGCAGCCGCCGACAACGTGGGCGGCACAGTGAGTTCCAGCAAGGTTGTGCCGTCGTAGCCAAGCCGTTCTGCACGCGCCATCGCCTCGGGCATCAAGGAAAGTAACTTAGGTCGCACCATTGAGTAAACGCGCATGATTATTGGCCTCCCAAACCAGATTTTGAATAATTCTTCTGCATGTATTCATCAGAAAACTTGCCGCTTTCCGAGTCTCGCTTACGAGCATCCTCAGAACGGTCAGTTGGCTTCCCGTAGCCACCAGCACCCGGTGTTTCCACGGTAATTTTCGTGCCGAGTTTGACCTCGACTTCGTTTGGTTTGTCGTTCAACCGGCGTGTACCATCCTCATCTTCCAGCATGAAACGACCCGAACCGCCTGCTTGTCCGCCGAAAAGGCCCCAAGGTTGATAGCGGAACCGTTCGCCTGCGCCGTTGAACACGCATTCATGATCCACCGGTGTCAGCACGCGCCGTAAACCCATACCGCCGCGAAATTCACCCGCGCCGCCAGAGTCTTCGACAAACCCGTATTCTTCGACACGCAAAGGATATTCTTGTTCGATGGATTCAACAGGCAGGTTAGACGTATTGGTGATACCGACCTGAACACCATCCTTGCCATCCTTGGTCGCACGTGCGCCCATCCCACCGCCAATTGTTTCGAAGTAAAGATAGGGCTTTCCGGTACGCGGATCGACACCCGAGAAAACAGCCGTGGTATTCGCGCCATTTGCAGCCGCAATAACTTTGTCGGGAATTGCTTTTGACAGAGCGCCAAGAACGATATCAATAACCCGCTGACAAACATGCGCACGCGCGGCGACGGGTGCTGGGAAAACACAATTCAGAATTGTCCCTGCATCGCAGCTGATATCGACCGCATCAAGCGCGCCTTGGTTGGACGGCATGTCACTGTCCAGTGCGCCAATCAGGGCATAGTTCACGCTCGCCTGAACCGCATTCAACGTTGTGTTTACGTTGCCTTTGACCTGCGGGCTTGTGCCTGCAAAATCCAGATGAATACGGTTGCCTTTTACTGTCAGCTTAAGACAGATCGGAATGTCGAAGGTATCAAGGCCGTCGGAGTCCAGAAAGTCATTGAATTCATAAACCCCGTCAGGGATTTCAGAAATCGTGTCTTTCATCCGCTGGTTGGTCCGGCTGATAATCTCGTCGAAGGCGGCCATAACGCTTGACAAACCCTGAACGGCGACAACTTCTTTGAAACGGCGCTCGCCCAAACGACAGGACGCAATTTGTGCGTTGTGATCACCTTGGCGTTCATCTGGCACGCGGACATTCAGCAGTAGGATGTCCATGATGTCCTGTTGTAAAACGCCTTTGTTAAACAGGCGCACGACAGGAATGCGCAACCCTTCTTGATAAATTTCAGACATGCCGCCAGCCATCGACCCGGGAACCATACCGCCAATGTCGGCGTGGTGGGCAATGTTACAAACAAAGGCGACAATTTCACCGTCGATGAAAATCGGCATCGCATAGTTGATGTCAGGCAGGTGCGTGCCGCCCGCCGTGTGCGGATCGTTGGCAACAAAGATATCCCCTTCGTGAACATCATCGCCGAATTTTTCCAGCACACATTTCATCAAACCGCCCATCGAAGCGATGTGGATTGGCAGCGTCAATTCCGCCTGCACCACCAAACGACCTGTGCGGTCGACGATGGCGATTGAGTGGTCTTTGCGCTCTTTGATGTTGGTCGAATAGGACGACCGCATCAGGGCGACGAAACACTCGTCCGCGATAGAACGTAGCCCATTGGCGATGATCTCAAGGCGGATCGGGTCAAGTGCAACAGGTGTCTGGGTCATGCGACTGCCTCCGGGTTAATGGTGATAATCAGATGCCCGTCAGGCGTCATTTCGGCAACGTCACCGGGGTAAACCGGCGTTGTTGTGTCCATCTGTTCCAGCACGGCTGGGCCAACCACACGTTGACCGGGCCGCATTTCAGCACGATCAAAAATCTGTGCATCAACTGGGGCTTCGTCGTCGTAATAGACCTTGCGGGTATCGCGCGCTGTGGGCTGGCTTACTTCGCCGCTCACGGCTGCTTTGTCTTCAAAGGCATGCAGTTTGGCACGCGCCGACAAGCGAACGTTCACGATTTCAACAGGGTCGCTGTCACTTGCGTAGCCATAAGCCTGATCATGTGCATCATGGAACGATTGGTTCAGCATTGCGGCGTTTGGCATATCGCTCGCAGACAGTTTTTCACCATCTGCAACCGCCACAGCCAATTCAAAGTTTTGCCCGACATAACGCGCATCAACAACAAGCTGGACACTGCGACCTGTGGCAGGTGCCTTTTCAGCGCCAAACCAATCGACTGCTTTTGCGTGCAGATCTTCCAGCGTTGCAGCCAGAACCTCAACACCGTCTGCGTCCATTGCAATGCGGCGACTGACAACAAAATCTTCCTTGAGGTCAGAAACAAGCAAGCCTTGCGCACACACGATACCCGGCGCAGCAGGAACAACCATTTCTTTCATACCCAGCGCGACGGCGACGTCACGTGCGTGAAGTGGGCCAGCACCCCCAAAAGGCATCAGAACAAAATCACGCGGATCATGGCCGCGCTCGACCGAAATGGTGCGAATGGTGCGCACCATGTTGGCAATCACGATACCCAACATACCCTGCGCCGTTTTTTCAGGCGTAAAACCAAGTTGATCGGCAATCGGTTGATAAACCTGACGGGACAGTTCCGGATCAAGGCCCATATCACCATCGAGCAAGCCACGCGACGACAGGCGCCCCAAAAGAAGGTTCGCATCGGTGGTCGTTGGCTCGGTGCCGCCATTGCCGTAACAAGCAGGGCCAGGATAGGCGCCCGCACTTTTAGGTCCGGCTTTCAGAAGGCCATCGCGATCAAACCAAGCAACAGACCCACCGCCTGCGCCCACAGTTTCAACATCTACACAGGGCATACGAATTGGGAAGCCCGCGACATCGCGGTCAAATGCAAGATCAACGCCGTAGTCGCGGATCAACGCCACGTCAGCGCTGGTTCCACCCATATCGAGCGTAATAATATTGCGACGACCAGTTTGCCGTGCTGCGTGACCTGCGCCAACAGCACCCGCTGCGGGCCCCGACAACGCGGTGCGCACAGGGAATTCGCGTGACCGCTTAACGGACATCAACCCACCACTGGACTGGTTGATCCCCAAACTAGCGTTCGGCGCACGCTCGGCAATTCCGGCCCCTAACGTCTCAAGATAATGCCACATCACAGGCTGCAAATAGGCGTTCAGAACAGTTGTAGACAGGCGTTCATATTCGCGAAATTCCGGCTGGACCTCTGACGAAATAGAGATCGCAATATCAGGCGCCCTCTTGCGCAACGCCTGCGCAAATTGCTGCTCGTGCGTGTCGTTGCGGAACGAAAACAGGAATCCGATGGCGCAAGCAGATGCTCCGGCTGCGATCACTTCATCAATCGCGGCGTCAATGTCGGCGGCACTCGGTTCACGGACGATTTCACCCTGTGCGCCGATACGCTCATTCAATTCAATGCGATATTCGCGATCAACCAGCGGCGCCGGATGATCGCGCTGAAGGTCGTACATATGTGGCCGCGTCTGGCGGCCAATCTCCAACAGATCCCGAAACCCTTTTGTCGTGACAAGTGCAACGCGGCTACCTGTCCGCTGGATCAGAGCATTCGTGCCGACGGTTGTCCCATGCGAGACCCGCTCGATTTCATCCTTTGGGATCCCGAATTTGTCACACATCGCATCAAGACCGTTCAAAATGGCATCTGCCGGATTTGATGGGGTCGAGGATGTTTTATAGACGTGAAATGTTCCTGCGTCATCGTTCGCAGCATAGAAGTCAGTGAACGTCCCACCAACATCTACTCCAATTGTCCAACCCATGCAGTCCTCCCAGAAGTCATCTTGTGAATTTTACGTAGTGTACTACGGAATATTCAAGAGTCAAAACTTTTATTCCACCCCCAGATGTTGCGAGATTTCTGTGATAGCATCCCCCACCAACTCCAAAATGCTGGCCGACTGAAATGATCTCTGATAGTAGTCCTCTACTTTTCTGATTTGAAAGCAGTGCAAGACCCATGTCCGACGGAAAACCCAACTTTGAAAATCTTATTGACCGCCCGGGGCACCTAATCCGGCGATTGCATCAGATTCACGTCTCATTGTTTATCGAAGAATGTGGCAAACATAATCTAACGCCGGTGCAATTCGGTGTTTTAACCGTCCTCACGGATAATTCTGTTCGCGACCAAGTTACGATTGCCAATTTGATCGGTGTTGACAGGAATACCGCAGCAGATGTTATCAGACGCCTTCAGAAACGCGGGTTGCTCGAAAGACCTGACAATCCAATGGATAAGCGGACGAAATTGGCCAAGATCACTTCGGATGGATTAGCATTGGTTGAAAAAGTCCACCCAAAAATGATCGAGGCACAAACCCGTCTGGTCAGTCCGCTCGACGAGGAAGAGTTCGGCCAATTCATGCGGCTCGCGCACAAATTGATCATCGCGAACGATCACAACAGCCGCGCATCTTGGAAGCCAGGGGGGGGGATTTCCAGCGATGCGGCCCCGACCTCCTTGGATTGATTGGCGTCCGAATCAAATGATCCGGCTTAATTACTAGGCACGCAATGAAGACGGCAGCACACTGTATTTCGCACGAAAGGCCGTTGTGAAATGAGACGATCCAGAAAACCCGGTTGCCAGAGCGATCTGCGTGATGCTGAGCGCGGAGCTTCGCAGCAAGTTTGAAGCAAACTCTAACCGTAGATTTCGATAATGGGCCATCACCGTCTCACCGGTGGACCTAGCAAAGACGCGATTCAATTGGCGGCCAGACAAGCCTGCGACCTCCGATAACTCTGATAAAGACACGGGCGTAGAAATATTCTCTTCCATCTTCGCCATGACCCGAAGCACCGCTGCATTCGCAGTTCCGACGCTGATTGGCACCGCCTTTCGTTGCGCGCTAGAGGCTTCTCGGATGTCAGTGTGCAGACACCAATCGCTGACGCGGCGCACGAAATCGGCGCCGTGGTCTTGCTTAATAAGCGCCAACGTCATGTCGAGTGCCGCCGCCCCGCCGCCGCAAGTAATTCGTTTGCGATCTTTGGTGAACAGCGTTCGTTCCAATAGTAAATCTGGATGGGTCTCAAGCAAACTAGGCGCATGTTCCCAGTGCACTGTCATACGGTAGCCCGACACTACGCCCGCTTTTGCCAAGATCACTGGGCCGCCGGAAACGCCAACTATACTCGCGCCTTTCCGGGCCAACCTTACAATCCAGCTCAGCGTTTTTTTGTCCGAGAACGCTTCGGGCCGTCCACCAGCAATTACGAACAGGTAGTCGAACACCATATCGTTGCTCATCTGGCGATCAATTTTTGCAAACGCTGGACCGGAGCTTTCGACATGGTTTGCCCCTCGCCCAAGTGTCACGACATCGTACAAGGGCTGCCCATTCAACTCGTTGGCAAAGCGAAAAGGGTCGACCACGCTGGCATAAGAAAGCAGCGGAAATCCTGCGATAGGCAAAATCCCAACGGATTGTAATTTGGGTGTATTTTGCACATTATGTCCTAGTGATGTTAAATTGAGTCCATTTTTCAATATTTTTAGCCCCCGATCAACCTCAAACTTATGGGGAAAAAATCGAGGTCTGGAACATGCGCTACTCGGCACTGAAACTCCTGAAAGAGGGGCTGACCGGAAATAAGGGGTGGAAGCCTGTCTGGCGGGAACCGGAACCCAAAGCTGAGTATGACGTCGTCATCATCGGTGGCGGCGGGCATGGTCTGGCAACGGCATATTATTTGGCCAAAGAGCATGGCATCACCAATGTCGCGGTCTTGGAAAAAGGCTGGATCGGCGGCGGCAATGTCGGGCGCAATACCACAATCATCCGCTCGAATTACTTTTTGGAGGGCAACCAACCCTTCTATGAGCTGAGCCTCAAGATGTGGGAAGGCCTTGAGCAGGATTTCAACTACAATGCGATGGTCAGTCAACGCGGCGCGCTTTATCTCATCCACTCGGATGCGCAGCGCGACGCCTATGCTCGCCGCGGCAATTCAATGCTTATCTCGGGTGCGGACGCGCAGTTGCTAGACCGTGATGGCATCAAGGACATGTGCCCATTCCTGGACTTTGACAACGCGCGTTTTCCCATTCAAGGTGCGTTGTGGCAACCGCGTGCAGGCACTGTGCGCCATGATGCCGTTGCCTGGGGCTTTGCGCGCGGCGCGGATACCAGAGGCGTGGACATTATCCAGAACTGCGAAGTCACAGGCTTTGATATTGAGGGCGGCGTGTGCCGCGGTGTTCAGACATCTCGCGGCGCAATTCGCGCCAAGAAAGTTGCGGTCTGCGTCGCCGGTTCGTCAAGCCGCGTGATGGAAACTGCGGGCATGCGACTGCCAATCGAAAGCCACGTTTTGCAGGCCTACGTCACCGAGGGCCTGAAGCCGGTTATTCCCGGCGTCATCGCGTTTGGTGCAGGTCACTTTTACATCAGCCAGTCGGACAAGGGCGGGTTGGTCTTTGGCGGCGATCTTGACGGCTACAACACCTACGCCCAACGCGGCAATCTGCCCGTTGTTGAAGACGCCTGCGAAGGTGGCATGGCACTGATGCCGATCATTGGCCGCTCGCGGGTTTTGCGGACTTGGGGCGGCCTGATGGATATGTCGATGGACGGGTCACCGTTTATCGACAAAACACATATCGACGGGCTCTATTTCAACGGTGGCTGGTGCTACGGTGGTTTCAAAGCGACGCCCGCATCCGGCTTTTGCTACGCGCATCTACTGGCAACAGATCGCCCCCATGAAACAGCAACGGCCTATCGTCTTGATCGCTTCCGCACAGGCGCGGTGATCGACGAAAAAGGTCAGGGCAACCAGCCCAACCTGCATTAAGAAGGTGGAGAAAACATGATAATCAACCATCCCCTTCTTGGCCCGCGCGACTCAGCCGAGTTTGTTTATAAAGGCGACGCGAGCCTGATTGATCGCCCTAACGGCATGACAGCCAGTCCCGATGAAATGCATGATTATGCGTATCTGCGCGACAACATTGCAGGCGAAATGCGAGAGCTTTGGTATCATGAACAAGGTGACCGCGCGTGGCTTGTCGTCACGCGCAACACCCTGACGCACGAGATTTCGGCCGTCGAAATGGCGCGCGATGTGGCACGCACTCAAGGAAGATCAAAATGAGTCAAAGCAATCGCATAGCTGGTGGTCAGGTCGACCGCACAAAAGACCTTTCATTTGATTGGAACGGCAAGACGCTGACGGGATACCACGGTGACACGCTTGCCTCGGCCCTTTTGGCAAACGGGCAACGGCTGGTTGGTCGCTCGTTCAAATATCACCGCCCGCGTGGCATTTTTTCGGCGGGCTCCGAGGAACCCAACGCGCTGGTGCAATTGCGAAGCGGTGCGGCACAAGAACCCAACACCCGCGCCACCACTGTTGAGCTTTTCGACGGTCTTGTTGCGACCAGTCAAAACCATCGTGGATCGCTAGAGCGTGATTTCATGGCCGTGACGGACCTGTTGTCGCCATTCCTTGCGGCGGGCTTTTATTACAAGACATTCATGTGGCCCAAGGCGTTTTGGGAAAAACTTTACGAACCGATGATCCGCGCCTCTGCTGGTCTGGGTCGGTTGTCGATGCATGAAGACCCAGACACATATGACCACGGATATTTGCACTGCGATTTGCTTGTTATTGGCGCTGGCCCCGCAGGACTGTCTGGTGCGCTCGCGGCCGGCCGTGCCGGATTGCGCGTGATCTTGGTCGACGAAGATTTTACCCCCGGTGGCCGTCTCAACGCGGAAACCTACGAAGTTGCCGGACAAGCGGGCCCTGATTGGGCTGCCTCGATCGTTGCTGAATTGGTCTCCATGGACAACGTGCGGATCATGACCCGCACAACCGTTTTTGGGACGTTTGACCACGGAATTTTTGGCGTGCTTGAGCGCAAGACTGATCACTTGGCTACGTCAGGTGGCAAGCCGCGTCAGGTGCATTGGCGTCTCTATTCAAAACGGGCGCTGCTCTGCGCGGGCTCAACCGAACGTTCGATAACGTTTGGCAACAATGACCGTCCGGGGATCATGTTGGCCGGCGCTGTGCGTACTTACGTCAATCGCTTTGGTGTTGCGCCGGGTCAGAAGGTTGCGGTCTTTACCAACAATGACGACGGCCTGCGCACGGCACAGAACCTTAAGGCCAAGGGCATCGAAGTCACAGGCATCATTGATGCGCGTGCCGGAGATTACGTTGTGAACACATCTGGCCGCCACGGCATTCGCAAAGTGGTCTTAAACAACGGCACCCAGATCGAGGCTGACTGCCTCGCTGTGTCCGGCGGCTGGTCGCCCAATGTTCATCTGACCAGCCATCACCGTAGTCGTCCGGTTTGGCGTGACGATATCGCCGGTTTTGTTCCGGGCAATGATCTTCCCGCTGAATTGAGGGTCGCAGGTGCAGCAAACGGGGCGATGACACTCGCCGCCGCGATCAACGATGGCCATAACGCGGCCAAGGCGATTGCAGCGGATCTTGGGGCGACGGGGGCGACAGGTGACGCGCCTCGGGCATCTGACGAGGTGTTCTCGACGTCGGCGTTCTGGCATGTTGGGGCCAGCAAAAAGCGTGCTTGGGTCGACTTGCAGAACGATGTGACTACCAAGGATATCAAGCAAAGTCATCAAGAGGGCTTTCGCTCGGTCGAACACCTGAAACGTTACACGACCCTTGGTATGGCGACGGATCAAGGCAAAACGGCCAACATCCTTGGCCTCGCCCTTATGGCTGAAGCCACGGGGAAAACCATAGAAGAGACCGGCACGACGATCTTTCGTCCGCCATATAACCCTGTCGCGATTGGTGCGCTTGCGGGCCGTGCGCGCGGCAAGGATTTCCGCCCTTATCGCCTGACCCCATCACATGCTTGGGCAACTGAAAACGGCGCCACATTCATCGAGTCAGGCAATTGGTTGCGCGCGCAGTGGTTCAAACGCGCGGGCGAAGAGGGTTGGCGCGACAGCGTTGATCGCGAAGTGACAATGACCCGCAAATCCGTAGGTATCTGCGACGTGACGACACTGGGCAAGATCGACATCCAAGGGCGTGATGCGGCGGAATTTCTGAACCGCATCTACGCCAATCCATTCCTAAAGCTAGCGGTTGGCAAAGTGCGTTATGGCCTGATGCTGCGCGATGACGGTTTTTGCTATGATGACGGCACAACGGCGCGGCTGGCTGAAAACCATTTTGTCATGACAACGACAACCGCGAATGCGGCTGTGGTCTTTCGCAACATGGAATTTGCCCGCCAATGCCTCTGGCCTGATTTGGACGTGCATCTCATCTCTGCAACGGATGGCTGGGCACAATTTGCTGTTGCAGGCCCGAACAGCCGCGCGTTGCTTTCGAAAGCCGTGGATAACCTTGACCTTTCAAACGAGGGCTTTCCGTTCATGGGCTGCGCAGAATGCACGGTCTTTGGTGGCACCCCTGCCCGCCTGTTCCGCATCTCGTTTTCTGGCGAACTTGCCTATGAGGTTTCTGTTCCAGCCCGCTTTGGTGATGCGATGATCCGCGCGTTGATGCAAGTCGGCGAAGAATTCGACGCAACGCCCTACGGCATCGAAGCCCTGTCAGTTATGCGCATTGAAAAAGGCCACGCCGCAGGCAGTGAGCTGAATGGCCAGACCACTGCGGCGATGCTGGGACTTGGTGGCATGGTATCCAAGAAAAAGGACAGCATGGGCACAAATCTGTCGGAACGACCGGAAATGAACCGTGACGACAACATGCGCCTTGTCGGTTTCCGCCCCGTCGATAGATCAGATATGCTAAACGCTGGCGCCCATTTCATGACTTCTGGTGACCCCGTCGATATGGCGCATGATCAAGGGTGGATGACGTCCGTGGCATGGTCCCCCGAGTTGGGCCATTCGATTGGGCTAGGGTTCCTCAAGCGGGGACAAGACCGGATGGGCGAGACCCTTCGCGCATATGACCCGGTTCGCAACAAAGACACACTGGTCGAAGTCTGCTCGGCTCATCACATTGATCCAGAAGGAGCGCGACAACGTGGCTAATATTACCCTTACCGCCGCGCCCGTTTTGGGCACCGATTTGATGATTGGCAAAAACCGTATCGTTGAACGTTCCGATCTTGCACTCGTCTCGATCGCCGTTCCGCTGGATGGGGAAGTCGCCTTGGCAAAGGCCCTGAAAACCGGCTGGGCATTGTCGATGCCAGATGCGCGACACTCGACCATGAGCGGCAAAGCCCGCCTAATTCAAACCGCGCAAGACCAGTTGTTTTTGGCCTTTCCACATTCCGCGCCAGACGCTAACGCGGTGGTAAACAAGAAACTAGACGGCGCCGGCTACACGACCGAACAAACGGACAATTGGTCGGTATTCGAAATATCCGGCCCCGATACACGCGCCGCACTTGAACGGCTTTGCCCACTTGATCTGCATCCTGATGTCTTCGCGATCGCTGACGTGGGGCGAACCGTGATGGAACATATGGGTGCAATCATCGTGCGATCAGAACAAGACACTTTCCTTTTGATGTCGGCAAGGTCATCGGCGCCATCATTCCTTCATGCAATCGAAACCTCATTTCGTAACGTCTGCTAGTATCGACATGAAATGAATTTTGTACAGACCTAGTGGAGGCTATCGTGTTTGATGAACAACCCGATGCAGGTTGCACCGCAGATAGTATGAGCACCCTTGATGGTGGAAGTTGTGCTCAAAATTCCTCTTTCTGACTCAAGACCCCTCCCTCAACTTCGTGGCTGAGGCCTGCATTGATGTTCTACGTTCGGCAAACGGCTTTTGGAAATCCGGCAATTTGCCTGGGGCCACATCAATGAAATTTCGGAACTGCGAGACACTGACCCGTCGGCGCTTGCAGACACATTTTTGGTCTTTATTGGCGGCACCAATAGGCCTTGGATTTTTTCGGATACCGATCTTGCCTCCTTAAAACCGCGACCTCAAACAGCGCGGCATCTGTGCGTGATTGGGGCGAGCATTTTTGTTCCCCTTTCGGCCGGGCTTCTTACTAAGAAACAGATATCTGTTCACCCTAATTTTTTGGCTAGCGCTCTCAGAGTTGGCAAATGAGCCCGAGATATCTAACAATCCAATTACGCATGACGGGAAAAATAGCAGCGCCACTGGCAACTTGGCTGCCACCAGAATAATTCTGGATATGGTTGGTTTAAATGCAGGCGCGTTCGCGAAGCGATCGTTGGCCGAGCATCTTGGTATAGAGCAGCCCAATCAAAAAGTCGGAACACTAGAACTATGGCGCTTGTAGCGTAAATCTCAAGGCAACCCGACCATGTCCGACGCATTGACTATTATGTCCGAGAACCTTGAAGACGTGCTGCCAATTTGCCAGTTGGCCATAAAGATTGGTTCTTCCCCTCGACAGCTTAAACGTTGCTGTAAGGAGTGTCTCGGCGTACCATCGATGAAAATGTACCGGGACTTGCGTTTAAGCCGAGCTCACCAACTGCTCGCTCAAACCGACCTTTCAATCTCTGAAATCTCCGTAGCGAGCGGCTTCAATTGAACGGGAAACTTGAAAAAATGGTATCGCAATAGATATGGATCGCCCCCAAAATCAAACGCGGAAGCTCGCCCTGTATGGCACAAACCCTTACTGACAATCGGCCTGCAAAGCTCGCATTCTCGGAAAGTTGCTATGAAAGTCGTATAGACTCCGTCCACTAAGTTGAGAGGCGTGAAAGTTAGGCTCGGGCGCTGCTAAAGGCGAGTTGACTCCGATGCCGCTTGGATCATCCACCGATAAAAGCTCTCAACATTTTCATCCTCTTGATCTTTAGGAGTTACACAATAATAGCTGTTCTCTGTTTTTAATTCTTTATCGTTGATCGCAACCAGCGAGCCATCAGCAATGTCCTTTTCCACGAGGTAACGGGGCAAAAGCCCTATCCCCAAAGACGCTTGGATTGCAGCGATTACCATTGAAAACTGGTCAAAATACCGCCCCGTCAAATAGGGTCGGCCCTCAAACCCGACATGCTCCAGATAATCATGCCATGCTGTGGGCCGCGACGACGTGTGCAAAAGCGGGGCCTGCCTTGCATCCTCAAGCGTCTTGATGTTGTGGCGGCGCACAAACGTGGGAGAGGCTACAGGTATCATCCGCTCCGAAAAGAACTTTCGCATTCGGGTGTTTGGCCAGTTCTTGCGGCCGAAGTGAATTGCGACGTCGAAATTTTCTGCATTCAAGTCGAACGGTTCCAGACGCGTTGAAAAACTAAGTTCGATATCTGGATGCTTTTCGAAAAAATCGGGCAACCGCGGGATGAGCCACAGCGTCGCAAAAGTCGGCAAAATGGCGACCCGCAACGTCGAGTTCATATTTCCAGCAGAGACCGCCCGCATCATGATACGCCGGATATTATCGAGTTCACTGGCCACATCAACGGAGAGCCGCATCCCTGCCCGTGTCAGAATGACCTCGCGACCTGTGCGCCGGAATAGCTGCGCACCAACGAGCTGCTCCATCTCCTTGACCTGCCGGCTGATGGCGCTTTGCGTCAAATTCAGTTCTTCGGCTGCCAATGTGAAACTCTGGTGGCGCGCGGCGGCTTCAAAGCTACGCATTGCAGATATGGACGGCATATAACGCCGTTGCATCGGGTTCATTTCAGGTCCTAGATTCTTCGTTCGATATGCATTCTTAGCACACAAATCCATCAAAGTTACCCCGATCCTCGGCCCGTCATGACTTTTTGTTATGGGTAGTTGAGAAAACAGCGTTTGTCTGTTGTCTGTCGAGGCGTCAAAATCTTACCAACCGCGTTAGTAGGAATCTTCCTCCAGGACGCTAAAGTGAAGGAACCGCACATGGCACCGAAAGAGAGATATTCACCGTCCGAAAAAGAGGCCACATTCTTGGCCACCGTTCAGAATGGCAAATATGACCGAGACATTATCACCGGTCTAAAGAAATTCATGGAGGGAACGATCCCTCAGGACATGGAAGGCTTTTACACCCAAGACGAATTGGACGCTGTTAAGGCGCTGGACGGAACCGATCGTGATGTCCAGGCGCGTATGCCCGTCAAAATCACCCGCCACTATTTTGAGCAGGCCAAAAATTCGCTCGCGATCCAGACATTGGTCAAGGCAAGCCCCAAGGAAACCTACGACCTTGATGGCGCTGAAGACCCTGGCAAGCAAATGAGCTACAGCCCCGTTGAGGGTCTGATTCACAAATATGAACTTGGGTTGATCTATGTGGCATCTACCTGCTCGGCTCATTGCCGTTTCTGCTATCGCGAAGAGCTGATCGCGAAAAAAGAGATCGTGCGTGCGGACGGTAGTGTTGCAGCCAAAGGATTGGCGCAGATCAAAGATATCGTTGAGTATATCGTTGAACATAACCGCCTTGTTGAAGAAAACGGTGGGCGTCATCCGGAAACCAACCGTGAGCGTCTGCGCGAGATTCTGATGTCTGGCGGCGACCCGATGGTTCTGGGTAACAAAAATATTGCGCAGTGGTTGTCGGCACTTGCGCAGGCCGGCATTGAAAACATCCGTATCGGCACCAAGGAACTGGCGTTCCACCCCAAGCGTTTCGACGACACATTCTTTGCCATGCTGGACGCGTTCCATGATGCTTATCCGCGCGTCAATCTGCGCATGATGGTGCATTTCAACCACCCTGACGAAGTACTGCTGAAAGCCCCCGATGGCGAATTCATTCAAGATCCACAAGGTGGTCTGACGTGGCATCCAGACGCATTGGCCGCTGTTCAGGCATTGTGCAGCCGGTCTTGGATCAATGTGAACAACCAGTCCCCAATCATTGCTGGTATCAACGATGACCCAGACGCCCTGCGCATTCTTCAGCGTGAAATGAAGCGTAACGGCATCGAAAACCACTACTTCTTCTGTGGTCGTGATATTGTTGGCCACAAAGCGTTTAACGTGCCGATTGAACGCGCTTGGGAAATCCTGAACGAATCCCAAAAAGGTCTGTCTGGCGTTGAGGCGCACGCGCGTCTGTCGATCACGCACTACAAGGGTAAAACCGAAGTGGCTGCTGTCACCAACACACCCTTCCCCGGTGTGAAGGGCGGCGAAAACGGCGTTGTGATCTTCAAGTTGCTGCGTTCGGCTGCTGATGCGCCTGATCGGTGCAAAGTGACGATCGTTGGCCGCAACCCTGAAGCAATCTGGTTCAGCGGCTACGACGACCGCGTCATCATGGATGAAGCCGAGCTTTATTCAATCTACGACATCCCGACACTCTCAGCGATTGCTGCAGAGTAACTGAATGGCTGATGGTTTGGCACTCCAAACCGTCAGCCACTACAAGGAATAATGAAATGACCTATGTCGTCACGGACAATTGCATTCAGTGCAAATACACCGATTGCGTCGCGGTATGCCCCGTTGACTGCTTCTATGAAGGCGAGAATTTTCTTGTCATTAATCCCAGCGAATGCATCGACTGTGACGATTGCGTGGAGGCTTGCCCTGCGGGCGCGATTTTCAACGAAGATGATTTGCCCGACGACAAGAAACACTTCCTCGGGCTTAACGAAGAACTCAGTTCCATCTGGCCACAAATCACCGATCAAAAAGATCCGCTGCCTGACGCTGAAAAGTGGGACGGTGTTGAAGGTAAGCTTGAACATTTAATCAAAACAGCACCGGAAGCCTGACATGACTGAGCTTTCAAAAAGCGCAGCTTTGTATGAACGCGCACAAAAAGTCATGCCCGGCGGGTGCAGCCGCAATACGATCCTGCGCAAGCCGCATCCGGTCTACGCGCAAAAAGGCAACGGTTGTTTTGTGACGGACATTGAGGGCGTCGAACGTATCGACTTTGCCAACAATGTTGCATCCCTGATCCACGGTCACGCCCATCCGGCGATTGTCGAAGGCGTGACTAAACAACTGGCGAATGGGTCTGCCTTTTCAGTCGGCACCGAGATCGAGGTGGACTACGCCGAGCAACTGATCGCCCGCAGCCCCGGCTTTGAAAAACTACGCTTCGTAAACTCCGGCACCGAAGCAGTCATGAGCTGTGTCAAAGCCGCGCGCGCCTATACCGGTCGCCCAAAGATCGCCAAGGTCGAAGGGTCGTATCACGGTCTTTATGATTACGCAGAAGTCAGCCAAACGGCCAAACCTGCCAATTGGGGCGACGCGGATGCACCCGCCAGTGTCCCTGTTGCACAAGGCACCCCACAATCGGCGTTGGATGATGTGGTTGTTATTCCGTTCAATGATCCGGACCGCGCCATCGCCATTCTGGACCAGCACAAAGATACAATTGCCGGCGTTCTTTTGGACCTTCTGCCGCACCGCATTGGTGTGATCCCTGCGTCTGATGCTTTTGTAAAAGCCCTGCGAGACTGGACAACAACCAACAGCGCTTTGTTGATCTTTGACGAAGTCATCACCTTCCGCACCAACTTTTCCGGCGCGCAGCAGGCCTATAACGTCAGCCCTGATATGACGGCATTGGGCAAAATGATTGGCGGCGGTTTCCCGGTCGGCGCCCTTGCGGGTCGCGGCGACGTGCTGGACATGATGAACCCGTTGAATGGCCCTGCCCCGTTCCCACATTACGGCACGTTTAGCGCAAACCCGATCACATTGACCGCTGGTTCAATTGCCATGAAGATGTTCGATGAGGATGCTGTTCTCAAGCTGAATGCGCTTGCTGATAAGGCGCGTGCGGGCCTTGCCGAGGCCATCAAGATCGCCGATGTCCCTGCATGTGTGACGGGGCGGGGTTCAATGTTCCGTATTCATCTTAAAGAAACAGAGCCCACAACCTATCGCAATGCCTTCGTCGGTCCTGATGAGCAAAAATGCCTTTCTGCGTTGCTAGATCACTTCTTCAACAATGGCCTCATTATGATCGAGACATGCTCAGGGCTGCTTTCGACACCGATGACCCAATCGGAAATTGATCGTCTCTGCCAAGTCACACTTGATGGCTTGCGCAAAATCAAACCGATGATGTGACCAACATTCTTTTTAAACAGGCGGTATTATAGATGGACAAGTCCCTCAAAAACCTCAGAAACGCCGTAGCCGATGTACCGGATGGCGCGGTGGTGATGATCGGTGGTTTCGGCGGTTCAGGTGCCCCGATCGAGCTTATCCATGCCCTGATTGACCGCTACATGGCGACCGGCAGCCCTGCTAATCTGACCGTCATTAACAACAACGCAGGCAACGGAAAAATCGGCATCGCAGCGATGATTGACAGCGGCATGGTCGCCAAAATGATTTGTTCGTTCCCCAGATCATCTGATCCGCGCGCCTTCACCGACAAATACCTTGCGGGGGAAATTGCGTTGGAACTGGTGCCGCAAGGCACCTTGGCCGAACGTATTCGCGCGGCTGGTGCGGGCATTCCGGCGTTCTTTACCCCCGCAAGCTATGGCACTGAACTGGCTCGCGGAAAGCAGATTCAGGAATTTGACGGTAAACCCTTCGTGTTGGAACGCTGGCTAAAGGCTGATTTCGCACTCGTCAAAGCTGCGGTTGGCGACACACACGGAAACCTGACTTATCGACTGGCCGGACGGAATTTCAATCCGTTGATGTGCATGGCCGCGAGCAAGACAATTGCGCAGGTCAGCCAAATCGTTAAACTCGGCCAAATTGACCCCGAGCTGGTCATCACACCGGGGATCTTCGTTGATGGCGTCGTGGCCGTGCCCGACCCCCAGCAAGAAGAAGTCCTAATCCGCACAGGGGTAGAATACGCATGACTTGGCAAAAACTCAGAAACGCGCAGATCGCATGGCGCGCCGCGCAAGATATCCAAGACGGTGCCTATGTAAATCTTGGCATCGGCATTCCCGAAATGGTTGCCAAGTTCCAGCCAGAAGGCCGCCACATCACCTATCACACCGAAAATGGCGTGTTGGGGTTCGGCGAGGCACCGCCCGAGGGTGAAGAAGACTGGGATCTGATCAATGCTGGCAAGAAGGCGATTACCCTGAACCCAGGTGCGTCTTTCTTTCACCACGCCGACAGTTTTTCGATGGTGCGCGGTGGGCACCTCGATCTGGCCGTTCTCGGCGCCTATCAGGTCGCGCAAAACGGCGACCTCGCCAACTGGCGTGTCGGATCCAAAGGTGTGCCCGCAGTTGGCGGGGCAATGGACCTTGTTCATGGGGCTAAACGCGTCGCGGTTATTACCGATCACGTCACCAAAGATGGGAAACCCAAACTGGTTGAACAGTGCAGTTTCCCGCTAACCGGCGTGGGCTGCATCACGCGCGTTTATACGTCGCTGGCGGTTGTTGACATCGAAGACGGTCGCTTCATGCTGCGTGAAAAGCTCGCCGGTATTTCGATGGTCGAATTGCAATCGCTGACTGGCGCGCATCTTTACACAAGCGGCGACGTGGCCGACCTTACAACACCGGACCTGACCTAATGACCGACGTCTATATCTGCGACTATATCCGTACCCCCATGGGGCGATTTGGCGGCGGGTTATCGTCAGTGCGCCCCGATGATCTGGGGGCGATTCCGCTAAAGGCACTGGCCGAACGAAACCCGTCTTTGGACCTTGCTGCAATAGACGAAGTGATCTTTGGCTGTGCCAATCAGGCGGGGGAAGACAACCGGAACGTCGCACGCATGTCGCTGCTTCTTGCGGGTTTTCCTGAAACCGTGCCCGGAACGACCATAAACCGGCTGTGTGGCTCAGGTATGGACGCCATCATCATCGCAGCCCGCGCCATCAAGGCGGGCGAGGCTGACCTAATTGTTGCGGGCGGCGTTGAAAACATGTCACGCGCGCCGTTTGTCATGCCCAAAGCCACGCAAGCATTTTCACGGGCAAGCGAACTCCATGACACAACTATCGGTTGGCGTTTCATCAACCCGCTGATGAAGGCCCAATACGGTGTAGATAGCATGCCCGAGACCGCTGAGAATGTGGCTGATGATTTCTCGATTAGCCGCGAAGACCAAGATGCCTTTGCCCTTCGCTCTCAGCACAAAGCGGGTGTAGCCATGGCCAACGGACGCCTGGCAAAAGAGATCGTTCCTGTGATGATACCTCAGCGCCGTGGCGATCCGGTCGTTGTTGAACAAGACGAACACCCGCGCCCCGACACAACCCCCGACGGGCTGGCCAAGCTCAAGGGTTTTGTCCGCCAAGGCGGCACAATTACAGCTGGAAATGCCAGTGGCGTCAACGATGGCGCAGCGGCTCTAATCCTTGCGACCAAGGCCGCCGCAAAGGCCCATGGCCTAACCCCAATCGCGCGGGTTTTGGGTGGTGCTTCTGCTGGTGTCGCCCCACGCATAATGGGTTTTGGCCCTGCACCGGCCTCAAAGAAACTCATGGAACGGCTTAATCTGGATCAGGCAGATTTCGATGTGATTGAGCTCAACGAAGCTTTCGCAAGTCAGGGTCTCGCGACACTACGCGATCTTGGCATCGCAGATGATGACCCCCGCGTAAACCCAAACGGCGGTGCGATTGCGCTTGGTCACCCTCTTGGAATGTCAGGCGCACGGATTACAGGATCTGCCGCACTTGAACTACAATTGACAGGTGGGAAACGGGCACTTGCAACCATGTGTATCGGCGTCGGCCAAGGCATCGCGATCGCTTTGGAGGCTTGTTGAATTGCCATTGATCTTATGTGGCGTAACAGACCCTCAAGCCCACAAAAAAATTAGCTTATTAGTGTTTTCCGCCGCGGTATGTTCTCGTAGGATTTCAAACTGGGGCCGGACAAAGCAGCTTGAACTCAAGTGGACCTGTCTTCGCCAACGTGGCTAACCTGCGCACGAAAGAACGCACATGTGAGTTCGACAGCTGCCGCACTTCATATTCAGCAGCCGCGAGCGCTCCTCAAGGGGCCCATTCACAGCCTTCGGTTGGTTTACAATCACCTGTCCGGCCCTATCAGGCGGGCTTTTGATGAGCTCTGTGTCCCTGTAGAAGGCGCAAAACATATCCTTTGAGACATCTGTGCCGACAATACGGGTAAAACCTGTCATGCTTCTTCCTCTCACTCTTATGCTACGAGGTCGGACGCCCCAATCAACTTCTAGATGCAAAGAAAGAGAAGTAATCACCAAGCGAGAGCCTAGATAGTGCCAACTACGACGAAGTGGTCTTATCGATCAGTCCTTTTCTCAACCAAATTTTTACCGCCGTAATCCCCAGCTACCAAATTCAAATTTCCCGTGTACGATTGCGTCATATATTGCGTGGCTAAATACGTTTTTGCATGGCCGTTTGGCCAATATGAACGTTCGCGACAGAGTAGCTCACAATATCATAGACTTACGACACGAACGCGGGATGAGCCAGGAAGCTCTCGCGGACAAAGCGGATGTCAGTCGTGCTTATGTGGGCAAGCTTGAGAATGCGAAGTTTTCGGCAACAATTGATCTTCTCCAGCGGATGGCTGCAGCTCTAGATGTCGACATCTCAAGGCTTTGGGTTCATCTGCATAAAGGTACCAAACCCACCACAGGATTTAGCTATGTGTGAGGCGCGTCTGAGTGGTCAGATCGCAGCTGCTTGATGCGATCTGTGGGGAAGTATTTGTAGAATGCAGTTCGGCC